>Ga0247727_10015148_pt1 | contig 12694 bp, 5 predicted proteins | sample WisWelCaveWW1625_FD_202498 | JGI IMG/M metagenome (GOLD analysis project Ga0247727, IMG submission 202498) | Biofilm microbial communities from Wishing Well Cave, Virginia, United States - WW16-25 | ecosystem: Environmental > Aquatic > Deep subsurface > Groundwater > Cave microbial mat | place... | reverse complement strand
CGATGGCCATGGCGAAGCAATCCGACGGCGTGTTTGGCGCAACGACCGCCGCCGGGCATTCGCTGTTGCGCCCGAAGATCGCTTGCAACAGATCCGCCTGCTCGGTCTTGGTGGGGAGGCCGGTGCTTGGTCCGCCGCGCTGCACGTCGATCACCACGAGCGGCAGCTCGGTCATCACCGCCAGGCCGATCGCCTCGCCCTTGAGCGCCAGCCCGGGCCCCGACGTCCCCGTCACCCCGATCGACCCCGCGTACGAGGCGCCGATCGCGGACGTCACCGCGGCGATCTCGTCTTCCGCCTGGAACGTCACCACACCGTAGTTTCGATACGCGGCCAACGCGTGCAGGATGTCGGAGGCCGGCGTGATCGGATAGCTGCCGTAGAAGATCGGCACGCCGGACAGCCTGGAGGCGGTGACCAGACCGATCGCGGTCGCCTCGTTGCCGGTGATGTGGCGGTATTTCCCCGGCTCGATCGACGCCGGCGGAACCATGAACCGCGTGGCGAACATCTCCGCGGTCTCGCCGAACGCGTAGCCGGCGCGGAACGCGCGCACGTTGGCCTCGGCCAGCGCGGGGTTCTTGGCGAACTTCTCGCGGATGCTCTCTTCCTCGCGCTCGGTGGGGTGGCTGTAGAGCCAGAACATGAGCCCCAGCGCGTAGAAGTTCTTGCAGCGCCCGACCTCCTTGGCCGATAGCCCCGACCCCTCGAGCGCAATCTGGACCTGCCGGGAGATGTCGACGGCGAACACCTGGTACTTGGACAGCGAGCCATCCTCCAATGGGTTGGAGGCGTAGCCCGCCTTGTCCACGTTCTGCGACGTGAACGTTCCCGTGTTCACGATCAACGTCCCGCCCGCGGGAAGGTCGGGCAGGTTGATGCGCAAGGCCGCCGGGTTCATCACCACCAGGACGTCGGGCTGGTCGCCAGGAGTGAAGACCTCGTGACGCGAGAAGTGGAGCTGGTACCCGGAAACCCCGGCCAGCGTCCCCGCGGGGGCGCGGATCTCGGCGGGGAAATCCGGAAACGTAGCCAGATCGTTGAGTCCCTGGACGGCAACGCTCTTGGTGAACTCGGTGCCGGTGAGCTGCATGCCGTCGCCGGAGTCGCCGGCAAACCGGATCACGACGGTCTCGAGCTCGGTCACCGGCCGCGGCGATCCGGTCGCCGCGCGCTTGTCGCTTAGGTCGCTCATCGGGCTCCTCTAATGCCTCATCAGTCCTCGAAGCGGGCGTTTCTTATCGTCAATCCCACCGTTCCGCAAGCGCGGGCGGCGAGACGCTATCCTCCGTCGAGCTCGTGCGCCTCGAGCCGGGGCTCGGGCGGCACGTTCAGTGCGCCGGCCGGGAGCAGCGACACGATGAACTCCACGAAATCACGCACCGACACGATGCCGACCGGGCACCCGGCACGGTCTACCACCGGGATGTGCCTATAGCCTCCCACGTGCATCTTGTGGAGCGCGTACGCAATCGCGTCGTCCATTCCGACGGTCTCCGGGTCGCGCGTCATCACGGACCGGACGGGCTGGCCCAGATCCAGCTTGCCGACCACCTTCTTGAGGACGTCCCGCTCCGTGAAAATGCCCAGGAGGCGCTGGCCATCCGCCACCAGCACGCAACCGGCGTGCGCGTCGTTCATCGCTTCGATCGCCTGCCCGATGGGCAAGGCCGGCTGCACGCAGATGGGCACCGCCGGCTCCAGCAGGCGGATCGGACCGTTGGTCATGGCGTCGCGCACGTTCGGGTCGTCCTGGTAGGCCTCCTCGAACTCGCTGGGTGCAATGCTCATGGCGGACCTCCCGGTGCGTCAGTCTAGCAGAGTTCCCCGGCGAGGAGTTCAATGACCCGCCTCAGGATAACCTTGCGATTCTGGCCGCCGATCCATCCCGGCTGGCAACCTTATCCTTCGGCGGGTCCCCTTGGTGGAATCGGCAGGAGTGTGCGAAAAGGCCAGGGCTTGATCGAGCCCGAAAAGCGCATCCTCGACCTGTTCCAGGCGGGCGCGCGCCGGATCCGCGTGGGCGGGGCGGCCGGTTCGGCGGGGGCGCACCTTCTGGCCCGCCTCGCCCAGCGGCGCAAAAGGAGCGTGCTGCTCGCGCTGGTTCCCGACGACGCGGCGGCGCGGGCGCTCGCGCGCGACGTCGTCTTCTATCTGAAGGCGCCGCCGGCCGACGACGAGCGCGTGCTGGTGTTCCCCCCGGTGGACACGTCGCCCTATGCGGACATCGCGCCGGACGCGAGCGCGGTCATGCGCCGTCTGGCGGCGCTGTTTCGCCTGGCCCACGGCATGGGACCGGACGTGATCGTGGCGTCCGTGGACGCCCTCCGCCGGCGAGTGCTGCCCAGGCAGATGCTCGAGGCGCGCTGCGATCTGGTGTCGGCGGGCGACAGCAAGCCGCGCGACGAACTGGTGGCTCGACTCGTCCACGCCGGCTACCAGCGCCTGCCCGTCGTCGAGGATCCCGGGACGTTCGCGGTGCGCGGCGCCGTGCTGGACGTGTTCTCGCCGCTCTACCGGTTCCCGGCGCGCCTGGAGTATGTGGACGACCGCATCGAGACGGCTCGGCTCTTCGACCCCGCGACGCAGCGCACGCTGCGGCCCCTCGTCGACCTCTTCGTCCATCCAGTGCGCGAGACCCTCCCCGGCGGGGCCGGCGTCCGCGAGCGGATCCTGCGGGCCGCGGACGAAGCCGGCGCTCCGTCGACCCAGAGCCGGCAGCTCATCGAGCGGCTGGAGTCCGGCGAGGCCTTCCTGGGGGCCGAGGCCTTCGTGCCGGCGCTGCACGGCCCGCTCGAGACGCTGTTCGAATACCTTCCGCCCGATGCGCCGGTGTGGGTGGCGGGGGCCGAGGCCGTCGCGCGGGAGGCTGGCGACCGGGACTCCTCGGACGACGACGCGTATTCGGCGCGCGTCGCTTCGCACCGCGTTGCGCTACCGCCCGAGGAGCACGCCCTGCGCGCGCCCGATCTCTTGCGCATCGTCGATCAGCGCGCCGCGATCCACGTGGCTGCTTCGTCCGGCGACGGCGACGATGTCGCGCTCATGGCGCACGATCACGCGGACCTCGCGGCCGCGCTGCGGGCCTCGCGCGCGGCGGACAACCCGCTCGGGCCGCTGGCCGAGCGGCTCGCGCTGTGGCGCGAGGCAAAGGATCGCGTGGTGCTGCAGGCCTCCGGCTCGGCCCAGGCGGAGCGCCTGCGCGGTTTGCTGCGCGCCGCCGGGGTCGAGCCTCCCGAAATCGAGATCGGCGACCTGTCCGGCGGGTTTCGCACCCGGGGGCTGGTGTTCGTCGCCGAGCCGGACGTGTTCGGCGCGCGCGCGCGGCGCAGGCCGGTGGCCGCGCACGGGGCCAAGCCTACCGATCTCGCGGCGCTGTCGACCGGCGAAGCCGTCGTGCACGAGGAGCACGGGGTCGGGCTCTACCTCGGGCTGGTGAAGCTGGAGGTGGCCGGGACGGTGGGCGACTTCCTGCTGCTCGAATACGCGGGCGCTGCGCGGCTCTACCTCCCGGTGTTCCGGCTCGCCCTGGTCAGCCGATATCGCGGGGGCGACAAGCCGCCGCTCGACAAGCTCGGAGGCCAGACCTTCGAGAAGCGCCGGCGCAGGGTGGCCGACGAGGTCAAGAAGCTCGCCGAAGATTTGCTCCAGATCTACGCGCAGCGCCGTGCGCTGCCGGGGCACGGCTACGGCGAGCCCGATGCGATGATGAGCGAGTTCGAGGCCACGTTCCCGTTCGAAGAGACCCGGGACCAGCAGCGCGCCATCGCGGAGGTGCTCGCCGACATGGCGGCGGACCGGCCCATGGACCGCCTGGTGTGCGGCGACGTGGGCTTCGGCAAGACCGAGGTGGCGATTCGCGCGTGTTTCTTCGCGGTGCTGGGCGGCAAGCAGGCCGCGCTGCTGGCGCCGACGACCCTGCTGGTCGAGCAGCACCTCGGGACCTTCCGTGAACGGCTCGCCGCATGGCCGGTGCGCGTCGCCGGGCTGTCCCGCTTCCGTTCGCGCTCCGAGCAGACCGCCATCGTCAAGGGGCTCTCGGCGGGAGAGGTCGACATCGTGATCGGCACCCACCGGCTGCTCTCGGCCGACGTCCGGTTCCGCGACCTCGGCCTGCTGGTGATCGATGAGGAGCATCGCTTCGGGGTAGCGCACAAGGAGCGGCTGCGCAGCCTGCGAACGCAGGTCGATTCGCTGGCGCTGACCGCCACGCCGATCCCGCGCACGCTGCAGATGTCGCTGGGCGGCATCCGCGACATGAGCCTCATCGCCACGGCGCCGGAGGAGCGGCTCGCGGTGCGGACCTTCGTGGCGCGCGACGACGATGCGCTCGTGCGCGAGGCGGTCCGCCGCGAGATCGCCCGAGGCGGCCAGGTGTTCCTGGTCCACAACCGCATCGAATCACTGTCGCGCCGCGCCGACCAGGTCCGCACGCTGTGCCCCGAGGCGCGCATCGCGACGGGTCACGGACAGATGAACGAACATGCGCTCGAGCAGGTGATGGTGGACTTCGTGGCGGGCAGGATCGACGTGCTGGTCACCACCGCGATCATCGAGTCGGGGCTCGACATCCCGCGGGCGAACACGATGCTCATCGACCGCGCCGACACGTTCGGGCTGGCGCAGCTCCATCAGCTTCGCGGCCGTATCGGGCGCGGGACGATGCGCGCGTTCTGCTACCTGCTGCTCGAGGGCGAGCAGGTCAGCGCCGAAGCTCGGGAGCGGCTCGACGCGCTGGTGCGGTTCAGCGAGCTGGGCAGCGGCTTCTCGCTGGCCACCTCGGACCTGGACATTCGCGGCGCCGGCGAGCTGCTCGGCGCGAAACAATCGGGCAGCATCGCCTCGGTGGGTTTCGATGCGTACGCACGCCTGCTCGAAGAGGCCGTGGCGAGCCTGCGTGGCGAGCCGATCCGCCGCGAGCGGGATCCCGATCTCCACGTCGACGTGTCGGGCTACATCCCGGACGGCTACATCGAGGACGCCGGCCAGCGCCTGGACTTCTACAAGCGGATGGCCGAATGCGGCGGCGAGGACGAGATCCGCGCGCTGCTCGACGAGATGCGTGACCGGTACGGACCCGAGCCCCCCGAGGTTCGCGCGCTGGCCGAGATCATGGACCTCAAGGCACGGGCGCGGGCGCTGGGCGCGGCGTCGGTAGAGCTGGCTCGGAGCCGGCTGGCGCTGGCGCTCTCGGAACACACCCCGCTGGACGCGCGGCGCGTCGCCGAGCTGGTCTCGCGCCCGCGTGCCCGCTGGAAGCTCACGCCCGACTCGCGCCTCCAGACCACGCTCACGTCCGGGGAGCAGCAGGACCGGATCGCGGCGTGCAAGGCCCTATTGCATGAGCTTGCCGATTGTGCTAGTGCCCCCGCACCCAAAAGCTGAGGAGAAAGATTCAAATGTACTCAACGAAGAAGATCTCGTGGATGCTGGTCGTCGCGCTGTGCGGCTGCAAGGGTTCGAAGGACGAGACCGGGAGCCAGGCCCCCAAGGGACCGCTCGGGCTGTCGGATGCCGACAAGTCGCAGGTCGTCGCCAAGGTCGACGGCGTGGCCATCACGGTCGGGGAGTTCGCGGATCGGGTCAACAAACAGAGCCCGTACATCCGCGCGCGCTACACGTCGGTCGAGAAGAAGAAGGAGTTCCTCGACAACATGGTGCGCTTCGAGGTGCTGGCCAAGGAAGCGCAGCGGCGCGGCTTCGACAAGGACCCGGAGGTCGTGCACTCGCTCAAGCAGGCCATGATTCAGAAGCTGATGAAGGAGGAGTTCGAGGGCGCCACGGCGGCGGCCGGTGTCCCGGAACCCGAGCTCAAGAAGTTCTACGACGAGCACATCGAGGAGTACCGCAAGCCCGAGCAAGTCCGCATCAGCCAGATCGTGACCAAGGACAAGAAGACCGCGGACAAGGTGGCCTCGCAGGCCAAGGCCAAGCCGCAGGACGCCAAGCTGTTCCGGGATCTCGTCGGCCAACACTCGATCGACGAGGAGAGCAAGACGCGCGGTGGAGACGTGCGCTATTTCGGCAAGGACGACGCGCAGATCCACAAGGGCGTCATCGAGGCGGCGTTCGCGCTGAAGAACATCGGCGACGTGGGCAGCCCGGTGCAAACCGAAGCGGGTTTCGCGGTGGTCAAGCTGACGGGCCGCCGTAAGGAGCTGAACCGCACGTTCGACGAGGTCAAGAAGCAGATCGAGAACCGGCTCTACCGGGAGCGGCGCACCAAGGGCATGGAGGACTTCGTGACGGGGCTCAAGGCGAAGGCGAAGGTCGAGATCTTCGAGGAGAAGCTCGCGCTGGTGCCGGTGGACGCCACCCCGCCGGGCCCGGGCGCGCCGGGCGACCCGGGGATGCCGGGTATGCCGGGGATGAACCGCGGCGGGCTGCCCGGCGGCGGCCCGGTCCGCATCCCGCCGGACCGCATGCCGCCGATGCGCCCCCCCGGCCAGACGCCACCGTCGCCGCACTAGCCGGAACCCCGGCCGCTTGTTCCACCGTGCCACGGCCCTCTTGGGCGCCGCGCTGCTCGCGGCGCCGGTACGTGGGGCCGAACCCCGCGTCGTCGAGAGGATCGTGGCGGTCGTCAACGACGACGTTATCCTCCAGTCGGAGGTCGAGGATCGCCTGCGCTTCGTGGCCGCCGAGAACCAGGGCGCCAACCCGGAGAAGCTGCGCCGCGAGGTGCTCGACCACATGGTCAACGAGCGCCTCATCGCCCAGGAGGCGGTCACGCTGAGGCTCGAGGTCGACCGGATGGAGGTCGACCGGACCGTGGACGAGATCAAACGGCAGAACAAGATCACGCAGGCGGAACTGGATGAGGCTCTGCGCGCGCAGGGCATGACCATGTCCAGCTACCGCGACGACCTCAAGAAGCAGCTGCTCAGGCTCAAGGTGCTGCAGATCCAGGTGCGGAGCCGTGTCAGCGTCAGCGACGAGGACGTGCGCAAGGCCTACGAGCAGAACCTCCGCACCACCGGAACCGACGTGAAGGTCCGATTGCGGCAGATCCTGGTCGCGATCCCACGTGACTCTCCGCGCGCGGTGCGCGTGGCGCGGCGCGCCGTGGCGGTGAAGATCGGCGAGCGGGTGCGCGCAGGCGAAGAGTTGGCCGCGCTTGCCGCGGAGACCTCCGATGACGCCGCCACGCGCGCCGACGGGGGCGACCTCGGCTACGTGACGCGCAGCGCGCTGCCGCCCGAGGTGAGCGACATCGTCTTCGACATGAGGGTCGGAGAGATCCGCGGCCCGATCTACTCGGATCTCGGCGGGCACATCGTGCAGGTGCTCGACCGGAAGGCCTCCGAAGCGCGTCCGTTCGACGAGGTCAAGGAAGAACTCCGGCGCCAGATCCACCAGGAGGAGGTCGAGAAGCAGACCCGTCTCTGGCTGGTCGACGTCCGCCGCCGCGCCCACGTCGACCTGCGGCTGTAGCGCTCATCCCGAAGCCCCGGGCGGTTCAAGGCGCCGCGCCGGGCGGATGGAGATCGCCGGGCGCCGGCACGGCCTCCATGGCAGCGTATGCCAATCGTGTAGCCGCGTCGCGATAACGGTCCCCCGGCAAGTCATCGACGGCTTCGCGTCGGGGCTTCGCACGCACGGGAGCCAACGCACGGGCGCGCGGTCCCGCGCGCGCCGGATCCGCCCGATCCCGGTCGCCCAGCAGCAGCAGCCCCGTTTCCTCGGCGGGGACCTCGAAATCAGGGAGCGTAACGCGTGATGAAGATCCCCGGACCAGGCAGGTCCGCCCGGAGCCCTTGACCCAGGTCGAAGGTCGCCGTGTCCCCGTAGAAGAAGCCGGTTACCAGCGAGCTGCCATCGGGCAGGGCGGCGATGTCCTGGCCAGCCTCATCGGCGATGCCGCCCGCTCGCCTGGCCCAATCGAGCAATCCCGTGGGAGCGAATCGGGCCACGAAGACGTCGTGCGTATAATTGGGTCCCGTGAGCGTGGTCTCGCCCTCCTCGCCTTCGCCGAGAGTCACCTCGGACTCGAATCCACCAGTGACGAAGGCCGTGCCGTCGGAATGCGCCGCGATGCCCCAGGCTTCCGTGTTGGCCACGCCCCCAACGCGTTTCGCCCATGCGAGATCCCCCGACGGCTCGTAGCGTGCCACGAAGACGTCGTGGTTTGTGTTGGAGGTGAGCATCGTCTCGGCGGGCTCGCCCGGGCCGAACGTGGCCGTGTTTCGGTATGTGCCAGTGACCAACGCGGTCCCGTCGGGAAGGGCGGTGATCGCGGACGCCAGGTCGTCGGACACCCCGCCCGCGTTCTTCACCCACACCAGGGCACCGTCCGCGTCGAACCTCGCCACGAAGATGTCCAGGTTGCCCACCGCGTCAAGAACGACCTCGCCGAGCTCGCCTGGGCCGAAGGTGGCGGTCTGGTGGAAGGCGCCTGCGACCAGCGAACTACCGTCGTCCAGCGCATGGACGGCGTTGCTCCCATCGCTGCCGGTTCCGCCGGCCCGCTTGACCCATGCCAGCGCTCCCGACGGATCGTACTTCGCCAAGAACGCATCGCCGGGGCCGGTGCCGCTCATGGTGACTTCACCGGGTTCGCCGGCGCCGAAGATGGCCCCGGACTCGAAGTATCCGGTCACCAGCACGCCACCATCGGTCAGCGCAGCGACGTCGCTGCCGTGATCACGGCCCGGACCGCCGGCGCTCTTGGCCCAGACCAGATTCCCCGAGGGATCGCACCGCGCCACGAAGATGTCGCGCAGGGTTCCCGCCCCCGCCGTGAGGATCGTTTCCTGCGGCTCACCCGGTGCGAACGTGGCCGTCGCCGAAAAACGACCGGCGATGAAAGCGGTCCCATCCGCGAGCGCGGAGATGCCGAAGGGAGTCAGCTCCCCCTGACCGTCCGCCACACGCTTCGCCCAGGAAAGGGCGCCTGAAGCGTCGTACCTGGCGAGAAAGAGGCCTCCGCAGTCCGGGGTCGGCTCACACGGCAGCATCGTCTCGCCGGGTTCGCCAAGCCCGAATGTAGGTGGACCAGACCAATACCGGCCCGCGATCAAGGAACTGCCGCCCGGGAGAGCGGCGATCGACACGGGATTCCCGGCGGACGCCCACTTTGCCCATGGACAGCCTTCGTCGACAACCCCGTCGCAGCCGTCGTCTCTGCCATTGCAGACCTCGGCCACCCCGGGATGCACCTCCGCGTTCCCGTCATCGCAGTCGGGTCCCGGTTTACAACCGGCTCCGTAGTTGTCGTGGTCGGAATCTACGCAGGCATTGCAGTCCTTTGAGGCCCGGTCGTTGCCGTCGCAGTCGGGCGCCTTGATACAGTCGTCGTCGCCATCCACGCATGCATCGCCGGGTGCCAAGCCCGTGTCTTCGGCACAGGCTATCGTCAGAAGGACGAACGCGACGGCACCTCCACTAGGGCAGCGTGGCTTCATGGTGACGTGCGGAAGTCCGTTTCGCTCGCCGCGTTCGGACCGATGGAGTACCAAGCGCCGGTGATGTTCGGGAAGGCCAGAACGCGCACCCGCCAGTGATGGGCCTTGTCCACGGCCAGGCCGGTTACGAGAGATTGAACCTGGGCGCCCAACACGCCGATGTCCGTCCAGGAAGACGAAACGCCGCACGCGGCGCCGCAGCCCACGGGTCCGCTGAAGGCGACGCCAAGCTGCCGGACCTCCCACTGGAGCTTGACGCGCCCTGCCCCCATCCAGCTACGGGCGGTGCGAAGGCGCAGGTTCACCTGCGTGGCGCTGCCCGAGCTGCCCAGCAACTGGATCAGCGTCGTGCCGTCGCTACGGACCTGCTGCGGGGATACCGAAACGCCGCGATTCCCGTTCCCGTAGTACAGGTCCACGCGGCCCCAATCCAAGGACACCGGTCCTCCGTTCCAGCCCACCGCCGAAACCAGCGCGTCGGGAACCCCGTCACCCGTCACGTCCCCGGCGCTCGCGACGCTGTGGCCGAACCGGGCGCCTCCCTGCCCACCCTGCACGGTCCAGTCTGGGGAGACGCCCAAGCCCAGGTTGCCGCCATACCACGCGTAGGCCCTCCCTTCATTCGTCTCGGTGCCATCGTAGAACGGTGCCCCGACGATGGCGTCGGAGAAACCATCCCCGTTCACGTCGCCGAGTGTCGCGACGCTGTAGCCGAACCTCGCGTTCACCTGATCCCCTACCAAGGACCGATTCGGCGCCGCGCACGCGGTGGTAGGAGGCACAGTGGGCAGCCCCACCATGTTTGCGCCGTGCCAGACATCCGCGCGACCCACGTCAGCGTTGCCCCCGCTGTCGAACAAATCAGAGCCGATGATCACGTCGGAGAAGCCGTCTCCGTTCACGTCACCGGCCGACGACACGCTGGACCCGAACTCGGCGTCGGCCTGCGGGGACCCGCCGTGGCAGTCCCAGGCGGGGTCTTCAGAAAGGCCACCGAGGAGATCGCTGTTACCGTGATAGACGACTGCGCGTCCGGTGAAGGGGCCGGCACCGCCGCACTTGGGCTCACCGACGATCACGTCGGAGTAGCCGTCGCCGTTGACGTCGCCGGCGGTTGCGACGCTCCAGCCGTAGTGGTGGCCGGGCGTGTCGCCGTCCGTGAACCAGTCCGCGCATTGGTCCAGCGGCATCGTTCCGCAGTCGCGCAGCTTGTGGGTTGTCGTGGTGTAGAAATTGCCGTGGAAGACGAAGGCACGGCCCGCGTTGTTCCCGGCCGTGTCGTCCGAGGGCGCGCCGACGATCACGTCGGAATAGCCGTCGCCGTTGACGTCGCCGGCGGTGGAAACGCTCAAGCCCAGACCGCTGCAACTCTCATCGCTGCCTGCTTGCCAGCCGGCGTTGGCTGGCGTGCCGAGCGGGCCCAGGCCAGTGCTGCCGCCGTACCAGACGAACACACGGCCGCCATTCGCGCCGTTGGAATACTCCGGCGAGCCGATGATGATGTCCGAATAGCCGTCGCCATCTACATCCCCGGCGGATGAAACGCTCCACCCGAAGTGGGCTCCGGGCTCGTTGCTCTGCGCGACCCACTCGCTGCCGAGACCCGTCGTGCTACCGAAGAAGACCTTGACAATACCCTCGTCGGTCTCGCCCCAGTCGAAATTCTGCGCCCCAATGATCACGTCGGCGAAACCGTCGCCGTTGACATCCCCCGCCGCGGCGACACTGGAGCCGAAGTAGGCGCCGTACTGGCCGCCATCGCTGTTCCAGTTCGACGACGTGGAGAGGCCGGCGGGCGTCCCGCGGTACACGTAGGCGTGGCCGACAAGCGATGAGACGTTGTCGGGCGCCCCCACGATCACCTCCGAATAGCCGTCGCCGTCCACATCGCCCGCGGTCGAGACGCTGGCGCCATAATGGCTGTTGGCGCTACCGCCGCCTACCGTGACCCCTGTCGCGCTAAGTCCGTTGTGGGACCCCTCGTAGAGGAAAGCACTCCCAGTGCCGTCGCCAGGAACACCCCAATACGGCGCGCCGATGATCACGTCGGCATAGCCGTCGCCATTGACGTCGCCGGCGGTCGAGACAGCCGCTCCGAAGACGGCTCCGGCCTCGTCTACCTGCGCCGTCCAATCGGGCTTGGGATCTGGCGTCCCGAGGTCGGGCGGGTTGTTGGAGAGGCCGGTCGGGGAGCAACCGTGATAGACGAACGCAAGGCCCTCGTCGGATTGGCCGTTGTCGTACATGGGCGCCCCGATAATCACGTCCGAGCAGCCGTCGCCGTTCACGTCCCCTGCGGTCGATACGCTTTGGCCGAACTCAGCAAGCGACTGGTTGGAGCGTGCCGTCCAGTTCGCGTTCAAGGGCGTTCCGTTCGGCATTACGAGGCCCGAGGCGCTTCCGTGCCAGACCATGACGCGTCCCTCTTCCACCATCGGGGGCCCGAATCTGTGGGCCCCGATGACCACGTCGGCGTACCCGTCACCGTTGACATCACCCGCCGTTGAGACGCTGGACCCGAAGTAGGAGTTGTTGGTGTCGCTGTAGGCGAACCAGCTCGGGAAGGGGTCCCCGGAAGGCACGTTGGTCAGCCCGCCGCTGCCGGTGGAGTAGTAGACGAACGCGGCTCCCTCGGATCCGCCGATCATGATCGGCGTGTCGTAGTTGTCGGCGCCGATGATCACGCCGGAGCAGCGGTTGCCGTCGCCGCTGCCGTTCACGTCCCCCGCAGTCGAGACGCTCTGCCCGAAGCGTGCCTGGGGGCTGTTGCCCTGGGCGGTCCAGTTCGGGGCTGGGTCGGGATTCGGCGCCGTCCCTGGGGTCGTGGGTAGCCCTCCGCCTCCTCCATGATAGACGTAGGCGAGCCCCTCTCCCGTTGGACCCCCGGTGCTGCCGTTCGGCGCCCCGATGATGATGTCGGACCACCCGTCGCAGTTCACATCCCCGGCTGTCGCCACACTGAAGCCAAAGCGGGCGCCGAGCTGGTTGCCATGGGCAATCCAATCCGCCGCCGTGGATAGGCCGGACGATGAAGCGTAGTACACGTAGACCCTACCGAGGCCGCTATCGTATTCTGGGGCTCCCACGATCACATCCGCCAAGCCGTTTCCGTCTACGTCGCCGGCGGTCGAGACGCTCATTCCGAAAAGTGAGCCATCGGGCGTGGGGGATCCCAGGGTCCACGACGGAGAGGTCAGCAGCGGGTCGATCACAACAGGATAGCTTGCTCCCTCCATCCAATCGGCTGCAACTCGAATTTCCGCGACCCACTCGCCGGGGCCCGCCGCCTG
>Ga0247727_10015147_pt1 | contig 12694 bp, 6 predicted proteins | sample WisWelCaveWW1625_FD_202498 | JGI IMG/M metagenome (GOLD analysis project Ga0247727, IMG submission 202498) | Biofilm microbial communities from Wishing Well Cave, Virginia, United States - WW16-25 | ecosystem: Environmental > Aquatic > Deep subsurface > Groundwater > Cave microbial mat | place... | reverse complement strand
CGTACAAATTGCCGATGGCACGCGGCGGTGGGGACGCGCCGCGGTAGGGACTTGCCATGGCAAGTCCGTACAAATCCGCCGATGGCGCGGCGGTGGGGACGTGCCGCGGTAGGGACGCGCCGCGGTAGGGACGCGCCGCAGCAGGGACTTGCCATGGCAAGTCCGTACAAATTGCCGATGGCGCGGCGGTGGGGGCGTGCGGCGGTGGGGACGTGCCGCAGCAGGAACTTGCCATGGCAAGTCCGTGCAAATTGCCGATGGCGCGGCGGTGGGGGCGTGCCGCGGTAGGGACTTGCCATGGCAAGTCCCTACAAATTCGCCGATGGCGCGGCGGTAGGGACGTGCCGCAGCAGGGACTTGCCATGGCAAGTCCGTACAAATCCGCCGATGGCGCGGCAGTGGGGACGTGCCGCGGTAGGGACTTGCCATGGCAAGTCCCTACAAATTGCCGATGGCGAGTTCCTACATAATGAATTTATCTGAATTCCAATTCAACGGATTGTTCAAAATGTATTCCGAAATGATATCATAGGTTTGTTCACTCCGAATGATATGGTCATGAAAGCGAGATTGCCATGAAAAAAATTGGCGACCATTTCTATTGCACCATTTTTTCACCGATGATTTGTAATGGTTGATGATCACCGAAACGGAACCCGAAATTGGTTTACCAAAGCGATTGGTCTTTGGCACGGCCACTTCTTGCCGTGACTCTTCATCATCGTCATGATGAGCCCCCAATATCAATATGCAATGAACATGATTGGGCATTACCACAAAACTACCCATTTCAACATGTGGAAAATGAATGGGAATTTCCCGCAAATTTTCATGCGCAATCTTGCCAATTTCATTTGGCAACATTTCTTCATTTTTGATTTCGCCGAAAAAACATTTTTGGGCCCGGCAACAAATTGTAATGAAATACGCACCCTCCTGAGAATAATCATACCCACGAAGCCTCATGGAACGCCGATCGTGTATTTCCGGATTGTATTTCATTTCGATGCAATTGGTAATCCTGTAAATTCCGATCCTATTGCTTGTATCTCCTGGTATATATATTCGCAAACGGAATATCCACTACAATCATGCTATGAAACCGGAACGCCTGAGGCTGAATTTCTGCCACTGCGCCTGCGTTGTCCCTGATCGCAATGCTCCGCAATTGCGGTCCGTACTGTACGCCACCTCCGATCGAAAGCGGCGTTCCTTTGATATTCAGCATAGCATAGGCTCCCGGCGCAAGGATATTTATCCATTTTAGATCCGGCAAGGCAGAGACGCTGTCCTGAAGGCGGAAGGCAAATACAGCCCCAAGATCAATGACGGCGAAAAACAGGCTGCCAGACCAGCCGGACAGCGATTTGTCTGATTTGTAGTTGCGGGAGTAGGAATGCACGGACCGGGAATTTTTGCCGGGAAATCCGGCCGAAAAGGCGATACCGACTGGTGCCGTCGCGCCAAAAGCCGGAGCCGACCGGGTTGCATCAGACACCGAATCGCCGGTGAAATATTCTTTTCCCAGGAATGCTCCTCCATACATGTTGAGGGAAATGTTATATATACTTTCCCGTTTGATGCGGTAACTACCGACCGGTAAGGCCGCTGCTTCCAACGCAGCGAGCATCTCTTCTTTCGAATCCGCCCTGGCGAATGTCACCATGAAATTTCCATAGCGCATCAGAATTCCGGAAGTCTCATCATGGATCCCGGATGAAAAATAGGCCGGGAATGATTCTGATAAGGTCTCTACCAATTCGAGCGCCTGGGTCAGGGCCAGTCCCTGGTTTTTCATGGAAACACTTTCATGCAAGGCCAAACCGAGTTTGATAATTTTCGCAGCCCGCCTGAGTTTCTGAATCTCCAGCGGATCGGCACCCAAACTGATCGCAAGTTCCATCGAACTTTCAAACAATCCGGAAAGGTCCTGAAGGAACCTGGCGTAATCGGCGGTTGTGAATTCCCGGACTGACGTTTTGTTTGCTGATACCGTTACTTTCCGGAATTCTTCGATGCCGGCAGAAAGCGTCATGATCTTCCGTATCAGGTCAGAAACCTGCTGACCCGTATTCAAAAGGTCGGTACACATGAAAATCGTGAAATCTCTGCGCTGGATTTCTATAGAACTCAATGCGCTTCGCTCTTTGGCAAACAAAAATCCGGTAAATACCTGCGCAACATGCGGACGGCTGATCATGACCAGATCCGGCACCGGAATCCAGCCCCGGTTTGGATTGTCACGGTTGCGGAGATTTCGGGAAATAGTGGCTGCCAGTTTCAACGCATGAGAAGCGGGCGAATTGACAAGGGAGGCGGTATTGAAACCTGCCTGCTCAAGTATGTCGGCCGGGTGCATACCATTTTGGGCTCCTTCCATGGCATCCAACATGAACCGGAATGCGATCCAGGCATCGGGATCATTCTTCGCCAGTGTTTTTTCTTCCAGCCGAAGCATGGCAATGGCATTCTGATCCAGGCGGTTGAGGTCATCGCGGACGGCTTCCTGCAGCGTGATCAGAAAAGATGGATAGTCGTAGGGATCAGTTAAGCGCAATACCTTCCAGGTCGAAGGGAGGAATATTTTCAACCTTTCGTTTTCATCAAGAAATCGCCGGAATTGATTCAGGAAAGCCAGGTTCAATTCTTCCTTGAATCTCTTTGCAATAAAACCTGCGATGGCGTCTATCGTTTGCGTTGGCGGAAACAAAGCCATGCTTCCAATCATTCCGGACTGCGGGTCCGCAAAATGCAGGTCAGCAGATTCTTTTCCCAGCTTGTCATTTTTCACCTGCCGGAGTCCGCGGATCAGTTGAAATATATAAGCATTCCCTGTATTTCGGAAAGCTATCTTTGCAGCCTCCAGGTCTTTCAATTCCTGACCGGAGTAGAAGGAAAGATAATGGAGAAGAGAATCGTTTCTCAGAGTGCTGTCGTTCATGTATGCTTCTTCCAGCAATTGCGCTGTGCGGACAGCATCGTAGAAAGTATGGCGCTGTCCGAAAGCGGTTGAGGAGAATAATAACAGGGCCAATCCCGTCATCAGGAATTTCTCGGAATGATTCATAATTAAAAATTTCATATTGTTTACGCGATTGTGGCATCAAATTTCTCAAGAATACGGCGCATGGGAACGGCATAGCTGTAGATCTGATTTCCGCCGATAATCATTCCGACTGCGTTTCCGCCGGAATCGGCAAGAACTGCACCGGAATCGCCGGCTTTTGAAACCGGCCCTGGCGCATTTGCCGGTGCTGCAATCACAATCATGCCTTCCATCGGTGCATTTCCGTCTGAATATCGCACCACCACCGGCCAATCCAGCAGATGCACTTTTCCTTTACCATCCTGCGTTTCGGCGCCGCGAAAAGTAAGTGAAGTCTGCCGGATCCGATCCTCCTCAGTCAGATCGCGCCACTTGCCATGAAAATCTGAAGGCAGATGCCGATCATCGGGAAGAATCAATCCAATGTCCAGCGTCGAAGTTCTCCATGCGCGGACCGCCCGTCCCAATGATGCCGGATTGTCACCCAATTTGAAAATGATAATTTCATCATCAATCAGACCGTTAGAAGAATTCATGCTGCGATTGAAAATGACATGGCTGCATGTGAGGATATATGTGTTGCCATCGGTCAGGCTTCGCAGCAGACAACCATAGGATCCGGGGAAATATGATGATGCGCCGATGGGATACAAGGTGAATCGAAACAAAGCAATGCGGCACTTGTTTCAAATCTCACTTATCCACCTGAAAAGCGGTATTTGATCGAAACATGTAAATTGCAATGATGAAAAAAATATTCAAAGCACTTGCCGGTAAACGATTGAGAACCATAGGGTTGCTTACATTTTTATCGGCAATCGCTTCCGGCAGTCCGGTCTGCGCAAATTCCCTCAGCGAATCCGATTCCATCAATGTTCTTCATTACAACATAACCATTGACACTCTCGGGAAAGCATCATCCCTGCTTCAGGCTCATGCGACGGTGACGTTTGTACCTGTTGTAAACAACATTTCATCCTTCACTCTTGATCTGCTTGGGCTAACCGTGGATTCGGTGGAAGATAGCGGAAGCCAATTGACATTTACTCACAATGACACGTTGCTCCGGATTTACCTTTCTTCCGCAGCCGGAACATCCGACACAATTTCCGTTACGATTTGGTATGGAGGGATTCCGGAAAAAGATGTTTCTGGATTCGGCGGATTTTATTTTTCAGCCGGGTATGCCTTTAATATCGGAGTCGCTTTCACCGCGGATCCCCATGCCTATGGCCGGGTGTGGTTTCCATGCAAAGACAATTTCACAGATAAATCCACATATGATTTTTATATCCGTACTGTGGATCCGGATGTTGCGGTATGCGGGGGCGAATTGGTTTCAGAGACTCCGAACGGAGACGGCACTACGTCATGGCATTGGCAGCTCACAGATCCCATCAATACCTATCTCGCATCGGCCGCAGTTGCAGATTACGTGGCGGTGAAAGACACTTTTTTATCGGTTTCAGGTGGAGGAATTCCCACCGCGGTGTATGTCAAACAAACGGATTCCCTTGATGCCACCGGTACATTCCAGAATCTGAACGCTTGTTTGCAGGCATTTGAATTTTGGTTCGGTCCGTTTGCATGGCAGCGAGCCGGTTATGTCGGAGTGCCTTTCAATTCAGGAGCTATGGAACATGCGACGAACATTGCCTTTCCCGTAGCTGCGATCAATGGAACCACAAGTTTCGAAGACCTGATGTCACATGAACTTTCACACAATTGGTTCGGCAATTATGTCACTTGTTCCGAAGCAGGGGAGATGTGGCTGAATGAAGGATGGGCATCATATTGTGAGGCGATTTTCCGGGAATGGATGTACGGAAAGGATTCCTATAAGAATTACATTAGGAGCATGCACAACGACGTTCTGCGGAAGACTTACATTGACGAAGGCGGATATCTTGCTGTATCCGGCCTTGACCATGACCATACTTATGGCAGTACGGTATATGAAAAGGGTGCGCTTGTCGCGCACACGCTTCGCGGCTACCTGGGAGATTCGATGTTCAGGACCGGCATGCAACAATATATGGCGGATTTTGCATTCGCCAATGCAAATTCAGATACCCTGAAAAATTCCCTGGAGCAGACTTCAGGGATTCAGCTTGACGATTTTTTTGCCGGATGGGCCTACAGTCCCGGATTCCCGCACTTCCAGGTTGATTCTTTCCTGTCTGCCCCAAATGGGGGAATGTTTGATGTGCAGGTTCACTTGCGAAGGCGATACCTGGGAACTGCCGGAACTTTCGACGGAAATCTGATTGAACTGCGTTTTGTGGATCAGCAATTGAATGCTGTCGATTCCATATTTGAATTCAGCGGAAATGTTCAGGTGATCAATTTTCAGTTGCCCATTGATCCGGTCCTGGTTTTTGCAGATCCCGAAGAAAAAATCAGCGATGCCACAACCGACAATTACGAAGTGATAGACAGCGCCGGTGATTATACATTCTTCAATACCTATTTTGTTTTGCATCTTCAGAACATCACCGATACTATGCTTTTGCGCGTCACACACAATTGGGTCGCGCCCGACTCCTTTAAGCAACAGAAAAATGGTGTCAGGCTGTCAGACTCCAGATATTGGAAAGTGGAATCGAACTGGCCCTCCGGCACATTTGGTTCGGCCGACATCACTTACAGCGGAATCATCAGCTCCAGCAACAGCCTTGGCTATCTCGATCACACCTGGCTGACAAATGGGGAAGATTCGATTGTATTGTTTTTCCGGGAAGGTCCGGGAGAGGAATGGACGGAGGTAGATTCATATACAGTTGTCACCGGAAGTTTAATTGACAAAAAAGGTACAGTCACGATTGACAGTCTGAAACCGGGAGAGTATTGTCTCGGAACGATTGACGCTTCGGTGATCAGTCGGGAGGAGAAGCGTGAGCATGAAACGGTCATCATGTATCCAAATCCGGCAAGGGATGAATTGAAAGTGGAACTCCGGAAAGGAAAAATCCATAGGATAGGTGTTTTGGATGTCGCGGGGGAACTTCTGGATTTGCAGGAATTTTCAGGTGAAAACCGCGAGGAAATAATCAAAACAGATCATTTTCCGGGAGGAACCTACATAGTAGAAATTCAGGACAAATCAGGAAATCAAATCCAACTCCGGCTGATTCTTGTTAAATAAAGGCAAAAGGCTCTGATAGCCCTGGCAACCCTCTACAATTTTCCGCATTTCCTTTCATGAACCACTCTTTGGGCATGTCTTGTAGTAACTTCGGTCATGCAAAAATCCAAGGATTAGAACGTAAAAAAAACGAAGGGAAAAGTCATTTTGCATAGAAGAGTGGCTTCCCTTTTTTGAGGGGTAATGCAATTCAACATCATAAAGGAGAAAAGACGACCAACCCGGATTCTCCTGTTACTGGCAGTTTGCCTGGGCTTCGCAACCGGTGCGACGGCACAGCAATATCATTTTGCCAATTACAATGTCAGGGAAGGTCTCACACAGTCGCAGGTGCTTTGCTTTGCGCAAGACCGGCGCGGACTGTTGTGGATCGGTACCTATGGGGGGGGCGTTAGTATATTCGGCGGCAGCACTTTTCACAATTTGTCGGAACAGCATGGCCTCCCCAGCAATTTCATCCGGTCACTTTTTGAAGACCGCGACGGAACATTCTGGTTTGGAACATCCGGTGACGGCTTGTTCAGCTTTGACGGAAACGATTTCAGGAAATACAGCGAAAAAGATGGGTTGCCGTTCTCAAACGTATTTGATATCGTCCAGGATCGCAATGGGAGAATATGGTTTGCCGGGGACATTGGCGGCCTGCATTATTTTGAAGGAGGAAAATTCAAGAAAAAAGATCTTGGCGGAAATTTCCCGCAGAAAAGAATTCTTGATTTGATGGCCGACAATTCCGGCCGCATCTGGATGGCGACCGATGACGGTCTGGTGATGATGGATGGAGAGAAATTCCAGGTTTATGATACTTCTTCGGGCTTCCCGGTGAATACGGTAAACTGCACGGAACAAGATAGCAATGGTGTCATCTGGGCAGGTATCATGAATGGAGGAATTGCCCGCTTTGAAAACGGAAAATGGAAAATATTCACGACTGCAGACGGATTGTTTGACAACCAGGTTCGTGATCTTGTTTTTGACAATGACGGAATGCTCTGGATCGGAACCGCGACAGGCGTCGGTAATTTTGACGGGAAGGAATTCCGCCAATTTGACCAGATAGATGAATACATATATACTTTGTTCAAGGACAATGAAGGCAACATCTGGATGGGAACCCGCGGCGGCGGCGCATGGAAATACAGCGGAAACCGGTTTGTGAAATGGTCGGAAAGCGAAGGTCTGGAAAACAAAGTGATCTGGGCAATTGAAAAAGGACCCGATGGCAAACTCTGGGTAGGAACCAACCGGAATGTATCCATCTTTGACGGGAAGAAATTTTCAAATCTTCCGGCTTCAAGTCCGATTGCCTCCTCTTACGTTACCGAGATCATCACCGATTCAAAAAAGAGAATGTGGTTTGCTGCCCGAAACGGTCTGGTCAGATTTGACGGAGTCAATTACCGCACCTTTGGCCCCTCAGCGGGCCTTCCGGTAGCACAGGGCAGTCTGTATGAAGATTCAAAAGGAAACGTGATGTTCTCTACCAGTCTGGGCAGCGGAAGGATACAGGGCGATTCCGTTTTTCTGATGAAAAATATCCATCCGAAATTCAATATCGGTACATGGGAATTCCTCGACGATGGAAAAGGAAAATTGTATGCAGCAACACAGGACAGCGGAATCCTGATCTGGGATGGCTCCGTGATGAAACACCTTCAGGAATCCGATGGTCTTGTCAACAACCGCTGTATGAACCTGCAACTCGATGGCGGAGGCAACCTGTGGATAGGAACCTATGGCGGTATTTCCCGATATGATGGCAGCAAATTCATCAATTATACAAACCGGGAAGGACTGAATTCCAACAACATCTATCTCCTGAGATTTGATGTTGACGGCAGATTGTGGGCCGGAACCGAGAGGGGAATGAACCGCCTTCACCTTGATGGCAATTACCTCGTATCTGCAATTCATACATTCAATGAACATGACGGCTTTACTTCGATTGAATGCAACCAGAATGCAGTATATGTCGAAAAGGACGGAAGAATCTGGTTTGGTACCATTGATGGGTTGATCGAATACAATCCGGCCGGGGAGCCGAAAACTTATGCCCCAATGCCTGCGATGCTTGACGGAATGCAGCTTTTTTACAAGCGCACCGACTGGACAAAATTTACAGATGCCACCGACAGTTGGTCGCATCTGCCGCTCAATCTTTCCTTGCCTTACAATCAGAATCACCTGACTTTCATGTTTTCGGCGGTCAATCTGAGGTTGCCGCACAAGGTTCAATACCGGTTCATGCTGGAAGGATTTGATGAAGATTGGTGGCCACCAACAAAAGAAACCCGCGCAGTTTACACCAACCTGCCTCCGGGCGATTATACATTCAAGGTCAAAGCGCTGACGACTGACGGATTCCAGGAATCGAATGTCGTTTCCTATTCATTTACAATCATTCATCCGTTCTGGCTGACTGCCTGGTTTTATGCCATTGCCGCGCTGCTGCTTGCCGGATTGTTTTTCGGATTTGTCAAATTCAGAACCAGACGGCTGAAATTGCAACGCAAGGTACTCGAACAGAAAGTAGAATTGGCAACAGCGTCATTGAGAAACGAAAAGGAAAAGGTCGAAGAAGCCAGTCAACTGATTCTGGTACAAAACAAAAAGATTGAAGAAGCCAACCAGGCAAAATCAGATTTCCTGGCGACGATGAGCCATGAAATCCGGACACCCATGAATGGTGTCATCGGCTTGTCGGAATTGCTTCTGCAAACACCAATGTCGCCGCAACAGCAGGAGTTTGTCAGCAACATCAGGAGAAGCGGAAAGAATCTTTTGTTCCTGATCAACGACGTCCTTGACATATCCCGGATTGAATCGGGGAAAATGGAGTTGGAGAATGGTCCGGTGAATATTCATGACCTGATAGAAGAAGTTCTGGTCATGGTCGGATACAATGCCCAAAACAAACAATTGGAATTGTTATATGAAATTGATGAGAATTTCCCGGAATGGTTTACCGGCGACGAGCCCAGATTGAAACAAATCCTGATCAACCTCGCCGGAAATGCAATCAAGTTCACGGAAAAAGGAGTGGTGATACTCCGGGCGAAAGCAGAGCACGAAGCAGACGGCAATCTGAACCTGATGTTCAGCGTGAAGGATACAGGCATCGGAATTCCGGAAGACCGCATCGCGAAATTGTTCCTGTCCTATACGCAGGCCGATGTTTCCACATCAAGAAAATTCGGCGGATCAGGCCTCGGCCTTTCGATTTCATCCATGCTGACGGAACTGATGGGAGGGAAGATCTGGGCGAAGTCCAAAGAAGGAGTGGGTTCGGAATTTTTCTTTACGTTCCGGTCAGGCAGGGTTCCGGAATATGAAATAAAACCAGGTGCGATTGAACCTGGATTTCTCAACGGTAAGAAAGTGGTCTTGTGTGACAGTCATCAGGTGGCAGTACAAAATCTCCGCGGATTGATGGCATCATTCGGGGCGGAAATTAAAATCCTGCATTCGGCCGATCAGGTCCTTGCCACTTTGCAAAAAGGAGATTGGGATCATTTTGTCATGGATGTGAGAGTTGCCGGATCCGAAATTCTTGAATTGCTCAGGAAAATCCAGCGGATGGATCGTTTCCGCGAATTCAGAATGTCTTTACTTGCCGGTCCGCGCGAAGCACTGAAAGTGAATCAGGCTTTTCCAGCAGCCTTCCGGATTCTGACGAAACCTGTTTTCCACCGGGCATTGCTGGAAAATCTCATGCCGGAAAGAGAAAGTCTCAAAGTTGAGTTGACGGAAATACGGGATCCGGATGTCCTGAAAAATCTTTCTTCAAATTTGCCTCTTTCGATACTTGTTGCCGATGACAATCCGATCAACCAGGATGTGGCGACCGGACTTCTCCGCCGGCTTGGTTATCAACCTGACATCGTTCACAACGGAAAGCAGGTATTGACTGCACTCCTGAAAAAGGAATATGATCTGATTTTGATAGATGTCAACATGCCGGTGATGGGGGGAATTGAGACGACGAAGGAAATTCTCAGAAGATATCACGAAAAACCACGTCCGAAGATCGTCGCCATGACCGGCGAATCTGATTCGTCTGAAGTCAGCAAATGCCGCGAAGCAGGAATGGATGATCACCTCCGCAAACCACTTGAAATCAGGCAATTGCTACGAATTCTTGAAGATTCCAGGTCATTGGAAAAGCCGGAAGCAGGGAGTGAAATGGAAGGTATCCGTCCTGAAGGTGATGAGAAGGCGAATCTGAATTCCGGAAACGGAAAAGGGAAGATCACAGATTTATCAAGCCTGAGTGAAATAGCCGGCGGCGATCCGGTTTTCATGGCGGAAATTTTGAAAAAGGTTGTAGAACGCCTTCCGGAAGCAATCGTAAATCTCAGAGATCTCATGGAGAGGAAGGAATGGGAGGCGATGAAGCAGCTTGCACACAGTGTGAAGCCTTCGGCAGCGTATGCAGGCTCGCTGGAACTCAACCAGATATTCCAGGATGTCGAGACGATTTCCGGAGAACAAAAGGATCTGGAGAAGCTCTCTGCACTGCTTGACAGAGCAGATCCCTTGTTGCATTCCGTTATTGCAGAATTGAAAGCGGAACTCGTGAAATTGACGCAGAAGGCGTAATTTCGCTTTTCGTAAATCCTTGAATAAAATGAAAAACCTTCTGATTCCCGTATCACTCCTTTTTGTTTTTGTTATTTCTGCCTGCGGAGATCCGAATGCAGGTAAACCCATCATCGCCGACACGACGAAAACAGATACTACGAAACCCAAGGTCGGATTTTCACCTTTGCCGATGATCTCACCCGAATATCCGGATGCGAAACTTACCCTGCTGAATCTGAATGACGGTGCCGTCCTCGACACGGGCGAATTCACATTCAAGTTTGCTGTATCGGGATTCGAACTCGGCAAAATGACAGAAGATGCGGCGAACAAAGGAATCAACAATTCCGACATGGGTCAGCACATTCATGTCATTCTCTCCCGCGAAGGGGAAAACGATCAGCCATATATGGCACATTATTCTGCCGAAGCGAAAATCAGGTTGAAGGAAGGGAACTACCTTCTGACGGCCTTTCTTTCCCGTTCTTACCATGAAAGTGTCAAGACGCCGGGATCTTATGTGCTCACCCGTTTTTCCGTCGGACAAAAACCAGGCAGACAGGTATTTGACCTCAAAGCTCCGGCGATAGTTTACAGCAGGCCCAAAGGCAAATACGAAGGCAAGGATGCAAAAAGGATCCTCCTGGACTGGTACCAGATGAATGTCGAACTCAGCACCGAAGGATACCAGATGAGCATTACAATTACTTCACCTGCTTCAACGGAAAATCTCATCGTGGATTTCTGGCAGCCTTATGTTTTTGAAAATCTTCCCGCAGGAAAAACAACAATCATGCTGATGCTCCTTGACAAAGACGGATTGCCGGCAAAGGGAAAACCAGGACCGGTCAGCAGGGAGTTTGAGGTGGCGCCCTGAGATCCCCACGAAGGTGGGAATGAGATTCGATGATCTCTCCCCTCACTACCTCACTATCAACATCCCTGTAGAATTATTTGCCCCCGAAACTACTCTGATCAGGTACACGCCCGGAAGAATTCCGCTTACATCCGGTTCCACTTTGAGTTTGCCGCTTTGCTTGCCGGCCTCATTGTAAACCTGTCTGCCATGCATGTCGAAAATGCTGATTGCAAATCCGGATGCATCTGACTGAAATTCCACGGTGAGCCTGTCATCGGTTGGATTCGGATATAACGAAACCGGCAGATTTCCCTGTCCGTCATCCACTCCAATTCCTGTACAGGAACTTGAGGATGTGAGAGCAGGTGTGGCAGTCGTTGATACTCCCGCATAAAAGTTCCAGACGGTGGAAATCGTATCGCTCGGATTGACGGTAATCCACGGTCCTTGCTGCTTGGCGATGGTGATACTGTTTTCCATGCACATGGTGGCAGTGCTCCCGGTGGCATCGGTCCGAAGGAGGTAACCTTCATATATATTATTGCTGTCAATGTCATTCTGACCGGCAGCCATGTAACCGCCGCCGGCAATACTGGCAACACCCATATTCGCAAGGCCTTCGTATTGTCTGTACCATTGGAATCCGAATGCAGAATCCACTTTGACCAGGGTAGCGACAGGATCGAGATCTTCAGTGCCGCCGGCCACAATATATCCGCCGTCGGCAGTCTGGGCGAGGGCGAAAGCGCCGTCTTCATAATTCGGATTCTCATAATACCAAAGAGCAGTTGGCGTGCCCGTCGAAGTAATCCGGATCACACAATTGTCGGATGTGCCTGACAATGGCGCCGCATCCGTGCGACCGGCAAGAACGATGTCTCCGGCGGTATTCACGATAACATCGTGAGCTTCGCCGTCGTCGGCGCTTGTCAGAAGAACCGTCCATTGTTTCTGCCCTGTTGAATTGACGGTGACAACGTAAATGTTGTAACCGGTCGCAGGACTGAAACTATTTGAAGTACCTGCTGCAACAATATTGCCATTGCCAAGGCGGGCAACTGCA
>Ga0247727_10015146_pt1 | contig 12694 bp, 11 predicted proteins | sample WisWelCaveWW1625_FD_202498 | JGI IMG/M metagenome (GOLD analysis project Ga0247727, IMG submission 202498) | Biofilm microbial communities from Wishing Well Cave, Virginia, United States - WW16-25 | ecosystem: Environmental > Aquatic > Deep subsurface > Groundwater > Cave microbial mat | place... | reverse complement strand
CCTAGTCGGCCTCGCCCGCGAGCGCCTTCAGCAGCCACTTCGGGCCCGCCTTGTCCGGCTCGAGCTTCCGCGACCTCTCCAGGAGCGCCTTGCTCTCGTCGCGCTTGTCGCTGAAGAACCGCTCGTAGCCGAGCAGGAAGAGCAGGTCTGCATCCTCCGACTCCTTCACCTTCGCCTCGAGCTCCGCGAGCCGGGCGTCGTACGCGTCGCGGTCGGGCGACATGTCGCGCCGCTTGAACTTGAGCGTCCCGCCCTCGGGCACCATCCGCGCCGCGCGCTGCAGCGCCTTCGCGGCTTCGGCGAACTTCCCCTGGCTGAAGAGGGCGTGCGCGAGGAGGATCGGTGCGATGCGCGCCGCGATGTCGAGCCTGGCCGGGTCGCTCCCGATGAGATCGTCCGCAATCTCCACCGCGGCACCAAGCGCATCGACCGCCTCGGCGGGCTGCCCCCGCCCGAAGCACGTGTTGCCCAGCTTCACGAGCTCCTGCGCCTCGAGCGTCTTGAGCCGGAGCGCGAGCAGGACCCGGTCGAAGCCGTACCGCAGCGCCCATGCCTTCTCGTCCGCCGTTTTCGCCGCCGCTGCCCGCTCCGACGCCACCTTGAGCTCCTCGAATCCCTTCCGCCCCGCCGACCCCACGGCGTCGCCCGTCAGCTCCTTCAGAATCGACGCGACGGTATCTTCGTAAAACGCGGCGCACGCCTTGTGATCGCCGCCGTTCCACGCCGGCGCACCGTACGCGATGCTGAGATCGACGGTCTCCGCCAGCGCCCCGAGCGAGAGGCGCTTCGCGGCGATGATTCCGTTGATGGCGTCGCGCGTCTTCGCGCGGTCGGGAACCTCTCCTTGCATCGCGAAACCGAGCGCCAGCAGCAGCGTCATGGTGCCTCCCTGACTATGGTATGTGGGCGGGTCGGAGTCGTTTTGGGGCGCCGCACGTTGCATCCCGCCACACGCCGCCGCCACAAACGCGCAATCCCGCGGAATTCGATTGGCACTCGCTTTGCACTTACCCACCGCCGTGCCTGCTTCGCGCCTCCTGGATGCGCTACGCAGGCCAAGCGTTGAAGTTGTCCCAACCGCTGCCGGAGCTGGACCGGCGGCGGAGGGCTCCTTTCGGAGGTTCCATGAGAGTCATCGCGAATGCGCCCTGGTGGCTGATCTCGGCCGGCCTGCACGTCGTGCTTGCCATGCTCACGATGCTCGTCGTCATCGAGCGCGAGATGCAGATGGAAATCGTCTCGTGTCCCATCGTGGTCCGTGACGTCGACCCGCTCCTCCCGCCCGACCCGCCGCCCGTGCCCGGCGTCCGGCCCGACGGCACCCCGCGCCCCGACGGCGCCGCGCCGCTCGACGAAATCCCCTTCGTCTTCGATCCGAGAGCCACGCGCGGAAACCACTTCGAAAGCGACGACAACGCTGACGGCCACGACATCAGGGGCGACTCGGAGACGTTCCGCTCATTCCGCCCCGGCGAGTCGGGCTCGCTGCTCGGCACGACCGGCAAGAACAAGGGATCGACCGACACCCTCGGGGTTGGAACCGGCGCCGGCGGCTCCGGCAAGTTCGGGAAGCGGGGAAAGGGCGGCAAGGAGAACATCATCCCCGACCTTCGCAAGGGCCCGCCGCGCGGAACGCAGGACGCGCTCCTCGCGGCGCTCACGTGGCTCAAGCGACACCAGTCCGCGGACGGCTCCTGGCGCGCCGCCGGCTTCCACACGAACTGCGCCTGCACCGACGACGGCGCGGCGGACTACGATGTCGGCCTCACCGGCCTCGCGCTCCTCGCCTTCCTTGGCGACGGCCACACGCAGTACTCGCGCGACGACAACGGCTTCGGCGACGTCGTGAAACGCGCCATCCGGTGGCTCCTGTCGCAGCAGGATCCGGAAGGCTGCATCGGCGACCGCGGATCAAAGCACATGTACAACCACGCCATCGCCGCCCTCGCGCTCTGCGAGGCCTTCGGCATGTCGGGCTCCGAGCCGCTCCGGGCGCCGGCGAAGAAGGCGATCGACTTCCTGGCCGCGGCCCGCAACCCGGGCGCGGGATGGCGCTACGGCTCGCGCTGCGGCGACAGCGACACGTCGGTCACCGGCTGGGCCGTGATGGCGCTGAAGTCGGCGGAGCTCAGCGAGATCGACGTGCCTCGCGACGCCTTCACCGACGCGCTCGCCTGGATCGAGAAAGCGACCGATGGCTCGGGCTACTACGGGGTCGGCTACACGTCGCGCGGCCTGCAGACGGTCTTCGTGCCCGGCAAGAACGAGCACTTCGATTCGCACCCGGCGATGACGGCCGTGGGGATGCTGTCGCGCGTCTTCATCCAGCGCAAGCGCGTGCCGGAGCTCGCGGCGTCGGAGCTGCTGCTCGCCGACCTGCCGGCGTGGGAGGCGAACAAGACCGATTTCTACTACTGGTACTACGGCTCGCTGGCGATGTTCCAGGTCGACGGCCCCAAGGGCGTGCAGTGGAAGAAGTGGAGCGACGCCGTGGTGAAGGCGCTGCTCGGCCACCAGGTGGCGACGGGCTGCGCGGCCGGGTCCTGGGACTGCAAGGAGGAGCACTGGGGCTTCGAGGGCGGGCGCGTCTACGCGACGGCGATCAACGCGCTGACGCTGGAGGTGTACTACCGGTACGACGTGGTGTTTGGGACGAAGAGGTAGCGGGCGATGCCGCGTCAACCCGGGCTCCCTACTTCATCGGCTTCCACTTCACCGTGGGCGTCCTCCGACGCAGCGGGGATCCCGTCTCGAGCGCGACGATCAGGTCATAGAGCCTGCCGCGGCTCGCCTTCGTGTGAAGAAATTGTAGGCCCGCGCACTCGTCGGGCGCCTCGGGCTCCGTCCAGCAGACCTCCGCCGGGACTTCAAACAGGCCCGACGGCAGCTTCAACGCAATCTCCACGTGCTCGCCGACCACGAGGTGATCGCGATACCGGATCCGCACCCCGCTGAACGTCAGGTCGCGGCCCGACGCGGCGAAGCGGTGTCCAGGCCCCCGCACTTCGATGGGGATGTCGACCAGCAGCCGGAGCTCCTTGCGGGGTCGTTTCGGCGAAGGCACTTCAGAAACTTAGCCGCGCCGCGATCGGAGATCAAGCAAGCTCCACCCCGATCCGTTATCAACGCGTTGACGCTCGAGGTGAACTACCGGTACGACGTGGTGTTTGGGACGAAGAAGTAGCGGTCCGCGAGGACGACGTCACTTCTTCTTCGCCAGCACCCACACGCGAACGTGAGGCAGGAATTCCTTGTGGCCCTGCAGGCTGCCCGGCAGCCAGTCGGCATCGGTGCATTCATAGAGGCCCGGCGCAAGGTCGCTGCGGCCGATGATGATCTCCGTCCGGGTCGTGGCGCCTCCCATCGTCCCCTTCGTCCTCTCCGTTTCCACCGTCTGGCACCACTCAAGCCGCTCCTTCAGCTTTTTCCCGAGTTCGTCGACGTCCTTGATCTCCGAGCAATCGCTGTCGAGCAGCACGCCGAGCGAGTTCTGGAGCTTCCGGTAGTCGCTCTCGAGGAGTTCGTCGAACCACCAGAGCCCGACGCCGCCGAGGGGGAGCCGGCTGGACGGATCGAGTTTTCCTCCGACGGTGACGGTACGGACCCCGCGCGCCGTGCCGCGGAGCGAGCCTCCGATCCAGAGGGACCCGGACGCGACGTCGATGACGCGCTTCGTCTCCGCCTCGTCAGCAGCCGCCTTCTTCGCCGGAGTCGACAGGTCGACGTCCCCTCCGACGTGGATCTTGCAGTTGCCGCCCGAGGTGACGGCACCGCGCAGGTCCTTCGCGACGTGGACGGAACCTCCGTCGACCTGAAGCGGACCGGTCGCGCTCCCGCCGATGCAGACCCGTCCGTTGCCCTTCACCGTGATCGTGCCGGTCACGTCGCCGCTGACGTAGATTGTGACGCCTCCGCCACCCACGACCGCAACCGAGCCGCTGAGATCGCCGACGATCCAGAGCATCCCGCCGTCAAGCGTCAGGTCCGAAGCGACGGTGCCGGTCACATGAAGCCCGATCCCGCCGTTCTTCTGGGCGAACGACGTCGGCTTCTTGACATCCTCCATCGTCTCCCACTTGCACGCTTTCCATGACTTCCGAACGTTGCACGTGCCACACACGTCGGTCGCCGTCACCCAGCGCTTCAGCACGTCGGCTGTCGTCGTGTTCTCGGCGGGATCGCCGAAATCCCAGTTGAGGTGCTTCAGCACCGACTTGCGGGTGATGTCATCGACCTTCTTCAAAGGCGCGGTCGTCGTCCGCTCCTGGATCAGGAACGAGATGAGAAGCAGCGTGATTTTCATGGTTCATGGGACGCCGGAGCCCACGGCGGCGCGGCAACGAAAGGCGAAATCAACGGGGGGCGACTTCACCGCGTCCCGCGAACGCGCACGTAGTCGATCGTTCCGGCGACGGCGGTCTCGGCCCCGATCTCCACGCGCTGCTTTCCGATCACGGCGTGCTCGTCGGCCACGGCGGTCGGAATGGCGATGCGGGCGCCTGGGTTCTTGATCTTGTGCGTGGCGACGAGCTTCCCGTCGAGGTACTGCAACACCGCTTTTCCGTCGTAAACCGTCCGGATCGTCACCCACGTCTTCGCCGGAATCACGATCGCTCCGTTGCCGATCCAGCCCCAGTAGAAGAACTCGGTCTCGGTCTCGTCGCTGAGCGGCCGCCCCTTCCCCCACCGCCCATCGCCGCCCTCGTCCGGCGCCAGCACGGAAACCACGCCGGCAAAGTTGAAGCAGGGGCGCCCCTTCGTCGACGTCAGCGCATGAACGGCGATATTGAAGAGGGGATGCGAGAAGATCGTGCCGTAGTACGACTCGGGCCGGTCGAACTGCGCGCGGATCTCGATGTCGAGCGTGCGGTAGCCGCGGCGGAGGGTGGCCGCACGAATCGAAAGATCGATCCAGCTCTTGCCGTTCAGAATGGCGCAGCCGTCCTTGAACGCGACGTCATGCACGACGCCGTTGGCGCCGCCGTCGCTGGAGTCGCGCGCGTCACCCTTGTCGAAGTTCCACAGGCCAATGGTGATCAGCGGGTCGCGCCCGCTGGTGTCGGGCGAGGCGGGCATCGCCAGCGCGGCAAGGGCAAGGGCGGCCAGGATCGTCAGGCGGACCACGGTGAGAAGTCTACCCCACCTTTGCCGGGACTTGATCGGCCATCTCCGCTTCGACCTCCGACTCGTTGCGCACGCGGCCCGGAACCAGTGAGTACGCGCACGGGACGACGTAGAGCGTCAGGAACGTCGACAGGATCACGCCGCCGATGACGACGACGGCCATTGGAATCCGCGTTTCCGCGCCGGGGCCGAGCGCCAGCGCCGGCGGAATCGCGGCCGCGACGGTCGAGAGCGACGTCATCAGGATCGGCCGCAGCCGGATCGGGCAGGCCTCCAGCAGCGCCTCGCGCACCGGCCTGCCCTGCGCCCTCACATGGTTGGTGAACTCGACCAGCAGGATCGAGTTCTTCTTCACGATGCCCATCAGCAGGATGACGCCGATCATGCTGTACATGTTCAGCGACGCGCCCGCGATGAGCAGGCCGAGGATCGCGCCCGTCAGGCTGAACGGCATCGCCAGCAGCACCAGCGCGGGATGGACGTAGCTGTTGAACTGCGAGGCGAGCACCATGTACGCGATGAGGATGCCGAGTCCGAGCGCGAACATGAGCTCCCACTTCGCCTCGGAGAACAGGCGCGACGAGCCGGAGAGCTCGGCGACGTAGCCCGGCGGCAGGACCTCCTGCGCGATCGCCAGGCAGCGCGCCGTCGCCTCCTGCTGCGACTTCCCCCCGGCGACGTTGGCCGTGATCGTGATCGCCCGCTGCCGGTTGCGCCGCGTGATCGTCTGCACGACCGGCTGCTCCTTTACGCGGACGAGCTCCGAGAGCTGGACGAGCTTCCCCTCGCGGTTCCGAACGAAGAGCCTGCCGACATCCTCGGGCGTGTCGCGCTCCGACTTCACCAGCCGGACGCGGACGTCGAACCGCCGCGCTCCGTCCTTGAACCGCGCCGCGCGCACGCCGCCGATGTTCGCGCTGATCGTGTTGCCCAGCGCGGACATGCTGACGCCGAGGTCGGCCGCCCTCTGGCGGTCGGGGACGATCCGCAATTCCGGCAGCCCCACGATGTAGTTGCTGTTCTCGGCGGCCGTCAGCCCCGACTCCTTCATTTTTTCCAGGATCTTCTGCGTGCTGGCCGCGAGCTGCTCCCAGTCGGCGCCGGTCACCACGAATTCGATCGGGAACGCATTCCCGCGCATGCCCAGCCCCGACATCGACAGGTCGTTCGGAATCGCGCGGATGCCCGGCACCGAGTTGAACTTCGCACGGACGTCGTTGATCACCTGCACCTGCGGGCGCCGCTTCTGGCGCGGGATGAGCGTGATGAACAGGTTTCCCGTATCCACCTCGCCGCCGCCGAATCCGCCCAGCGACCCGAAGAACCGGTCGACCTCGGGCATCGTCGCGAGGAACTCCTCGCACTGCCGGAACCGTCCGTCGGTGTAGTCGATCGACGAGCCCGCCGGCGCCTGGATGCGCACGAGAAACCGCGACTGGTCCTGCGCCGGCACCAGCTCCTGCTTGAGGGACTTCGTCAGCCAGAGCGATCCCCCGAACCCGGCCATGGAGACGAGCAGCACCACCGCGCGCCACCTCAGCGCCCAGGCGAGCGATCGGCCGTAGAGCCTCGCCAGCCCACGGAAGAACCGGCTCAAGAACCCGCCGAAGCCGGTCTCGCGCTTCTCCGCCGAGAGCATCTGCGACGCCCGCATCGGGGTGAGCGTGATCGCCTCGATGAGCGACAGCGCAACCGCGACCGTGATGGTCACACCGAACTGGAAGAGGAACTTCCCGATGATCCCCTTCATGAACGCGATGGGCAGGAAGACGGCCATGATGGCGACCGACGCCGCGATCGCCGCGCCCGTGATCTCCCGCGCCCCGCGGCTCGCCGCCGCCACGCGGCCTGTGCCCTTCTCGCGGTGCCGGTAGATGTTCTCGAGCACCATGATCGCGTCGTCGACGACGATGCCGATCGCCAGCGAGAGGCCCAGCAGCGTGAACGTGTTGAGCGTGAAGTTGAAGGCGTAGATCACGATGAACGCGCCGACGATCGACGTCGGGATCGACAGGAGGATGTTGAACGTCGAGCTCCACGAGCCCAGGAAGAGCCAGCAGACCAGCGCCGTGAGAATCACCGAGAGCAGGAGGGTGAACTCGATCTCGTGGATGGAGTCCTCGATGAACGTCGTGCTGTCGAAGTTGACCGCGAGCTCCATGCCGGGCGGCAGGCTGCCCTGGATCTCCTTCATGCGCGCCTTGACGCCGCGCGCCACCTCGACCGCGTTCGAGCCGCGTTGCTTCTTGATGCCCAGGCCGATCGCCGGCGCGCCCATCGCGCGCGCGACGCGCCGCTTGTCCGCGAGCCCGTCCTCGATCAGCGCCACCTGCTCGAGGAAAACAGGGGCGTTGTTTCGATAGGCAACGACGATCTTCTGGAACTCCGCCACCGACGGCGCCTCGCCCTCGGAGCGCACGCTCATCTCCCGGTCGGCGGTCTCGATCCGCCCCGCCGGGACCTCGATGTGCTCGCGACGCAGCGCCTCCAGCACGTCGTCGACCGTCAGCTGCCGCGCTTCGAGCTCTTCGCGCTTGAGCCAGACGCGCATGTTGCGGTCGAGGTAGCCGCCCATCATCACCTCGCCCACGCCCTTCACGGTCTGGAAGCGGTCCTTCACGAAGTCGCGCGCGGTGATCGAGAGCTGCTGGAGCGACGCCTGCCCGGAGAGCGCGACCCACAGGATGGGGTTGTCCTCCGGGTTGTTCTTCGAGACGATCGGCGGATCGATGTCCCTCGGCAGCAGCCGCGCGGCCTGCGCGAGCTTCGTCTGCACGTCCTGCACGGCCGCGTCGATGTTCCGGTTCAATTCGAATTCCATCGTGACATTCGCATTCCCGCTCCGGCACGACGACGTCACTTCCTTGATCCCTTCGACGGCCATGACGGCGTCCTCGAGGATGTCGACGACGTCGCTTTCCATGATCTCGGGCGACGCGCCTTCCCAGGAGACGCTGACGCTGACGGTCGGGAAATCGATGTCGGGCGTCTGGCTGACGCCGAGCCGCGAGAAGCTGATCGCGCCGAAGATGACGAGGAACGCCATCAGCATCCAGGCGAAGACCGGGTTCTTGATCGAGAAGTCGGCGAGGGTCACTTCGATTCGCCTCCTCTCGGAGGCTCCGTCACGACCTCGACGTCCATCCCGTCGCGAACCGCCGTCGCGCCGTCGACGGCAACCTGCGCGCCCTCGGCAATCCCTTCGACGATCTCGATGCCGTCCTTGGTGCGAAGGCCGAGCTTCACGACGACCTGCACCGCCTTGGTGCCGTTCAGGCGGAAGACGACGAATCCGCGCTCCGTGGGAAGCACCGCCCGTTCGGGGACGACGATGCCCTTCCGCTGCCCCGCTTTCACGGTCACGGTCACGGTCGCGAAGAAACCGGGGCGGAGCTTCGAGGCGTCGCCCAGGATCTCGGCCTTGCATTCGGTCGTGCGGGTGGAGGCGTCGGCCTTCTGGTTGAGGTAGAAGAGCTTCGCCTTGAAGACCTGGTCGGGCACGCTGCGGACGGCGAACTCGACTTCCTGGTCCTTGACGAGCCGCGACGCCTCGATTTCCGGCACCGAGAATCGCACGTGCATCGGCGTGACATTCAGGATCGTGGCGACGATGGTGTCGACCCTCACGTACTCGCCCTTCGAGACAAGCTTGCGGTTGATGAGCCCGGCGATCGGCGAGCGGACCTGGGCCCGGGCCAGTTCGCGCTTCGCGAGGTCCTGGTCGACGGTCGCCCGCGCCACGTCGGCCTTCGCCTTCGCCAGGTCGGCGCTCCATTGCGCCATCTGCTCCTCGGTGAGCCACTCCTTCTTGAGCCGTTTCCCCTCCTCGAAGAGCTTGAGCCGGTTGTCGTACAGCGTCTGCATGAGGACGGTCTGCGCGTCGGCGTGGTCGCACTCGGCCTTGGCACGGGCCACGGCCAGGCGGAATTTCTCGAGGTCGATCTCGACGAGAACCGTCTTCTCGTCGACGACGGCGCCCTCCTTGAACGAGACCGAGTCGATGACGCCCGTCACCTGCGCGGGGATGCTGATCTCCTCGGAGGCCTCGATCGATCCGGACGCCTCGACGACGGCGACGATGTCTCGCGCCGTGGCCGTGGCGACAGTCACGCGGGCCTTGCGCGCGGGCGGCTTGGCCGCGCCGCCGGCGCCGCCGGGCGGCTTCGGAGACTCCGAGCCCTGGCTGCACGACGCCAGCAGCAGGAGCACCATCGTCAGTTTTTTCACTTCGCACTTCCGGGGAGCGCGCCGCTCTCGACCGACAGCCGGACGCCGGCGAGTTTCAGGGCGAACCGTGCGCGATCGCGGTCGAGCCGCGCCTGCTGGAGCGTGCTGAACGAGGCGAGCACTTCGACGTTGGTCGCGATCTGCTGCCGGTACTCGGCCTGGACGATCTGGTGGTTCTCCTCGGCGCTGGCGAGCGCCTTCTCGAGGGAGACGAGCTGCGCCTGGAGCGCCTTCACGTCGGTGTAGGAGCGGCGCACCTCGAGCAGGATCGCGCGCTGGAGCTGCGTCAGGCGGAGGTTCGCGGAGCGGATCAGCGAGTTGGCCTCGCGCAGTTTCGCCTGGGTCGAGCCCGAGTCGATGATCGGGATCTCGATCGAGAGGGTCACGTCCCAGTTGATGGCGTTGTCCTCGCGATGCGTGTAGTAGTTCCCCTCCACGGTCGCGGTCGGGAGGTAGCCCGCACGCGCCACGCCGCGACCCTCGATGGCCGCCGTGACCTCCGCGCGAAGCGACTTCAGGTCGTGGCGCCGGCCGATGGCGTCCTCGAGGATCCTGGCCACGTCGGGCAGATCGCCGGGCTCGGTGATCGTGTCGACGAGCGTGGGCGTTCCGCTGACCCCCGTGACGAAGCGGAGCACGTCCCAGGCGACGGCCTGCGCCCCCTTGAGCTGCTCGACGCGCGCCTGCACCGCGGAGACCACGGCGTCCTGCGCGAGCACCTCCGACCGGCGCGACATGCCCGCCTTCTGCCGCTCGACGAGCTCCTCGAGCCGCTCCTCGGCCAGCTTGAGACTGGCGTTCATCGTCTCGAGCTCGCGCGCCGACTGGAGGACGGCGTAGAACGCCCCGGCGACATCCGCGAAGATCAGCAGGCGCGCCTGGCGGAGATCCTCCTCCTTGGCTTCGTAGCTGGCGTTGGTCTGGCGAAGGGCGTAGTAGTCCCTCAGGCCGGCGAAGATCGGCTGCTTCGCGGCGAGCTTGTACTCCGCGTGCTGCGCGTCCGACGACGCCTCGTTCCGCACCCACGACCCCTTGAACGAGACGCGCGGGAGCTGCGCGCTGACGGCCTGTTCGTAGAGCGTCTGGAGGCGGACGAGCTCCTCGCCCGTCAGGGCGAGCGCCTCACTCTGCACGAGGGCGAGCCGCCAGCAGTCGTCGACGGTCAGCGACGCCTTCGCGTGGAGAGGCTGCACGGACGGCGCAATGTCCTCGGTGCGCCGGATGAGCGGATGGTTCTCCCAGACGACGCGCTGATAGCGCCACTCGTCGTTCGTCGCGCAGGCGGCAAGGCCGAGGAGCAGCAGGGCGGGCAGGCGATTCATCGCGGCACCTTCTCAAGGATGGAGTTGAGGACTTCGAGCGCCGCGATGACCCGCCGGGCATCGCCGGGCCCCACGGCGGCGACCAGCTTTCGCGCCCGCTCGGTGCGCGACTTCGTGAGCCGGTCGAGGACCTGCCGGCCCCGCGGCCGGAGCGTGAGATCGACCACGCGGCGGTCCTTCTCCGACCGCTGGCGATCGACCATGCGCGCCCGCACCAGCCGGTCGACGACCTCGGACGCCGCGGCGCTCGAGACGCCGAGGATCTCCGCGAGGCGGACGAGGTTCACGGTGCCACGCAGGTCGATCATCATCAGCGCGCGGATCTGGGCGACGGTGATCTCGCCGGTCGCGCCCATGCCGGCCGGGATCGCCACGAACCGGCTGATGACCGCGTGGAAGAGCGCCTCGATGCGTTTGGCTGATTCCATAGGTTCCCGAATGATTCAGGAACCGAAGCATACAGTAAAGGGGGAGCCGGCGGGCAGCCGGCCGAAAAAAAAAGTGGCGGCCCGTCGAGGGCCGCCATTTCCCGCGGTTGGCCGCTGTTTCGGCTACTGGAACATCTGCGTATAGACCTTCGTGTACGGGCCCACCGACGTGATCGTCCCGCCGGAGTAGCCGGTTCCGGTCTTGGTGTAGCCGGCCGTGTGGATGTTCGCGTAGTGGCCGGGCGACGCCATCCAGCCCGCGAAGGCCGCGTCGGCATCGGCATATCCGGCGGCGATGTTCTCGCCGCAGCCGCCGGTCCCGCCGGCCAGCACGTAGCGCTGCGACGGTCCGTCTCCCTCGGGATTGACGTGCGCGAAGAAGTTGTGGGACGCGCTGGTCATGTGGACGCTGTGCCCGCGTGACGTCTGCCGCATCAGGAGGTCCATCGTGAGGGCGCCCAGGCTGCTGGCGACGCGTTCGTTGTTGACGAGTTCGAGGATGCGATCCTCCTGCCCCAGGGTCCAGCCGTCGGTCGTGAGCCAGGTGATCGGATGGCCGCCGGGGTATACCGCGCCGGCGCCGTCGCTTCCGTCGCCGCCGCTGCCAGGGTACGGCCCGCCGCCGCCACCGCCGCCGCCGCTGGGCGAGGAGCCGCCGCCGCCCTTGTCGCCGCAGCCGCCGAGAACAGCCGCCAGCATCGCCACGCTCAGCAGGAACGATTTCATGCGGCCCTCCTACATTAACTATGCACGAGAAGACCGTTCGCCTTTAGGAATTCTTCAAAACGAATTGCCAGAGCGTCGCGCCGAGCTTCTCGACGGCCGCCTGCTGCCGCGCGTCCTTCAACCGTCCATCGGCGTCGAACGCCTCCCCTGCCCGGCTGACGGCGACCTGGTCGGGCAGCACCATCATCCCGATGTTCGAGAGCACCGGGCGCAGCGACGCGAGCCCCCGCAGGCCGCCGAGCCCGCCGGGCGAGGCGCTCATGAGCATCGCGGCCTTGCCCTTGAAGGCAACCAGCGGCGGCTCCCGGTCGTTCTCGGATCGCGACGCCCAGTCGATCGCGTTCTTCAGCACGCCGCTGAACGAACTGTTGTATTCGGGCGACGAGATGAGGAATCCAGGGTGCTCGACCAGGAGCTTCTTGAAGGCCCGCGCCGGCTCCGGCATCCCGCCCTTCTCGAGGTCGCCGTCGTAGAGCGGCATCGGGAAGTCGCGGAGGTCGATGAGGTCGACCTCGGCCCCCGCCGCGCGGGCGCCGGCAACCGCGATTCTCACGAGCTTCTTGTTGAACGAGTCGGTGCGGGTGCTGCCCGCGAACGCGAGGAGCGTCGGCATGATCACCTCAAATCAAAGAGTAGGAACTCTGACGGCTCCACCGCCTTGATCGCGAGCTCGCCCTCGTCCTCCACCGCCACTCCATCGCCGGCGTCGAGCGCCTGTCCGTTGATCAACAGCCCGCCGCGGGCGACTTGGACCCACGCGCCGCGCCCTGCCTTCAGCGCGTGGCGGAGCTCGACGCCCCGCTCGAGCTCGGAGGCGTAGACGCTAACGTCCTGGTGAATGGTGAGGGAGCCGTCGCGGCCGTCGCG
>Ga0247727_10015145_pt1 | contig 12694 bp, 10 predicted proteins | sample WisWelCaveWW1625_FD_202498 | JGI IMG/M metagenome (GOLD analysis project Ga0247727, IMG submission 202498) | Biofilm microbial communities from Wishing Well Cave, Virginia, United States - WW16-25 | ecosystem: Environmental > Aquatic > Deep subsurface > Groundwater > Cave microbial mat | place... | reverse complement strand
CGGTGACGTTCAAGCAGACGTATGTGTTTGGGTATTGAGTGCTGGAGCGCAATGTTCCGTATTGCAACATTCATGTTGCGAATAAGCACTGCCGCCACAGAAATGTGGCCGCACAATCTTGCCCGAAACAAGCATAAACAGTACAGCAATTTTTTCAGCGGCTCTCATTTAGTCCTCTCCATCACCGCCGCAAAGAAGCCGTCGCAGCCATGCCGATGCGGCAGCAGCTTCATGTAACTTCCCTCCGCGAGCTTTGCCAAGCCATAACGTTGTAGAATCGCAGCCGCATCGTTCGCGCGAAAGCCGGCATGCTCTTGCAGAAACCCCTCCACGATCTGTTCGTTCTCTTCCGCCATCAAACTACACGTCGCATACACCAAGCGTCCGCCCGGTTTGAGCAACGACGCATAGTGCGCAATGATCCCTTTCTGCTTCGCGGCCAGCTCTTGCACCATCTCCGCCGTAATCTTCCATTTCGCATCGGGATTCCTGCGCAGCACGCCGGTGCCTGTGCAGGGCGCGTCGATCAAGACGGCATCAAATTGCCCGAGCAGGTTTTGCGGCACGGCATTCGGCTGCAATACTTGCGTGCGCACGTTATGAATGCCGCTGCGCCGTACGCGTTTCTTCAAATTCTCCAAACGCGGCGCAACCACATCGAACGCGAATAGCTCGCCGCGATTTTTCATCAAACTCGCCAAGTGCAACGTCTTCCCGCCGCCGCCGGCGCACACGTCGGCCACGCGCCAGCTCGGCTTGGGATCGAGCAACAACGAAATGAGCTGGCTGCCTTCATCTTGCACTTCGAACCAGCCTTCGCGAAAGAGATCGAGCGCGAAGAGATTCGTGCGCTTCGCGAGTTGTATGCCCATCGGCGAGAGCGCAGCCGGGGCGCAATCAAAGCCGCGCTTTTGCAGCTCGCGCAAGCAAGCCTCGCGGGTTGCCTGCAACGTATTCACTCGCAGCGTGAGCGGCGGCGGTTGATTCAACGCTTCCAACAACGGCACGCTTTCTTTACCGTGTTGCTGCTGCAACGCCGCAACGAGCCAATCGGGAAAGGACAAGCGCACGCCGATATTGTCCCGCCCAAGCTCTGCCGGCGATTGCTCGGCGATTTTTTTTATTTGTTGAAAGGAAAGAGGCCGCGCGGTTTCGTTCAGGCTCTCAGGCGGGCGTTTTTCGATATGGATTTTATAAGCAGCGAGCAGCCATGCCGGCTCTAAACTTTTTTGTTCATCAACGCGAGCGACGAGCGCCTGCAGCAAGCGCCGCTGCCGCAAGAGGCCATACGCGCTCTCCGCCAGCTCGCGCCGGTCGTGCGCGCCGAGATAACGTCGCTGCCGAAAGAACACGTCGATCAAATGATCCGCCGGGCGGGAATCGCGCAGGAGAATTTCCACTAACTCGCACGCATGTCCGAAAAGGGAGGAAGGCTTCATGAGCCGCAATGTAAAATTTTGTTGCTCATTTGCAAAAGCATATTATCTTGTTCAATAAACCAGCGCACGCGAAATCGGACTTTGCAAAACGCCGGCAAAAGAACGCGAGGCGCGGAGTTGCTGAGTCCGGCTTCCCCGAATGACTTATGCCCAAATCCTCTAAACGTCGCTCCAAAGGCGCGGGACTTCCGCCCGGCACTCTCGTACACATCGGCGAGCAGAAGACCGAACAAATCAAAATAACGCTGATCGACTACGACGAAGCGTCGTATCAAGAAAAGGAACTCGCGAGCGTGCAGGAGTGCCTGCCGTTTCGCGATCAGCCGACGAGAACGTGGATCAACATCGACGGCTTGCACCAGGTCGAAGCCATCGAGCGCATCGGCAAACATTTCGGCTTGCACCCGCTGGTGTTGGAAGACATCGTAAGCACCGAGCAGCGCCCCAAGCTCGAAGACTTCGGCCAATACATTTTCATCGTCACGAAGATGTTGAGCCATGAGCAAACGTCGCAGCAAGTGATCACGGAGCAAGTGAGCATGGTGCTCGGCGCCAACTTCATCTTGACTTTTCAAGAAGGCGCGAAGGATGATTTCATTCCCATTCGCCAGCGCATCAAAAGCGGCAACGGGCGCATGCGCGGCATGGGCGCGGATTATCTGCTCTACGCGCTGCTCGATGCCATTGTCGACAACTACTTCGTCATTTTGGAAAAACTCGGCGAACAGATCGAGACGTTGGAAGAAACGTTGCTCACCAATCCCACGCAGGCACAGCTCAAAGCCGTGCACAAGCTGCGGCGCGAGTTTATTCTCATGCGCAAATCCATCTGGCCGTTGCGCGACGTGGTGGCCACGCTCGAACGCCGCGAGTCGCCGTTGATCAAAAACACGACGACAATTTATCTGCGTGATTTGTACGACCACATCGCGCGCGTGATCGATACCGTGGAAAACTATCGCGACCTCGTGTCCGTGCTGCTCGACATTTATCTTTCGAGCTTGAGCAATAAGCTGAACGAGGTCATGAAGACGCTCACCATCATCACCACGATTTTTATCCCGCTCTCGTTCATCGCCGGCGTGTACGGCATGAACTTCGAACACATGCCGGAGCTCAAGTGGGCATGGAGCTATCCGCTCGTGCTCGTGGCGATGGTGTTGCTCGGAGTGGCGATGGTGTTTTATTTTAAAAAGAGAAAATGGTTCTGAAGGGTATTGGGATATTAGTTTCTAATGACTCTAATCAATGCAAGAAAAGCAAAGATTTTCCTCCAACGGATAAAAGCGGCCAACTGCTAGCAAAGTAGAAGCCGTTGGCCGCTTTTATCCGTTGGGATTTTTGTTTGGTTCCGGCTCGTCCGGCTTATGGTATTGGGCGCTTGAACAATACTCGAATCCCCTAATATCCCAACACCCAAATATCCCAGCCCCCTCAACTGGAGCAACAAACATGATCGATCTCAGCGGCAAAGTGATATTGATAACCGGCGCCTCGCGCGGCATCGGGCGCGCAACGGCATTGTTGGCGGCGCGTGTGGGCGCGACGGTCGCCGTCAATTACGTGCAAATGGAAATGGCGGCGCGCAAGCTGGTGGATGAAATCACGAACAGCGGCCATCGCGCCTCAGCTTTTCAAGCGGACGTTGCGCGCTTGCCCGAAGTCCAAAAGATGGTCGCGGCCGTTTTGAAAGAGTTCGGGCAGATCGATGTGCTCGTCAACAACGCGGGCGTTTGGACCTACGGCGCGATCGATACCATGCCCGAGGCGGTGTGGGACGAAACCATGAACATCAATCTTAAGAGCATTTATAATTGCTGTCGCGCCGTGGTGCCGCACATGAAAGCGCGCCGGCAAGGGACGATCATCAACCTCGCGAGCACGGCCGGGCAACGCGGCGAGGCGTTTCATTCGCATTATGCCGCGACCAAAGGCGCGATTATCAGCTTCACCAAATCGCTCGCGCCGGAGCTTGCGCCGCACAACATTCTCGTGAATTGCGTTGCGCCGGGCTGGGTCGCGACCGACATGTCGAACGAAGCGATCACGCTCGAAAGCGAAAGTATTATGAGAACGATTCCGCTGCGCCGCGCCGGTACCGCGGAAGAAATCGCCGGGCCGATTGTGTTTCTCGCGTCGTCATATGCTTCATATATCACCGGCGAAGTGTTTAATGTCAACGGCGGCAGCGTGCTCGCAGGATAAGGAGTGCTCGTTTGCTCGTTCCCATGCTCCGCGTGGGAGTGCAGCTCTGAGGCTCCGCGACCAGTGCTGTTCGAGACGTTAAAGACAAGTGTGCGCCACCAATGAACGCAGAGCGTTTAAGACTGCATTCCCACGCAGAACGTGGGAACGAGAGGAATCATGTCGAATGTGCCCTCAATAGAAAGTTCCGCGCTTCAAGCTTTACTGCCTCCCGGCAAGCTTCCCGCAGCATTCTTACAGCGTCTTATTACGCCATACGCACATGCTCAACGCAACCTCGCGCTCGGCGCAGGAGTCGGCCGCGAGGCTACGGTCATCGAGTTGAGCGACCGCTTGCTCATTGCGAAGACGGATCCGATCACATTCGTGGCGGAGAATATTGGGCACTATGCCGTACACCTCAACGCGAACGACGTTGCGTGCATGGGCGGCGAGCCGAAATGGTTCCTGGCGACTTTGCTCTTGCCGGAGTATGAGACCGACGAAGCGTTCGTTGAACAAATCTTTCAACAAATCAGCAGTGCTTGCGAGGCGCTCGCGATTGCATGGTGCGGCGGGCATACCGAGATTACGGCTGCGGTCACTCAGCCCGTGGTCGTCGGCATGATGTTGGGCGAGGCGCCGCTCACGCGCAGATATGCTCCCGCGCAAATCCAACCTGGCGATCATATTCTGCTCATCAAAGGTTTGGCCGTGGAAGCTACGGCGATCATTGGCAGAGCAAAAGCTTCGGCGCTCGCAGAAATTTTTGAAAGTGCTTTTGCGAAGCACTGCCAAAGTTTTTTATTCGATCCTGGAATTAGCGTGTTGCCCGAAGCCAAGCTTGCCTGGCAAGTGCCCGGCATTCATGCATTGCACGATCCGGCTGAGGGCGGCTTGGCGAACGCCGTGCACGAATTGTTGGCGGAGAAAAATCTCGGCGTGGAATTGAATAGCGCGCACATTCTTCTCTTTCCCGAAACCAAGCTGTTGTGTGAGCAATTTAATCTTGATCGACTCGGATTGATTGCTTCCGGAGCCTTGTTGGTGGTGGGCGAAGCCGGCGCGTGCGAGCAAGCTTTGCAGCAGTATCATGCCGCGAACATTGCCGCCGCGCTCATCGGCCGCGTTTTGCCGGAAGGAGAGGGGCGCTGGTTGATTGAAGATAACGAGCGGCATGTGTTGCCTCGGTTTCAACGCGATGAGGTGCTGCGCGTGCTTTAGTCATTTCCAAAGTCACTCGTTGGAAAAAATTTTTCCTGTAAGCGGATTTTGCGAATAGCGCGGATAAAGCGTCTGAGGTTTATCCGTGTTGGGAGGAGGTGGAGGCATGAAACGGCGCAAAGAATTTCTGCTTGATTCTCAAAGCCTGTTCTGCTAATATGTTTTATAAAAAGAGGCGACGCACAGAGCGCAAACAGGCGGGGAGAGGGCAATCGCACCACGTGATCAAGAAAACTGGCGGCCACTCAACCGCGAACAGGCTCTGGCCGCGAGGGATTTCTCTCGGGCGGGAGAGACGTTTGTCGATTACAAAGGGCAACTGCACGAAATCTTGTATTCCGTGTTAACGCCGTTGGGTTATCAAGCCTATGTATCAGAGCAGGCGCTGAAACATATTGAGAAACACCCCATCGCCTCAAAGTATAAAAGCGGCATTGCGTATTTTTTGAACAATCCAGATCTGGTGACACCTAATCTGGGAGAACCGGAGACACATGTTTTTTACAAAACCTTTGATGGAGCGCAGCTTCTTGCCCTTGCGGTTCAGAGAAAAGGCAAGATTCGATACGTGGCTACAATGTATAAAGCAGCGTACATCAAAGGACTCAAACAAAATCGGCTTTCGAGCAACGAGTTCTTTTATTTGCGAGGTGGATTTAAATGGAAATAAGAATCATTGATACCGTCGTCGAATTTATATTCGGTCCCTCGAAACGCATAATGTTCGGCGACGAGGATTGGCTTGGCCTTGATGTCGGTCGTGATAGCAGAAGCAAGAAGATCGTTGCGTACATGAGCTTGAGCTTCCCTCAACTCTACCAACAGATTCTCAAGGAACTGAAAAAGAAGCCCATTCCCGGCAGATTTTCAGTGGAGTCAGTCGAAGATACCGGCATCGTCACTCCCATTTGCGACCCGCGTGTGAAGAACGCCACCATGCCGGAAATCGTGCAATGGGTGTGGGAGAAATATTATGCCCATCTGGAGGAAGCCGTGGCCGTTGAAACCGGCGCGTGAGCGCAAGCAAAGTCGTTCGCGAAAGTGTAAACGACGCTTCAGCCAATATGCCCGCCATACTCATCCGCACCGTTTGCTCCGAGGGGCGTGCGATGAACTCTGACCGCAATGGCCTTCATGGGGAACCAATTTTGAACTCAGGAATAAAACAGGCATTCTTGCGTTATCAATAAACGCGAACGTGACGGCATCACGAGCGCGAAGATTGGGGAAATTTCACTTGACTAACGTCCGGCAATCCATAAATTCGGTTGGCTTTAGGAAAGCGCCGCGGCGTTAATTCTCGCAGACCTCGAATGGAGTGACCCATGAAAAAACTGAGCGCGACGATCTTCATCCTCCTTTTTTGTGCTTCCGTCTCTTCCGCGCAATTTTATTTCGGACGCAACAAAGTCCATTACGATAAGTTCGAGTGGCAAATTCTCAAAACCACGCACTTCGATATCTACTTCTATCCCGAGATGCGCGAGTTGGCGGAGATCGGCGCGACCTACGCCGAAACCGCGTATAGCCGCCTCGAGAATCTCACCAATCACAACCTTACGCACCGCATTCCGCTCATCTTCTACTCCAATCATTTTCATTTTCAGCAAACCAACACCGTGCCCTATCTGATTCCCGAGGGCGTGGGCGGCTTCTTTGAATTTCTCAAAGGCCGCGTCGTCATTCCGGCAAACGGCAGCTTGGCGCAATTCGAGCACGTGATCAACCACGAACTGGTGCACGTCTTCACGCACAGCAAATCGAGCCGCGTGTTGCGCGATCACAAGAAGACGCAATTCTCCGGCTTGCCGCTGTGGTTCACGGAAGGCATCGCGGAGTATTGGTCCGAAGGCTGGGATTCGGAAGCGGAGATGTTCATTCGCGACGCCGTGCTCTCCGGTTATCTTGTTCCGCTCAACGACATGTATCGCATCTACGGCACGTTCTTGATGTATAAAGAAGGCCAGGCGATTTGCAAGTTCATCGCGGAAACCTATGGCGAAGAAAAGCTCTTGCAGCTTATCGAAAACGTGTGGAAGTCCGACAGCTTCTCCGAAGTGATGGAGTTGACGCTCGGCGTGAACTATCGCAAGTTCGATGAGCGCTGGCTGTACCATCTCAAAAAGAATAAGTACCCGTTGATGGACGGCAACGACTCGCCCGGCATGATCACCAAGCATCTCACGGATCGCGGCATCAACACCAAGCCCACGTTCGCGGCCTATAACAACGAGCGCGAAGTGGTGTTCATCTCCAATCGCGTCGGATACTCGAACTTGTATCGCCTCCCGTATGGCAAAGAACGCGCGGAGAAGAACGAGCTTGAGACGTTGGTGAAGGGCGAGCGCAGCTCGGATTTCGAAGCGTTCAATCTTTTGAAGAGTAAGCTCGACGCCGATCAACGCGGGCGGCTCGCTTTCATCTCGAAGAGCAACGGCCAAGATGCGTTGTACGTTTATTCGCTGGCGGAAAAGCGCGTGCTCGCGCGACACCAATTCAAAGAACTTGTCACGCTGCATTCGCCGAGCTGGTCGCCCGAGGGTGATCGCATCGTGTTCTCCGGCAACAGCTTCGCGGGCATGCACGATCTCTACCTTTTGGATTTGGGCACCAACGAACTGCGCAAGCTCACGAACGATTTCTACGAGGACCGCGATCCCGCATGGTCTCCGGACGGCAAGGTCATCGCTTTTTCATCCGACCGCACCCAAGTAGGCCGCAAAGGCGCGCACAATATTTTTTATTATTATGTGGAAAGCGGCAACATTGAATATGCCACCTACGGCGAACACCACGACTATGCGCCCGCGTGGTCGCCAGACGGAAAGTTTCTGGCGATGACTTCCGATCGCGACGGCGCTTTCAACATTTGGGTGATGCAAGCAAGCTCGACGGAAGTGCAAGTGGTGTCAAACGCGCCGATGCCCAGCATGACGAATGCTCCGGCTTATCCGCGCGCGATCAACGGCGACGCGGATTTGCGCAAGGTAACGAGCTTCACCACCGGCGCGTATGATCCCGAGTGGACCGACAAAGGCAGCTTGCTCTTCACGGCGTTTGAGAATTTCGGCTTTCAATTGCGCGAGCTGGAGAAAGTTTCGGAGTTGTTTGCCAGTTCCAGTGTTGCCGCGATTGATACGATGGCCGTGCGTCGCGACCCGTGGACTGTCCCGAAATTGGAGGGCAAGCTTGCGCCCAGTCAAGTGGGGTATCGCCGCAAATTCAATCTCGATATCGCGCAGAGCTCGATCACGCAAGATCCCGTGTTCGGCACTTCCGGCGGCGCGCAATTGGCGATGTCGGACATGCTGGGCAATCAGCAGTATCATTTCCTCGTGTTCAACAACGCGCAGTCGAAAGACGAGTTTCTGCGCAGCTTCAATCTCGCCGTGAGCAAGGTCGATCTTGCGCGCCGCGCGAATTATGCGTATGGCTTGTATCACTTCGCGGGCCGCTATTATAACCGCGCCGAGGGCTTCTTTTACGAGCGGCGCTACGGCGGCTTTGGCGCGATCAGTTATCCTCTCAGTGTGTTTCAGCGTGTCGAAGCCAGCATCAACGTGCGGCAATCCGATAAAGATCGCGAGTCGCGCTTTAACTCGTTGCGCGCGCTGCTGGTGTCGAATTTCGTGTCGTACATCAAAGACAATTCGCTGTGGGGCCCCTCCGGCCCGATGGACGGCGAGCGGTTTAATTTTACGCTCGGCAATACCATCGACGTCAATAAATCGAACGTGAATTTCTACACGGTCATCGCCGATTATCGCCGCTACTTCCGCACGAGCTTGCGCACGGCCTATGCGTTTCGCACTACGGTGCAATACAATCACGGCAAAGAAGCCTTTCCCTTTTTCATGGGCGGCAGTTGGGATTTGCGCTTGTATCCGCGCTGGCAAATTTGGGGACAGAAAACTTTTCTGGTGAGCAACGAGTTTCGTTTTCCCTTCATCGATCAATTCGCCGTCGCCTTTCCGTTTGGCGGCCTGGGCTTCAGCGCGATTCGCGGCGCGCTCTTTTTTGACATGGGCAACGCGTGGAATAATCGTTTGGAAGACATGCTCGGCAGCCTCGGCTTCGGCGCGCGTTTGCACCTCGGCGGCTTCCTCGTGCTGCGCTATGATATTGGCCGCAGGCTGCACTGGTCGAACCTCGACGACGGGCTTTCCTTCAAACACTTCGATCTTGAACGCGGCTTGCACCATCAGTTCTTTTTTGGCTGGGATTTTTGAAATATGGAAACCACGCGACAAATAAACGAAAGCAACGCCCGCTACCCTCGACACCTAGCGGTAGATTTGCAAAGGATCGTCGAGGTGCTCAAACGGCACGGCGCGCAACATGTCATTCTCTATGGTTCGTTTGCGCGCGGCGATTTTCGCGAAGACTCGGATTTTGATTTGTGCGTTGAAGGTTTATCGAGCCGCGATTTCTTTGTGGCGGTGACGGATTGCTTGATGGCAACGGATCGCCCCGTAAGTTTAACTGACCTCAAGAATGTGCATGGCTATCTCCGCGAGCGCATTTTGAATGAAGGCAAGGTGCTTTATGACGCCAGAAATATTCAAACAGGAAATCGTTTTTGGGTTGGAAAACCTTGAGAAGGTGAAAGGCGATATCGCGCGATTCCATGCGAGTCGAGTCGAAACTTCGTTGCGTAGTTCGGCTATCGACCTGGAGAAGTTGGACGAAGTCGTTGCCACTGTCAATGATACTCATGAGTCTTTTGTTGCGCTCTTCCATGAAATCACTCAAAAAGCTTAAAGACTATGTGCTACCTTAGAACAGCCTTGACAAATTCCTTCTTCATTCTTATCACTCTCACCGCCTGCAATCGTTTCGTCGCCTCTCTTCCCGAAACGCAGAATCCCAACGACAACTGGCTCATGGCGGGCGTGAATCCGGCGCGCACTTCGAGCCTTGCGAGCGAGGTGCAATTGCCGTTGGCCGAGGTGGCGCGGCTCAAACTCTCTTCCGCGGCTTCGCAAAATCTTTTCGTGCACAACGGCGTTTTGTTCGCGCCGACGTTGGACGGCAAATTGTTCACGATTGATTTGGCCACGCAGCGCATTCTCAGCAAAAAGAAAATGCCCGGCGGCCACGCCGGAACCATGGCTTTGCAAAATCACGGCATGGTGCTCGCCATGCGCTACGGCAAAGAAACGCTCTTTCATTTCAATCTTAACAAGCGCAACAAACTTTGGGAAATCGACGCCGGCGACATCGCGAGCGAGCCGTTGCTCACGGATAGCTGCGTGTACGTCGCCGCGATTTACGAGCACGTTGACGCCTATTATCTGCACGACGGCTCGCGGCGCTGGCAATTTCGCACCACGGGGCAGTTGCACGCTTCGCCCGCGTTGGCGGAAGAAGTTTTAATTGCAGCCACGGATCGCGGCAAAGTTTACGCGCTGAATGCCAGCACGGGCAAGCCGGTTTGGGAAGCCGACCTCGAGCAACCGATTTTGAGCACGCCCGTCATCGCGGAGCAACAAGTCTTCCTCGGCACCTCGCGCGACCTCATCGCGGCTTTCGATCTGCACACGGGCGCGGAAAAATGGCGCTACAAATCCGAGGGCCGCACCTTTAATTCGCCCGCGGTGAATGATAGCTTGGTGATCTTCGGCGCAAGCGATGGTTTCGTGCGGGCATTGCGCCGTCACAACGGCGCCGTCGCGTGGACGTTTCGCGCAACCAGCGGCATCGGCACTTCGCCGCTCATTGCGGGCAGCAAAGTTTTTTTCGGCTCGTTGGATAAAATCATGTATGGCGTGAATGCCGGCAACGGCGCGATGCTGTGGCAATGGAGCTTGGAAGGCCGCGTGCGCACCAACCCCATCGTGTGGAAAGGTCGTTTGATCGTTGCCAGCGAAGATCGTTATCTCTACGTCTTCGGGCCGCAAGAAAATTTAGGGACGAACTGAAGCATGCGCCGAACTTGTTTAATTCCCGCCTTGAGGGGGGTCAGGGGGGTGTTCTCGAAGGCGGCGACGTCATGCAAGCTTTTGGTATTCACTTTTTTCTTTGGTAATAGAGTTGCGAAGCACACCCCCCGAACCCCCCTCAAGGAGGGAATTTTTTATACACGAATGCTCATCCTTCTCGGGTTCGCGTTTTTCAAAACCGCCGCGCTCTTCGCGCAAGCCAACGCCTCCGACACTTCCTCGGACGCTTTCCTTTCCGTTTATTCTTTAGAAGAAGGCTTGCCGGTTTTAATGAACGGCAACGCCGCGGGCGCAACGCCGCTGCGAAGACTTGCACTCCCTGCCGGCCAATATGAAATCGCGGTGCAAGCCGCGCAAGCAACGAGTTGGTGGGATGAAGACTGGAGCGGGCACGTTACTCTGCACGCGGGAGATTCGCTCAGTTTGATTGCGATCATGATGAAAGGCTATCGCATCAACTCCGTGCCGTATGGCGCACAGGTTTGGTTGCAAGACAATTTGCTGGGCACGACGCCGTATGTTTTTCGTTTGCCGGAAAATCAAACGGCGCAGCTTGAGCTCAAACATCCGTCATTTCAATCGGCGCACGTCGAAGTGGGCAGGAGGGTCGAAGGCGCGTGGAGAGAGCGGAATTATGAAATCGTATTGGAGCGGGATTTCAACTACGCCGCGTTGCAACAGCACGAGTCCGAGCAGCGGCGTTCGCGTGCGGCAAAATATCGCAAGCTCACGTACCTTTCCGCCGCAATCAGCCTGGCTTCGGGCGTGAGCTCCGTGCTCTTGAAGCGCGAGGCGGACGAAGCATTTGAAGACTATCTCGTCACCGGCGATCCGGTTTTGCGGGAAAATTATTTTGCGCGCGCGGAAAAGTACGATCGCTATTACAGCGCGGCCTTTGCAACTTTTGAAGTGAGCTTTGCGGTGTCCTTTTATGGTTTCCTCAAGTCACTCAATAAATGAAACTATACGACCTCAATTTTGCACGTCTCGTCGCCAACCCTCGCTTGATGATTCATCATCAAGCGAGCAGATGCAAGCCAGCTAAAGTTGGCTACCACCCTATGGGTATTAGCCCTCTTATGAGTTTTGACTTTCAAATTCGGTAACCGCCCCTCAAACTGTCATTCAGAAGAAAACCTTTTGCGCTCTGGGTGACAATTCCAGTGCTTAAAAAGGTTCCTACTGAATGACATATCGAGGGAACGCGCTTGGTTACCGATTTTGATCGTCAAATTTCTTTAGCTGGCTTTCACCTTTTAGGCGGAGGCAAAATCAGATCAATCCCGGCCAAAAAACTTCTCGACTTCTTCCTCCTTCTTCCTCCAACAGTGCAAACAACCCGCGCTCAATCCCTCCGGCAAATTCTCCACAATGCTCTGCGTGATGCTGCGATAAAACCATGCCTGCTGTTCTCTCCCGCGATTGAAGCGCGCCCAGACTTGCTCGCCGGCGTTCTGATGTTCCGCAACGATGCTGCGCAAATTATCCAGCTTATCCGCGGCGGCAACGAACTTCACGGCCAGCGGCGCGCGGCAAAAGCTCTCGATCATCTGCTGCTTTCTGGCCTCCCAATCTTTCGTCTTATCCTCGGTGCAATAGCCGACGATCATGGCGATGTGCTCGCCGAACTCCGCGCGCAATGCGGCCAGGCTGATTGCCGTGTCTTCCGGCACGTCGTGCAACATTCAGTTCGAGAAAACGGGTTGAGGTGATGGAGTAATGAAAATCCAGCACTCCACAAATCCAGCACTCCAACACTCCAAGTGCGAAACAACGCGAATCTGCCGAAAACGCCCGCGAAAAGCCAGCGCGGCTGGAAATCACGGCTTGACTTTGCTGCTCCGCTTCGTTATCATTTTAAAAATAAAACGCAGCTTTGCTCACTCGCGGCGCCCGCATGAAGAA
>Ga0247727_10015144_pt1 | contig 12695 bp, 12 predicted proteins | sample WisWelCaveWW1625_FD_202498 | JGI IMG/M metagenome (GOLD analysis project Ga0247727, IMG submission 202498) | Biofilm microbial communities from Wishing Well Cave, Virginia, United States - WW16-25 | ecosystem: Environmental > Aquatic > Deep subsurface > Groundwater > Cave microbial mat | place... | reverse complement strand
TTGTAAACTATGGCCGCTCCATAGGCTGGGGCGCGGTGACTTCGGTTCCATTCGAATCCCACGGAGCGACAGAAAAAACGGAGAGGGTGGGATTCGAACCCACGAGCCGCCTTTCGGCAGCTACGCGATTTCCGGTCGCGCTCTTTCGGCCACTCAGACACCTCTCCATTGTAGTCATTTCCCGTCAGACCGCCAGGCGAAATGGCGGGGTGGCAGAAAAAACGGAGAGGGTGGGATTCGAACCCACGAGGGCCTTGCGGCCCTACCGCTTTTCGAGAGCGGCGCCTTCAACCGGACTCGAGCCACCTCTCCGATATCAAAAGACGCGGAGAGAGCAGGATTCGAACCTGCGAGGACCCGAAGGCCCTAACGGTTTTCAAGACCGCCGCATTCAACCGCTCTGCCATCTCTCCCTGATCAGCCGACTGTCAAAAGAACAACTGCTGAACGAGCGACGCGTAGATCGCCTTCGCCTGGAGCAGCCCCTCGGCGAGCGCCTTGAGGAAGGAGAACTCCGGCAGCGCCCACGGCAGGCACACGCCGCCGGCCAGCAGTGTGAGCATGAATACGAGGCTGATCGCTAAGAGATACGTCTCGATGTGCCAGCGTTCCCGCTGCCGCTGCAGTTCATCGGCGGTCATCAGCCAGTGAAACGCCATGGTCGCCCCGATCAAAAAGCTCACCGGGCCGTCGACGAGCGGACGCGGCCACAAGCGGCCGCCCAGCCACCCCAACGCGCAGACGAGCACCGTGTAGACGGGGATGGCGTAGGGGCTGAACGCGACCAGCGTCGACCCCTGCGCTTGCGGCGCTTCCTTCTGCCCCTTGCCTTTTTTGGCCGCTGCTGCGCCCCCTCCTGCAACGCTGGAGACCTGCCCGCCGAAGAGCCATAGGGCGAGCGTCGAAAAGACACGGTGGCTTGCCTGAAACAGCGCCACCGGGCGGTAGAGCAGCACATGGAAGCCGATGTAGGCGATGAAGCCCCAACCGACCCATTCGCGATACGTCGCCCCTGAGAGGCTGATGAGATCCAGCTGCTCCAATACGCCCGTCAGGAGGCCAATGGGCAGCGGCAGCAAGACGGCCACCGTCACCGCCTTCAAGCACCGTCCTAGAATCGCCGAGAAGCTAGAGGAGGCTTTCGCCATCGAAATAGGGGCGCAGCGGCTCAGGAACGGCGATGCGCCCATCCGCCTGCTGGTGGGTTTCCAGCAGGCAGATCAGCGTGCGCGCCAGGGCGACCCCGGAGCCGTTCAGCGTGTGGACGTACGCCGCCTTCTTCGTCGACGCCTGCCGATAGCGGATGTTGATCCGCCTGGCCTGAAACTCTTCAAAGTTGCTGCAGCTAGAGACCTCGAGGAACTGGTTAAGCCCAGGCGCCCAGGCTTCCAGATCATAGCATTTCGCGGCGGCAAAGCTCAGATCGCCGGCAGCCAGGCAGACGACCCGATAGTGCAGGCCCAGCCGTTTGAGGATCGTCTCGGCGTTCGCCACCAGCCGCTCCAATTCGTCGTAGGAGGTCTCCGGCTTCGCCAGCTGTACCAACTCCACCTTGTCGAACTGGTGCACGCGGACCAGCCCTCGCGTCTCCTTCCCGTAGGAACCCGCCTCCCGACGGAAGCAGGCGGTATAGCCCGCGTACCGAATTGGCAACTGCGCCTCTTCGAGCAGCTCATTGCGGTGGAGGTTCGTTAGCGGCACCTCGGCGGTGGGGATGAGGAATAGGTCGTCGTCCTTCAGCCGGTACATGTCCTCCTCGAACTTCGGCAGCTGCCCGGTGCCAAACATCGAGGAGCGGTTGACGAGAAACGGCGGGAAGATCTCGGTGTAGCCGTGCTCCTTCGTCTGGACATCCAGCATCCAGTTGATGAGCGCGCGCTCCAGCCGCGCACCCTTGCCGGTGAAGAGCGGAAAGTGCGAGCCGGTGATCTTTGCGGCCCGCTCGAAATCGAGCAGCCCGCGCTGCTGGGCCAGCTCAATGTGCGTCTTGGGCTTGAAAGACAGCCTGGGCGGCTCACCGATGCTGCGCACGATCTTGTTCGCCTTGGCATCGCCGGCCGGCACCGACGTGTGCGGAAGATTCGGAACCAGCGCCAGCTCTGAGGTGACCTGCGTGTCGAGCTGTACAAGCTGCTGCTCTTGCGCGCTGATGGCTTCGGAGAGGCGCTTCAGCTCCGCGGGAGGCGTTGCGGCCTTCCCCTGCGTCTTCTGCCGGCCGAACGCCTCCGAGGCTTCTTTGAGCTGGTGCCGCTGCTGCTCGACGGCGGTCAGCAGCTCCCGCCGGCGCTTCTCCAGCCCCAGCAGCCTGTCGAGGTCCAAGGAGCTGCCCCGCTTTCTCAGCGCCTCCCGGATGGCATCCGGGTTCTCCCGCAACAGCTTCAGATCAAGCATTCGAGGAATTCCTCGTGCACGATCCACGATTCACGGTCCGCACATCACCCCTTGATCACGCCAAGCGGACGCATGCGGGCGACGCGTTTGGCCAGCCCCGCGTTGTGCACCACGCGCACGACATCGTTGACGTCCTTATAGGCGCTCGGCTGCTCCTCCGCCACCCCCTTGCGGCCGCGCCCCATCACGATGATGCCCTGCCGCTCCAGCTCCTGCTCGATCGAGCGCCCGGAGGCTCTTCTGGCCGCCTCGGTGCGGGACATGACGCGGCCTGCGCCATGGCAGCAGCTGCCGAAGGTCTCCTCCATGGCGGCTTGCGTCCCGACGAGCACGAAGGAGTTGCGCCCCATGTCGCCGGGGATGATCACCGGCTGGCCGATCTCGCGATAATCCTCCGGGGTTTCTGGATGGCCTGGAGGAAAGGAGCGCGTGGCGCCTTTCCGATGCACGCAGACCGTACGTTCGCTCCCGTTGGTCGTGTGGCGCTCAAACTTCGCGATGTTGTGCGCCACATCATACACCAGCCGCATCCCCAGCGACTCCCAACTCTTGCCGAAGACCCGCTCGAACGTGAGCCGCGCCAGATGCATCAGGCACTGGCGGTTCGACCAGGCGTAGTTGGCCGCGCAGCGCATCGCCCCCAAATAGGCGCGGCCCTCCTCGGAACTCAGCGGCGCGCAGGCCAACTGGCGGTCGGGCACCGAGATGCCGTACATCGCCATGGCGCGACCCGTCACATCCAAGTAGTCATCGCACACCTGGTAGCCGAACCCGCGGGAGCCGGAGTGGATCATTACGGTCGCTTGATCCGGGAACAAACCCATGATATTGGCGGCCTGTTCGTCAAAAATCGTGTCAACCGCCTGGACCTCAAGGAAGTGGTTCCCCGACCCCAGCGTGCCAAGCTGGTCGTGTCCGCGCTGTAAGGCGCGCGCGGACACCTTCGATGGATCGGCATCGGGCAGACATCCCTCGGATTCCGTATGCAAGGCGTCGTCTTCCGCGCCGTAGCCCTGCGTGATGGCCCAGCGGGCGCCGCGCGTCATGACCCGCTCGGCATCCTTCTGACCCAACCGGATTGCGCCGCTCATCCCGACGCCGCACGGGATATCGTTGAACAGCGAGGCGATCAGCGTGCGCAGCTTCGGCTGCACTTCCTCGACGGTCAAGTCCGTCCGCACCAGCCTGACGCCGCAATTAATGTCGTAGCCGACGCCGCCGGGGGAGATGACGCCGTCCTTGGCGTCGACGGCGGCCACGCCGCCGATCGGGAAGCCGTACCCCCAGTGGATATCCGGCATCGCCATCGACGCTTTGACAATGCCGGGCAGGTGCGCGACGTTCGCCACCTGCTGCAGCGACTGATCCTCCGTGATGTCGCGCAAGAGCTTCTCATCGGCGAAGATGACGCCCGGCACGCGCATGCCGCGGGCGTACGACTCCGGTATCTTCCACCGGTAGTCGTCGATTCTCTCCAGCGGCCCGGTCCAGGCTCGTTCTTTCATATCTCAGATATCCACAATCACCTGGCCGTGCCACACCCCGTCGCGCGGCTCCACCTGGAGCTGGTGCCGGGTGATGGCTTTCACTTCCCGTCCCTGCGCATGCTGCTTTGGATCAAACGTGCCGCCGCGCACCGAGCCGCGCAGCGACGTCTCCGTCGCGGTCTCAAGATGGTATTCCACCGGCAGGAACCGATCGGCCTCAAACCACAGCAGCACCGCATCCAGCCATTTCCAGAGCAGCTGGCTGGGCTCCTCGGCGGTCAACTCGATGCGCCGAGTGATCGTCGGTTGAAGCGGGCTGTCTTCGGCGATCAGCTCGACGAGGCCCTGCGCCATCGCCTGGCATAGTTCGGCCAGCGTCGGCGCGCTGGCGCGGATGCCCACATCCGCCGTGTGGTCGAAAAACTCGTAGCCTTTCGCTGCCGGCGCTTCCATGTCTTTCCTCGAATGCTCTACCCGCTCCCGCGGGCAGAGAATGGTGGGCCGCCTGGGACTCGAACCCAGCACCCAGGGCTTAAAAGGCCCTTGCTCTACCTGATGAGCTAGCGGCCCAGGTTGCGAAAGAACGGTGGCATCATTATAGCAAAAGCGGTCAGAAGACCTTGACCGCTTTTGACGAGAAGACGAAGGGCGGGCGTGTGTTAGGCGCTGTGGAGCTCTTGCTCTTTCGCCTTGGCGAGCGCGTCGATCTGCGCGATGTAGCGGTCGGTGAGTTTTTGAATCTGCTCCTGGCCCTTGAAGGCGTCGTCTTCGCTGATCTGCTTGTCGTTCTTGAGCTTCTTGACCGACTCGTTGGCGTCGCGGCGCAGCGTGCGGATGCTGACCCGCCCCTCTTCGGCCAGCTTGTGCACCAGCTTGATCAGCTCGTTGCGCCGCTCGCCGCTCAGCGGCGGGATGGGCAGGCGCACGATCTTGCCGTCGACGACGGGGTTGATACCCAGCCCCGCCTGCTGGATCGCCTTCTCGATCTCCGGCACCACCTTCGCATCCCACGGCTGGATGACCAGCAGGTGCGGTTCCGGGGCGGTCACCGCCGCCAGCTGCTTCAGCGGCGTCGCGGCGCCGTAGTAGTCGACCGTCACGTGCTCCACGAAGGCCGGGGTCGCCCGCCCGCCGCGCAGCTCCGCGAACTCGCGGGTGACGGTCGCCACCGCCTTCTTCATCTTCTCCTCGACGTCCTTGTAGAGCGTCTGCAGCGAGATCATCAGCGGCTCACTTGCGGTGGATGACCTGCGTGCCGACCGGCTCGCCGCAGACCGCCCGCTTGATGTTGCCCTGGCGGTGCAGGTCAAAAACGATGATCGGCACCTGGCCGTCCATGCACAGGCTCACGGCGGTGGCATCCATCACCCTCAGGCCTTTCCTCAGCACCTCGGCGGAGGTGAGGGTGGTGTACTTCTTGGCCTGGCGGTTGGTGGCCGGATCGTCGCTGTAGATGCCGTCGACGTTCGTGGCCTTCAGCACGACATCCGCCCCGATCTCCATGGCGCGCAGGGCGGCGGTGGTGTCCGTGGTGAAAAACGGGCTGCCCGTGCCACCGACGAAGATGACCACCCGCCCTTTTTCGAGATGGCGGATCGCCCGGCGCCGGATGTAGGGCTCCGCTACCTTGGCGATTTCGATGGCGGTCTGCACGCGCGTCGGCACGCCGATGCGCTCCAGCGCGTCCTGCAGCGCCAAGCCGTTGATGGCGGTGGCGAGCATCCCCATGTAGTCGGCGGTGGCCCGCTCCATGCCCGTCGACGAGGAGGTCTTGAGGCCCCGGAAGATGTTGCCGCCGCCGACGACCACGGTCACCTGCACCCCCAACTCACGAACCTCTTTGATCTGGCGGGAGAAATCGTTCAGGACATCCGGGTCGATTCCGAAGCCCAGCGAGCCCTGCAGCGCTTCACCGCTCAGCTTCAAGACGATGCGCCGGTATTTCGCCGCCGGCGCCGCCGATGAGGCGGCCGGCGGCCGGTGCTTGGTTTTCAGGTCGGCCTTCGGCATCTGGCCCGCCGCGGCTAGCGCGCCGCGCCCTCTCCTACGGCAAACTTCATGAACCGCCTGATCACGACGTTCTCCCCCGTCTTGGCGATGAGCGCCTTCAGGAGCTCGCCCACCGTCGTGCCTTGATCCTTCACGAAGGGCTGCTCCAGCAGCGAGACCGCCTTCAGCTCCTCGCTGGACAGCTTGGCGTTGGGAGGGGCATCTTCCGGCTTCAGGAAGCGGGGACCGACCGCCGCCACGTGCATCGCCAGCTCGCGGCAGAAGCGCTTGAAATCGTCGGTGCGGGCGACGAAATCGGTCTCGCAGTCGACTTCGACCAGCGCGCCGATGCGCCCGTCATGATGGATGTACGCCTCGATGCGCCCCTGACCGGTCACCCTGCCCTCCCGCTTGGCGGCTAGCTGGAGGCCGCGCTGCTGCAGCAGCGCACGCGCCTTCTCCGGATCGCCGCCGGCTTCCTCAAGCGCGCTGCGGACATCGCCGATGGCCGCGCCGGTTTCTTCGCGCAGCGCTTTGATCGCCTCAAGGCTTGGCTTGGCCTTCATCACCGCTTCCATGCGGCTCCTGATGATCGCCGGGCTGCCCGTTGGCGGCCGCGGCCTCGCCGCCGGCCTGCGCCCCCTCAACCGGCGCGGGCTGCTGCGAGACCTCAAACCGTCGCCGGCCGGCGAGGATGCTCTCGGTCACGATCGACGCGATGAGTTTGATGGCGCGGAGCGCGTCATCGTTGCCGGGAATGGGGTGGGCGATCAGATCGGGGTCGGCGTTGGTGTCGCAGACCGCGACGATCGGAATCTTCATGCGGTTGGCCTCCCGCACGGCGATCTCCTCCCGTTTCGTGTCCACGATGAACAGGCCGCCGGGCAGCCGCTCCAGGTCAGCCACGCCGGAAAAGTTCTCCTCCAGCCGGTCGAGCTGATGCGACAGCCGGTTGGCGTCCTTCTTCGAGATGCGCTCGAAGAGGCCGTCCGCCTTCTGCCGGCGCAGCTCGCGCATCCGGTCGATGTTGATCTTGATCGTCTGGAAATTCGTCAGGGTGCCGCCCAGCCAGCGGTTGACCACGTAGGGCATGCCGGCCCGCTTGGCCTCCTCCTCGAGGATCAGCTTGGCCTGTTTCTTCGTGCCGACGAACAGGATCAGCTGCCCCTTGGCGGCGAGCTCCTCCACCGCGTCGCAGGCGGCGGCGAGGTGCTGTTCCGTTTTCTCCAGGTCGATGATGTAGATCCCCGAGCGGCTGCCGAAGATGAACCGCTTCATCTTCGGGTTCCAGCGCTTGGTCTGGTGGCCGAAGTGCACCCCCGCCTCCAACAACTCTCGAACCCGTGTCGTAGACATCCCGCGCACACTCACTCCTTCGACGACGGCCCTGCCGGCATGAGCTGAAGCTCACAGAACCTCCGGTAGAGGGGGCTCTTCTGCAGGAGCTCGTCGTGATTCCCCGTTTCCACAATGCGCCCTTCCTGAATCAGCACGATCCGGTGGGCGAGCCGGGCCGTAGAGAGCCGGTGGGCGATGACCAGGACGGTGCGGTCTTTCGTGAGCCGCTCCATCGCCTCCGTGACTAAGTGCTCCGACTGCGCGTCCAGCTGGCTGGTCGCCTCGTCGAAAATGAGAATGGCGGGCTGCTTCAGCAGGGCGCGGGCGATCGACAGCCGCTGCCGCTCGCCGCCGGAGAGCAGATCCCCTCGCTCGCCGATGACGGTGTCGTAGCCCTTCGGCAGCCGGCTGATGAAGGTGTGGGCGCTGGCCAGCTTCGCCGCCTCCACGATCTCGTCGAGCCCCGCCTCGGGCCTGCCCAGCGCGATGTTCGCCCTGACCGTGTCGTTGAAGAGAAACGTCTCCTGCGTGACGAGGCCGATCTGCGCGCGCAGGGAAGCCAGGGTCACGTGCTTGATGTCGATGCCGTCGATGCGCACCCGGCCGGCGCGGGGGTCATAGAAGCGTGGCAGGAGGTTGATGAACGTGGTTTTGCCGCCGCCGCTCGGGCCGACGAGGGCGAGCGTCTCGCCGGCGCGGATGGTCAGCGAGATGTCGCGCAGCGCCGGCTGCGCGTCGTAGTGGAACGAGACGTGCTCATAGGTGATCTCGCGGTGAAACGGCGGCAGGAGCCGGGCTTTCGCGTGCTCGATCACCGTGGACGGGGTGTCGAGCACCTCGAAGATCCGCTCCGCCGCGGCCAGCGCCTGCTGGTTGACCCCGTGCAGGCGAGCCAGCCGCTTCATCGGGCGGATCAGCGACAGCATCGCCCCCAGAAACACGAGGAAGGTCCCCAGCGTCTGCTCGCCCCGGATCACGCCGCGCCCCCCGTACCAGAACAGCACCGCCCCGCCGCAGGCGCCGACGAACTCCGTCAGCGGAGCGAGGGCGTTGATGCGCTTCTGGATTTTGCGGGTGAGGCGGTAGGCCCGCTCGTTGGCGGCGGCAAACTTCATCTTGGCCGCCTGCTCGACGAGGAAGGCCTGGATAATCTTGATGCCGGCGATGGACTCGAGGATGGTGGAGTTGAGCTGGCCCATCACGGTCTGGCTCTGCTGGGAGAGCTTCTTGAGCAGCTTCCCCACCTGGCTGATGGGCCAGGCGATGAGCGGCACAAGCACGCAGATGAGCAGCGACAGCTTCCAATTGATGGCTAGCGCAATCGCCAGGAAGACCAGCATCTGAAACCCCTGGAAGACCAGGTCGGTGAGACCCTCGGTGATGGAGTTCTGGATGATGCTGCTGTCGTAGAGGATGCGCGACATCGACGTGCCGGTCGAGGATTTCTGGTGGTAGTCGAGCGAGAGGCCGAGGAAGCGGTCAAACAGCGCCTGCCGGAGATCCCGGATGACGCGCTGGGCGGCGTCGTTCATGTAGAACGACTGCCAGATCTCAAAGAGCCCCTTCAGCAGGAAGAGGAGGGGGATGGTCAGCGCGAACATGGCGAGCATGGCGACCGGCTCCACTGCGTTCAGCCAGCCCACGATGCCCGCTACCCAGCCGGGCAGCCACGCAGGCGTCGGAATCGCTCGATTGGTGATGATCCGATCCGCCAGCGGGAAGAGCGCGCCCAGCTGCACGCCGTTGAGGAGGCTGGAGACGAGCATACAGCCGATCGCCATCCCGAAGACCGCCAGGTGCGGCTTGAGGTAGTGGAGCAGCCTGAAATAGGTGGACATGAGCGGGCTATTGTACCACGCAAGTTGACGAAAGACAACGGGTTCTGCTAGACTCAAGCGGTCTGTTTCTCGACGAGCAGGACGGTCCACCTATGCCACCTCACCCCCTCCGAGTCGGCGTGATCGGCACCGGCCATCTGGGGTCGCGGCACGCCCAGATCTACGCGACCATGGCGGGTGTCCGCCTGGCCGCCGTCTGCGACATCAACCGGGCACGTGCCGTTTCGCTGGCCAGATCGCTGCGCTGCCGGGCGGTGGCGGATTACCGCGACCTCCTCCAGGAGGTTGATGCCGTGAGCCTGGCGGTACCCACGCGCCTGCACGCGTCGATCGGCCTGGCGCTGCTGGCTCATGAGATCCACGTCCTGATCGAAAAACCCATCGCCGCCCGCCTCTCGGACGCCGATGCGTTGATGCGTGCGGCGGCGCGCAGCGGCGTCATCCTGCAGGTCGGCCATGTGGAGCGGTTCAACGCCGCCATCCACGCGGCCATGCAGCACCTGACGCACCCCCGGTTCATCGAGGTCCACCGGCTGTCGCCCTACCCGTTCCGCGGCACGGATGTCAGCGTCGTGCTGGATGTCATGATCCACGACTTGGATCTGCTGCTCCTGCTGGTGCGCTCGCGCGTGGCGCACATCGACGCCCTCGGGCTGCCCGTGCTCTCCCGCAGCGAAGACATCGCCAATGCCCGTGTGCGGTTCGCCTCCGGCTGCGTGGCGAACTTGACCGCCAGCCGCGTCAGCGATGAGTCGATCCGCCGCATCCGGGTCTTTCAAGAGGACAACTACCTCTCGATCGATTACAAGGCCCAAACGGTCGAGTTGGCCCAGAAGGCGCGCCGGCGGATCCGCCGACTCAGCCTGCCGGTGAATCAGCGCCCGCCCCTGCAGGATGAGCTCGCCTCGTTCATCCGATCGGTGAGGACCGGCGCCCGGCCTGTCGTCTCCGGAGCCGACGGCCGCGCCGCCCTGGCGCTGGCGCTCCGCATCGAAAACACGATGCGTCGCGCCAAACGGCAGTGACCAGTGACTGGTGACCGGTGAACGGTGTCGGCGGGTTGCTAGAGCGTCTCCACGGTCGGTTCTTCATCTTTCACCGATCACCGATCACTGATCACTGATCACTCCGATGGCGTCGATCCTCTTCTCCGCCGGCGATCCCTCCGGCGACGCGCATGCCGCGCGGCTGATCGAGGCGCTTCATGCGAAGGACGCGTCACTGTCGTTTGCGGGCCTCGGCGGGCCGGTGATGCAGCGGGCCGGCATGACGCTCCTCGACGATCTGACTCAGGCGGCGTCGATCGGCCCGTTTGACGCGGCCAGGCATGCCGCGCGCTTCCTGCGCGCCAAGCGCCTCTTCGAGGCGCACCTGACCACCCACCGGCCGGATATGGTCGTCCTGGTCGATTTCGGCGACTATCACTTGCCGGTGCTCGCCCCGCTCGCCAAGCGCCACGGCATCCCCGTGGTCTACTATATCTCTCCGCAGGTCTGGGCGTGGGGCCGGTGGCGGCTGCGCGGCATCCGCCGCTACGTCACCCGCATGGTCGTCTTCTTCCCGTTTGAGGAAGCCTTCTACCGGCGCGAAGGCGTTCCGGTGACCTGGGTCGGCCACCCGCTGATCGACGATGCGCGGCCGGTGATGAGCCGCGAAGAGGCCGTGGCGGGCTGGGGGCTGAACCCGTGGCGCCGGACGGTGGGGTTGCTGCCGGGCTCGCGCCGGCAGGAGATCAGCCGGCATCTGCCGTTGATGCTCGCCATCGCCCGCCGGATCGCCTGGCAGATGCCGGGGGTGGAATTTCTGCTGCCAAAAGCGCCGAGCGTCGACCGGCAGGTCGTCGATGCCTGCCTGTCGGGCGCCGAGGTGGACGTGCGCGTGGCCGAAGGCTCGGTCTACGATGCCCTGCAGCTGATGGAGGCGGCCGTCGTGGCGTCTGGGACAGCCACGCTGGAGGCGGCGCTGTGCGGCGTGCCGATGGCTGTCGTCTATCGCGCGTCGTGGCCGACGTACCTCGCCGCGCGTGCGGTCCTGCGGATTCCCCACATCGCCCTGGTTAATGTCGTCGCCGGGCAGCGGATCGTGCCGGAATTCCTCCAGCATCGCGCCGCGCCCCAACGAGTCGCGCGGGCGATCGTCGGCCTGCTGCGTGACGAGGCCAGCGCCTCGACGATGAAGGAAGGCTTACGAGAGGTGCGGCAGCGGCTTGGTGAACCTGGGGCGGTCTCCCGCGCCGCCTCCGCCGTGTTGGAGGTGCTATCCGCTCAGATGGGTCACAAGAGCGGCAGGTAAGTTTTCAATTCGTAATCGGTGAGCGCGCGGCGGAAGCGGTCGTACTCGATGCGCTTATTTTCCAGAAACGACTCGAAGACGTGATTACCCAGCGCCCGCCGCAGCAGCCTGCTCTCCTTCGCTAGGGCGATCGCCTCTCCCAATGAGCCCGGCAGCATCGCAATCCCGCGTTTGGCGCGCTCCACTGCGCTGAGCTCGAAGACGTTCTCTTCCGTCGGCGGCGGCACCTCATACTTCTTCTCGACGCCCTCCAAGCCGGCCGCCAGGATCGCGCTAAAGGCCAGGTAGGGGTTGCACGCCGGATCCGGCGAGCGCAGCTCGACTCGCGCGGAGGCTTCCTTGCCGGGCTTGTACATCGGAATGCGCACCAGGTCGGAGCGGTTGTGCTGCGCCCAGGTCACGTACACGGGCGCCTCGTAGCCCGGCACGAGCCGCTTGTAGGAGTTCACCCACTGGTTGAGCACCAGCGTCATCTCCGGGGCGTGCCGCAGGATGCCCGCCAGGAAGTGCTTCGCCGTCTTCGACAGGCGCAGCCGGTCCTTGGCCTCGAAGAAGGCGTTGCGCTCTCCCCTGAAGAGCGACATGTTCACGTGCATGCCGGAGCCGTTGTGGTCCGCCAGCGGCTTGGGCATGAACGTCGCGTAGACGCCGTGCTTGAAGGCGATCTCCTTCACGACGAGCCGGTAGGTCATCACGTTGTCGGCCATCGTTAACGCGTCGGTGTAGCGGAAATCGATCTCGTGCTGCGACGGCGCGGCTTCGTGGTGCGAGTACTCCACGCCGATGCCCATTTCCTCCAGCGCCAAGATGATGTCGCGCCGCAGATCCGAGGCCACATCGAGCGGGGTGAGGTCGAAGTAGCCGCCCGCGTCGATCGGTGTGGGGGCCTCTGCGCTCTTGAACACGAAGAACTCCAGCTCCGGCCCGACGTAGAAAGTGAAGCCCGCTTTGGCGGCCTGCGCCAAGTTGCGGCGCAGCACCTGGCGCGGATCGCCCTCAAAGAGCTTCCCCCCGGGATACGTCACCTCGCAGAACATGCGCGCCACGGCGTTTTCCTTCGGGCGCCAGGGCAGGATGCAGAAGGTGTTCGGGTCGGGGATCGCCAGCATGTCCGACTCGTCGATCCGGGCGAAGCCCTCGATCGCCGAGCCGTCGAAGCCCATGCCCTCGTCGAGCGCTTTCTCGAGCTCGTCAATGGTGATGGCGAAGCTCTTGAGGAAGCCGAGGATGTCCGTGAACCACAGCCGGATGAACCGCACGTCGTGCTCCTTGGCCAGGCGCAGCACGTACTCCTTGTCCTTCCTGAGCGGGCGTTTAGACGCGGTGGGCATGGGCGGATCTCCACATGGATTGCGAACAG
>Ga0247727_10015143_pt1 | contig 12696 bp, 9 predicted proteins | sample WisWelCaveWW1625_FD_202498 | JGI IMG/M metagenome (GOLD analysis project Ga0247727, IMG submission 202498) | Biofilm microbial communities from Wishing Well Cave, Virginia, United States - WW16-25 | ecosystem: Environmental > Aquatic > Deep subsurface > Groundwater > Cave microbial mat | place... | reverse complement strand
CCAGCACGGCGGGCAGCCCGGCGAGCGCCGGGGCCAGGCCCGCGAGGACGCCGAGCGTCACGTGGGCGACGTCGAACTCCTGCTCGGCCCGGAGTTGCCTCAGTGGGCCGGCGAGCGCGCCGGCGAGCCGCCGCGCCTCCACGGGCTCGCGGCGCAGGAGCGCTCGACTTCGCTCGACCGTGCGCCGCCCCGGGCCCGGGACTGGTCCCGGTAGCGCCCGCAGCTCGACGCCGTCCGGCGGGTTGCCCTCCTGATCGGGCCAGCGCAGGGCCAGAACCGTCACGTCGTGGCGGCGGCTCAGCTGCGCGCACAGCTCGCGCAGCTGCAACCGCATCCCGTTGAGCGGGGGCAGCGGCGCTTCCGACGCGCAGACCAGGATCCGCATGGCGGCGGATCTTCGCAGCCCTCAGAATGTCGCTCGATGCCGCCCGCGCCGCGTGCCGTCGTCGTCTCGCCGCTGCTTCCCTTCCCGCCCGTCTCGGGGGGCCGCAAGCGCACGCTGCGCCTGCTCGAGGCGATGGAGCGGGCCGGGCTGGCGCCGGCCGTGATCACGCCCGACGACGCCGACCCGGCCGCGGCGCAGGCGCTGCGCGCGCGCGGCTGGACGGTGGACGTGGTGGCCGCGCACCCGGCCTCGCTGGCCGGCCGGGCCGCGCAGCACGCCGCACGCCGCCCGAGCCCGTTCCTGCGCGGGGTCGCCGCGCGGGTGCGTGCCGCTGCACCCGGCAGCACGCTCGTGCAGCTCGAGCACACCCAGAGCGCCTACTACCTGAACGCGGTCGGCCGCGTTCCGGCGGTGCTCTCCCTGCACAACCTGGACTCCGAGCTCGCCGCCACCGTGGCGCGCGGCCGTCGCCGTGGCAGCGCCGCCTGGGCGCGCGACTGGAGCCGCGCGCGGGCGACGGCGACCGTCGAGCGCCGCTCGATCCCACGCGCCGCGCGCGTGCTCTGCGTGTCCGAGGAGGACGCGGTGGCGGTGCGGGAGCTCGGCGGGAGGCCGCTGCTCGCGCCCAACGGCGTCGACGAGGAGCTGCTGGCGCTGCCCGCCGAGCGCCCGGCGGGCGAGGGCGTCCTGTTCTTCGGCCATCTCGGATACGGCCCGAACCGCCGCGGGCTCGAGCGCTTCCTCACCGAGGGCTGGCCGGCGGTGCGCGCGCAGCGGCCTGCCGCCGTGCTGAGGGTGGCCGGCCCCGGCCAGGATCGCGCGCTGGAGCACCGGCTGAGCGCGATCGCGGGCGTCGAGCTGCTGGGTCTGGTGGAGGACGTCTCGGCGGCTCTGGCGCAGGCGCGTGTTGTCCTCGTGCCGCTGTGGGAGGGCGGCGGGACGCGGTTGAAGGTCCTCGAGGCCATGGCCGCCGCCGTCCCCGTGGCGGCCACGCCACTCGGCGCCGCCCGCCTCGGCGTCGAAGACGGCCGTGAGGCGCTGCTGGCGGGTGAGCCGGCGGGCCTGGCCGCCGCGCTCGTCCGTCTGCTGGCCGAGCCCGAACTCGCGGCACGCCTGGCCCACGCCGGCCGCGCCCTCGCGGCGCCGTTCGTCTGGCGGCGGGCGTTGGCCGAGGCCGAGGAGTTCTACGCGCTCGCCGCGCGAACCGCCACGTCGAACGATCGTCGAGGCCCGGCGCGCTGACCTACACGGCCGCCCGCGCCGGCCGATGACACGAGCGAGCGGCGCCGTCGCTCGGCCTCCGAAAGGGGCAACCGCTCTTGCGAGTCCGACCTCGCGCACTCGGGGTCGCGCTGGCGATCCTGCTCTCACTCCTGCTACCCGCCGCCGGGCACTCGGCGACGACGGTCGCATCGCACTTCCGCCTGGCGATCGACCGCGCGGCCGCGAGCGCCGACTTCTCGCGCACCCCGGCGCGCAGCCGCTACGTGATCCTCCAGGGCTGGCAGGCGCCGCTCGCGCGCCGCCTGAAGGCCGCGAACCCCGGCCTGCGAGTCCTCGTCTACAAGAACCTGTCGTTCATGACGGAGCGCGACGCTGCTGGTAGGTCCTCGACCGGCGTGGCGACGCAGGACGCCCAGGCGCATCCCGAGTGGTACCTGCGCGACGCTGCGGGGAGGCCGGTCGTCTCACGGCGCTACGACTGGCTCGCCGCCGCCGATGTCGGTGACCCCGGCTACCAGGTCAGGTGGGCCGACAACGTCCTCGCCGAGGTCCGCCGTGAGGGCTGGGACGGCGTCATGGCCGACGACGCCAACCCGACGATGGAGTGGCACTTCGACCACGCCGACGTGTTGAGGTACCCGACTCCGGCGGCCTGGCAGCAAGCCACCGGGGCCGCGCTCGCGGCGATCGGCGCGCGCTTCCGCTCGGCCGGCAGGCTCGTGTTCGGAAACTTCGGCTTCTGGAAGAGCTACCCGGCGGTCGTGTCGGGGTGGTTGCGCCACGTCGACGGAGGTCTCGAGGAATGGTTCGTCAAGACCGGCACGACCGGCGCGCGCGACTCCTACATCGGCGGACGCCTCTGGGAGATCGGGCTCCAGCAGGTCAAGGACACCGAAGCGCAGGGCAAGGCGTTCTTGGGGATCACGCACTCCGCCAACGGCGACGCGGCCGCGGCCCGCTACGGCTGGGCCACTCTGCTGCTCGCCGCCGGCGGGCGCTCGTCCTTCGCGCTGCACGAGGACTACGCGAACGAGAACTGGTTTCCCGAGTACGAGTACGACCTCGGCGAGCCGCTCGAGGCCGAGTCCGCTGAGCCCACGGGCGTCCACCGGCGGCGATTCGCCAACGGCCTCGTGCTCGTGAACCCGAGCTCGGCGTCCGCCCGCGTCTCCTTCGGCGGCGTCTACAGCGGGTCGGGCCTCCCGCGCTCGAGCGGGGCGGAGATGTCGCCGCGCAGCGCGCTCGTGTTGAGAAGGAACGGCGGCCGCCGGCCGGCGCGCCGCGCCCGCGCCGCCTTGTAGACCTCGAGCAGGCGGGCTGCCGTGCGCTCTGAGGTTCGCTCGGCCGCCGCGGCGCGGCCCGCTGCGATGCGCCGCTCGGCGAGGGCCGGGTCGTCCAGCAGCCGCGCGATCGCGGCCGCCAGCGCGCTCGGGTCGCCGGGGGGGACGAGTTCGGCCGCGTCGCCGGGCGCGGTCTCCGGGATGCCGCCGACCCGTGTCGCCACGGCTGGGACGCCGGCGGCGAGCGCCTCGAGCAGCGCGAGGCCGCTCGTCTCCATGTGCGAGGGCAACACGAAGACGCCGAGCTGGGGCAGGGCCTCCGCGGCCGGCACGTAGCCGGGAAACTCGACACGCGCGGCGAGCCCCAGCTCGATGGCGAGCTCGCGCAGCGCCACCGCCTGGCTGCCGCTGCCGAAGACGACGAAGCGCGTCGCCGGGCGCTCGTGCGCCAGCTCCGCCACGGCGCGGAGGAAGACGTCGAGGCCTTTCACGGGCTCCAGCAGCGAGATCGTTCCCACCACGGCGCCGGCGCGCATGAGCGGCTCGAGCGGGAACTCGACGCCGTTGGGGACCACCGTCAGCCGCCCAGGCCGATACCCGAGCCGCTGCGCGGCGAGCTGCGCGGCGGCCTCCGAGGGCACCACCAGCGCGTCGGATCGCCACGCGAGCACGCGCTCGAGGCCGCGATAGGCGACCAGCGCGCGCGCGCCTGGTCTCGGCGGACCGACCGGCGGCGGCAGGTAGGGCTCCGGCAGACCGTGCAGGGTGTGGATCAAGGCCGTGCGCGCGTCCGGTCGCGGGAGGAGCCGCACCCAGAGCCCGCTGCGCCGGTCGTGGGTGTGGACGACGTCCGTCCCTCGCAGGCGCCGTTGCAGGCGCCGCGCGCCGCCGACGTCCGCGCCGGGCCGCAGCGGCAGCACCCACGCGCGGGCGCCGAGGGCCGTGAAGCGCTCGGCCACTTCCGCCGCTGCGGCGAGCGCGCTCACCTCCACGCCCAGACGGACCAGGTCGCGGGCCAGCAGCAGCGCGTGCTCGACCGGGCCTCCCCGCGGGATCGAGGTCACGAGCCCGACCCTCATGCGCCCAGCAGCGCGCGCCGCCGCGGTGGCGCGGCGGGGACGGCGGCCGCCGGTCCGCCTGCGCCCGCGGCGGCGGCGGCGGCGGCCAGCCCGCCCAGGAGCCAGAGCGGCGCGGCGATCTGCACGCTCAGAAAGCACGCCGCGACGATCGTCACGACCAGGCCCGCCTGGATCGCCGAGGCGAGCCTGGCCCCGGCGAGGTCGTCCGCCGCCAGCGCGCGGCGGCGCGCAGCGACCGCCAGGCGCCAGCTCGCGACGACGAAGGCCAGGAACGCCAGCAGTGCCAAGGCGCCGCCCTCGGCGAGCACCTCGAGGTAGGAGTTGTGCGCGACGGGCCGCTCGATCCCGATCGGGTCGTCGCGGACGTAGTCCTCGGCCATCACGCTGTAGCGGCCTGGGCCTACCCCGAGCAGCGGATGGTCCGCGGCCATGCGGGCGGCCGCCGACCAGTACGCCTTGCGCGAAGCGACGTTCGCGTCGGCGATCTGGTTCTTCTGCGTGAGGCGCTCGTCGATCAGCGGCTGCCAGAACGCCAAGGCGAGCGCCAGCACGCTGGCCACCACGCCGGTCATCGCGAGCGCGCCGCCGATCCGCACGCGGCCCGTCGCCAGCGCCCAAACCGCGAGCGCCGCCACGCCGACGAGCGTCCCGCGCGAGAGCGTGCCCAGCAGCGCCAGCGCGATCACCCCGCCGGCGGCGGTCCAGGCCACCCGCCAGCGCCGGTCCTCGACCGCGAGCCCGACGGCGAACGGCAGCGTCGCGGCCAGCAGGAACGCGAAGTCGTTGGCCTCCTCGATCGGGCCCGAGACCCGCTCGCTGGCTCCGCCCAGGAAGGCGACGAGGCCGACGATCGCCGCTGCGGTGCTCGACACGACCAACACTCGCACCACGGCCATGATCTGCTTGTGGCTGCGCAGGAGCTGGACCAGCACGAACAGGAACGTCGCGAACAGGAGGTAGCGCAGCGACTTGTTGACCCCCTCGCCTGGATCCGCGGAGGCGGCGAGCGACACGAGCGTGACGATCGCGAACACGAGCACGGCCGCCAGGTTGGATGGGAACCGGAGTCGGTCGTCATTCGCCGCCGCACGGAGGAGGTAGCCGGCGAGCAGCAGCGCGCCCAGCAGCTTGATCGCCGACACCGTCTCGGAGGGGAACGCCAGCAAGCCGTCCCAGGGGAACGCGGCCACCAGCAGGAGCAGCAGCGCACCCGGCCTGAAGACGACCGCTGCCAGCAGCGCGAGCCCGGCGGCGGCCGCCAGCGTGAGCAACGGCTCGAGCGCGGAGGTCGCACCGACCGCCAGCGCGAGGGCGAGCACGAGGATTCCAAGCAGAGGACCGCCGAGGGCCGGCGCGCGCAGTGGCACCGGCCTCAAAGGCGGCCGAGGGCCGGCTCTCCGGGCTCCTCTGCCGCCGAGTAGTAGTAGGCGCCGGCATCGAGATTCTGGTCGGACTGGTTGAGCACGACGCCGAGCACCTCGGAGCCCAGGAGCGCCAGGCGGTCGAGCGTGCCTTCGAGCGCGGCTGGCTTCAGCAGGCCGCCGGCCACCACAAGCACGACGCCGTCGGTGTGCGAGGCGACGAGCCGGGCATCGCTCACCGGCAGCACCGGGGGCGTGTCGAACAGCACGAGCGCGTCGAGCTCGCGCAGGCGCTCGACCAGTGAGCCGAACCGGATGTGCAGCATCTCCGTCGGGTCGGGCGGCGGCGGGCCGCTGGTGACGACCGAGAGGTTGCGATAGCCCGACGGCACGGGCTCGAGCGTGGTGTTGCGCAGTGCCATGGCGTTCGACAGGCCGGTCCGGTTCTCGAGCCCGAAGATGGCGTGTTGCTGCGGGCGCCGCAGGTCGGCGTCCACGATCACGGTTTCGAGGCCGATCTGGGCGAGCGCGACGCCGAGGTTCGCGACCACGGTGGACTTGCCCTGCCCTGACTCCGGGCTCGTGATGACGATCAGGCGCCGCTCGCCGACGACGAACTCGATGTTCGTGCGCAGGGCGCGGAAGCTCTCCTGTAACGGGATCGACCGGTCGGCCCCCCAGATCAGCCGCGCCTGGCTCCGCTGCAGCGCACGCTCGCGCGGCAGGCGCCCGATCAGCGGCGCGTCCGTGAGCGCGGCGATGTCGGCCGGCGTCTCCACACGCTGGCGCACCCGCTCGACGAGCACGGCGAGCCCGATGGCCGCCAGCAGCGCGACGAGCATGCTCACGCCGATGATGAGCGGTGGCCGCGGCTGCACCGGATCGTCGGGCAGCTGGGCCGGATCGACGACGCTGACGTGAATCAGCGGGTTGCTGGCCACCGACCGCGCGAAGGCGGTGGCCACGGCCCGCGCGATGGCGGCGGCGTCGCTCGGCGTCCGGGCGCGCCCGGAGATGCGCAGGATGCCGGTCCCGGCGACGGTCGACGTGTCGACGGAGCCAGGCAGCGGGCGACCGAGGATGACCGCGGCCCGCCTGCGGGTGAGCCCCGACTTAGCCGTCTCCGCGTACGTGCTCAGGAGCCCAGAAAGTTCCTCTGAGCTGATGTAGCCCTGCGATCGATCGACGTCCGGAGTGAGCGCCATCGTCGCCGTGCTCTCGTACTCGGATGGCCGCGCCAGGGCGATGACGACACTGGTGAGGACGGCGACGCTCAGCAGTCCGAGCACCATCCAGCGGCGTTTGGAGAGGATGGCGAGCAGTTCGTGCAGGCGCATGGTCGAGCGGAAGAGTAGTGGCCCTCGGGCCTCAGCCGTCCTCGAGTACGGCGGCGTAGCAGGCCTCGTAGGCGTCGAGCATGGCCTCGACGCCGAAGGAGTCGGCGACGAGGCGGCGGCCCCGCTCGGCCATCGCGTGCCGTCGTGGCGCATCGGCGAGCAGCGCGGTGATCGTGTCGGCCAGGCTCGCGGCGGCGTAGGAGCCGACGAGCGTGCCGGCGCCGCTCGCCAGCAGCGTTCGCATTCCCTCCACCGGTGTGGAGACGACCGGCGTGCCCGCCGCGAGCGCCTCCAGCGCGGCGACCGAGAGGCCCTCCCAGTCCGAGGAGAACACGACCAGGTCGGCACGTGCGATCAGCGCGCGCGCATCGGGACGCGCGCCCGTGAAGTGGACGTTCCCGCGGATGCCCAGCGCATCCGCGCGCGCTTCGAGCTGCGCCCGCAGCGGCCCGTCGCCGACCAACAGGAAGTGCGCCGCCGGTTCACGGCTCAGCACGGCGGCGGCGGCCTCCAGGAAGCGCGCGTGGTTCTTCTGATCGACGAGCCGGCCGACGGCCGCCACGACCGGGCCAGTGCCCAGGCCCAGCGCCGTGTCCAGCGCGCGGCGCTGCTCGGGTCCCAACGGCCGCGCGGGCTCCACGCCGTTGTGGATCACCGAGCACCGCTCGGCCGGCACGCCGGCGCGCGCCAGGGCGGTGGCCAGCTCGTCTGAGACGCAGACGACCGCGCGCGCGGCGTGGCGCAGGAGGTGGCCGGCCAGGGGCTGCTCGGCTGGCTTGTGCCCGTGGAAGGTGGCGACGAGCGGCCGCCCCCGATGCCCGGCAGCCAGCGCGCCGGCGATCGCGGCGACGCAGGTCATCCTCGTGTTGTGGGCGTGCACGACATCCGCCGGCCGACGCCGCAGGGCGCGCGCCAGGCGGGCGACCGAGCGCGCGTTGCCGGCGGGCGAGCGGCCACCGCCGACGAGCGCCACCCGCTGGATGCCGCTCAGCTCGTCTCCCAGCGGACCGGGCGCGGAAGCCACGGTGACGTCGTGTCCGCGGTCGGCCAGCCCGCGCGCGAGCGTCACCACGATCCGTTCGGCGCCGCCGAGCTCCAGGCTGGGACTGACGATCGCGATCCGCATGGCTAGCGGCCGACCGCGCGGTCGGCGAGCACGCGGAAGTACAGCGCGAGCCACGCCTCCGCCATGCGCGCCGCCGTGCGGCCCGCCGTGCGCACACGCTGCTCGGCGAGACGGTCCACCAGCCCCTGCGGGTCGGCGAGCAGGCGACGGATCGCATCGATCGCGGCGCCCTCGTCGGGCTCCACGCCAGCCGCGCCGAGCAGCTCCGCGTTGGCCGGAATGTCGGAGGCGACCACGACGACATCGCGTGCCACCGCTTCGAGCACCGCCAGCGGCGCGCCATCCCACGCCGACCAGTGCAGCAGCACCGTGGCGCCGGCCAGCCGCTCGAGCGCCTGTTCGTGGCTCAGCCAGCCCGTCGTGCTCACTCCAGCCCTGCTCAGTGACTCGCCCTCTGCGGAGGTGGCCGACCCGATCCACTCCACGTCCGCCTGCCCTCTGACGGCCGCGAGGATCCGCGCAGCCGCGGCAGGGCGGCGCTGGGGGCACACGCGTCCGAGAACCACCACGCGCGGCCGTCCCCGCCGTTCGGGAACCGCTGGCCGCCGCCCAGGCTCGAGCTCCGGGATGCCGTTTCCGACGACCGCGACCCGCGGCGCGTTCAGCACCTCGCGCGCATGCGCCGCCTCGGCCTCGGACACCGCGCCGATGACCGCGCAGCGCCGCGCCAGCCCGTGCTCGACGGCTCGCAGGGCGGCCAGCCGCGCGCGCGGCAGATCCGTGCGCGCCGAGGCCCAGCCGTGCGGCGTGTAGACCACTGGCAGCCTGCGCCCCAGCGCCGCGCTCCCCACGACCCCGGCGAAGGAGGAGTGCAGGTGCACGAGGTCGGGACGCCACGCCGCCGCGAGCGCGCGCAGCGCGCGACCTGCCGTCAGCTGCGCCTTCGCGCTCCGGCGTTCCCAGGGCAGCTCGAGCACCGTGACCGCCTCCGGCAGGCCCTCGCGCGGTTCGGGCGGCGTCTGGGGTCGCCGGCCGAGCGCGATGGCTACCTCATGGTCTGCCAGAGCGTGGCGTTCGCCCAGCCAGCGGACGACATGCAACGTGCCGGCGCCAGAGGCCTCGGTGACGTGCAGGATGCGCACCGTATGGGACGCCGGGAGCTAGAAGGCGCCGCGATCGGAGGAGAACGCGGGGTCGGTGGGCAGGTTTGGGCGGCCGCTCGGCGTTCTGCGCTGTCTCATCCACCCCTGCCGTGGTCTGAGCAGCGGAGAACCGGGGCGGGCTGGGCCCGGAGGCGCCGGCGCCGAGCGGCGTGCGCGTCCCCTCGAGCGCTCACTTCACCCACGGACCCAGCAGGGGCGCCAGGAGAATCGCGCCGAGGCACGCGTTCACGCTGCGCTCTCCAGATTCTCCGCTCATCGTCGTTGCGGCGTCCTCGCTCCTCGTGGGTCGCTGTCGGAGGCTACTCAGGCGGCGCCGCCGGAACGATCCTCGGCGCGCCCCGCGTTCTGCGCTGGGAAAAGCACCGGAGCTATTGTCAAAAGTTGTGGATCGCATGGCGTGAAGACGCTCAGGCGGCGACCTTCTCGTCGGTCATCTCATCGTCGTTGGTGTCGTCCTCGGTGACCCGGATGCCGTCCTTGAACTTCACGTCGTTGAGCACGTCGGCGACGAGCTCGTGGCCGTTGAAGCGCCGCCAGCGTTCTTGGGCAGCGATCAACAGCTTGTAGGCCATCGCCAGCGCCGCCTTCTTGGACCCGGCGCCCTTGGTCACGCGGGTGCGCAGCTTGACGGTCGCGAAGCTGCTCTCGATCGGGTTCGTCGTGCGCAGGTGACGCCAGTGCTCGGCGGGGAAGTCGTAGAACGCGGTCAGGTGTTTCCAGTCGCGATCGAGCTTTGCCGTGGCCTTGGGGTACTTGGCGTCGAACTCGGCGCGGAAGCGCTCCAACGCCGCCTTCGCGTCGGCGCGAGCCGGAGCTTCGGCCATCTCGTGCAGCAGCGTCTTGGCGCGGGGCTGCAACCGCTTGGGCAGCGCGTCGAGGACGTTGGCCGTCTTGTGCACCCAGCACTGCTGACGACCCGCGTTGGGGTAGACGTCCCTGAGCGCTGCCCATGCGCCCAGCGCGCCGTCGCCGCAGACGAGCTTGGGCTCGTTGAGGCCGCGGTCCTTCAGGCTCCTGAGCACGACGGCCCAGCTCTCGGTGCTCTCGCGGTAGCCGTCCTCGATGGCCAAGAGCTCCTTGACGCCGTCCTCGCGGACCCCGATCACGACCAGCAGGCAGAGCTTGTCGTCCTCGCCGAGACGGATCTCGACGTGGACGCCGTCAAGGAACAGGTAGGCGTAGCGGTGGAACTTCAGGCTGCGCGTCTTGAACGCGGCGTGCTCGGCCTGCCAGGTCTCCGTCAGGCGCTGGATCGAGCTCGACGACAGCCCGGAGGCGTCCTCGCCGAGCAGGTCCCGCAGCGCCGGCGCGAAGTCCCCGGTCGACAAGCCTCGCAGGTAGAGGATCGGCAGCACGTCGGTGACCTTCGGTGACCTGCGCGCGTAGGCCGGCAGGATCCTCGAGCTGAACTTCTGGCGCTCGCCGGTGTGCTCGTCGATTCGCTTGTCGTTGACCCGCGGCGCACGGATCGGCACGGTCCCCGACCCGACCGTGAGCTTGCGTTCTCGAGCGCTGCCGTTGCGGACCACCAGGCGCTTGCCGTGCTGATCGCGTTCATCGACGAGCGACGCGACGTACTCGTCGACCTCGGCCTCGAGCGCCACCGCGATCATCCGCCGAGCGCCCTCCCTGGCGAGGTCGTCCAGCGTGACCACGATCTCATGGCTGTCCTCCCCGACGGGGAGCCTGCGAACATCTTGCATTGGCGTGCCTTCCTGCCGGTCTTCCGGCGTCGGTCTTCAACAACCGGGAAGGTACGCCGCCTTTCGGATCACGCCCATCCACAACTTCTGGGTATAGCTCAAAGCACCGCCCAGGGGGCTTTTGTTTGCGCAGTACGTCCTGAGCGGTCGGCGTGGGTGAGATCCGTCGCGAGGTCGTGGCGGACGCGGCATGGTTTCGAGGGCGCAGCGACCCACGGCAACGTCAGGAGACCCACAAAAATGAGGACGAAACCAGTTGGCCGCCCACGGTGGCGCGGATCGTGGGGGTAGAGCACGGAAAAGCCGCGCCACCATCGCTGGTTGGCGCCCGGTGCCGAGCTTTTCAAGCACGGGCTCAGTGATCCCGACCAGGTCGCAGCACTTGGCCGACCGTCAAGAGCATGATCTTGAGGTCGAGCCACAGCGACCAGTTCTCGATGTAGAAGTTGTCCCACTCCACCCGTTCGGCGAGTGACGTCTGCCCGCGCAGGCCGCGCACCTGAGCCCAACCCGTGATGCCCGACTTCACGCGGTGGCGATCCTGGTAGCGCACCTCGTCGGCGCGGAACGCCTCGACGAACTGGGGGCGCTCGGGCCGCGGCCCGACGATGCTCATCTGGCCGCGCAGCACGTTGGCGAGCTGGGGCAGCTCGTCGAGCGAGAAGCGCCGGATGACGCGGCCAACCGCGGTCCGGCGGTCCTCGCCCTCGACACCGCCGGGGGCGCTGCCGGGCTCCGGTCGGAACTCGCCGGGCGCCGCCGTCGGAATGGTCATCGAGCGGAACTTCAGCAGGTCGAAGACCGTGCCGTCGCGTCCCACGCGCCGCTGCCTGAAGAGCACGGGGCCCGGGGACGAGAGCCGAATGGCGAGCGCTGTGCCCACCAGCAGCGGGGCGCACAGCAGGAGCGCGATCACGGCCAGCACCCGATCGATCAGGTGCTTGATGGCAAACTGCCAACCCTTCGGGTTGGGGCCACGCAGCTCGAGCAGGGGAAGTGGCCCGACGTGCTCGAGCACGCTGCGCTCGTTGATCGCCTCGAACAGACGGGGGACCAGCGAGACCCCGAGTCGCAGCTCCTCGCAGCGCCTGATGATCGGGATCAACTCGCTGTCGGGCGCCGACGAGAAGGCGAGCACGACGTGCTGCGCACCGGTGCGCGACGCCACTTGGGCCAGGTCGTCGGGAGCTCCCAGAACCGGCAGCGCGTCTCGGCCCGCCGCAACCCGTGAGCCCGGCGGGTCGGCATCCAGGAAGCCGACCGGGCGCAGTCCGTAGAGGGCCTCGGTGGCCAGACCGTAGGCGACCTCGGATCCGACTACGCCGGCGCCGACGATCAGCGTCGGCTTGCCGCCGCGCCCGCGCGTCAACGCCCAGCGCTCGCCGAGACCGGTGACGATTCGCCCGCCGATCAGGAAGCATGTCGCGAACAGCCACGCGCGGGCCATCAGCGGCCCGAGCGGCTCGGGCGTCGAGAAGACGGCATCAATCGAAATCACCATCATCGCCGCGATCGACGTCGCGGCGAACACCGGCGGGATGGCGTCGAGCACCGCTACGCGCAGCCGTGCCTGGTACATCCCGCGCGTAGCGAGCACGAGCGTCACGAGCGGCGCGTAGAGGTAGAGCCACTGCTCCCCGGCAAGCGAGACGCCCGCTGCCGGAGCCCCCACGATCGCGGCCGCGAGCGCCAGCGCCAGCATCGCGGAGTCGCTCGCGAGCCTTGTCCAGAGGCGAATCCGGCCCGCCGCCGGCCCCCGGCGTGTGGGCGCTGGCATCACGATGGGGTTTGGAAGCGTAGATCAATTACTCCGCGTTTTGGCGGCGTCTGGACGCGCCTGGGTCCACCCGGTTCCGGACCCGTACCACCAGTACGAGCCGCCGGAACCGGGCGACCCCAGCCACGCCCAGCCACTCGCCAATTCCACGAACTAATTTTCCTACGCTTCCTTTGCGTCACGTCGCGGCGTCCCGACTGAAGGGCTCGCACGAGAATAAGCGGCGCTCCTGACGTTCCCGTGGGTCGCAGGCGCCCCCGGGGCGAAGGGCAACGGCGGCATTGAGCGGTGGTCTGACCGGTCGCGTCTGTGAAGACCAAC
>Ga0247727_10015142_pt1 | contig 12697 bp, 5 predicted proteins | sample WisWelCaveWW1625_FD_202498 | JGI IMG/M metagenome (GOLD analysis project Ga0247727, IMG submission 202498) | Biofilm microbial communities from Wishing Well Cave, Virginia, United States - WW16-25 | ecosystem: Environmental > Aquatic > Deep subsurface > Groundwater > Cave microbial mat | place... | reverse complement strand
GCGCGGGCATGGACAGAGAAACGCAATCGCGCCGGGGTGCGCGCCGACTGGCGCTTTACCACCGCCGAAGCGCGCATCAAACTAAAGCGCCTTTACCCTTGCATCCAAGATTGACGGAGCACTAGCCCCGTTCGGTGTGGAACACGGCGGTGTCCCATCGATCGATTTCCACGATCAACTCCGTCTGATGCTGCCGCCACGACCGGGGCGGAAGAATGGGTGCGACGACGCGGCAGCCGGCCGGAAGTGCGACCGCGTGCGAGCCGCTCTCATTCACGTGCAGACCGAGCAGGTGCGGCGAGACGAAGATGCGCTCACCCTTCCGGCAGTAGCGGTGGCAACCGGCCTGCTCGGCAATCTCGCCGAGGTCTGCGCCGGGGTCCGGCATGATGAGCACGCGAATGGCGGCGGCGCGGCCGCGTTCGACGAGCGCCTCCCGGTCGCGGGAGCTCACGACGGAGTTGCAGAGGATGACCAGCCGGTAGGGCGAGAGGTTCATGCGCGCAGCGTCCTCTAGCAGCACGACGTGAAACGGGACGCCGGTGCGCGCCCACACGGGAGTTTGCCGGTACACGTGGCGCAAGTGCAACTCGCTGTGCAGCGTGAGGTGGGCGATGGCCTGTTCGTCGAGGACGACGAGGACTTCGGCCAGCGAGGCGGCGCGGTGGCGGGCGTGTTGGGCGTAAAGTTTCTGGAGCCGCGCCAGTTCGGTCAGAATGCGCGGGTCGTCGTAGTTGTGGCCCAGCAGGTCTTGGAGATACCGCATCCCGTCGCCGCAGAGTTGGAGGGCGAAGGCGCGGCGGAGTTGCTTGAGGAAGTAGTCCGGGTCGGGATCGTGGCCGGTATCGAGGTTGGGCTGCGGGGAGACCAGCCACGAACGGTTGTCGTCCTGGTGGAACGAGAGTTTGCCGGCCAGCGTCACGCTCTTCTCGGCGTAGTGCGGGTGGAGATCGCCGGTGCCGAGCCGGCGATTGCCGTAGCTGTACGGGCTGGTGATGATGTCCACCGCCGGGGAATCGAGCACCCGGCGCATCGCGAGGTGGCCGCCTTGGAAACCGCCCGAGCCGTACCGGCCGAGGAATTTCAGGCCACCCTCCCGGCAGGTCAACGTGTAGCCGTAGTAGGTGGCGGTGAGTTTCGCGTTCTGCGTTTCGCGTTTGACGGTTTCACAGAAGCCGATGATGCGGGAGGCGACGAGGTCGGAGAGACAGAGTTGGAAATCAATGGCCGGTTGCGAGAGGGCGGGGTCGCGCACGTCGCCGGTGCCGGCCAGGCGTTCCGCGGCGGTGGGGATGGGCGTCTCGGGCGCGAGACCGCGGGCGCGCCGCCAGTCGCGCCAGTACCGTTGCATGGGGGCGGAGTAATCCACGAAATCGAAACTGCCGAGGATGCCCCATTCGTGGGTGATGCCGCCGCAGATGTAGTAGCCGAGGATGCGCGCGCCGTGGCGGGACTCGACGTACTCAAGGTACCGCCGCAGACACATCGTCAGATCGGCAGACCACGGTTCGGAGGCGAGGGAGACGACCTGGGTGCGGGCCGAGTCGGACTCGGCGGCGAATCGCGCCTGGGTGCGGCCATCGTGGAACCGTTGCAGCTCGTCGGGGTGTTGGTTCTCCCACCAGACCGGCAGGAACATGTTGAGCTTCAGCATCACCAGCGCGTCGGGACAATCGCGCGCGACGAATTCCATGAACCGGTCCACGTGACTGTAATCGAACCGATCGGGCGCAAGCCAGGTTTCGAGTTCGGGCCGGTAGAAATCCGAGGCGCAGGTGGAGTGGACGAGGAACAGCCGCGCGCCGATGTCGTATTGCTGTCGGTAGGTGGCACAGACGTCTTCAAAGGAAGCGATCGGGCGGCCGGGATAGCGTTCCCGGGCGCGGAGGTACGCGCCGTGAGTGAACGGCTGGCCGTTGACGAACAGCAACGGGAGGCCGCGGTACGGCCGGACCTCGAACGTGGGCCGGCCCGCGCGCACGTTCACGGACAATGCCATACCGGCCGCAGCGTAGGGACTGACCGGCGACTTGTCAAACTACCTCAGACCGGATGGTTGGACCTTTGCGCTCTCATGCATCCGTAATCGTTGGAAAATGGTATAGAGAAATCGTACCAGCAATGCCGCCGCAGCCAGCAGAGCGAACACTGCAACATGCTCCTGAAAGAGAACACCGAGGAGGATCGAGGAGATGTAGAACACAATGAAGGCCGGAAGAACCACTGAGAAGGAGTAACGCTGCTCGAAATGAAGTACCAAGGTTGAGCCGAGCGCAATCAGAGCATCCAACAACGCAACCCAAAGAGGTGTGACCTCGCCGAGTCTGTCTGCTCCTGGAATACGGCGAGCCCCGAACAACAGAACGACCCACGTCAGCGCGACAGCGTAGACCCAAGCTACTGATGGCTTCTTTCGTCGTTCCATGAACAACTACGTTTTCAGTCCAACCTAAATCCGACGACCCAAAGTCGCAGCGAAAGACGGCCGACAGTCGTCTGGTTCGGCTGGCGGATGGCCATCGAGTTTGTGACCGACCGGCCTCATGAAGAAGACGTTATCGCCGACTGCTTTGGCAGGCAAGCGTGAACCTGATGGTGATCAATTCCAGGGCGCATCCTGACGCTACTACTGAACTCAAAGGTTCGAGTTGTGGGAGCGCCCTTCCGGGCGCGACCGGTCAGGTTGGAACAGGGAATCGCGCCCGGAAGGGCGCTCCCACGGTGGCCGTGTGAAGTTGCACGCTCAACTCTGCCGAAGTGCGATGTCAGAGTTGGGCTGCCGCCTGTTTGGTGGTTACCCTTCGTTCCCGAGGTGACTTGGCCGGCTGTTGAAAAGCTCAAGGTGACGCGACCATCATGGTTGCGGTTGTTCGATTGGTTCAGGAAAGCCGCGCCGAAAGCTTTCGGAGCGCCCGCGCCGGCCTTACTCCACGGTGAACCACTGGACTTCGACGCGGCGGTTTTGGTCCATGTCGGTGCCGAGGGGTTCGTTCCAGCCGCAACCGATGGATTCCAGGCGGGCGGTGTCGGCGTTGTGAAGCTGGACGACCGCTTTGCGGACGGATTCGCACCGTTCCTTGCTGAGTTGCACGGCTTTCAGCGCCATCTTCTGGACGAACGCGGGGCCGCCCTGTTTCTCAAACTCCTTGATCATCGAATTGTCCACGTGACCGCGCAGCAGCAGGGTCGAGCCGGGACTGACCTGGAGCATGCGCGACATGTACTTCAGGTCTTCGAGGTTCTTGGCGTTTTTCAGATCGAGTTCGGCGGAGTTGGGTTGGAACAGGAACCGGATGTCGCGCGCCAACAGCGGTTCTTCGACGGCGCGTTCGCTGCCGGACCGGATCGGTTTGATCTCGGCCCGCTGGTTGGCGAACTTCCCGGCCTCCTGCAACGCCTGGAGATGTTTCTGCTCCACGAATTTCTCGGAGCTGACCGGCCGCGGGATGAATTTCGAGCCGTAGGCCAGCACCGCCGACTCGTAGATGTAGCTGTAGCTGCCGGCGGCGTCGATCGTGCCGGCAAAGAACGCGAGGTTTTCCGGCAGGTTGGCGAAATGGACCTTCTGCAATTCGCCGCGCGCGTCCTCCGCGCTCCAGCCGAAGGCGGCGCCCAGCGTTTTGAGATGGGCGTCGGGATTGGCGCGCACCATCGCGTTGCCTTCGAGCAAGCCTTCCACCAGCCCGCGCACCATTTCGGAGTGCTTCGCGGCGAACGCTTTGTTGACGATCAACAGATCGGCGATGACCAGCAGGTTGCGGTTGGAGACGAGGATTTTGGCTTTGCCGCCGGCTTTCTCGACGACCTCGGTGGTCTTGGGATCCCACGTCACGCAACCGTCGAGCCGTTGGCGGCCGGCGGTCAGGTCGCGCAGAAAAATGTCGCCTGCGCCGAACGAGTCCGCGCAGGCGATGAGGTTGATCTTGTCCAGGGCGGCCGGGCTGTCGAAGTCGGCCCGGAGATGGATGTCCAGCCCGGCCTGCTGGCCGAGGTAGCGCAGGAGGAAATCGGCTTCATTGAACTGGGCGGTGGCGAGCGTTTTGCCTTTGAGGTCGTTGATCTGTCTGAGGTCGCTGCGGACGACGATGGAATCGGCGCCGCGCGAGAACGAAATCAGGACCGGCACGACCACCTGCAATTGCTGGCCGTAGAGCGGCAGCACGTCGGCGGTGGTGACCGACGCGCCGATCTGGCCGCTGTTGAGCGGCGACCAGCTATCCTCCTCGCTCTTGGTGATCTTGACCTTGAACCCGAATTTCTTGAAGAAGAGCGAGTCCTCCGACGGCGCGAGGCCGCCGTTGGCCACGACCAGGCCCGCGTAGCCGGCATACTCGCTGATCTCGATGAGGAGGACGTTGTCCTGGGGTTCAAACGGCGCGGCCGGCTTCAAGGTCGGGACCGTGGTCCGGGCTTCCGCCAGTTCGGCATCGGCTGCGAGCGACGTGAGCGTCTCCGATTCCGCCGCCAACGCGGCGCTTGCGGTCATCATCAGCGCCAGCGCAAGACCACTTGAAACAACGCGGTTGTGCGAGGGTCTCCCGACCCCGTACACGCCTCGACCGAAGGTCTCCCGATGCCTGCCGGACGTGGAAACCTCGCGGTCGAGTGGGACGGCGCGGTCAGGAGACCTGCGCCGAACAAGGGGGTTGTTCGGTGCTCCAGGTGCGGTTGTCATTTCATCCTCCTTCTCACTCATGGCTTTCCCAGCAGCGTGTTCAGGGTCATCTCGGAACGTTCATCCTCGGCGGGCACGGACACGCCGGCCAGCGGATCGGTGGACAGGTCCACCAACGTCTGGCTGAACGACGCCACTTCCGCGGCCCGTTGCCGGAGCTGGGCCAACTCCGTCATGCCTTGGTTGAGACGCACGCGCTCCAGATCGAGGGCGATCTTCTCCTGCATCCGGGTCAGATCGCTGATGCTGCCTTCAAACGCCTGTTGCGCTTCGCGCACCCGGCGGAGCGCGTCTTCGTAGGCTTGCGTCAGCGGTTTGCGGTCGGCCAGAAATTGGTCGCACGCGGACAGGATCGCTTCCGCCTGCGGACGGCTGTACGACCGACCGGCAAACCGCAACGGCCACTGGTTCTCGTCGGTGGCGCGTTGCATGGCGGATTGCATGCGGCGGCGGACGTTTTCGGTGTCCGCGATCTTGGTGCGGAGCGCGTCGGACTTGGCGGTGATCTCGTCCCGCTTGGCGAGGAGGGTCTGACGGCGGGATTTGCGTTCAGTAATTTGCGCCTCGATCTGTTTGGCGGCGTGGGCGAGATAGCCAGCCGGATCTTGCGCGATGCGCTCGGGCGCCCAGGCTTCCGTCGTCTTGGCCGGCCGGCCCCACTGGGCCCACGGGAGGCCCTTCTGCCGGCCGTACCACAGCCCCGCGGCCAACGCGACGGCTAACACCACCAGTATCGCAGCCCACCGGGCCATGGATTACTTCGCCATGATGGCGTTGAACTCAGAATCGTCCACCGTCGTGACCTGTTGGGCGGCGAGTTGATCGAGCGTGACGGTGGCGGTCGATTCGCCGGCCACGGCCACCGTGGTCTGCAACACCGCCTTGATCGAGGCAAACCGCTTGGTCAGATCGTCGGTGATCTGCTGGACCTTGAGCAACTCGCGGCCCGTCTTGATCTCGGTGAGTTGCTGCTCGGTTTCGGCGCGGGCTTCCTGGACCTTGGTCACCTGCACGTCGAGCGTGCGGATGCCGCTCCCGATTTTCTGGTTGAGCGTCTTCTGGGCTTCGACCTGCCGGTGGAAACTGACGATCTGGCGTTTCGTCCAGTCCTCGTCCCGGTTCTGACCCTGCCAGACCACCGGCCAGGTCTTGGCGGACGCCGCCGTGCTGTAGGCCGATTTCAACTCGGTCAGCGCCCGCTCGCCGACCTTGATTTTGTTGGCGGCCTCCTTCGACATCGCGTCCAGCTCGCCGCGCTTCTGGGCGATGGCGATCTCACTCGCCTTGAGCTGGAGCAAGGCCTTGTTCGCCTCGCTCTCGCAGAAGTTGAGGTAGTTGATCGGGTCTTTGGCGATGTTTTCCGGCGTCCACCGCGCGTACTGGTTCATCGCCGAATCCATCTTGGTCCGGTACACGTCGCTGGTGAAATAGACCACGGCCCCAATGACCAGCACCGCCACGATCACAATTGCGACCACCTTGGCAAAACCGCCACTGCTCTCGTTCATGAGTGCCTCCTTGCCGGGCGATGTTCTTCCCCGGCTGGGCGGCAGTGTACGGCGCGCCGTCATGGCGTGCAAGTCCGCAACGTGGCGGGAACTTTTTCGCTCCCCGGTTGTCCTAAAACGTGCCATGTTCACCACGAGGAGCGAATCCATGAGAAATCTGCTGATCGTCTGCGCCACCCTCCTTCTCACCGTCCTTCCCTTCCACGGCGACCAACCCACCGATCCCCGCGTCCGCGCGCAGAAGAAAATGACCGAAGGCAACTGGAAGGATGCGTACGATCTCTACGCCGAGTTCATCTTCCAAGCCGAAGCCGACCCCGGCGACCTCCACCAAGCTGTCCAGTGTCTCCTCAACCTGAACCGCGACAACGAGACCGAGGCGCTCCGCGAAAAGTTCGCGGCGACCCATGCCGGCAACTGGCGCGCGCTGGCGGCGGTGGCGCAAAGCTATCTCGGCGCGAATCATTTCGGGTTCATGATCTCCGGCGCGTTCGAACGCGGCGGCCATCGCGGCGGCGGCCTGCCGGTCAACTCCGTCGAGCGCGACCGCGTCCGCGCGCTGCAGTTGATGGAGCAGGCCCGCGCGTTGGCGGCGAAGAACGCCACGCCGGCCGAACAGGCGCAGTTGTGTCTCGACATGGCCCGCGTCTTCTTTGAAGCGCGCAGCGGCGGTGGCGCGTGGCAGTTGCAAGCGCTCACCGACATCACCACGTTGCCGGACTACGAAGAGGGTCACCCGCACTGGTACTGGCAGCGCGGCCAGGAGTTCAAGGGCGCGCCCGTGGACGAGAAGGGCGAGCCGGTTTACTACCAGTTGCCGGAGTCGTTCGAGACCGCCAAGAACGACGGCGAGCGCTGGCGCTGGTTGTTGTGGCAGGCCATGGAATTGAACCCGGGTCTGCGCGATCACGTCCTCACGATTTTCGCCAACTTTCTCCACAGCCAGTTCGGCGTGCAGACGATGGTCGATTACTGGTTCTGGTGGGCGCGCGGGCGCAGCGAGGAGGACCAACAGAAGACCGAAGGCCGGTTCGCATTGCACACGCTCGCCGACAACGAGACCGTCTGCCGCACCGCCGCCGGCATCAAACGCTTCAAGCTGCCGGACGAATTCGATTTCATCCGCATCTACCGGGAGCTCAACGCGACCGAACAGCTTGCCCGCATTTACACCGACCGTCGCCAGTACCCCCGCGCGGTGGAGTATTGGCGGGAGACGATCAAGCGCGACGGTCCCGGCCACAACAACTACCGCGAGCTCGCTCTCAAACAGATCGTGGACAAGTGGGGGCAATTCGACCCCGTCATGGCGCAACCCGCCGGCACGGGGGCGACGGTGGATTACCGTTTCCGCAACGGCCACAACGTCGAGTTCCGCGCCCAGCGGCTCCGCGTGCGCGAGTTGCTCGCTGACGTGAAGGACTACCTGCGCTCCAACCCCGACCAACTGAAGTGGGAACAGGTCGAGATCGGCGAACTCGGTCACCGTATCGTGATCCAGAACCAGTCGAAGTACATCGGCGAGGAGGTCGCCAAGTGGTCGGTGAAACTCCATCCGTTGCCGGACCATTTTGACCGACGGATCACCGTCCACACGCCGTTGCGCGAGCCGGGGGCGTATCTGGTCACCGCGACGATGGACGACGGCAACACCAGCCACATCGTCATCTGGGTACACGACACCGTGGTCGTGAAGAAACCACTCGCCGATCAGGACAAGGGCGGGCCGGGAAATCCAGCGTTCGTGTTCGTCGCCGACGCGCGCACGGGTGAACCCGTTGGGAAGGCCAACGTCGAATTCTTCGGTTACCGGACGGAGTGGAAGGACGCCAAGATCGGCCGCGGCCGGCACATCGTTCATACCACCAACTTCGCCGAGTTCAGTGACGCCGAGGGGCAGGTGTTCCCGCGCCAGAAGGATATTTTCCCCGACGACCACGGCTGGCAATGGATCATCACCGCCACGACCGAAGACGGCCGGTTGGCGTACCTCGGCTTCAGCAGCATCTGGCACGGACAGTACTACGACTACGAATATCAACAGGTAAAAACCTACGCCATCACCGACCGCCCCGTCTATCGCCCCGGCCAGACGGTGAAATTCAATTTGTGGGTGCGCCACGCGAAGTACGACTTGGAGAACGACGGCAACGCCGCCGGCCCCACTGCGCCAGTGCGCATCGACAATCCGAAGGGCGAGAACGCGTTCGCGCAAGACGTGAAAGCCAATCCCGACGGCAGTTTCTCGGGCGAGTTCACGCTGCCGAAAGACGCGCCGCTCGGCGTTTACAATCTCCACATCCCGAACCTCGGCGGCGTCACCTTCCGCGTCGAGGAGTACAAGAAACCCGAGTTTGAGGTCACGGTCGAAGCCCCGACCGAGCCGGTCGCGCTCGGCGAACAAATCCCGGCCACCATCAAAGCCAAATACTATTTCGGCGCGCCGGTCGTGAAGGCGAAGGTGAAATACAAAGTCACGCGCGTCAAACACGATGTCGCGTGGTACGCGCCCGCGCCGTGGGACTGGTTTTACGGCCCCGGCTACTGGTGGTTCTGTGGCGACTACCTATGGTATCCCGGCTGGTATCGCTGGGGCTGCTGGGCGCCGCGGCCGTGGTGGATTCCGTGGCAACCCGACCCGCCCGAGGTCGTCATGGAAGGCGAACAACCCATCGGCGAAGACGGCACGCTCAAGTTGACGATCGATTCCTCGCTCGCGAAAGAGATTCACGGCGACCACGATCATCGCTACCAGATCACCGCCGAGGTCACCGACGAGTCGCGTCGCACCATCGTCGGCCAGGGCAACGTGATGGCCGCGCGCGAACCGTTCAAGGTGTACGCGTGGGTGAACTACGGCTATTTCCGCGCGGGCGACGTGGTCCAGGCCAGTTTCAACACGCGCACGCCCGACGGCCAACCCGTGGCCGGCAAGGCCGTCGCCACGCTCTACAGCATCCGTTACGGCAAAGGCCGCGACGCGAAGCCCGTCGAGAAAGCCGAGCAGGAATGGAAACTCGATGTCAACGACCGCGGCGAAGCGTCATTGAAACTCACCGCCACCAAACCCGGCCAGTATCGCCTCGCTTGCCGGGTCACCGACGCTGCCGGCCACACGCAGGAAGGCGCGTACGTGTTCGTCGTCCGCGGCGAGGGATTCGACGGTCGCGCGTTCCGGTTCAATCAACTCGAACTGACCCCCGACAAACAGGACTACGAGCCGGGCGACACCGTGAAGCTGATGATCAACACCGACCAGGAAGACAGCACCGTGCTGCTGTTCTTGCGCCCCGCCAACGGCATTTATCTCCCGCCGCAAGTGCTCCACCTCAAAGGCAAGAGCACGGTCGTGCCGGTTGCCATCGTCAAACGCGACATGCCCAACTTCTTCATCGAAGCCGTCACCGTCAGCGGCGGCCGCGTCTATACCGAGACACGCGAGATCGTCGTCCCGCCCGAGAAACGCGTCCTCAACGTGGACGTGCTCCCCTCCGCCACCGAATACAAGCCCGGCGCACCCGCCAAAGTGAAAATCCGCCTCACCGACTTCTTCGGCGAACCGTTCAAAGGCTCGACCGTCGTCACCGTCTATGACAAATCCGTCGAGTACATCAGCGGCGGCTCGAACGTGCCGGAGATCAAAGAGTTCTTCTGGAAATGGCGGCGCACCCATCACCCACAAACCGAACACAACCTTCAGCGTTACAGCGCCAATCTCATCCCACCCGGCAAACTCGGCATGTCGCCCCTCGGCGTCTTCGGCGAGCAGGTCGCGGATGACGCGGAAGGCGGCCTGCGGCGAGACAACATCCCCAGAAGCAGATTAGCGAAATCTGGACGCGAAGCTCGCTACGGGATGTCCGAAGTTGCCGCCGCGACCGCTACCATCGCAATGGAATCGGATGCGATGAAGGATGAACAATCGGGGATGGCCGGGCCAGAGCAGCCCGCAGCCCCCGTCACTGTCCGCAAGGAGTTCGCCGACACGGCGTTCTGGGTCGCGGCGCTCCAGACCGACGACAACGGCATCGCCGAAGTCGAATTCAAGATGCCGGAAAACCTCACGGGCTGGAAGATTCGCACGTGGGCGATGGGCGGCGGGACGCGCGTTGGCGAGGGCACGGCGGAAGTCGTCACCACCAAGAATCTGTTGCTGCGTCTCCAAGCCCCGCGGTTCTTCGTCGAGAAGGACGAGGTCGTCCTCTCCGCCAACATCCACAGCTATCTGAAGACTGACCAGCCGGTCACCGCCCTGCTCGAATTCGACGGTGACTGCCTCGAACCGATCACCGCCGCCCAGCAGAAACTCACGATCAAAGCCGGCAGCGAACAACGCGTGGATTGGCGCGTGAAAGCCGTCCGCGAAGGCGAAGCGGTCGTCCGCATGAAAGCACTCGGGCGCGACGAGTCCGACGCGATGCAGATGACGTTCCCGGTGTACGTCCACGGGATGCTCAAGACCGAATCGTTCAGCGTCGCCATCCGACCCGACCAGCAATCGGCGACCATCAAACTCCGCGTACCGGCCGAGCGGCGTCCCGACCAAAGCCGGCTCGAAGTGCGTTACTCACCGACGCTGGCGGGCGCGCTGGTGGATGCGTTGCCGTATCTCGTCGAATACCCGTACGGTTGCACCGAGCAGACGCTCAACCGGTTCGTACCGACCGTCATCACCCACAAGGTGCTGCAGAACCTCGGCGTTGACCTCAAAGCGATCCGCGAGAAACGCACCAACCTCAACGCGCAGGAAATCGGCGACCCGCAACAGCGCGCCGCGCAGTGGCAACGCTGGCAGCGCGAGCCCGTGTGGGACGAAGCGGTCGTCAACGACATGGTCCGCGAAGGGATCAAACGGCTCGCCGACATGCAGTGCCGGGATGGCGGCTGGGGCTGGTTCTCGGGATGGGGCGAGCAATCGTACCCGCACACCACCGTCGTCGTCGTCCGCGGCCTGATGACCGCGCGCGATTACGACGTGGCGGTGCCGCCCGACCTGATTGAGCGCGGTCTGGCGTGGCTGAAAAATTATCAGGCCGAACAGGTCCGGCTAATCAAGAAGCCGAAAGACGGCAAAGAATTCGGCGATGATCTCGACGCGCTGGTGTTCACGGTGTTGGCGGAGGCCGATTTCCTCAACGACGACATGGCTGATTTCCTCTACCGCGACCGCAACCGGCTGTCGGTGTACAGCAAGGCGATGCTCGGCGTCGCGTTCCACGAACTGAAACAGATCGAGCGCCGCGACATGCTGGTGCAAAATGTCGAGCAACACCTCGTCAGCGACGACGAAAACCAGACTGTCTATCTGAACTTGGGCAACGGCGGCTACTGGTGGTGCTGGTACGGCGACGAGATCGAGGCCCACGCGTGGTATCTGAAGCTGCTCAACCGCGTTGACCCGAAAAGCCAGAAAGCGTCCCGGCTGGTGAAGTATCTCCTCAACAACCGCAAACACTCGACCTACTGGAACAGCACGCGCGACACCGCCCTGTGCATCGAAGCCATGGCCGAGTACCTGAAAGCCAGCGGTGAAGACAAACCCGACATGACCGTCCAGATCAAGCTCGACGGCAAAGTCGTCAAAGAAGTCCGGATCACCGCCGACGATTTGTTCGTGTTCGACAACACGTTGGTGCTCGAAGGCCAAGAACTCACGGACGGCGCGCACACGCTGGAAATCATCCGCGAAGGCAAGGGGCCAGTCTATGCCAACGCGTACCTCGAGAATTTCACGCTCGAAGACCCGATCACCCGGGCCGGTCTGGAGATCAAGGTGAACCGCCGGCTATTCAAACTCGTGCCGGCCGAGAAGAAAGTCCTTGTTCAAGGCGAACGCGGTCAGGCCGTCCAACAGAAAGTCGAGAAGTACAACCGCGTCGCGATTGCAGAGGACACCATCCTCACCAGCGGCGATCTGGTCGAGGTCGAGTTGGAATTGGAGAGCAAGAACGACTACGAGTACCTCGTCTTCGAGGACTTCAAACCCGCCGGCTGCGAGCCGGTCGAAGTCCGTAGCGGCTATACCGGTAACGAGATCGGCGCGTACGTCGAGTTCCGCGACGAACGCACCGCGTTCCTCGTCCGTGCGCTGGCCCGCGGCAAACACAGCGTCAGCTACCGGCTACGCGCCGAGATTCCCGGCAAATTCAGCGCCCTGCCGGCCCGCGGCCACGCGATGTATGCGCCGGAGTTACGCGCGAACTCGGACGAGGACAAACTGCGGATCGAGGATCGGTAGTTCACGCCGATGATCGGAATTGGCAGGAAATCTCAGTTTGAGTTGAATTCGTACACTGCACCAGATGAGCACCAGCCCGCCGGCAGTGAGGCGGCCGGTGTGTGGAACCGGCGGCGACTGGAGGCGCTGGACGCGGGCGGGGTTGTCGCGATGTCAAAGCTCTTTAGAAATGTCCCCTTGTTTAACTCGATAGAAATGTCCCCTGTTTGGCGCCGCGCCTCCGTCCGCGCCCGCCACAGCCACCCACGTTGACCGCGTTTCGCCCCGGCTTTTTGT
>Ga0247727_10015141_pt1 | contig 12698 bp, 10 predicted proteins | sample WisWelCaveWW1625_FD_202498 | JGI IMG/M metagenome (GOLD analysis project Ga0247727, IMG submission 202498) | Biofilm microbial communities from Wishing Well Cave, Virginia, United States - WW16-25 | ecosystem: Environmental > Aquatic > Deep subsurface > Groundwater > Cave microbial mat | place... | reverse complement strand
AGAGGGTGATCTGCCAGATGAGGGACAGAATATCTTACCCTCGCGCAAATGCCTGAACGACGGCTAGTACCCGAGCGCGCAGCCGTCCTTGCGCTTCTCGGTCGCGCCCACGTAGAAGCCGGTCTTCGGGTCCCGCCAGATGGCCTGGAAGCCGCCGTACGCTCCGACGGGCTCGGGCTGGAGAACGTGTCCGCGGCGCCTGAGCTCTTCCAGCACTTCGGGAGACAGGCCGTCCTCGATGTGGAGCACGCCGCCTTCTCTCATCACGGTCCCGGTGGGCTCGCTCGAATCGGTGTGGTGGAAGCGAAGGGCGTCGCCGGCCTCCTGAAGGTTCATGCCCAGATCGAGGAGGTTCACCAGCACCTGCACGTGGCCCTGCGGCTGCATGTCGCCGCCCATGAGACCGAACGCCATGACCGGCTCTCCGTCCCGGGTTAGAAACGCCGGAATGATGGTGTGGAACGGGCGCTTGCCCGGCTCCAGCCGGTTGGGGTGCCCTTCGTGGAGGGAGAACTGCGAGCCGCGATTCTGGAGCCCGAAGCCCACCTCGGGGACGACGTAACCGGAGCCGAACCCGGTGTAGTTGCTCTGGATCAGCGACACCATCATGCCACGGGCGTCGGCGGCGCACAGGTAGGTCGTGCCGCCCTTGTTGATCATGGCGACATCGCCCGGCGAATCCGTGAGCGCGGCGCGCTTCATGTCGATCGACGTGGCCCGCTGCTTCGCGTACTCCTTGGAGAGCAGCGCCTGCACCGGCACCTGCGCGAACGCCGGGTCGGCGTAGTAGCGCGCGCGGTCGGCGAAGGCGAGCTTCTTGGCCTCGACCAGGGCGTGCCAGAAGTCCGCCGAACCCCGCCCCATCGCCTTGAGATCGAAGTCCTCGAGGATGTTGAGCATCTGGAGGGCCGCCAGCCCCTGTCCATTGGGCGGCAGTTCCCACACGGTGTAGCCGCGGTAGCTCGTCGAGATCGGCGCGTCCCACGTCGAGTGGTGGCGCGTGAAGTCCTCGCCCGAGAAGAAGCCCCCGTGCGCCTTCGAGAAGCGCACGATGGCCTCGGCGATCGGACCTTTGTAGTAGGCGTCGCGTCCCTTCGTCGCCAGCAGCCGCAGCGTCTTCGCCAGCGCCGGGTTCTGGAAGCGCTCGCCCTCCGCCGGCGGTTTTCCACCCGGCATGAACACGTCGCGGAATCCTGGCTTGTCCCCGAAGCGTCGTACGCTCGTCGCCCAGTTCTCGGCGATCACCGGGGAGACCGGAAAGCCCTGCTCGGCGTAGCCGATCGCAGGCTCGAGGATCTGGGTCATCGGCAGCTTGCCGAAGCGGCGATGAAGCTCGAACCAGCCGTCGGCACAACCCGGGACCGTCCAGGCGTACGGGGAATAGAGAGGAATCGTGCCGTCCTGCTCCGCCGGCACCTGGTCGGCCGTCAGCGCGAGCGGCGCACGCCCCGAGGCGTTGAGACCTGCCAGCTGGCGGGTCTTCGGGTCCCACACGATCGCGAACAGGTCCCCGCCCAGACCATTGGCGGTGGGCTCCATGAGACCGAGGCAGGCGTTCATGGCGATCGCGGCGTCCACCGCGGTCCCGCCGCGCCGCAGCACCTCCACGCCTGCCTGGACCGCGAGCGGCTGTGCGGCGCACACCATGCCGTGCGGCGCCCAGACAGGCGAGCGCGTCGCGGTGCCGCGGGCCGCGAACGTGGTCTGATCGAAGCTGGCGGTCATGACCAATGCGGCCGCCAGGGCGAAAATCGACGGAAGGGCGCGCATGGATGTTCCTCCTGGTCCCGGGGTTGGCGTGGCACGAGGGCAGCGTAGGCCACGTCTGAGACGGCCGCAACGCGCGACCTGAGACGCGTTGAGCCCGTCCACCCGGTCCCCTATACTGCTCGCCGCTTTTTCCACCCCAGGATTTCGCGCCATCCGGCGCACCCTAAGGAGCTTTCGATGCCCCGCTTCAGCGGCGTGGACTTCTACGAGATCGATTCTCTCCTGACCGAAGAGGAGCGCCAGATCCGCGATCACGTGCGCGACTGGGTGGAGGATCGCTACCTCCCGCTGGTCGAGGAAGCCTACGAGAAGGCCTATTTCCCCTCGGAGGTGATCCCGGAGATCGCCGAGATGGGCCTGCTGGGCGCCAATCTTCCCGAGAAATACGGCTGCGCGGGGGTCAGCGCCACCGCCTACGGTCTGGCGATGCAGGAGCTGGAGCGCGGCGACTCGGGCCTGCGTTCGTTCGCCTCGGTGCAGGGCTCGCTGGTGATGTACCCGATCTACGCCTACGGCACCGAGGAGCAGCGGATGCAGTGGCTGCCCAAGATGGCGAGGGGCGAGGTCATCGGCTGCTTCGGGCTCACCGAGCCCGACTTCGGGTCCGATCCCGGCGGCATGATCACGCGGGCGAAGAAAGCGGACGGCGGCTACGTGCTCAACGGGGCCAAGATGTGGATCACCAATGGAACGGTCGCCCACGCCGCCATCGTCTGGGCCCAGCTGCGCGACGAGGCCACCGGGAAGGATGCGATCCGCGGCTTCATCGTCGAGACCCATTCCAAAGGGTTCAGCGCGCCGGAGCAGAAAAGGAAGCACTCGCTGCGCGCCTCGGTCACCAGCGAGCTCATCCTGCAGGATGTGTTCGTGCCCGAATCCGGGCTGCTCCCCAACGTCCGAGGGCTCAAGGGACCGCTGGGCTGTCTGACACAGGCGCGTTTCGGCATCTGCTTCGGCGTCGTCGGCGCGGCCATGGCCTGCTTCCACTCGGCGGCCGAGTATTCCAAGAGCCGGATCATGTTCGGCAAGCCGATCGGCTCGTTCCAGCTCGTGCAGGCCGAGCTCGCCGACATGCTGACCGAGATCACCAAGGCCCAGCTGCTATGCATCCAGCTCGGACGCATGAAGGAACGCGGCACCGCGAAACCCGAGCAGGTGTCGCTCGCCAAGCGCAACAATTGCGAGATCGCGCTCGAGATCGCCCGCCGCGCCCGCGACATCCTGGGCGCCAACGGCATCACGGCCGAGTACCCGGTCATGCGGCACATGTGCAACCTCGAGTCCGTGAAGACCTACGAGGGAACGCACAACATCCACACGCTAGTGCTGGGCGAAGCGATCACCGGGCTTTCGGCCTACCGCTGAGACGTTCCGCGCCCGCATTGGAAGAGCCCGGCGGCACAGGCCACCGGGCTCTCGCTTGCCTTCCGGAAGCGCCTACTTGTCGCTGTTCTCCGTCGGAATGTTGAACGTCACGCCGACGTTGATCCCCATGTATTGGAGCGACGAGAACGGAGACGAGTCCTTGTCGAGGAACGCGATGTTGTAGTCCAGACTGGCACCCACCGCCACCTGCGGATTGGCCCAATACATGCCGCCAAAGCCGAGCTTCATGCCCGCGCGCTTGTCCGAGAACTCGCCCTCGGTCGTCGTCGGCGTCCCGCCCGCGGTCAGCGTCGTGGTGATCTTCTGGGTGAAGCCGTAGAACCCGGCGCCCATGGTCCCGTACCACTGGACCACCTGGCTCTGGACCGGGAAGAAGTACTTCGCATGCCCTCCGGCCGACCACACGTTGAAACTCGCCTGGTCGATCGTGGACGTGTTTCCGCTGCCATCGACGACCACATCGCCCTCGGCACCGTGGGTGTTCTGGTTCCACCCGGCGTCCACTCCGAATGCCCAGCTGGTGTTCCAGCGGTAGTCGGCGGCGCCGCCGATCCGCCAGCCGGTCTGGGCGTTGGCCTTGTTCTCACTGCCGAAATCACCGGTCGGGACGGAGGCGCCACCGTCAATCGAGGCCGTCCAGCTTCCGGCGTGGGCCGGCTGCGGCAGCGCTGCCACCGCGAGCCACATCATCAGGAACGGGACCATCCGTCGCATTCGACTCCTCCTTGTCGAAAAGAAACCCGCGGACTTGCCCGGATATCGCGGCACCTTTCCCTGGGTGTCGACGCGATCCCGAGGGTCAACCGAAGGCGTGAAGCTAGCCCCGGCTGGCGGGCGTGTCAACGCATCCTCGACACACCTGCCGAGGGTCGGTCGGGTTATCGGCGTGACGCTCCTCGGACCTTAGCGCGCCGCCCTCAGCCAGAAGAGCCCGGCCGGTCCACGCCGTCGGGCTCTTGCGCACGCTGGAGGGGCTATGGGCCGCTCGGAATCTTGAAGGGCAGGCCCGCGGGCGGGCGGCCACCCGGCTCGCACCCTGCCGACGGCGCCTGAGCCCCACCGACCGCGGCTTCACCCCGACCACTCATCCCCTCCGAACGACCCTTCATCCGGTACGCCATGTCCGCGGGCGGCCGCGGCGCGTAGATTGGCAGTGGAAGGAGAACTGACTGCATGTCCCGACCGAAGCCCCCCGAATCGTCACTCCGCAGCCTTCTGCACCTGCTGTGGCGGCAGCCCCTGTGGGCGGTCCCATTCGCCCTGTTCTTCGGAACCCTCTTCGGCGCGACCGCGCCCAGCTATGTCTCCGCCTACCGGCTCTCCCTGGTGTTCACCTACACGATCGGCCTGGCGGGGTGGGTCACGTGTTTTTTCGTCATCCCGCGGCTGCCGGTCGCCCCCGACGCGCAAGGCCCCAGCGGCTTCCAAATCGGATTCGCGTACGGCTCGATCAACCTCGCCGCTTCTTTCGCCGCCGCCCTGATCATTCACCTGTGGGTGATGCCGGGGTTCCTGGGCAGCCCGCGTGAGGTGCTGGTGATCGGGATGTACTCGCTGCTTTTCATCACCCTCTTCGGCGGCATCCGCTTCGCGATGGTGTATCACCAGAAGGCGGTGGAGCGGGCGCGGGCCGTGGAGGAGGCCCGCGCCGAGCTGGCCCAGGCGGAGCTCCGGGCGCTGCGCGCCCAGATCCACCCCCATTTCCTCTTCAACACGCTCAATGCCATCGCCTCCCTGATCGCGACCAACCCGGCCGCGGCCGAGGACATGATCACGCGGCTCGCGGAGCTATTCCGCTACGCGCTCAAGGCCTCGGACCGCGAGCACGCCCCCCTGGGCGAAGAACTGGAGTTTCTGCGCGGCTACCTGGCGGTGGAGCGGGTCCGGTTCGGCGAGCGTCTGCGGATCGAAGAGGCGGTGGAGCCAGGGCTGGAATCCGTGCCGGTGCCGACGCTGCTGCTCCAACCGATCGTCGAGAACGCCGTGCGCTACGGCGTGTCGTCGCGTCTCGAAGGTGGCACCGTCCGCCTCGCGGCGGGACGGCGGGACGGCGCGCTGTGGCTCGAGGTCGCGGACGACGGCCCCGGCCTGGACGGGAGCGCAACGCCCCCCGGCACCGGCTTCGGCCTGCACGCGGTGCGCGAGCGCCTGCGTGCGGCGGGACACCTCGACGCGCTTTCCATCGAATCGAACCCCGGACGCGGCACGCGTGTGCGCATCACCCTGCCGCTCGGGAACACGCACCGTCACCGCTCACCCGGAGGATGCCCTTGAACCTTTCCCGACTTTTCATGACCGCGTCGTTCGTTGTGCTGCTCGCTTCCCCGGCGCTCGGCGGCGGGGACGCGGCATTGATCGCGGCCCGCCGCCTGATCCAGGACGGCTTCAACCGCGGGGATTCCCCTGCGATCCTCAAGTCGCGCGGCCAGCTGCTCGGCATGCTCGCCGCAGACCCGGGCTCCGCCGAGATCCACTACGGCGTGGCGCTGGCGGACTGGCGGGCGGTGCCTTTGCTCGCGGGCAAGAACCGCGACGCCGCGAAGCGCCACTGTGAGGAAGGCCTCGAACACTGCGACGCCGCCCTCAAGGCCGATCCCCGGATGGCCGAAGCGATGGCCCTCAAGGCCGGGCTTCAGGGCATGTCGATCCAGTTCAACGGAGCGGCCGCCATCGTGCTCGCCCCGCAGATGCAGGCGAACATGGCCCGCGCCCTCGAACTGGCGCCCGACAACCCGCGCATTCACCTGCTCGACGGCATCAATACGTTCCACACCCCCGCCTTCTTCGGCGGCGGCGCGGAGCGCGCGATGACCAAGATGCGGAAGGCGATCGACCTGTTCGCGAGGGGAGCCGGACCCGACACCACGGGGACGGCCTGGGGCCACGACGATGCCTACGCGTGGGTGGGCCGTGCCGCCGCGAAGCTTGAGGATCCGGCGGCAGCGCGCGGCCACTACCTCAGAGCGCTCGAGATCAATCCCGACAACGGGTGGGTCAAGCACACGCTGCTGCCCGAGTCCGAGAGGGCGCTGGCGAAGAAAGGAGACCGCGACTCGTGATCCGGCTTTCGCCCGGGAAACAGATGCTGCGTGCCGGCGCGGCCACGCTCGTCGCGCTCCTCATGGGCGCGGGCACCGCGTTCGCCGTCGCGGTCCGGGGACAGGTGGTGGACCGGAGCGGGAAGCCGGTCGAGTACGCCACCGTGACCGTGCCCGCGCTGCGGGCCGGCACCGCGACCGACGAGGAAGGCGTCTTCACCTTCGACCTTCCCGCGGGCCCGGCGGTGATCGAGATCGCCCAGATGGGCTATGAGCGCGCGCGCGTGACGGTGTGGGTCTCCGACGCCCTGCCGCCGCTGCGGATAGTGCTTTCCGATGAACCTGTCCCCCTCGCCGAGGTGACGGTGACGACCTCGTCCTTCGGCAAGGCCGGCAAGAGCGAGGGGGCGGTGGTGCGCCGCGCCGACATCGTCCAGACCCCGGGCGGTGCGGCCGACATCTTCCAGGCGCTGCGCGCGCTCCCCGGCATCAACGCGCCCAACGAGGGCGCGGCGGTGTACGTGCGCGGCGGCGATCCACGCGAGACCCTGATCCGGCTCGACGGCGGCGACATCGGCCATCCCTACCACTACGAAGGCGCCTCGGGGGGCCTGTTCTCGGCGATCGACAGCTACATGCTCGAAAGCGCCTTCTTCTCGAGCGGGGGCTTCTCCGCACGCTACGGCGGCGCGCTCTCCGGCGTGCTCGATATCCAGACCCAGGATCCGCTCAACCTCAAGACGGTCTCGGTCGGCGCCAACCTCGCCGGCGGCGGAGTCTCGACGAGCTGGGCCGTGGTGCCCGACCGGCTCTCGTTCGTGGGGAGCCTGAGCCACAGCGCGCCCGAACTGCTGTTCCGCCTCTACGGAACCTCGACCGACTACGAGGTTGCTCCCAGCAGCATGAATGGCATCGGAAAGCTGATCTATCGCTACTCGGGGAGCGGCCGGCTCACGTTCGAGTACCTGGAATCGCACGACCAGGTGGGCGCGAAGAGCCAGTATCTCAACTCCGAATCGATCTACAGCGCCAAAGCCGAGACCCAATTCGGCGCCCTCCAGTTCCAGGACGTCGTGGCCGGGAGGATCGCCCTGCGCGGCCAGGCCTCCGGGCAGTGGTACGACAATCGCTGGAGCTACGGCCCGATCGGCGCGCGCCAGACCGAGCGCAACGCCCAGGCAAACTTCGAAGCGGTGTGGCCCGTCTCCCCGCGTCACGAGCTCTCGTTTGGCACCAATCTCCGGCGCCCCGATACGGAAATTGCGGGACGTTTCCCGGCCGACAGCACCGACCTCCTTCCTGGAGCACCGACGCGCCAGCAGCAGACGCGCGCGGTCGTCGACTACCCGGGGTTCTATCTCGAAGACAAGATGCGGGTATGGGGCCCGCTCTACGCCACCGTGGGCGGGCGTTTCGACTTCGCCTCCACACCCGGGGTCTGGACCTCGGATCCGAGAGCCGCTCTGGCGTGGCGGATCGACGAGCGGCAGACCCTGCGCGTCGCGACCGGGCGCTATCACCAGCTCGCCGATCCCCGCTACCTCGATCCGGTCTACGGCAATCCCGACCTAAGTCCGCTGCGCGCGGACCACGTGATCGCCGGCTACGAGTGGAAATCGGAGTTCGGCAACGCCCGCCTCGAGGCCTACCGGAAGGACTACCGCGAACTGGTCACCAACGACTCGACCACGTTCTACGCCAACGGCGGGCACGGCTATGCGCGCGGTGTGGACGCCTTCGTGCAGGGCACGTACCGCTGGCTCTCGGGCTGGGTTTCCTACGGCTGGCTGGATTCGAAGCGAAAGGAGCTCGACGATCCGCGTGAGGTCCCGGCGCGCTACGGCGTGGACCACTCGCTCACGCTGGTGGGCAAGTACCAGGTCGATTCGGAATGGCAGATCGGCGCCAAGTACAACTACTCCACCGGGCGGCGCATCACCCCGGTGGTCGGCCGTACCTACGACGCGTCGCGCGACATCTGGCACCCGGTCTACGGCGAGCACCACGCCGACCATCTGCCCGACTACAACCGGCTCGACGTCCGGCTCACGCGGCTGTTCTCGTTGCCCGCCCAATGGGGACTGCCCGAGAGCGCCGTCTGCGTCTTCTATGTCGAGGGCCTCAACGTGCTCGGGATCCGCAACGCGCTCGACTACATCTACTCCAGCGACTACACGCGGCGTTTCACCACCGAGTCCTACTTCAGCCGCAGGCTGCTGGTCGCGGGGTTCTCGCTGACGTGGTAGAGATGGACCCGTGAACGCGAATCCTCTCCGTGTGGCGATCGTGGACGACGAGCCGCTGGCGCGCGCCCGCACGCGCCGCCTGCTCGACGAGATCGGCAACGTCACCGTGGTCGGCGAGGCCGGCTCGTCCGCGGAGGCCCGGGCGCTGATCGCGGAGGCCCGCCCCGACCTGCTGCTGCTCGACATTCAGATGCCTGGCGAGGACGGATTCGCCCTGCTCGGCGGCCTCTCACCGCGCCCGGCGGTCGTGTTCATCACCGCCTTCGATCACTACGCGGTTCAGGCGTTCGAGGAGAACGCGGTGGACTATCTGCTCAAGCCCTTTCGCCGCGAGCGGCTGGAGCAGGCCCTCGAGCGCGCGCGGCATGACCTCGTCCATCCCGCGGAGCTGGCCGAGCGGCTCGCCGCCCTCCTGGGCGCGGTGGAGCGTCGGACGCCGCCGGGACAGATCGAGCGATTCACCGTACGGGTGGGGTCGCGCCAGCTGATTCTCAGGGCTGACGAAGTGCTCTGGTTCGGCGCCGAAGACAAGTTGGTGTTCGCCGCCACCGGGCGCGGCAAGCACTACGTCAACTTCACCCTGGATCAGCTGGAGCGCCGGCTCGATCCCGCTCGTTTCGCGCGCATCCACCGCGCCGCGATCGCCAACCTGGACTGGGCCGCAGCGTTACGGCCAGGCTTTGCAGGCACTTATCGGCTTCAGCTCAAGGACGACGCGAGGACCGAGCTGCCGGTGAGCCGGGGGCGGGCAAGGTCCCTCAAGGAACGATTGGGGGCCTAGCGGACTTCAGGCGTTCCTCGCAGCAATAGACGTTGAACCGTCCGTTCCTGAGGAACCCGATCAGCGTCAACCCCGCGCTCTCGGCCAGCGAGACCGCCAGCGACGAAGGTGCACCCACCGCGGCCAGAACGGGAATGCCGGCGCGCGCCGCCTTGATCACGATCTCGGCGCCGGCACGCCCGCTCACCCACAGGACTCCGGCGCCGGCGGGATAGCGGCCGCGATCGAGAAGGTCTCCCGCAACCTTGTCCACCGCGTTGTGCCGGCCCACGTCCTCGAACAGCGCCTGAGGCGCGAGCGACCCATCGCACCACACCGCGCCATGGAGCCCTCCGGTTTCGGCGAACGTGGCCTGAGCCGGACGCAGTCGATCGGGCAGCACGCCGATCGCGGCGGGATCGATGACCGGCCCGGGAGGGAGCTTGCGCAACCCGATGCGCAGCGACTCGAGGTGCGCGCGGCCGCAGAGTCCGCACGCCGCCGTGGCCGCGAAATGACGCTCGAGGCGGCTCCAGTCCAGCGCCACGCCCGGTGCGAGGCGGAGATCCACGATGTCGGGCTGGTCTTCGCACTCGGCGGGGCGCTCGGCAACGGCCGTCACGTCCTGCCGGCGGCGAATGAGCCCCTCCCCGGCCAGGAAGCCCATCGCCAGAAGACCGTCGTGTCCCGGCGTGCGAAGCGTGACCGAGACCGCGCGCCCGTCGATGCGGATTTCCAGCGGGCTCTCGACCGCGATCGCGTCCTCGACGCACTGCGTCCCGCCTACGCTAACGCGAGTGACCGTCCGCCTCACGATCGACCCGCCCGACACGACCACTCCCGGAGCGACTAGACCTTGGGGTGCTCGGTGTGTGTCACCACCGTGCCGTCGGCCAGCGTTCGGAGCTCGTAGTCGGCGAAGAGATTCGGCGCCTCGCGGCGCAGGATCTCGAGCATGGCGATGGCCACCTTCCGGATCTCGACGTCGGCGTGCTCGCTGCCCCGGAGCTCGATGAAGTGTCGCAGGGCGCGCGCGTTGCCGGTCACGAAGATCTTGGTCTCGGTGGCATTGGGGAGCACCGAGCGCGCCGCCTGGCGGGCGAGCTTGCGCCGCAGCGTGACCTCCGTGATGTGGGCGTAGTGCTTCTGCAGGCCTTCGACCAGCCGGTCGTAGGCCCGGCGCGTCGCGTCCACTGCTTCGCACCACACGCCGTGCAGCTCGGGGTCCTCCGCGATGACGTCAGGCTCGATGAAGGGCGAGTCCGATTCGTTCACGTAGCGCTGCGAGAGCTGGGAGTACGAGAAGTGCCGGTGGCGGATCAGCTCGTGGGTGAAGGAGCGCGACACGCCGGTGACGAGAAAGCTCCACACCGCGTGCTCGAGCACCGAGCCGTGCCCCACGTCGACGATGTGGCCGATGAACTCGCGGTTGGTCTTGCGTCCTTTCCCGTAGGACATGTAGCAGACCCGCCCGGCCATCTCCGCCAGCGCCTCTGCGCCCACCTCGGTGTCGGTCTGCCAGCCGACCTCGTGGTCCCCGAGGAACTCCTCGACCTTCGACCTGTCCACGACCTGGCGTCCGATGAGATAAACCCTCGGCTCGCGCACGATCTTGAGCGTCCCGCCCTCGGTCACCACCGTCGCCTCCATGTCTTCTCTCCTCCGAGCGGGGGCATGGGGCGGCTCGGAGCCCATGCCACGCCTCTCCACAATTCACGGTGCGGTCCGGAGCATGCGCGGCCGACCGTGGCACCGGCCTGCTCTGGGCGCTCGAAGATGTCCATGCAGCGCACGGCGCGCACTCTAGCAGATACCGGCGGCATTCAGCCTTTGCGCTTCACTTCCTCGCGCACCCGCCGCATGACCAGATCCACCTCGTCGTCGCGGGTGTAGAAGTGGGGTGCGAGGCGCAACCCCACCCCCGGTCGGTGATCGAGCAGCACGTCGGTCGCGAGCAGCGCCTGACACACGGCATCGGCGTCGGGCACGTCGACCACGACGGTCCCGCCGCGCTTCGCGTCCTCGCGCGGGGACACGAGCGCGAAACCGAACTCGTCGGCCCAGCCGATCATCCGGGCGGTCTGCCGCAGGGACTTGTCGCGGATCGCCCCCACCCCGATCTCGGCCACCGTCTCGAACCCCGGCCGCGCCGCCAGCAGCGCCGGGATGGCCGGAGTTCCATTGAGGAAGCGGCGCGCGCCTTCCTCCCAGCGCATCGGACCCGGATCGAAGTCGAACGGCCGTTCGTGGGCCATCCAGCCGGTGATTGCGGGCCGCAGCCGCGCGGCCGCCTGCGGGCGGGCGTACAGGTAGCCGACGCCCGGCCCCCCGCATAGCCATTTCACCGAACCGCCCGCCAGCAGGTCGACGCCCAGCGCCTGCACGTCGAGCGGCACCGTGCCCACGGCCTGATACGCGTCAATCAGCGTGAGCGAGCCCGCCTCGCGCGCCCGGCGTGCGATCGGAGCCAGGTCGAGCACCTGGCTGGTGCGGAACAGCACGTGCGGGATCGCGACCACCGCAGCGCGTTCGTCGATGGCCGCCACGATGTCGGCCTCCTCCACGCGCCGGCCCTGCCGCGCCGCGACGCGCACGATCTCGGCGCCGCGCCGGGTGAGGCCCTCGTAGAGATAGAGCACCGACGGGAAATCTTCCGCGGTGCAGATCAGGCGGTTGCGTGGCGGCGCAAAGTCCACGGCCGAGAGCGCCACCGCCTGGGCCAGCGTCACGTTGGGGTGCACCGACACCGCGCCCGGCTCGGCATGGAAGATGCGGCCCAGAGTATCGCCCACTTCCATCGGGAGGTTGAACCAGCGCTCCTCCCAGGCGCGGATGCTGCGGGCGCGCCAGACCTGGGCGTACTCGCGCAGTGATTCCTCGACGTCGCGCGGCATGGCACCCAGCGAATGGGAGATGAAATGGAGCGTCGCTTCGACGGTGGGAAACTCCGGCCGCCAGTCGAGCAGCCGGTCTTCGGTGGCGGCGCGCGCGCTCACGAGGCCGCTCCCCCTGCCGGCCCCGCGGCCATCCGGGCGGATGATCCGGCGAGAACCCGGCGCGCTGCGTCACCCGGCTCGCGCGTCACCTGGAGGTACCGGATGAGTTCCGCGGGCACTCCCATGGCCCGCTCCTGAGCCACGAGCCATGCTTCCCAGGGCTCGCCCAGCAGCACCAGCGCCGCGTCGGGGCGCGCCCCCACGCTCAGCATCGTCCAGGTCAGGAACAGCTCGGTGAGCGTGCCGAGGCCGCCACTCATCACCACGAAGCCGTCCGCACGTCCCATGAGAATCCTCAGACGCTCGTGAAGGTCGGGCGTATGGATGCGCTCCGCCACCCAGCGGTTCACGGGGCCGCGTCGCTCCAACAACTCGACGGTGACGCCGATCACGTGCCCGCCGGCCTCGGCGGCGCCGCGAGAGCAGGCTTCCATCACCCCCCCATACCCCCCGGTCATGACGTCGGCGCCAGCGCGGGCCAACTCACCCCCCAGAGTGCGGG
>Ga0247727_10015140_pt1 | contig 12699 bp, 10 predicted proteins | sample WisWelCaveWW1625_FD_202498 | JGI IMG/M metagenome (GOLD analysis project Ga0247727, IMG submission 202498) | Biofilm microbial communities from Wishing Well Cave, Virginia, United States - WW16-25 | ecosystem: Environmental > Aquatic > Deep subsurface > Groundwater > Cave microbial mat | place... | reverse complement strand
TCCCAGAACGTTGTTCATGACGTTTGCGAAAATGCCAAGTTGTATCAGTGTATTTTTCTGCTGGCGCGATGACATGTATGGTAATTTGCGCAAAATCTAGGTGACAGGTTTCTGCGATGTAACCATCGCCAAAACCTGTTAGGTCTCCCACGTTGATCGTCAGCTCCTCTTTGAACGTTTCGAGTACGGTGTCGGCTTTGAATTGGGGGGAATAACGTTTTCGCATGGCTGCTATTTTATCAGGACTTTCGCTTGTCATTTCGAGCGGAGCGAGAAATCTCGTTTTGCCCAGCGAGATTTCTCGCAAAACCGCTCGAAATGACAACTAAGCGAAAGCCCTGTTTATATCTTATTTCAACCCGTTTGACGGAAGTGTGCATTAGTATGAAGCAGAAAAAGAGGAGGCGCTTGGGTGGGCGGAAAAAGAACTCTTGGAACCGCAACCGCGCGCAAGCCAAGCAGATGCTCGAAAGACCAGACAGGCAGGTCAATCCGATCAGGAGCCAAAGCGAGTTCGGATCGACCTTACGCCATATCGAATTGAGCCAGTGCAGTTAGAACCACAGCGCTTGACGTTTCGCGTCATCATCGAGTTAAATCACGCACCGGAAAGTTTCAGGACGATGGAGATGTCTTTTGGAAGACTCTGGCGCTACGATGAAAAGTTTCCATCAACAATCAAGGTCGCGCGAGAGTTTGGCATTGATACTGCGGAGATGAATATCGATCAATTTCTCGGCCCGGATGACGATTGGAACCATATTCGCTCCGTGGCTGTTTACTACGAAGCGAACGTGGCAAGGGCGCAAGCTCAAAAAGTGTGGAGTCAGAGTGCAGTTCATACTCTCTACAAAGAGGGCAACATCAGACGAGCGCGCTATGGTTTCAAGGAAGGTGAAACGCGCGTTGGAAATGAAATAGGTTTGACGAAACGTATTGCGCGTAGGATAATCGGTGGGGAAAGATAATTGCCGAAATTCAAACCCTCCTCAAAGCGAAAACCAAAAAATGATCCCACAATCGATCAAAGCCCTCGAACAACAACTCTCCTCGCGCAATTACGTCGCCGATCGCGGCCTCGTCACCGCCGCGTTTCTGGCAATGAAATTAAACAAGCCGCTGTTTCTCGAAGGCGAAGCGGGCGTCGGCAAAACCGAAATCGCCAAAGTCCTTGCGGATGTTTTGAACACTGAATTGATTCGCCTCCAGTGTTACGAAGGGCTGGACATTAATCACGCGGTCTATGAATGGAATTACGCGCGCCAACTTTTAGAATTGCGCGCGCATGATGCGGGCGACAACGCGCATCTGCATCCCAACATTTTCAGCGCAGAATTTTTGATCAAGCGGCCCCTCCTGCAAGCCATTGAAGAATCGCGCGAACGCGCGCCCGTGTTGTTGATTGACGAAGTAGATCGCAGCGACACGGAATTTGAAGCGTATCTGCTCGAACTCTTGAGCGATTGGCAAATCACGATTCCTGAATTGGGCACGTTGAAAGCGACGTATCCGCCCGTCGTTGTCATTACTTCGAACCGCACGCGCGAATTGCATGACGCGTTGAAACGACGCTGCATTTATTACTGGATTGATTATCCCAATTTCAACAAAGAACTTTCGATTGTGCGCGCCAAAGTGCCACAGGCGGAAGCGCAGCTCGCGGAACAAGTCGTCGCGTTCATTCAAGAATTACGCGCGCGCGATTTGTACAAAATGCCCGGAGTGGCGGAGACACTCGATTGGGCAAGCGCGCTCGCGGCGTTGGATCAAACCGCACTCGACGAACAAACGGTGAATGAAACGCTCGGCGTCATTTTGAAATATCAGGATGATGTGGAACAGGTACGCGGCGGGGTGGCGTCGGAATTGACGACGCGCGCACAGAATTATCAAGAATTGGGTTTTGAACGCGCGGGGCGGTAATTTTAGCAACCGCGAATCCACGCGAATCTACGCGAATCTTTTTTATTCGCGCAGATTCGCATTTTGATTCGCAAAGATTCGTGTTTCGATCCTTACGGAAATGTCAGCACAGGACTCTATAACCGCGCGCGACACTCCCAACCAATGGCGCGTTGATCTGGGCGAATATGTCGCGGGCGGCAAGCTCTTGCACAACGTCGTCCTCTTTGCGCGCCTGCTGCGGCATCTGGGGCTGCACCTCAGCGCGACGCAGGTGCATGATTTCGCGCACGCCTTGCGCGTGATCGAGTTGGGCAATCGCGGGCACGTCAAAGACGCGGCGCGCTGTATTTTTGTCACGCGGCGCGAAGATTTAGCGTTGTTTGATCAAGCGTTCGATTGGTTTTGGAAAAAGCGCGATTATGCGCTGGATGGGCGACGCATTGGTGCCGCCATCGCGCCCGCGTTCGTCAAGCCCCCGCCGCCTGCTCAATTCTTGACGACGGCGGTCACGCCGATTGATAAAGAGAGCGTGCCGCAAAAAGCCAAAGTCGTTTCAATTCAAACCTACTCGCAAGCGGAAACGCTGCGCCGCAAAGATTTTGGCGCGTTCACGCGCAATGAAATTGAGCAAGCCAAAAAAATGATGCGCGCGTTGCCGTGGCGCACGGGTCAACGCGCGACGCGGCGCATGGTGCGCGGCGGCGATGAATTGTTTGACGCGCGCGCGACGATGCGCCGTAATTTGAAATATGGCGGTGAATTGCTCGAACCCGCGTGGAAACAGACGCGTTTCAAGCCGCGCCCGTTGGTCGTGCTGTGCGACATTAGCGGTTCGATGGAAAATTACACGCGCATGTTGCTGCATTTTGTCCACGCCTTGCGCGAACGCCGCGCTGCCTACAGCGCCACACACACCGAATGTTTTGTGTTTGGCACGCGTTTGACGCGCATCACGCGGCAACTCCGCACGCGCAGTGTCGAACGCGCGCTGCGCGGCGTCGCGGATTCGGTGTTGGATTGGTCAGGTGGAACGCGCATTGGGGAGGCGATCAAGAATTTTAATTTCGCGTGGTCGCGCCGCGTGTTACGTCCGGGTGCTGTCGTTTTGATCATTAGCGATGGTTGGGATCGCGGTGATCCGCAATTGCTGGCGCGCGAGATGGCGCGTTTGAAACGCAATGTGTATCGCGTCATTTGGTTGAATCCGCTCATCGCGTCCGCCGAGTACGAACCCCTCACGCTTGGTTTGCAAGCTGCGCTGCCGTACATTGATGATTTTTTGCCCGCACACAACTTCACTTCGCTTGAAGATTTGGCGCGCCTTTTGAGTCAACTCAATTCGTAACCCCCGCGTAAAGACCCTAAGGGTTTCCGAAAACCCTTAGGGTCTTGATCCTTGCCGCGTATGAACCCTCGCTCTGCCCGGAGAGACGGCCCGCCTGTCCCCACCTCCCAGCCCATTACGGCAATAGAGCGCGCCATGCGCGAACTGGAAGGTAGAAACCTGCCGCGCGTTGCCATTGGACTTGCCGCGTTTTATGCGCTGCTTACTGTTTGGTTTTTCCTCTTTTATCCGCCCGAACCGAGCGCGCGTTTAATGGGCATGTCCGTGCTCATGACTGCCGGATTTGCGGTGTTCGCGTTGTATCTGCATAGTCGCCCGCGCGCCTCTGCGCGCATCGTCTGGTTCGCGCGTCTCGTCGCGCTCGCCACCACGTTAAGCGTTTTATTTTTTCTGTTTGTCATCGCCAAGCCAACGCAGGTGTTGGGCTTGGCGTTGTTGATTGTGGGGTTGGGTGTCTTTGTCATTTCGCTGCGCTGGTATTTGATGATCACGAGTGTATCTGTGGGGGGCTGGGGCTTGCTCGTCTGGTTAGAAGGTCTGACCGCGGAATGGGTTGGCACCGGGTTCCTTGTCGCGGGGGCAGTCGTGCTTTCGATCACCATTTTTGCTTTGCGCCAACGCATTTTTTTCGATCTCGAAGTTGCGCGCGCGCAGCAGGCACAACAGCAAGACCTCTTGCGCCGCGCGTTGGACGATCAAGAACGGATTCAAAATGAGTTGCGTGAAACCGAAGCGCGCTATCGCACGTTGGTGGAGCAATTGCCCGCGGCGACGTTTATTGATGCGCTCGACGCGCACGCGACGACGTTGTACATCAGTCCGCAGATTCAAGCGTTGACGGGATATTCCGCGGAGGAATGGCGCGCAGATGCGCGGTTGTGGGAGAATCTATTGCACCCCGAAGATTGCGAGCGAGTTCTCGAAGCGATGCGGCGGCACAATGAGACCGCGGAACCCTTCAACGCAGAGTATCGGATTGTGACGCGGGATGGGCGCATCGCCTGGTTTCACGATGAAGCGGTGGTGGTGCGCGACGCCAATGGCGCGCCGCGTTTTTCGCACGGTTATATGACGGACATCACCGCGCGCAAAATTTCCGAAGAGCAACTGCGCCGCCGCGACGCGATTTTTGAAACGGTGCGCTACGCGGCGGAAACCTTTTTGCGCGCGCCCTCGTGGGAGCAGCGTATCGAACGCGTGTTGGCGCGCCTCGGCACGGCGACGCAAGTGAGCCGTGTCTATCTATTTGAAAATCATGATCGAGTGGCTGAAACGATTTTGATGAGTCAACGATACGAATGGTGCGCGCCGAACATCACATCGCAAATGAACAATCCCGCCATGTTCGATGTCTCGCTGCGAAACACCGGTTACGAACGATGGGAAAGCGCGTTGGCGTTAGGGATACCGATCTATGGGAACGTCGAAGAATTTTCCGAGAGCGAACAACCATCCCTGCGCGCGCAACAGATTCAATCCATTGCGGTCGTGCCGGTGATGGTCGGACGCGAATGGTGGGGCATGATCGGGTTCGATGTGTGTGATCGGCAACATAACTGGATGCCGATGGAACTTGACGCGCTGCAAGCAGCTGCGAATACGCTGGGCGCGGCGATTCAACGGCAGCGCGATGATCGCGCGCTCGCGTTGGCGCGTGATCAAGCGTTGGAAGCATCACGCATGAAATCGGAATTTCTGGCGATGATGAGCCACGAAATTCGGACGCCGATGAACAGCATTATCGGCATGTCGGAATTGTTGCTTGAGACCCCGTTGGAACCGGATCAACGCGAATTTGCGGGGATTGTGCGCGGGGCGGCGGATGCGCTCTTGACCATTCTGAATGACATTCTTGACCTTTCCAAAATTGAAGCGGGCAAGCTGGCTCTCGAACCGATTGAATTTCATTTACCCACCTTGCTTGCACAATCGGCGGAACTGGTCGCGCTGCACGCGCGCGACAAGGGCTTGCAACTGCGCGTCGAATTGACGCCCGAAGTGGAACGCAATTTTATCGGTGATGCGGGACGCGTGCGCCAAGTGCTGCTCAATCTTTTGAATAATGCGGTGAAATTTACGGAACGCGGTGGGATTATTGTTTCCGCTTCAATCGCGCAAACCGAAAACGCGCCGCCGGAAAAAGGGACGAACGATGGCGCAGGCGATGCCGCGCCGCAGTGCGTTACTTTTTCGATTCAGGATACAGGTATTGGTCTATCGGCGGACGCGCAGGCAAAATTGTTTGAACCTTTTTCGCAAGCGGATATGAGCATTACGCGTCGTTTCGGCGGCACCGGGTTGGGACTTGCCATTTGCAAACGTTTGGTGGAAATGATGGGCGGCGTGATTCGCGTCGAGAGCGCGGAAGGGCTTGGCTCGACGTTTTCTTTCATCGTTCCGCTGCAACCGGCTCAAACGTTGGTGGCAGCGCCACCCGCGCCGCGTCCCGCCTCACAACTCACACTGGACAAGCGGCGGCTGTCCGTTGGAAAATTTGTGTTGTTGGTCGAAGACAACGCGGCAAATCAAAAGTTGACGCAATGGCAATTGAACAAGCTGGGCATTACCAAAACTCAAACGGTGGCGAATGGACGCGAAGCGGTGGCGGCAGTGCGCCAAATTGCGCGCGCGGGCGGGATGTATGGTTTGATCTTGATGGATTGTGTGATGCCCGAAATGGATGGCTTGGCGGCGACGCGCGCGATTCGCGAATTTGAAGCGGTTATGGGACAGCGGACGAGCATCGTAGCGATGACTGCAAATCTGCGTCCCGAAGATCGCGACGCGTGCTACGCCGCGGGCATGGACGATTTTCTTGGCAAGCCCGTGGCATTGGATGATTTGCGCGCGCTGTTGGAACGTTGGCTGCCGCAAATGGAAAACGCGCCGCAAAAAGAAGGGACGCGCGAGATCGCCGGGGGAAACGCGCGCGGCGAGATTGCGCCGTTAGATCGCGCGGCGTTGGAATCGTTGTACCGTTTGGAAACGCCCGAGCATCCCGGAACAGTCAATGCGTTGGTGCGCGCGTTGATGGAAAAGACGGGCGCGCTGGTGGCAAATTTGTCGGAATGGATCGCGGGCAATGAAACCGCGCAAGTGCGTCGCGCCGCTCATTCGATTCGCGGCAGCGCGGCAAGTTTTGGGGCGCGGCGGTTGGGGCAAATCGCGCGCGAGCTGGAAGAGTTGGACGCGGGCGATGGGCGCGCGGCGGCGGAGACATTGGCGCGGCTGCAAGATGAGTTTGAATGGGTGAAACAGGCATTGAAAGCGGAAAGGGTGCAGGCGTAGTTTCTTTTTTCAATTTTTCTGCAAAGCTATATTATCACTCACGTTACGCAGCATATTTCCAAACAAGCCCTTTGGACAGAATTAACAAAATTAACAGAATTAAAAAATTTTCTGTTAATTTTGTCTATTGGGTTTTTCCTCTGTGTAACATCAGTTTTTTACTTGTTCCATGCGTGAATTATTTCTGTTCCTCTCCTTTCTTCTCCCTACTTCCCACCCCCTCATCGCCCAACAAGACAACCAAGTCATTGATTGCCAAGCCGAAGGCAGACCTGTCATTGTCGGCAAGCGCGGCGAGACGGGGATTGTCGTACAAAATAAAACGGGCGTGATTATTCAAAATTGTACCGTCAAAGGATTTGATCTCGGACTGCTCGTCGCAGATTCTTCAAACATCATCGTCCGCAATTCCGATTTCAGCGGCAACTATGTGGACGACAATTCGATTCTCGATCTCGGCGTGTGGCTGCCCAAGGGCGGCATGATGTTTCACAAGGTCACAAACTCGACGATTCAAAATGTGACAGCTGCGGGCAATACGATTGGGATTCAAGTGGTTGCGGGGGGCGGGAATACGATTCGCGCGAATGATGCGAGCAAAAATCGCGGGTGGGGGATTCGACTGCTCAATTCGGAAAACAATCGCGTGGAAGATAACATTGCAAATTACAACAATCGCAGCTGTCCGCAATTTGGCAACGATGCGGGCTGCGAGTCAGCGGGCATCGTTCTGGTCAATAGCAGCAACACCATCGTCGTCGGCAACACCGCAAATTTTTCGGGCGATGGCATTTATCAAGGCAACCTGCCCGAGCGCGCGAGTCACAACAACGCGTTTTATTGGAACACACTGAACGACAATGTGGCGAACGGCATCGAAGCCACATTCTCGCACGACAATCGTTTTATCGGCAATGAATTACAGCGCAACAATTACGCGTTCTGGCTCGGTTACGCGTCGTGGGCATTGGTGAGTGGAAATTTTACGAACGGCAATCGCGTGGTGGACTGCCGCGCGGAACATTCGAATAATGTGGTGGTGGAGGGGAATACGTTTTCAGAGTGTCCAAAGTGAGCAGTGGGCAGTAGTCAGTGGGCAGTAGTCAGTGGTCAGTGGTCAGTAGCCAGTAATCAGAAAGGCAATCTTAAATCTTATACCTTCGCCAATTGAAAAATCGTGCCAAAAAACCCGTTTTCTCAATTGGAATTCTCAAGCGAATTGTCGAAATCTAAGAAAACGGGTTTTTGGCGAGGGTATTGTAAATCAAAAGGGAGTTTTTATGAGTGATCCAAGCGTCGGAACAGCTACAGCCGCGAGCGGCTCGATCAATTTTACGGAACGCCGCGTGATTCACACCGAGAACGCGCCGAAAGCGATCGGTCCGTATTCGCAAGCGATTCGGACGGGCAATTTTATTTTTTGCACGGGACAAATTCCGCTCGATCCCACGACAATGAAATTGGTGGAGGGTGATATTACAGTCCAAACGCGCCGCGCGTTGACGAATTTGAGCAATGTGCTGCAAGCGGGGGGGAGTTCGTTGAGTCGCGTTTTGAAAACGACCGTGTTCCTCGCGAACTTTGATGATTTTCAAGCCATGAACGCGGTGTATGCGGAATTTTTTGGCGAACAGCCGCCTGCGCGCTCTACGATTCAAGCTGCGCGTTTGCCCGCAGGCGCGTTGGTGGAGATTGAGGCAATCGCGATTGCGAATTGAGATGTCTGCGCGCGTTGCTTTTGTCGTGTTGCTCGCGATTTTTTTACTCGCAGCTTGCGCGTCCGAACCGCCGCTCGTCAATCAATATGGCACGCCCGTTCCGCCCTTGCCCGCGCTCGACTCAACTCAAGTCGCGCGCGGCAAACAAATTTATCAGCAGCATTGCGCGGCGCGCTGTGGCAATTCGTTTTGCAGACGCGCGAGCAGCGTGTGGATTTCATTCGGCAGACGCGGTGCGAGTTCATCCCAACGCATCTGCGTTATCTGCGGTGGATACGAATGTGTGCGCGCCGAGACAAAGACCTTGCGCGCATCAGACGACTGTCCTCCGCGCAGCGGCATGAGTTGTAACAATACCAACACTGTGCATCGCTCAAAATCGTATGGCTCATCGTCGCGAGCAGATTTACGTTCGAGCAAACGCGAACCCTTTGTGTCAAGCGTCGCGGTCTTTGGTTGCGCGGGAGTTGTTGTGGATTCTTGCGACTCGCGTTCTAGATTTTCGTCGCTGGCGAATGATTCTTTCGCCTCATTTTCTATTCCATCAATGTCTGTCGCAGCTTGTCCCAACACTTGCGCTTCAAGTTTAGCCGTTTCTTCAGACATCACATCCTCCTATTTGCTGTTGGACAGGTGCATGGGCATCAAGAGGTGCGTGTAGCCCGGATTTCCAACTTCGGTGAACAGGACCGGCGCGGCGGCGTTATTGAATTGCATCGCGATTTGCGGCGTGTTCGCGGATTCAATAAATTCCTTGATGAACTTGCCGTTCAACGCGAGTTTTTGCGGCTCGCCCATTACACTCACTGCCAGCGCGCGGCGCACGTCGCCACTTTCGGCAGAAACCGCCGCGAGGTGCAGAGTTCCCGCGCTCTCATTCTCTCCGGGCATTACTTCTACAATCACCAGATTTTTAGCGTGCTGTGCAAAGATCAAGGTGAGGTCAACCGCCGCGCGGAGCGCGCTCGTGTCAACGACCATGCGCGTCGTGTGCGCGTTCGGCACGAGCCCTTGCACGTTTGGGAAATTTCCTTCGACCAACGATGCGACGAGACGATAGTTTGGCATGGTGAATTGAATGTGCGTTTTGTTGGAATGGATCGCCAACGCCACTGTTGTGTCGTCGCCAATAATTTTTTCGACATCGTGCAGCACTTGGGCAGGCACGATGACACGAAGCGGCTCTTGAACTCCTGTCGCTGCGGTTTGCGCTCGAAGTGAGAGGCGAAAACCATCCGCCGCGGCGAACGCTAATCCATTCGCGCCAATTTCAAACAACACTCCCGTCAGCACGGGGCGCGAATCATCTGCCGCGGCGGCATACGCGACTTGACGAACGATACTTGAAAATTCCTTTCCCGATAATTCAATCTGCACGCCGTTTTCCCACGCGGGCGGCTGTGGAAATTCACTCACGGCGATCCCTTTGATGTTGGTTACGATGTCATCACACTGCACGCGCAAAATTTGCGTCGCAGCATCTACTTCTAAATGCAGCGTCGCGTTTTGCGGCAAGCGGCTCACCAAATCAGAGAGTGGCGCATACGGGACAGCAATACTGCCGGGCACAGTTACATGTGCTGCGAGCCACGCGCTCGTTGTGGCATTGAGATTGCTGGTTGAAACGACGAACTGTCCGCTCGCCGCATCATTTGTCATTTGCGCGGTGAGTAGAACGCATCTGAGCGCGGGCAAAGTTGTGCGAGACGCAACGGTGGGTTTCACATATCGCAACGCGAGCGCCAAAGGCGCAGGCGCACATAACGCGTCGAGCGCAGGCGCGGGTTGAAGATTGAGCGCGGTAGGCGGTTCCTCGCGTTGTGTAGCGGGAATAAAAGTGTCTGACAAAGTGGTATCTATTTGCATAGAGTTTCCTTTCTTTTGATTGATGACGTATGGTCTGATTTGGTTGTTATTCCGATTCTGTTGGCAACTCCACTTCAAACAGTGGAATGACATTTCCCGCGTCGCGCATTTGCGTCGCGCTGTCATCCCAATAGACAAGATTGACCACGCCGTTGTGATGCTCGAGTTTGACAGCTCCCAAGCGGTGACCATCTGATGCGGGAAATTCAATCAACAGCGCGTCGCGTCGCATAAAGAGATTTGCGGAAATCACGAGAGCATCATTCTCGTCATCGCGCAGCTCAACACGTATGGGCAAACGCTTTGTGTATCGTTTCTTGCTCACTGTCCAGTTTCCTCCTTGAAAAACGAGCGGCGCGTTGTACCGTGTACAACGCGCCGCAATGATTTATTCTAATCAGACTGATCGAGTTGAATTAAATTATTCTCCTCCTTTTATCTCTGTCTCCCCTTTGGGTTCAAGAGCATCAACAGCCATTTCAACACCCGCTGGCAGCAAGTACAACGTGTTAACGTCATAGCGAAAGCGATAGTCCCACGCTTGCATCTGCTTGACTGCGCGGCTCAGCGGTTTGTGATACCCGAGACGACGACTCATCATGTAGGGCATGACCACCATCACGCGCCCATGCTCATCGCCACACCACCAACCGTTGTCGCGTCCATTGCAAAATTCACTCCACAATTTCACAACGCGATCTGGCAGCGTAAACCCTTCATCTGCGTGGCAATACCCTTGTGACCAGAGAGATTGTTTCGCATCTGCGAGCGCGGTAGTCGCAATTGTCATTTGACGGGTGATGCGCCTGTCCGCGTCAAACAATGCAAGCAACGCATACCCCATAGACCGAATCACGCGCTGCTCGACGATGGCATATCCTTCCACAATCGCGGCGGCGCATCCATCAATGCGCCGCGCGATCCAGGGGCAAGCTGCCTTGTCCATTTGACCACTGCGCGCCGCCTCCCATGCGGTTGTAACAGTTTGCGATGTGAATCCCAAACGCGCCAGCGTTTGCAAACTCTCACGCATCGTTTTGGCGTACCCCTTTTCACGCACTTGTGCCAGCACGCGTTCCGAAAAAGCAAGTTCGTTCGCTTGAAGCGATTGGCGCACGATGTCGCGGAAAGGTCTCTGCAACGTCGAGACCACGAACGCCGAGTAAATGCTCTTGGATTGTCCCGCAAGAACCTTGCGCGCCGCCACCTCCAATGCTTGACGAATCCAAACATCTTCGTCTTGATACGGTTGGCGCAGGGCATTTTCCATCAGCACATTGACGCAGCGCGAAATTTCTTGATTGGTTTGATGCGATACATCGTCGTACAAGCGTTGTGTCAGTGATTCGAGATCGCCGCAACAATCTATGAGTGCCTCCTCAACATCCTCAGCTGTACACGATCCCTTCAAGAACGTGACCAAGCGAGGCGCGAGAATTTGTTCGGCACTTTCCAGTGAAGGCAGTCCTGCACATTCACGCATCTCATTCCAGATTGCAGCGATGCGGGTGAGATGAGAAGGAAAGTGATCGAGAAGCCATTGAGGAGTGATAGGCGGGAAGGAGGATTGAGAATCTTCTGGCTTGGTAGATGTTATCTCAAGTTCACGTTCTTGTGTTGCGGCGCGCGCTGGATGTGGTGTGTTAATTGGGGCTGTACGTGGTGTTGACGGTACAAGCGACGAGATAAAACCAAACAGGTCAGCCATTTCGTCTGGCGTGGGAGAGACAGTCGAAGGATAAGGACTTTCAAATGGAGTGGGTGTCAAAGCGTCATTGAGTTCGACGGAAGATATTTCGGTTCCGCTTCCAAGTAGAAGCGTTTCGAGAAATGAGGATTGTTGTGTCGAGATTACTTTACGACTTCCCATTGCGTCCCTCGCGTTTCAGGTTGCGCGCTTGTGGCACATAAATCTGTCGGTGCGTCATTTTGGATCTCCTCGTACAAAGAGAAGCGCGATTCCTTTTTGAATCGCGCTTCTCTTTCGTTCACGTCTTTAATTGATTGCACTATGGTCGGACTTTTTCGGTTGACTTCGGCCGCGGAGTGGATTTTGTTTTCTCACCACTTATGGTGGGTGCCCCCCTTGTAAAGGGATGTATTTTGTGATATAAGGAGCGCAAATAGACGTGTTGGAGGCGTTGAAATAATCAGGCCATAAATTATCAAGTGTCTGGTCGCATTCGAGTCAGCTGTCGTCCTTGCTTCTCTGTTCACAAGGTGCCATTTGCGACATATTTTCCTCCTAAAGATCGAATTGCATAGACGCGCCAGAAGAGAACCTACAAGATAGGTTCTCTTCTGGCGCGCTGTATTTTCCCTCTTTCAAGACTGTAGTGGAAAGAGTCGTCATGCTGACTCTCAAATCGTCGCTGTTCCTACAAGTGAAGTTTGGCAGTAGGTTCTTGAGGGCGATTTTCTAGTCCGTTTTCTTTAGGTCTTTACTCATCTGCCCCTATCGAAACGAGACTTGATCCAGCTGGCTCGGATAAGTGCCTATCCGAATAACCTGTGATATAAAGTGAGGTATGAAAAAACGCACCAAGAAAAAAACCAGTCTTCCACCAACCCCCAAGC
>Ga0247727_10015139_pt1 | contig 12699 bp, 12 predicted proteins | sample WisWelCaveWW1625_FD_202498 | JGI IMG/M metagenome (GOLD analysis project Ga0247727, IMG submission 202498) | Biofilm microbial communities from Wishing Well Cave, Virginia, United States - WW16-25 | ecosystem: Environmental > Aquatic > Deep subsurface > Groundwater > Cave microbial mat | place... | reverse complement strand
GAGGTCATCTTCATTCTTGCGTTAAGGCATTTGATAAATCGCGGGATGATAAAACGGCGCGAACGCGCCGAATAAAGCCAGCTCGAACGCTTGTTGCCGGTTCAAGTGGCCGCGGCTCAAAAAACCGGAAGCGCCGTCGCGGTTGCGCACGCCGGTGCGGCCGGCATAATGATCGATCACTTTGCTCAAATCCATTTTCTTTTCTATCACCTCGTGAGCAAGATGCACGGGAATCGGCATGCTCATCGAGCTGCCATAGTGACCTTCACCATTGCGCTCGACGTAGGCCCAGCTTTGCAAATGCACGCGCTCGACGTTGCTTTCTTCATTTAAAATAAACAACCCCCCTTCCAGCCCGATGCTGAAATCCACCGGGCCGCATTCTTCTTCGATCAGCCGCCGCGCTTCGATCGCGCGATTGTATGCGCCGTGCCGGATTTCGTGAATCGACAGCGGCACGACGGACACGCCGCTCGCCACTTCGCGCGCGAGGTAGCTAACGTTGCCAGGCTGGCATTCCCAATACGGCGCGATTTGCGACATGACGCTGCGCACCGCTTCGACTTTGGGCGGGCGAATCGAGCCGATCGCCACGTGCAGGGCATTGGTCTTCATGACGATTGCGTTGAGCGCTTCACTGCAAGTTTATCGATTGCCATCATCTTGCGAAGGCGGCAAAGAACTGTCTTTACCAGGCCGCGTTCACAATCGCATGGCGCTTCAATCCAGGCGCAGCAGCAAACGGCGCAGTTCCTCTTCTGCTTGCGCAATAACACGCGGCGCTTCAAGCCCGGCAAATTCGCCGCGCTCGAACAAGATGCGTCCGGCGACCATGGTTAAGTCCACATCTTGTGCGCCTGACGCATATACTATTTGTGCATAAATATTCCCGGCATGCGCCGGCGCCGAATGAAGACGATCCAACCGCACCAAAACCAAATCCGCTTGTTTGCCTGCTTCCAAGCTGCCGATCTCTTTTTCCAAACCCAAACAAGCTGCGCCTCCAATCGTCGCCATTTCCAAAATTTCATGCGCGGCCAAAGCCGTGGGGCCGAGGCGAACTTTTTGAATCATTCCCGCCAGCGCCATCTCTTTGAACATGTCGAGATTATTGTTGCACGGCGCGCCGTCTGCACCCAGGCCTACTTTCACGCCGGCGCGGCGCAATTCCACTACCGGCGCCAGGCCGCTGGCAAGCTTCAGGTTCGAGCTGGGGCAATGCGCAATAGCCGTGCCGTCCTGGGCTAACATTCTTCGTTCTTGTTCATTGATGTGCACGCCGTGCGCGAAACAACAATGCGGGCCATGAATGCCTAATGCGTGCAAGAGTGCGATGTTGCGGAGATTTTTTTGTTGCAATAATAAGGCTTCTTCCTGTATGGTTTCGGAAGCATGCGTGTGCACCATCACGCCTTCGCCGACCGCGCGTTCGGCCACTTCGCGCAACAACTTTTCCGAACAAGACAGCGCAAAACGCGGAGCAAAGGCATAGTGCAAACGGCCGTCCGCCGCGCCGTGCCAGGTTCGCAACAGGCGCGCGCTTTCGCCCAAAGAATTGTAGGTGCTTTCGCGCAATTTCGGCGGCACGTTGTCACCGGAATCCATCATGCATTTGCCGCCGGTTAAGCGCAGGCCAAGACGCTCGGCTTCCTCAAAAACCGCATCGTAATGATGCACGCTGCCCATGTCCAAAATCGTGGTGCTGCCCCCGGCCAACAATTCGGCAATTCCCAGCCGCGCAGAAATACGCATGGAATTTTCATCGTGCGCCGCCTCAAAAGGCCAGATTTTTTGTTGCAGCCAATCCAACAAGCTCAAATCTTCGGCGCGATTGCGAAACAAAGTCTGGCAAAGATGAATGTGCGTTTGCACAAAGCCCGGCAGCAGGGCGCAATGTTCCGCATCGATAACACGCGCCGGTTTCTGTTCGTCGCCGGCCAAAGACGTTTCCGGCCTTTCCACAACCTGCGCCGGCTGCAAAGCGGCAATGCGATCATGCTCGACGAGCAAATCGCCGCGATAAACCTCCCGCGCCGGATTCATGGTCACGAGCAGGGCGTTTTTGAAAAGAATACGTGGCATACGTTCAAAAATAAAAATCACCGCAACAAAAGCAGAGAAGACAGGGGAAGACTGATGAGGCGAGGATCATCCACGACGAGCTCATCCGTCAAAGTAATCAACAAACCAAAGGGCGCGTGATACGCAGATTTTTCGACGAAGCTGCGCAAGCCTTTCGTATCTTCCCACGTGATACGGGTGCGATATTTCACTTCGGCCGGAATACGTTGCTCGCCCACGGTCAATACAAAATCCACTTCCGGCTCGGCGGCGCGCTCCGGGAAATACGTCACGCCGAGATTGGTAATTGCTTTGAAGAAATAGCCGGCCACACTCTCTGCGATGTGTCCTGCAATGTCATGCAAATGCGCATGTTGCCGTAATCCTTCCGTGTCGAGTGGAACGATTTCTTGCAGCCAGCTCGCGCGCAGCGCGTGATCGCACAAACATAGTTTCGGCGCCCCGCGTTTGCGCTTCAAACGCAATTCCAAAGGCTCGATCAGGCGAACGAGCAAAGTGCCGTCGAGAAATTTCAGGTAATTCAATATTCTTTGCCATCCCAGATTGGCCGCCAGAGCGCGCCGGATTTCATCCAAGTACAGTGCTTGCTGCGGCGACTGGCCGATGTATCTGCACGCCAGCCTGAAAACTTCCTGGAGCAAATGCTCGTCGCGTTTCGCGCCGCGCGGGCCGCGCCGCAAATCATGCTGAATGGCGCGCAGCACAATGGTCTCATTGAGCAAGGTTGCTAATTCATCCCAGGGGCGATCCGGGCGGGCATGCGCAATGGGATAGGCGCCCCTTTCTGAAAATGCTTTGAATGCTCGATCTCTTAATTCCTTGTGGCGGGCTCCAAATTCCCGCAGACCCAGCCAGAAATCCTTTTCTTTCAGCGGCGCCAGTCCATTTTCGACAAGATAGGGCGGCAGAATTCCTTCGCCCCGAAGATTCATAATTTCACGCAGAAACAACGGACCCATTTCCAGCGTGCTGATCCGGCCCGCCAAACTATCGCGCCCCCGTTCGATGCGCAAGGCCGAGCTGCCGGTGACCATGACGCGCACGGCACTGGTATCGACTAAAAATTTCAATTGCGGCGCCCAATTTTCAAGATTTTGAACTTCATCGAGAAAAAGATAAGCGGGCTGGCCCTCGTGCGCCGCCTGATTGAAAGTTCTTTGCAACACATTTTGTTCGAACCAATCTGCCAGGCGCAAAATCGGCTCTTCCAATTTCAGCAGTTGGGGAAGCTCATCGAATTGAATGTAAAAAATACGCTGCGGCGCATTTCCTTCTGCGAGCAATTTTTCTATAATTTGAAGAACCAGAGTGCTTTTTCCAACCTGGCGCGGACCGCTCAAAACCGTAGCTTTGGTCAAACCGCTTTGTAAGCGTTGCCAGGCAATGGGAAAGGCCCATCTCTTGGTCGAGGGCAATGGCGCTTGCGGCAGACCTTTCCACCACGGATTCAAGCGATAAAGATTCGCGGCGAGGCCTTCCGCCAGTAATGTGAGCAAACTTGGTGATTCCATCTTTTCTTCGAGAATTTAAACTGCACCATTTAACACTGCCGCCACTTCCGGCGCTTCCATACAACTGTCGATTCTAACTTGCGGGGCATAAGCCCGAATCCATCCGGCAATGGCGCGGTACATCTCGCGGCGCACCGGTTTGGAATAACGATACTTTCCATCTACGCACAAAACCGTTTCTCCGGCGAGCAGCCAGCTTTGCCGCACGCGCTGTTGAATCACGTGCTTCAAGCCCGGGGTGGCGCGAAACATGCCGAGAGAAACGTCGGAAATAAGGCGCGCGTCCAACACCGAAAAAATTTCGTTGATCATTTGTTGATAGCCTCGCTGCCAATCCGGATACCAAATGATCGGATCAAAGCGGATTCCAACCCAATAACCGTCATTCTGAATTTTCCGCGCGGCGGCGATTCGTTGCGCTAAAGTTGCGGTGTGATGCTCAATGCGCCGGGCGATTTCTTCCGTATTGAAAGTCCACGAAACGATAGTGCGGCCCTGGTGAGGCAAGTCGAGCAAATTTTCGACGTAATCGCTTTTGGTGCGCAATTCGAGCCGGGCATTCGATTTCGTCGCGAACAATTCCACCAATGGCCGGGAAAGATTGGTGAGATGATCGTAGGCCAGCGCGTCGGAAAACTCGCCGGCATGAAAAATCAATTCGCCCTCCTCGCCATGCGCGGAAATAACTTCTTCGAGGCGCGCCAGCAAATCCGGAAGGTTGACAAAAATCGTCGGGCGCTGATGTTCGAGATAATCGTACAAAAAGCAATATTCGCAATCAAACGGACAGCCCATGGAGTGAATGATATAATATTCATTCGGGGTGGCGCGGTACAAATCGCGTTCGACTGGTTTGACCAGCTCGCCTTTTTTTACCGCCAAAATTAGCGTGCGCTTTTCCGTGGCGATACGGCGATTGAGGCCCAATTCTTTCGCCGCAAGATTTTGGTATGAAGCGATTTCTTGCACCGGAACCTGCGGCAATTTTGCCAAAATTTCTTGGGCCAGAGGATAATGAGCCGCGTCGTGCTCCAGATATATAATTGCGGGGACAAAAAGCATATCAGTCGTAATCATTTCACAACTTGTCCTTGAAAAAACACTGGATGCAACTCAAATTCATCTTCATGTAACACACGAAAAGGAATTGCCTCGCCAAACAGGTCTTGCTTGATTTGTGCAATATGCTGCTTGAGATAGCGGCTCAAATCCCTGGAAACATCACCGGCAATGCTGTGCCGCCCTTCCTCCATGCACACCCGCGTCGCCACGCCTGAGCCCGCAAAGAAATCTAACACGATGCCGCCTTGATAAGACAGCGCGCGAACCAATCTGCGAATCAATTCGACCGGCTTTTGTGTGGGATGACCGACGCGCTCAATTGCGTTGCCGTTAAGCGCCCAATCGTCCAAACATTGGTTGGATTTTTGCTCTTTTCGATGCTTTCGGGCCGCAGCCTTTTATCCTTCAAATAAATGGCCTTGGTTTCCGCATCAAAAGGCACGCGCACGGCATCCAAGTCAAAAAAGTATTTTTTGGACTTGGCAAACCAGGCAATTTCTTCGTGGCGGTTGGCGAAGAAACGGTGAGCGCTCATGCCGTTCTGATAATGCCAAATGATCAAATTCACCAAAAGCATATCGCTTTGGCGGCGCATGAAATTCATGATCTCCAGCAAATCTCCGCTTCCCGCTTCGCTTTGATATTGCAATCCACCGAATATGGCGATGCTTCCCGTGTCCGACAAAACTCTCTCGCTTTCCTTGAGCCATGTGGAGGCCCATTCGACGTAATTGTGAAAGTTGTCCCACTGCGCCAAATTGATGTTGTAGGGCGGGTCGCAAATGATCAACTGGACAGAGCCGGAAGGAATTTTTTGCAACAATTTTATGCAATCACTGCTCATGGCTGCATGCTTCGTCTCTGAAATGGCACTGACTTCAATGGCGCGCTCCGAGACATGAAGTCCATTGCATTTGCGCAGAGCGTTCATGCCGATGAGCCGAGTATTGGTGTGCGATCGATTTGGCATATCTCCCTCTCTTACTGGAGTTGAAAGTTTTCGGCCTCGTGTAAATGATAATTTCTCGTTAAAAACCGCCGTCCGAACAATTCGCGCAAAATACTCAAATCAGCCGATTCCAAACCTGCTTCATGATCAGGCCAAGCCCGATACAATTTGGCTGCTCGCGCTTCAGCTTCTTCCATGCTTTCCCGGCGATGTGAGCGCATCAAGCTTGCTACAACAACAAACTTCCTGACCGTGATGATTCGCCTCTCCTGTTCGATTATACCACACGATTCCAACAAGTTCAAAAGAAAGGGGCACCGATGCCGGGCAGTTTCTTCCGTCGCTTCCGCTATGCCCTCTTGATCGCAGAACTGCTTTACAAATGGTGTACTCACCCACTTCTTCAAGAAAATTCCTCCATGAGCCAAATATGCGAGTATAGAGAGCACTTTTATACTGACCTTGCTCATCAAGATCTGGACGACTGGGCTTACGCCTCAAATTCTCCGCCAGAAGAAAGTATGCTTCTTTCAGGTCGCTCGGCGTGACCTCAAGCTCTGCTTCATCCTGGCGGTCCAAAATTTCCTCAACGGTGGCTTGAAATTTGACTTCGCAGCCGGTGGAATAAGTGTATTCGATTTTCTTTCGCCGCTCACCATCCTGAACGTGAACTGTTTCCCGGCTCGACTTCGCTAGCCATTTTCTCACCTGGTTCGCGCGTTTGTAGTTTCCAATGAAATCCAATACACTAATTCGGTCTTTCCCGATGCACAGTCTGAGTCCACGCCCCAGTTGCTGAATGAAAACGGTTTTGGACTCGGTGGGTCTGAGAAACAAAAGCACGCGCACATTGGGGAAATCGATCCCTTCGTTGAAGAGATCGACGGTGAAGACAACGCCGATCTCGTCCCGGCGAAACGCCGCTATCTTTTCGTCGCGGTCCGGCGTTTCACTGGTAATAGCCGCCGCAGAGATGCCATGCTGGTTGAAAAATTCGGCCATCCGATTGGCATGCTTTATAGACACACAAAAACCGATGGCTTTGTCTCCGCCGCCTTTATCAAGATATTCTTGCAAAATTGCCTTATTACGCTTTGGAATGATAAGGTGGCGCTCGAGGTCATCAACCCGATAATGATTATTCTGATAACGGATGCGCGAATAATCTATGTTATCGAGCAACCCATAATAAGTGTAAGAAACGAGATAGCCATTTTCAATCGCCTCCTGCAACGAGACTTCACATACCTTGTTATAGTCGAAAAGCTCAAAAATGTCCTTGCGGTCTGTCCGATCTGGCGTTGCCGTCATCCCCAGCATAAATCTTGGTCTGAAATAAGCGAAGATATCGCTGTAAGAGGAAGCCTGGCCGTGATGCACTTCATCGACAACGATATAGCTAAATTCGTTGCGTTTGAAGTTTATCAACTCTACTGGTTGACGTAGAGTATCTTTTGAGGCAAACAAGACGTCGCAATCAACTTGATTTTCTCTGACTTCTCCCGTGAGTATCCCCGCTTTCATTTGAGGCCACACCTTATGTCCAGACGATGAACCAAAAATAGCACTTTGCCTCCAAGCCTCTTGGCGTCCAACGCAGATAATATAGTCTTACCCGTGCCTGTGGGGAGAATGACTATGCCTTTCTTCCAGCCTTTGGCTCGATAAAAATCCAAAGCCTGCAGTGCCTCTTGCTGTAAGGGATTGGGCTTGATCAGTTCTTCACCGAGAAAGGTGGGGATATACGCAGCGAAAAAACTTCGCAATGATTCCACAACTACTGGTCGCCACTGTGGAGATTTCAGCATGCTATATGAAAATCGGATCAGTTTGTATCCGTCCTGCAAAATTTCGTTCTGCCGGAACAGGTTATCATCAAACATTTCATTGGGAATGACGCCTTCGGCGTGATAGGTCTCACCGTTTACTTCGATGGCGAGTTTGGTTTTGCCTTCGACATATGAAAAGTCAATGCGCCGGCATCTGCCCATACTGTCAATGAAAGGGCGTTGGGGAATAAGGTATCCTATTTTTGTGCCGAGCAGCGGCCACAAAAACTCATCAACAAATAAACGCTCACTGGCTTGCGTGAAACGTGAGCCGAACTCAGCGTAGTAATTATCTTTTGTCATTTCGGGCATATTACGACTTTGTTGAAATCAGCGATTCAATCCATTCTGTTTGATTCTGTATCCAGCTCCCCGTGCAGCAACGCGAATAATTTTTCCCACACCGCTTGTTTGTCTACCTCTTTCAGAGCCGCTAAAATCTCTTGCACTTCCTTCGGCTGTTGCGCGCGAAAAGATACGGTGATTTCCTTTCCTTCGAAATCGCGCGGCGGCTTCACGGCGATGGGTTTGTCCGCGGCCAGCGCTTGGGCTAATTCTTCAAATTGCTGCGCGAGCGCGCTTAATTGGGGATAGCGTTGCTCGTGCAGCCAGGTGCGCAACCTCATCGTGCGTTGGCGCGGAGAATATTGCTCGCCCGCAAAAAGGTCTTTCACTTCCGGTCGCTCGAAAATCTCGCGCACACGCTGGTTTTCGCGCGCCGCCAGGCCGGAGGCATTTTCCAAAATCTCGCGCGCTTCCTGCAATGAAACACGATGCGCGCCAAATAATCTGTCCGCCGCCACGCGCCGGTCTTCCGGGCGCAAGGGCCGCAGCAAATCCGTGTGCTGCGGCGTCAAACGGCCATCTGCCAATTCATGATGCAAATGATCGGGAACTTGCTTGAGAAACAGATAACTCTCCACCGCAGCAATCGTCGGCGGCAGCTCGAGCAGCGGACAGATTTCCTTTTGCAAACGCTCGAGATCGCCGGCCCACAATTCGGCGAAGCGCTGCAGAACACGCGATTTTTCCATGGCGTTCAGCGGCCGGCCGCCGCGTTTTTCCTGCAAGCTCAGCCACAACAAATTCTCCGGGGTGCCCTCGTGCACCACCACGGCCGGAATCTTTTTCCATTCTAATTGCCTGCAGGCCAGCAGCCGCCGCACACCGATGACGATGAAATATTTTTCTTTTTCCAAAGCAAGAACCACGGGCTGCTGCAAACCGACGGCTTGAATGGATTCCAACACCGGCCCGGGCGCGAGCGGAAAGGTAAAGACATATTGATCCCACTGCGGCGGGTCGAGAGCGATTTGCGCCAGGGGAATGTTCTCAATTTTCATGGATAAAATGATACGGAAATTTTGGCAAGAAATCAAAAGATAACTATTATAAGCGACAAACTGAAGTTTGTCACTCCGATATTTCACTCCGATATTTCACTCCGATATTTTCGCCGGTCTAAGTTGCCTCGGCACGAGGCTTGCCGTTTTTTTTGGCTAGAACCCACAGCATAAACTAATTGCCCGATGGGGCGCAAACACACAGATCAATAGTTTCTGTTGCAATGCGCAACGATGCATTTTTGTCATTCAAAAAGGACATTCAACATGCCACATCTTACGCGCAAATTGGCGGCCCTTTTTCTCCTGGCCGGTTTGGAATATGCACAAGCACAATTGCAAGCCGGTCCGTACATTCAAAATACGAGTGACAAAAAAGCCGTGGTGATTTGGTACACCCAAACGGCCGCACCGGGTATTCTGCGCTATGGCAAGCAAATCGGGCAATGGGAAGGAACCCTGCAAGCGGCGACGGGCATGGCGCATCGTGTCGAGATTGCCGGTTTGCAGCCTTATACCAAGTACTTTTATGAAATTCAAACCGGCGCGCAAATTCAGGCCGCGGGCGAAGCTTATTATTTCCGCACGCATCCGCGCCCGGGCATTAAATGGCCTTTCCGTTTCATGGCGTTCGGCGATTTTGGCACCGGCGACGAGCATCAAAAAGCAACCGCAGCGCAATTGCGCCGGGACGATCCCCAGCACGAATTCGCTCTGTTGTTAGGCGATTTGATTTACAACAAAGGACAGCGCGAGCGCTATTTCATCAACTATTTCCCGGTTTATAAAGATCTCATTCGCCATCGTCCCTGGTGGCCGGCGTTGGGCAATCACGATATCGAAACCGAAAAAGCCGCGGCCTATTTCGAATTTTTCGAAACGCCCGCCAACAATCCGCTGAACGTAGAAAACTACTATTCCTTCGACTATGCCAACGCACACATTTTGTGTTTGGACGACGAGCTGCTTTTCGAGGATGCGAATGATCTACAAAAACAGCTCGATTGGGCTAAACAGGATTTGCGCGCCGCCAAGCAGCGCGGGCAACGCTGGCTGATCGCCATGTGGCACAAACCACCGTACAGCGGCGGCTCGCATCCCGACGATGAAGACATTCAAGCGACTTTTGTTCCGGCGCTCGAAGCCGAGGGCGTTGACTTGGTTCTCAACGGCCATTCCCATGTGGCAGAGAGAACTTTCCTGCTCAACAATCATCAGATCGTGAACCAATCGCTGTCGCAATATCCCAAAACCGGATTCAGCCCGGCAACGTTGTACGTGGTCTCAGGCGCCGGTGGACAAGTCGATCCTTTAAAATACGACGGCCAGCACAAACTCATGGCTTTTCAATTGGGCGAAGTTTCCGGCTACGAGAGCATCTATATTCACGGCGATACGCTCAAAGGCAGTTGGGTAAAGAACAACGGCCAGGTGATGGATCAATTCATGCTGATTAAAACCGGCGGCACAATTTCAGTGGAATTGTTTGAAGAGGAAACCGCGCCGGCAAGTTTCGCCACCCATTATCCCAATCCGCTTCATGCCTCGCGACCGGGCGCAGAACTGCGCCTCACTTTTGAAATCACAAAACCGGCGCTGGTTACAGCGGTAATCTATGACCTGCTTGGCCGCGAAGTAGCCCGGCTCAACGAGGCGACACTCCACGCTGCGGGCAAGCACTTGCTGCGATGGAACGGCAAAGATCAACGCGGCGCTTCCGCCCCGGCGGGCGTATATTTCTATCGTTTGCAAGCAGGCGCGCGCGTGCACACTGCCAAACTTTTATTATTGCCTTGATTTAATTTGTCTTTGGTTTTTAGTCTTTTCTCTTTGCTCTTTTCTCTTTGTTCTTTGCCCACCCCACCCCGCCCTCCGCAATTATTGCTTGACTTGCCTTGCACTTCGGGTTATATTTTCAGCCGTCATTTCACCAACGGCGGCGGCTACATACCCTTTAAGCGGTGAGGCAGGTTTCATGAAAATCGCACTTGATCCCGGACACGGCGGCATCTTCTCCGGCGCCATCGGCACCGTTCCTTTTGAATTGCATGAAAAAGACGTGGTCTGGGGCATTTGCTCCAAGCTTGCAGCATTGCTCAAAAAGGCGCGGCATCAAGTGATGCTCACGCGCACGGGCGACGTGAATCTGGACAAGAACCTCGGCCAGGACCTGCACAAGCGCGCTGATTTGATCAATCGCGCCCAGGTGGATTTGTTGGTCAGCGTGCATTGCAATGCTTTTTCCGATCCGCATCCGGAGGGCATAGAATGCTGGTACCGGCCGGACTCGCCGGCCGCTGAAGCGCTGGCGCGCACGCTGCAACAAAACCTGGCGAAAACATTTTCCGATCATCTCAATCGCGGCATCAAAGCGAAAGATCTGGTGCTGTTCCGTTACACGCAAGTTCCCGCCTGCCATCTCGAAACTGAATTCATCACCAATCCCACACAGTTGGAATTTCTCGCCTCGGATTTCAACCAGGAAAAAATCGCTTATACGATTGCGCAAGCGCTGCAGCAGTTTGCGCCGGGACGATGAGGCTGCAACGACGATTTGAATGCACCCAAGCCTCGAGCATCATCGCTTCCTCTTATTATCAAGCATGGCAGGAACGACGCAAAATTACAGAAAAGTAAAAACGCCTTGCTTCTTGTTTACGAACCAAGCATCTTTTCAAAGCCTTAAGGTTTTTCACAAAATTTTTCAGCAGCTCAACATATCATGGACGCGCTCTGATGCATACTTCTTTCGAGGCGAAAGCAATCAAAGAAATAGAACCCTCTCGTGTAGCTCCTTCCACAAAAATTGAAATTGGCTGTAATCGAATTTGCACTTGCGCCTCAAATCATTTGAATTGCTTGACGCCCAAGGAATGGATCAAGGCACAAATTGGTGTCTGGCAGTTCGCATATGAGCGACGCGACCTCCGTGATAAGAGCCTGCATCCCGCCACTTTTCCCATCAGTTTAGCGCGGCGAGTCATCGAATTGTTTACGCACGCTGGCGAATTGGTTCTCGATCCGTTCGTAGGTTCGGGCACGACTTTGTTGGCCGCGCGCGATCTGAATCGAAATGCCGTTGGTTTTGATCTCAATCAAAAATACGTCGATTTGTGCCGCTCGCGCTTGAACGAATTGCAACTCTTCAGCGAAACCCAAGAGCTCGCTTTTTCAGATGACGCTCGCAACATTCCCGAATATCTCGAAAAAGAAACTTTAAGTTTGATTTTCACTTCGCCTCCCTATGCCAATCTGCTCAACCGCAAACGGAAAAATAAAAGTCGCCGGGGCACAGAAAGAAAGAATGGCCAATATCTGAAGGTCGAACAATACAGCCAGGACACTCGTGATTTGGGTATTTTAGAACTGGAAGACTATGCCAATGAAATGGGCAGTATTTTCGAGCGCCTGTTACCTCTGCTGCGGCCCAAAGCCCATTGCGTGATCAATGTCCCAGATATGTGGTGGGAAGACGAGCGCATTACTATTCACATTGCTCTGGTTGAAGCGCTCCGCCGCGCGGGCTATGAATTGCGAAATACTATCATTTGGGATCGCACCAACATCGTAAATAGAGTGGGAATTTTCGGCTGGCCTTCCAACTATATCACGATGGGAGTCACCTTCGAGTACTTATTAGATTTTTGGAAACCGGCGAATTGAATCGTGAAAGCCTCCCCATCTGAAACTGTTCCCATCGAATCCACCGTATCCATTCTCGAGAATGCTTGGGATAACACCTATTGGTTTGCCCGAATGCTCATCAACTCGGACCGCTACGGTGGTATTGGGGGCGATGCGACTTTGATGTCATCGTTGGCTGCGGGCTTGCGAACGATTTTGACCAATCAGAAAACCAAAGAAAATATGGTGGTTGAAACAGTCGCGGCTTTTATTCGTGAAATTTTGTCGAACAGATGGGG
>Ga0247727_10015138_pt1 | contig 12700 bp, 1 predicted proteins | sample WisWelCaveWW1625_FD_202498 | JGI IMG/M metagenome (GOLD analysis project Ga0247727, IMG submission 202498) | Biofilm microbial communities from Wishing Well Cave, Virginia, United States - WW16-25 | ecosystem: Environmental > Aquatic > Deep subsurface > Groundwater > Cave microbial mat | place... | reverse complement strand
CTGTTTCACAAATTCTGCAGGTGAATCAACCAACGATTTCCATTCAAGGCTCTTAGCTAACTCCACAATTTGAGCAAGCTGGTCATTGCCGGCACCCAATGTGACATCGATGTCTTTTGTAAGCCGCGGTTCGCCGTAAAGAAGAAGCGCTTGGCCGCCTATCACCATGTAATCAATGGATCGCTTTTCAAGCGCCAACGCAAGCTTCTCAAGCAGCGTTTGAAACATTGACCGCCTTTGCCATTTGGATTTTCGCGTCTAGTCCCTCTAAGGGATTGGAAAGTGGAAAAACCTTTAGAGCCTTCGCTTCATCATACATCGCTTCCAAAAGACTAAGATTAAGAAAAAAATCACTGGGCTGGCGGCTGAGATACGCCTCTTCCCATTTTTCCCAAGCTGCTTTGTCTTTTATCATCGGCTTCCCCTTGAAGTTAATTTCATTATACCTGAAATTCCAATCACTGTCCTTTCTAATCCTGCCTTTACTGCCCAAATCCTGCCTTTACGCGGCGGCGTCGAGGGCCTGTATGGCAAGCCGGGCGGCGGCGACAAACTCGTCAATCCGCAGTCTTTCAATGGCTTGCGCGACATAGACGGTGTAAAAAGGATTTCCCGGATTCTCCACGCGCTGTAACACTTGAACAAGGCCGTCCGGCAGAGGTCTTCCGATCAGTCTTCCTAAGAGACTCTCGAGTCTGGGCGATGCTTTGCCGTCTTCTGACAAGGCGATCATAACGGCGGCAAGGTCCACGGAAAAAGTAGGCGCAAAACTGTAGGCACTGTCTTGCTGTCTGGCGGACTCACTGCCGAAAAACCCCGCCTTTTTCGCCTCGGCGTTTTTGATCCTGGGCAATTCCGGCTGTGTGGAAACCATGCGCCGTCTTTCCTGTTTATCGGAGCCCGCGTCCGAGTCTAAAAGACGCTCCCCCTTTTCATCCAAGAATTCGAAAAGGACAAGGTTTCTAATAAGATCCGCCTCCCGCGGAGATCCGGCCTTCTCGGCCTGCCTCTTCAAAATATCCTTAACCTTCGCCTTTGAAGCGAGCTGAAGGTCCCTATCGGCTTTGGCGATCTTTCCGGCGTCCCCCTCGGCGCCCAGCATTTCTTGAGGCAAATATTTGATGAGCGTCATGGGTGTCATGGAAAGCAATTCCCGAGGAGAAAGGCTATTCAAAAATTCTACAAAAACCTTCTCCGCAAAACGGTCGACACTTGCGACTCTCATGGCCGCGAGCTCGGGCGAGACCCTAAACCCTTCAACAATGGAAACTCTTCCGGCGATTTTGCCTTTGACCCTCTTTTTGGCTTCCTCAATCCTATTCTGTGGAACGGAATATCGAAAACTTGTTTTATCATCGGGGTCAAGCTTTGAAAAAACAAGATCGACCCCGGCGGGCGTTTCTTCTGGAACAATGGCCGCCAATAATTTTCCCTCCTCGTCTTTGACTTCCAAAGGAGTCTTGTCCTCCGATTCTTCATAGTAAGCCGCGACTTCATCCAGAAGTTCCCGCTCGCCAATGGGAAGCGCCAAAATATCCTTTTCGGCGGCCCATGCCGAAGCCAAACCCGCCTCTGCCTGCAAAAATTTATAAGGGCCGCTGACAGCCAGCATGGCTCCCACAATCCAATTCCAAAGCTCTGTGTAATTACCGCCTAATCTTCTGAACTGGCTCTGAAGCTGTCTCCTTTGGCCTGCCTCTCCTGCGATGGGGCCCAAATTGAAATAATCAATGAGAATTTGACGGGCATTCACCCTTTCGTTCTCTGTCACTATCCCTCTCCTGATAAACGTGCCGTTCAGCCAGCCGTCCGCCTCCCTTTCGGCGGTGGCCCTGACCCTTTGCCGGCGGCGAACCTCGGTCCGGGTCGCGGTTTGTCTGAATAGCCCTTCTTCGACCGCGCGAATTTTTTTTATTTCGGGATAGCGCGCTTCCTGCCGATCCAGTATCCTCACAATATCCCTCTCTTCGGCCAGCCATGCCTCCACATCCCCGGCTGTGGGCCTTGAAATAACGGGAGCGGCGGGCGTCTCTCTCTGCACGCTGTAGTTCATGGAAATATTGTAAACACCCCGTTCCCATATCGGACTCTGATGAATCTCCGTTTCATCAGGCATAAGCGGCCCCCCAACGGCCACGATGATTCCCGCCACGTTAAATCCCTGCGCCAGGAGCCATCTTGCGGCCTGGACATAGCCGGGGACCTGAAACTCTTCCGCGTGCTCCACAAGGCCTGAGGCAAAGCGGCCCAGATGCTCTTTGGATTCCACAAGATACAGACCGCTTCTCAAACCCAATCCATTTCCGTCCTTCACGAATAAAACAGTATCCACCTCCTGGGTCTTGGCGGGCGAGTCAAATTGGGGCACGTCGACTGTCAGGGCGAAAGCCTCCGCGTAATCCGCCCCTCCCAAGAGATTTACAAGCCTCGGGATCGTAAAAAGCTCGCCCGCCGTTTCGTTGAACTGACTCTGATTTCCATAAGAAAATTTGCGGACCAGGCGCCCCATCTGCGGCAGGTTTTTATAACGCTCATCCATGATAAGACCCTGAAGCTCCATGTATAAAGGAGAATCCCACACCCGCCCAATCGCGCGGTCCATCTGGTTTCTCGCCTCAGCCGGCGCCGCCATCCGCGCGGCCTTTTTTTCGATTTTGATATCCGATAAGCTTAGGCCGCGCTTTTGGAGCTCCGTCTCATCTTTGAGCGGAATATAGGACAGCCCTTCATAATAGGGAATCATCCGCAATTTGGTCTCGTACCACTCTTGGCTGGCTGGGGTGGATAAAACAACGAGTTTCTCAAGGCCATAATCTTTCGAAACTTTTAACGCCATCACCATAAGGGAAGTTCCGATCCCCCGGTATTGATTGCGATACTCCTCCCGCACTTCAATGGCACTCGTTCCCCCAAAGAAAGGAAGGGCCATCTGGCCGCTGGTAAGATTAAAATCGGCGTGACCGGCAAGGGTTTTGCCGTCAAAAAGGGCTATTCTTACCAGTAAGCTCTGCTGGGCCGTTCCGGGACTCGTCCGGATCTCCGCCTGGCTCCGGACCTCGAATCTCCTGTTATCATCGCTCGCGATCTCTTTCGGCAGCGCAGCCAAAATATCCTGGATGACCCCCATCCGGGCGGCGGGCCCTTCCAACTTTTCACGATCGCTCGCCGGTTCTACAAAAACCAACTTCTCCTCTGCCACCTCGTGCTTTGCCTTATAAGCGGCGACTTGCGCCATGAGCACCTCTTTAAATTTATCCAACCTTTGCTGCGGAATTTTAACGCTGAGAGTATCCGCAATTTCGTAGATTCTTCCATCCGCCAAATCCAAAACAACGCTCTGGGGATGCATCTTATTTATATCCCGATGAACAACTTCCACCCGATTTGAGTTCATAATTTGATTGATACGAAAGTAAGTTTCGCGAGACGTTGAAGGATCGCCTCCCACAACAGCGCCTTTTAGATTACGCACATCGGCGCCCAAGACAGTCATTTTACTGATAATCTCTTGAAACGAATCTTCGATGGCGGTTAACCCATCAATATGCGTCAATGCGCCGACCTTGGCTCTTTCATCCCATAAAACCACGCTAATGCATGGACCCAACCCTAATGTCTGTAAATATCTTACTGATCCTTGCTTATAGGCGGCCAACGCGTACTCTCTTTGCAGAACCGTTGTTGCTTCGTCAGGCGGAGCATTGAATGGCGACACAAAAAGGGAAGGTCCGTCAAGCGGAGAAGGCCCGACTGGCAATGATGCCATGCCACTAAATGAACCAATATCCATCAGCCGCAGGGGTTCTATATGAATAAACGGGCCGAGCCTCAGCGCCTTTGCGGCGGGGCCGGTTGTTTCTTCAACTTCCATAAGAACTTTATGCAATAAACTTTCCTCTTTAATGCCTAAAACCGACCGAATCTCATAAAGGGTACGAGCATTTCGCAGACTTCCCGCTGTTTCCAAATCGCTTTTAAGGTTGTTGCGCTCCAAAATCCTATATAAATCTGAGGATGCAACAATTCTTAATCGATCGAGAGATGCCGGTTCCAAGGATGAAGCGCCAAGAGCCTCCACAGCGGCGGGATTTTCCAAAATCCTGTCGCTAAGCTCTTCCAGCAAATTTCTATTTGCCGGATTTAAGATATCACTCTTAAACTGATTCAGAGTGATGATTGTCCGGATAGAATCTTTTTCTACGGAACGACCGCGCTCGTCATAGGCTGAAATAGAATTGTCTGTCAAATTAAACACCAGACGCATGCCCCTTCTCTTAGAGGTAATTAGTATGGTTTCACTTACGAACGAGCGCTCCACCTTCAAGGAAATCTCCTCCGGCGCCGCCATCCGGGCGCCAACCGTTGGCTGAGAGCCAAGAGCTGAGGGTTGAGGGCTCTTAGCCACTGCCCCAAAGGCGGTGTTATGCGCAAAGATCCCATTTCCTATAAAGTTATGCGTGCCTTCGACTTCGATGTCGTAGACTTGTTCCAGGCCCTGGTATTCGATGGAGACGATGGGGTCCCAGAGGATGGGGGATTGAGCTGTAAAAGAGGTAGTTTCTGCGGCGTAGGCCTGGCTTGACAGGCTTGTGAAGGCGTGCCATACTTGTGTCAATTTGGGGATAAAAATGTTTGAGGTAGAGTCCGAAATTATATATCCTTCATTGGCAAAAATTATCCGCTCTTCGGAACCTCTCAAAGAGCTGGAAAATGAGCTCATCGCCCTTCTAAGCGTCAGACTTAAAAGACTTGGAATCCACTGGAATCCAAAGGCCTTTTGTGCAGGCTTAAACAATTCAAGACTGCCGGAAGGACTTTTAAAAAAGCTGGATGATTTTCTAAGTGTTGCGGAATCTTTGAGATGGTCGTTGCCAAAAACTTTCGTGCTGGAACTGGACAAGCTGGTGGAAGATATTGAGTCCTTTAATCCAGAGTTCATGAAATCCCAAGAAGCCTCGCGTATCTCCGGCTGCATCTCCGCCTCAAGCATCAAGAAACGGTTAGGTTTGTGACGGAAGATCGTTACGAGTTCACTTCCTACGCCGATAAGCAATTCCGAAAGCTTCCCGCAAGTGTTCAACGTCAAATTACAAAAAAGATAGAATTTTTCTTGAATTCGCCCGACCCCCTTTATTTCGCGGAACCTTTGGTTGGTCGGAAAGGAAAAGTTTATCGGTTTCGTTTCACCAACTACCGCGTGATCTTTGAGCTGGGACACGGCAAAATCCTGATCACGGACGTGGGTAAACGAGATTTCATCTACGGATAAAGGCACCCCAATCTTATCCCCTACCCTCAGCTCTGAGACCTTGATCCAGGCTGTCGTGTCATTTCGAGGTCGCCACGGCGACCGAGAAATGACAGATCTGCGCTCGGTTTTCACCAAATACGGATGATTGGCTGTGGTCTTAATGGACCTCCCTGACTTTGTGGCGAGCTTGTAGACGGGCTTTACGCCCATATCTAAGAGCCCATTTATTCGGTGGGGTTCGATTTGCTGGGTTTGTTGATTGAGGGATAGGACAAGGTCTCCTGTTTTCACGTCTTTGATGGGAACAAGCTCTATCGTGTCATTCCCGCTACCCTTGTCATTGCGAGGAGGAGTGAAGCGACGACGAAGCAATCTCTGCCGATATGTCATCTTGAGGTCTATTTTTTTGTCACCTTCATGAGATTTCTCAGTCGCTTCGCTTCTTCGAAATGACACAAACTCCCTCGTTTCTCTCACAATCGGCAAAAGCGTATCCCCCGCCACACAGAGGCCTGCTTCGTCCATACTTCCAACTTCAAACTTTGATCTTCCAACTACGCCGCCGCCAGGCGGCGTTCCTGCCATCCGAGCGCCTGAAATTTCCTGCGGCAGGGCCTGTGCCAGATCTTGCCTGACCTGGCTTAACCGATTGACAGCCAGATTTTCTTTTTGTGTCCCTCCCCAACGTGAAATCCAATGTAGAAAGCGATAATTCGCGGCTGTCCATTGGCCATTCTGAAAAGAAAAATTTACCGGAATCTTTGCCATTCCCTGCTGGACAATTTCTTCGAATGACTCAACGGACAGAGTGGCCAGTTTAGGGGAAACTTGAATAAGGTCGGGAGGAAAAATTCCCTGCAGTCGACCATGCGGATTCAAAACAACATAAAGAAATGTGCTTAAATGAAGACGGTCTGCAGTAAATACCAACGGTTTTCTAGCAAGGGAAAGACCCTCAACGGTAAATGAGCCCTGGTCCGGCGAAACACGAATCGCTGTAGTATAGTCTTCTGCATCAATCCTGCGATAAATCACCTCACGCCCGGCTCCGTCTCCCCGAAAACCAACTCTTTGATAGTAGTTAAATGCTTGCGCAGCGTCCGGCCTGTAGGCCAGCCATTCCGGTGAGGCCCAATCCTTGACTGGAAAACGGATAAATTTTCCAGTCGATTGATCTATTTCATCGGAAGAAGGGATCTTGGAGGGGTCCTCAATAGCTCTCAATGCTCTTAAATCAACCAAATAAGCCGGCAAAACATCCTTGTAGGATCGTCTCAGATTTCCAAGCCCTGTAAGCCAATAACGCTCCTGATTGGGCTTAAATTGAAGATTAATGGTGATTCCTTCCGCCAATTCCGTATGAGCGTAAGGAATCTTACCCTCCGGATGATCTACTTGAAGAAGGTCCAATTGACGCTTTCGCGTATCTTGGTAAAATCGCTCTCCCTCTTTAAAACTGCCCAAAGAAAGGTTTTTTCCTATTTGCCTTTCGGGTATTGGACCCAGCGCGGTTAAAGCATCTCCATCAATTTGAAAAACAACTCTATTTTGAGAATTTTCCTCATCCACTACAGCTATAAAACGTGGATTGACCAAACGATCTGAAATCACGCGCACAGGCGTTATCCGTTTGAAAATAGCGCCATTGAAAAAAAGTTTGATTTTCCCAAAATTCATTTTCAATTGTGCCGGTTGAGAAAGAGCGGGGTGTTGTTTTGAAAAACTGTCCAACATCTCATAAACGGCCACCGCGCGATCAGCGCCTTCCGCCGGAATCTTATTTGCAAAATCAAGGAGCTTAAGAGAGGCCGGATAATTTTCCAAAGATCTTAAGGAAATTCTTTTCTGCCCTTGGGCAAGTGGAACTATCGGCCCCCCTTTCTTCTTTGGCTGACCATTCTCTATGTCTTCATAATCAACGTAAATGAGCGAAATAACCTCTGCCTGTCGTCTAATCTCAAGGTAAGAACCTTGAGGGTTTGTGTGAGAAACAAATTCGGGATAAATCCGAACGATTCCTTCCTTGGCGCGGCTTTTATCGGCCCATAATTTTGAATACCAATTTTGACCAGTATTGACATAAACTTCTCCCACCATAAAATTGAATGGCCTTATATGAAATTGCTTTTGCGCTGCCTTGTCCAATCCCGCCATCCGGGCGCCTTCAGAAACCGGCCTTAGTTCTGGGCCCTTAGCCAAGTAAGTATTATGCGCAAAAATCCCATTTCCTATAAAGTTATGCGTGCCTTCGACTTCGATGTCGTAGACTTGTTCGAAGCCTTGGTATTCGATGGAGATGATGGGGTCCCAGAGGATGGGGGATTCACTCCTGGAGGCAGGAATTATCTCCATCGCATAAGCTGTTTTTAAGAATCCTATGCCTTCTGGAAAAGCTGTGTTATAATTTTTAACATTGTGAAACCATTGGGCTGCAAACGGCAAGAATTCATGGCCAAGTTTCTGGCCGACTTGGCAAAAGCCATATTCGCCGTAGGATTGGCTAGTTATTTTTTTAAGGACTTCCCAATATGGCTGCGCCTCGAGATGGGGAGCTGCTTCTTCGCGCTTACGGTTCTCAGCTTTATGATCCACCCAAAAGGAGAAAATTAAAAATGGAAATGTTAATAGCGGCTGGTGCGGTCGTTGTTTTTGTCTTAGTATGGTTGTATCTAGACCATCGGAACCGTAAGAAACACGCGCACTAACCGGCACCCCGATCTCATCCCCTACCTCAAGCTCCGAGACCTTGATCCATTGATCCCCGCCGTCATTCTGAGCCGCCACGCTTTTTGGCGGCGAAGAATCTAGTGTTTCAAGCCAAGATCCTTCGGTCGCTATCGCTCCCTCAGGATGACGTTGGCGTGTCAGATACGGGTGATTCGCCGTGGTCTTGATGGACCTTCCTGACTGTGTGGTGAGCTTGTAGACGGGCTTGATGCCCATGTCTAAGAGCCCATTTATTCGGTGGGGTTCGATTTGCTGGGTTTGTTGATTGAGGGATAGGACAAGGTCTCCTGTTTTCACGTCTTTGATGGGGACAAGGTTCACGTCATTCTGAGCTGCCACCCAAGATCCTTCGGTCGCTACCGCTCCCTCAGGATGACGTAGGATCGGCAAAAGCGTGTCTCCTGTGACACAGAGGCCTTCCTTTGGCGTAGTTTCCGCCATCCGGGCGCCGGCAAAACCCAAAGCGCTTTTCTCATCTTTTATGACTTTCAATAAAATAGTAGAGCCATCTCCCCCCTCGATATGCAACTCTTGACCCTCATTCTCGATTTGAAACTTGCCTTCCGGCAGTAAACCGCGCAGCTTGGCAATTGCCCCGGGCTCAGCCTCCAGTAATTCGGCAATATCCGATACACTGCCAGAAAACGGCGTGATCATCACAATCGCGCCTGGGGCGGCAACCTCCCAAATTTCCTCAAAGGCCTCTTTAATCGCATCATCCGTCGTGATGCCCGCCTTAAGCCCCAAAATATTTGGCACGTATATAAACGAGGGCTTTTCCTTGCCAGCAAGCACTGAACGAAGTCTAGGCGCAATCCCGGGACCCAAAGAAGCTCTAAAGAGCTCAACGCCTTCGAGGGGCCGGGGAGGCACCGCTTCCTCAATGGCCTTCCGCAGCCTGGGGAGAACCCATTCTTCAAATGGCTCCACTTGTTTGCGGGATAATTTTATGCTCGCCTCCGTAAAGACGCTAAAACCCGGGTATTGTGCTCGACCCATCAAGAATTCTCCGATGCCTTCATAGTAAAAATATTTGATCGCCGCATCTTGCAGCAAAACTATCTTCTCGCTCTGATCCACGGCATACACTTCTTTTGCGCCCAAAAGTTTAAATAAGGCGGCGGTGCTCACAGCATAGGCAGGCACTACCAAAACTGTTTTGTCTTGGATGTAATTTTCCTTAAGATTGCGGGCAATTGGATTATGGCCTTCATCGACATTGTCTTCGGTAAAAAAGGTGCTGAGATCCCGTTCAGAGCCCCGCGCGCTTAACATAGCGCCAACTCCATCTTCACGCATGACCGGGAGCTCTTGGCTCATAATTACCCGCTTCTGCTCTTCACTTAAACCGCCCGCCATCCGGGCGACGGAGGTTTTTTGATTATAGGTTTTGACAAAAGTGTCTGCCTCAACAAGCGACTGGCTATGAAGTATTGGCTCATCAAGGTCTGCTGTTAAATTCCCCATCAATCTCTTAGCTTCCTCTCTGTCGGATTTTTCCATGGCATAAGATGCCATTTTTATTAAATCTAAAATGAGCGGGCGAGGCAAAGAAACAATATACTTCCTTGCCTGTTCCCTGAGCTGTTCGGTAGGGTAGTACAAGTTCATAGCCGCTTCTCTGATCTCTTCTATTAGCCCAAATCGGCCAGGAGGCCATACATCATCGTATAAAATGACTATCTGTTCGAGCTGATCAGCCAAAGCTTCATCTTCCGCCGCCATCCGGGCGCCGGAGGGGGGCTCTCGATGAGTGGTTCTTTCAATCCTTCTTGCCAACCCACGATCCAAAACATTCAAAAACTCTAATATTTGTATCAACCCTTTTCTGCCTTCAACGGTTTGCAACCAGCCCGAAACCTCTTCTGGACTTCCTATCGGATCGATAACGCTTATTTCGCCGGCAGGGCTGAAATAGTAATTAGACGTCTTTAAGATAATTTCTTCCTCTAGATTTAAAGACCTCCCTAATCTTTTCTCCTGTTGTGCCGTTCTCTCGAAGTAAAAAGCTATAGCTTGCTCTTGGGAAGTCGCATGATAACTCCCCGCCCACCCATGCAAAGGAACATCCCCAATAGAAATGGGCCAAACAGGCGCTCCATCATTCACGCGCGTCGCGCGCGCCAAATAATCTCTGCTCTCCTCCTCACTAATAATCCCGGCTCGTTTAAAAAAGTCCAGGATGTCATTCGTGGTAGCTTTAGAGGCGGGGGCAACTACAAAAGGAAGCCCATAAACCAACCTTTCAATGTTAGAAGCCATATTCTCATCAAGATCGTCCTGGCGAGACCATTGACCTTCTCGAAGCATGTGAGGATTTGCCGCCCCCATAAGCTTTTGATATTCAAGAACGAAACGAGGAATTTCAGATTCATCAAGAGGAAGATTAGTCGGAAGAGGTAACAAATTTTCTAAATAACTCCCTAGGGCAGGAATCCTTGTTAACAACCGCCATACCCAATTGTAGAAGACTATTTTGAAGTTTTTCCAGCTCGGATTCTTTGAAAAATCAATCGGCTGAATATCTGAAACTTCTCCCTGATGCCCGCTCCAAAATCTTTCCGGATTTATTTTCTTTCCAACCACATTCCTTCCTCCAGATAGATCTAATAAATATCTATCAAAAACCCAGTGGCCTACTTCGTGTGGAAAAACGGAAGGTGTGAAACCAACGCCCAGTTCATTAGAAACAGGGACGTACTGTGCTTCGCCCCCGGAAATCTTTAATCTATTTTTGCCTTTTTGAGCGTCGCGGATAAGTAAATCCAGAAGAGAACGCGGAAACACCTCCATTACCCTATAAAATCCGCTTTTATTAGGATTGCTTATTTTTGCAATTTTTGCACCGGGTTTGAAAGGGTGGTGTATATAACTGTAAGATGCCAAAGTTTTAGAAAAAGTGTCGAAGGAATCGGTTAAACTAAAGAAACGCGCCCATAATTCTTGATTTTCAGCCATCCGGGCACCTTCAGAAACCGGCTGAGGGCTGAGAGCTAAGGGCTGAACTTGCATATACGTGTTATGTGCAAAGATCCCGTTTCCTATAAAGTTATGCGTGCCTTCGACTTCGATGTCGTAGACTTGCTGGGAGCCCTGGTATTCGATAGAAACAATGGGGTCCCAGAGGATGGGGGATTGAGCTGTAAAAGAGGCGGTTTCTGCGGCATAGGCCTGGCTTGACAGGTTTGTGAAGGCGTGCCATACTTGCTCAACGAAGGAGAAAAGATGAAGACCTATGAAAGAAGGATAACCATTGACCCCAAGATTCGATTTGGCAAGCCTTGCATCCGGGGCACGCGGGTTGCCGTCAGTGATATCCTGGATCTTTTGGCGGCGGGATACCGCGTCGATGAAATTCCAGCCCAATATCCCGGTATCACTAAACAAGATGTCTTGGCGGTGATCCATTTCGCCACCGTCCTTGCTGAAGAGCCTTCCAAAATAGCGCTTGTCGCTTAAACCAGTCTGATGCGAATCCTTTCCGATATCTGTGTGCACACGGATGTCGTGTAAGCCTTGAGATCTAAAGGCCTGGATGTTATCCGGGCTGTCGACAAAGGCTTTGCGAGAGCTTCGGACGATAAAATCTTTTATTACGCTCAGAAACACAAACAAGTTATCTTGACCTTTGACAAAGATTATGGGAACACGGCCCGGTTTGATATCAAAGCTTCGCGAGGCATCATACTCGTTTATGTATGGAAGATGACCAGGGAAGAGATCATCAAGAACACGGTCGAATTCTTCCAAAATAAGAGAGAATCGGAAACCACCGGCAAATTGTTCCTGATTGAACCGGATCAAACCAGAATCTGGCCCAGACCGAAATAAATTATCTCCCGGCACTCCTATCTCATCCCCCACCTTAAGCTCGGAAACTTTCACCCAACTCGTGTCATTTCGAGGCCCGAAGGGCCGAGAAATCTCCTTGGATAAGATTTCTCGGTCGCTACGCTCCCTCGAAATGACAGATCTGCGCTCGGTTTTCACCAAATACGGATGATTGGCTGTGGTCTTAATAGATCTTCCTGACCTTGTGGTGAGCTTGTAGACGGGCTTCACACCCATGTCTAAGAGACCGTTTATTCGGCGGGGTTCAATGGCTTGGGTTTGTTCGTTAAGGGAGAGGACGAGGTCTCCGGGTTTTACTCCCTTAATCGGAACAGATACGATTCTGGCTTCTTCTTTGTCATTTCGAGCGAAGCGAGAAATCTCATCCAAAGAGATTTCTCGGTCGCTACGCTTCCTCGAAATGACAGAAAGGATCGGCAAGAGCGTGTCTCCGGTGACGCAGAGGCCTTTGGAGACATCCGTTGCTGCAGGCTTTCCTTCCGCCATCCGGGCGCCGGCCTCGGCCAGTGCCGGCTCCGGGGCTATTTGGCGCGAAAATTCAGGGCGGTTCTTAAACGCTCTGAAAAGGTTCTCAAATGAGTAGACGGCGTTCTTGCCGCTTTCTCCGGGCTGGCCTATTGACCGGTCCAAATCGTTTAATTCCAATATGAAATTTTCAAATTCGTAACGCGGCACTCTGCCGCTTTTTGTATATTCGCCGGTCCAGTCTTTCCCTTTTAGAATCACTTCGGCCTCATATTGATCGTACCTGGCGTCGGGCTCTGTGCCGATTTCTTGCACGGAATATTCCGTCAATATCCAGGGGAACCTTTGAAGGGACCTGCTGACCGGCGTATATGAAAAATCGCCTCTTGTTAAACTCGCAATGGC
>Ga0247727_10015137_pt1 | contig 12700 bp, 10 predicted proteins | sample WisWelCaveWW1625_FD_202498 | JGI IMG/M metagenome (GOLD analysis project Ga0247727, IMG submission 202498) | Biofilm microbial communities from Wishing Well Cave, Virginia, United States - WW16-25 | ecosystem: Environmental > Aquatic > Deep subsurface > Groundwater > Cave microbial mat | place... | reverse complement strand
CGGTGACGCGCTGAATTTTTTTTCCTCCGACCATGACGGACATGTCATTCACCTTTCTGTTTTTTTCGTGTACCGTGTAACGGTCTTAATTTTTAAGTGTAGCAAGAATAGAAGCACAGGCTTTCATTTTAAGAACGTTTCACGTTACACGACCTGATTCATCTCCGTTGGAACTTCTCCATCTTCGTCAAAAAATTTTGAATCGACGTCAATTCGCCGATGCGGCAGCCCATGTTGTCGATGCGCGTGCCGTTGGGATATTGCGGGCAAACGGTGCCGCGCCGCGCGGCGTGAAACTGCTGCTCGCATTCGACGATGGTGGGCGCGGCGGCGAGATAAAGTATTGCCGGCACACTTGTCACTTCGATTTCTTCTCGATTGATATCTCGCTTTGCTGCGGCATTTTTAAATTGCAGCCGCATTTTGCCTTTGAAAAAACCGAAGAGAAAACGCTCGTAATGCCCGCGCTTGCTCCATTGGTCTTTAGCGTGATGATTCGGCACGAGCGCGAGGCAGTGCAGCAGCCTGTCCGGTTGCGCGACTTGGTCCGGCACGCTGAAGGTTTTGAGATCGACGATCTCGTTGAGCACGCGCAGATCGAAGCGATCCGGATCGGTGTGCGGCGTGGCGCCCTCGGCGCTGAGATGCGGGATGGCGTGTTGCCGCAGAAAGCGGATGAGCGTGGCCTCGCAAGTTTTGCCAAGGGCAATCTTCGCCAGGCGCTGCGCCGCATCGTCTTTGTAGCCCATTCGATCAAAGGTGTAGTGCAGCGATTGCAAAGCGTAGCGCAAACCGGCTTCCACGTCCGCGGGCAAAATTGCCAGACAGATCATTTCTTCGGCGCGCATAGATTCAAATTTGCAACTTAAATGAAAAAACTGCAACAAAAATATTTGCATCACGCAAAAAAAATCGCGATATTTAAAATATGCCAAATGTCATTCGGAGGAATCTTTTTTTAAATCGCAGATGATTCCACTGATTACAAAAAGGCTTCTTGCAGAATGATATTTTATTTTACTGTTGCTAAGTTTGGCACTAATTCACACGGAACACATATATGCCCTCTCATGAAGTCGATCCGAAAAATCGCATGAATGATCTGGACAGCCGGCGCTGGCTGCAATTTCAGAAAAGCTGGTTTTTGTTCAGCGTGGAAACGCCGGCGGAATTTGTCGCGTTTTTTACCAAAAAAATTTTGGCGGACGGCGAGGCCGCGGGGCCACGGCGTTCGCGCGTGGGGATTTTTCCGGAAAACGCCGAAGCGCTGCTGCCGGTGTTGCAAGCGCTTGAGCGCGAGGCCGTGTTGCTGGATGAGCAGCTTTTGCGCTCGGGTGATGATCAAAACGCCGATGCCGCGCGTCAACCGGAATTGGATTACGTCATGGTTGACTTGCGGAAAATTTTTACCGATGAAGAAAGCTATAATCGAGAGGGGGTGCGATGGCTGCAGCACTTGCTGGCCACCGCCGCGCTGATGAAACCGAACAGCTATTTAACGATTTTTGTCCGCAATGCGGACGCCGGCGAGCGCCGGGTTCCCATCGCGTGGGAATTGGGCAAGCTCGTCGGCAATTTTCTGGCGATGAAAGACGAGAAAATCGGCTGCAAAATCGGCGAAAGCGACTTGCCGAAAAGCGATCCGACCGGCAACGAATCGAAAAGCGGCCATGAGGCGATTTACTGCCTCCATTTTCGCCGGGATATTTCAATCACACCGATGGCGCCGGTGCTGAATAAGATCAATGAGATTCGAACGATCAAATCAAACGAAAGTGTTTTGAATCATCACGATCCGCGTGCGTGGTTTATTGTGAAGCCGCCGCCGCGCGAGAAGAATGTGTTGCTGCATCCGGCGAAATTTCCGGAGCCGTTGATCATGGAGTTTATCGAGCGTTTCACGCAGCCGGGCGAGCGCGTTTTCGATCCGATGGTCGGCACCGGCAGCGCGCTGATCGCGGCGACCTCATGCGCTCGCGAAGCTTACGGCGTGGAACTTAATTCGACATTTCATGACATTATCAAGCAGCGATTCGCGAAGCGGCCAACGGACGCCAAGTGGCAAGTGAGCGGCGGCGACGCGGGATTGCCGGAAACTTATCGCGAGCTGCCGGCGTCATTTCATTATATCATCACCAGCCCGCCGTATTGGGACATGCTGCGCATGAAAGGCGCGGAAACACAGCAGAATCGCAAACAGGCCGGGCTGTTGCAATTTTATTCCGACGATGCGCGCGACGTCGGCAATATTTCCGATTACGAAAGTTTCATCGATAATCTGGTTAAAATTTATCGCTTCGTCGGCGCGCGCCTCGAGCCGGGCCGCTACATGACCATTATCGTCAAGAACGTCAAAAAGAAAGGCCGAATTTATCCGCTGGCGTGGGATCTGTCGCTGCGCCTGCGTGAGGATTTTATTTTAGGCCGCGAGCAATTCTGGTGTCAAAACGATCAAAACCTCGCGCCGTTCGGCTATCGCTACGCGTGGGTAAGCAACACGTTTCATCATTATTGTTTGCATTTTCAAAAGCCCATCTATAAGTGAAGTCGGACTTGGTCACGGCTATTTTTCAAATTTAAAAATTTCACTGACCAAGTCCGACTTCATCTCGTTACTTCCCATCCTGAACGGTATTTGTTTCTGCAACACCGGATTGCTCTGCCGGCGAGCCGGGGGCATTTACATTCTCTTTTGCCGGTTGCGTGCCTGCCGGTTTTTCCGCATCGTTAAATCCATTGTTGCCGTAATTTGATGAATCGGAATAGTATGAATCGCGGTGCCAGATGCGGTGCTCGTTGCAATACATGTTTTGCCGCGGGGGGGCTTTGTAGGAGGATTCGAATTCTTTGCCGCATTTGGCGCAGACGTACACAAAAACGGTGCGGTCGCGATCCGGCTTCGGGGTCAATTTTAATTCACGCAAATAATCGGAGAAGCGCACGACCGGAAAATCGGAGAAGCGCACATTCGGGCGCGGATAGAGATAATCATAGGCCGCGGAGCCTTCGATGGTAAAAATCAAAATGCGCTTGCCGAGCTGGCGCACGCGCTCGAGGGCGGGCTGATAATCCGCGTCGCCGAGCACGGCGATGGCGATGTCATACGCATCGATGGCGGCGAGATAGAGCATGTTCACGCCGAGCGCCATGTCGATGGTGCGCTCTTTCGGCATGAAATTGGGGTCGCTCTCTTTTTCCAGGCGATCCTGCATCGCCATGTGATGCCCGCGAAAATCGATCTGGTGCAGGTGCAGCTCGAAGCCGAGCGACTCGCTGAGCAGCGCGTAAAATTTTTCCTGATCCTGCAGTTTGATTTCATCGTCCGGATGCACGTTCCACGGCACGCTGGCGAAATAATACGTGCGGAGCAAATCCAGCATCGGCGCCTCGCTGCCGAGCGTGGTGGTGAGATGGCTGCGAATGATCTTCAGCGCGACGACGTTGATTTTGCTGAAATCGATTTTATACGGTGCGGCGTACGCTTTCACCAGCATGTCCTGATTGTGATACAGCCACGAGCCGTCGATAAACGTCATGCAGCGCACGAGGCCGTGGCCGCGGTTCAATCTTAAATTGGCCGCATTTTCATGCGCCGGCATGATAATTTGTTCCGCTGCGGTTCCTTCAATGGGTGTCATTAAATCCTCGGTGTGTTTTGCAGAGCGCCAAGTGCATGGCGCATGGCGTTTGCCATGCGCTATGCCCTCGGTGCTATGCGCTTAAAAAACTTTCCGGGCGAATTCGTTTTAATTGTTCCTGATACGCTAAAAACTGTTGCATTAATTCCGCGACGTCGCCTCCTGATTTCTCGCGGGCCTTGAGCTGCTCGCGCAAATCGTGCATTTCCTCCTCTTTTTTCAATCGAACCAACTGCGCCATGCAATCGGCGCTCCAGCGGCGATAATCCACTTCCAAAGTTTTTGTTTCACTTTCAGCCGTTTCAGTTTTCGGCGGCGTGTAACCGTGCAGCGTGCGGCTGACAAACTCGGCCTGTCGCGGCTCGGTGAAATATTGCAACAGCATTTCCGCGTCCGGCTGCAGGCGCAACACGCCGTTCTCCATCAGCGCGTGATAAACCTCGGCAATGGCGCGCGTGTTGGCGTCATGAAAATCATCGACGCGCATAAAACTGAAAATGAACGGCACGGCGTCGTGGTGCAGAATCATGATGCGAATCAAATCTTCTTCCGCGGCGCGGCAGCGTTCGGAGTAGCTGCGGCCGATGGATGACAACGCGCTCCAATTTTCTCCATGACGCGTGGCGGACATTTCATTTCCACGCGCCGGGCGGCCAATGCCGGCGCGCGGATATTGCGTACGGCGCAATCTGCCAACTTCTTCCCACAAAATTCTTTCATCGATTTGCAAACGCTCCGCCATGTTGTGCACCAGCGTTTGCCGCTCGAGACCGTCTTGCACGCGCGCCAGCGTTTCGGCAATTGAACGTAACTGCTCTGTTCGTTTTACCACCGGATCGGTGGGAACAACTTTCGCGCTGGTGGCGCCGGTGAGAATTTTGAACTCAAGCAGCGGCGGTGCGTTCTGCAAAATTTGCTGCATCGCGGTCGCCGGATTTTTCGCCAAAAAACTATCGGGATCGTCGCCGGCGCTCAACGTCGCGACGGCCACCGTCAAACCGTTTTCCACCAAAACATCCGCCCCGCGCAAAGTCGCGTTTTGCCCCGCGGCGTCGCTGTCAAAAAGCAGCGTCACGTTTTTTGTGTAACGCAAAATCAACCGCGCTTGCTGCTCCGTCAGCGCGGTTCCCGAAGTCGCGACCGCATGTTGAAAACCGCACAAATGCATGCGCATCAAATCCAGATAGCCTTCGACGACGATCACGCGATCCGTTTTTTTCACCGCCTCGCGCCCCTGATATAAACCGTAGAGCACCGCGCCTTTGTGATAAATCGGCGTCTCCGGTGAGTTCATGTATTTCGGCGAATCTTCGTCATCGATAAGGCGTCGCCCGCCAAACGCCACGACGCTGCCGGAGAGGTTGTAGATCGGAAACATGACGCGATGGCGAAAACGATCATAGAATCCGGCTTTGCCTTTTTCGCTGTCGCGCGGATTGACGAGGCCGGCGAGCGCCATCACGTCGAGATTGACCGATTTCTCCCGCGCCAATTGCGTGAGCTTCTCCCAGGCGCTCGGCGCGTAGCCGATGCCGAACGTTTGCAACGCCTGATCATTGAAGCCGCGTTTGTGCATATATTCGCGCGCCGGACGCCCCATCGTCTCGAACAGCATTTGCTGAAAAAATTCCGCCGCCATTTTGTTGACAAAAAACAATGCATCTTTCTCTTTGGCGACGGTGGCGTCCTCGGCATCCGCCTCCGGAATGACGATGCCGGCGCGTTTGGCCAGCAACCGAATCGCCTCCGGATAGCTAACGCCTTCTTGGCGTTGAATAAAAGTAAAAACATCACCGCCGGCGTGGCAACCGAAGCAATAGAAAATTTGTTTGTTGGTGTTGACGCTGAAGGAAGGCGACTTCTCGGGGTGAAAAGGGCAGAGGCCAAAAAAATTGTTCCCGCTCTTTTTATTGAGCGCAACATAATCCGACACCACGGCGATGATATCGGAGGCGAGGCGGACTTCGTCAATTAAGTGCGGCGGAATTATGGGCATGCTAAATCCTACGGCGCGCGCTTATGCGAGCGTCAGGAAATAATTTTTAAAAAAATTAAATTGAATTAAAAACTAATAACGTCTAAACCGGGCATCGCCCTTATGCTAACGTACAAAATTCTTAACCACGAAACAAGCGCAAAATCGGACAACGTCTAATGCCTTCAGAATGACATTTGCATCCACCGGTCACTTGAGGCATTTCGACAAGGGGTCAATATCCTTTATCAGCAAGCGAGATACTGCTTACTCACAACTGGTCGCTGCAAACCGCCTACTCCTCATCCCGGTCATCATCTTTATCATCCCCCCGGCGCAAGCCTTCATAAAGTTTGCGCCGGACAAATAGATCCACCAGATCGGGATCGAGCTTGCCGCGGCCGGCTTCTTCCTGCAAAATCTTCAGCGTTTGCTCCAGCGGCATGGCTTTTTTGTACGGGCGATCCGGCGCCGTCAACGCGTCAAAAATATCGGCAATACATAGGATGCGCGATTGCAGCGCGATCTCGTCGCCTTTCAAGCCTTTCGGATAACCGGCGCCGTTCAAATATTCGTGATGCGCCGCGGCATAGCGCGGAATGTTTTCGAGATCTTTCGTGAAGCGAATTTTGTTCAAAATCGCCAGCGAATAATCGACGTGTTTTTGAATTTCTTTGTATTCGGCGGCAGTCAAGTTGCCGCGCGTCACCGAAAGATTTTCATACTCCGTTCCGGTCAGGAAATAGCGCATCTCGCCGGCGATATCGAGATAAGTGCGTTCGGCAATTTCGCGCAGCCGGTTCAAATCCTCCGGCGTCAAATTATACATCGGATCGTTGAGGCGCTGCAAAAAAACCAATTGCTCGTCGAGGGTTTTGATTTCCGCCGGCGCGCGCCCATCGATTTCGGCGCGCGCCTCGCGATTCGATTCCGCCACTTCCAATTTTTGCTGCATCGCTCTCATGCAGAAACCGGCCTTGATCGACTCAAACCGCGCGGCGATCGCCTCCATTTGCGCATCGTTTAATTTGGTGGTTTTTTCCAGCACCGCTTCTTTTACGCCGATCTTGCCGATGTCGTGCAGCAGGCCGCACATGTGCAGCTCTTCAAGCTGCTCCGGCGAGAATTTGATCTGGCCCAGCCGGCCTTCGGTTTCTTCGTTAATGGCTTCGGCAAAACGCCGCGCATATTTGGCCACCCGGCTCGAATGGCCGGCGGTGTGGCGCGAGCGCGAGTCAATGGCTTTGACGGAATAATGCACCAGCGAGCGAAACAAATTTTTTATTTCGGCGATCAGATTAGCGTTGCGAATCGCCACCGCCGCTTGACTCGCCAGCGATAGGATGAGCAACTCGTATTCCGGCTTGAACGGCGTCACCCGGCCGTTTCTGTCCATCGAGTTGACGAGCTGTAGCACGCCAATGATCTCATCCTGATGGTCGCGCATCGGCACGGTGAGTATTGACTTGCTGCGATATTCCATTTTCACGTCAAAATCCTTGTTGAAGCGATATTCGACGGTCGGCGGAATATGATAAACGTCGGGAATGTTCAACACCTCGCCGGTGGTCGCGACGTAGCCGGAAATGCTCGCCTTGGTCAGCGGCACATAAAAAGCTTTGAACGACGGCTTGACGTTGCTGCGGCGCTCCAACGACGCGGTTTGGGCGACGAGAAAGTTGAGCTTGTCGCCTTCCTTTATATACAAACTGCCGCCGTCGGCGTCGGTAAAGCTCCGCGCCTCTTTCACGATCAATTCGAGCAGCTTGTTTAAATTATGCTCGCTCGACAACGCAATGCCGATTTGATTCAGCCGCGTGATTTGTGATTTCAGCTCCTCAGGCTTCCCCGTGATCTCGTTGCTGTTCATGATGCTCCTCAGGAAAGGAAATTTCAAGTCCTCGAAAGTAAATGCAAAAACCAAACAGCCTCCCTACCTCACTGAAGTTTTTAAAATGAGCCACCGATGCGACGCGGGCTACGCGTCCTCCTCGTCATCTTCATCCTCGCGCGACATATTGCTGAACATCTTTTTGATCATGTCGGAATACGTGCGCACCAAACCCATTTCATCGCGGCTCAACATCGAGTTTTGGTGCATGCCGTCCAGCACGAACTCCATGCCGACCGCGAGCTGCAGCGGCGACATCTCGCCGGCGCCGGGCAGAAAGCGCAGCGCGAGCTCTTTCAAGCCGCTGATGCCGTTGAGCAATTTCACGTAATCCAGATTGGGCATCGAATCCAAAATATCGATCTTGCGGTCGTTCTTGAACCACGCGACGACTTGTTGATACGGATTTTGGCCCTTCTTCATCGCGTTGTACGGCTCCGGAAAACAGCCCAGAAAAATTTGCTTGATTGCCTTGCCCAACAGGCCTTTGGCGACGTTGCCCACGCCTTCGCGCTCGCCCTCATAAACCAATTCAATTTTACCGATCACCGCCGACAATGCGGAATACAAATCGCACACGCGCGCGGTGACGTCGCTTTCGCCGTTGAGATGGGCGCGGCGCTCGGCGTTGCTCACCATGTTTTCCAAACACGTGATCGTGAGCCGCGCCGACACGCCGCTTTTCTGATCGACAAACTCGCTGCGGCGGGCCTCGATGGCGAGCTGCTCGATGGCCTGCCGGAGAAAATAGGGAATTTTCACCGACATTCCGTCGCGTTGCAGCCACGCTTCCTGCGCGGTAATTTGCAGGCCGATCTCCAGCGTGCGCGCATAATGCGTGTTGATCTGCGAGCCGATGCGATCTTTCAGCGGCGTGATGATGTTGCCGCGATTGGTGTAGTCTTCGGGGTTCGCCGAGTAGACAATCATGACGTCGAGCGGAATGCGAATCGGAAAGCCGCGAATCTGAATGTCCCGCTCTTGCATGACGTTGAACAGGCCGACCTGAATGCGCGGCTGCAAATCCGGCAATTCGTTGATCGCAAAAATGCCGCGATTGGTGCGCGGAATAATGCCGAAGTGAATGATGCCCTCGTGCGCGTAATGCAGGCGCTGCGCCGCGGCTTTGATCGGATCGATGTCGCCGATCAAATCGGCCATCGTCACGTCCGGCGTCGCCAGCTTCTCGCCGTAACGCTGCTCGCGGCCAAGCCAATCAATCTCGACGTCATCGCCATGTTCGCGCACTTTGTCGGTGCAGGCTTTGCAAACCGGACGAAACGGATTGTCGTTGATCTCGCAATCTTTGATGATCGGAATATACTCATCCAACAAACTCGGCAGCGCGCGCAAAATGCGGCTCTTCGCCTGCCCGCGCAGGCCGAGCAGAATGAAATCATGCCGTGACAGCACGGCGTTGCACAAGTCCGGAATCACCGAATCTTCGTAGCCGATGATGCCGGGAAACAACGCCTCGCGCCGGCGGACTTTGTGAATAAGATTGTTGCGCACTTCGTCTTTAACGGAAATGGCGCGATAGCCCGAAGCGCGCAGTTCACTGATGGTGCGGAAGCTGAGAAGGTTTTTCATTTACGATTTCTTAATTCAGAATAAGAGCTTTCTCGCGATCCAAAATCTCAAGAAAAGCCACAGGAGTCACGATTTGTATTTCTCGATAATGTTTTAAATTAAGCAAATGCCGATCGCCGGAAATGATGTAATCCGCGCCGGTCTCGATAGCGCATGCAACGATGACGTCATCGTCCGGGTCGTCATGAACAATTTTGACGTTGAAAAATCCGGGAGTGATGGAATTGCGTTCGCGCAGTGACTGCACAAATTCAACGATTCCATCCGGCGTCAATTTGTGCGCTTTCATAACTCGCTCATCGTGCATCACGCGAAGCACATCCGCAAGAATCTTTTCGGAAGTAAAAGAGATAAACTCTCCACGCCTTGCCATGATTTGCGCCGGATGTCCGTCTTTTTTGAGGGCCAGACTAACAAGAATGTTGACATCCGGAACGGCCTTGATCACTCGACGCCCCGCATTTCGTGTATCGCTTCATCGATTTCCTTCTGCAGGTCTTCATCAGAAATATTTTGCTCGACCTGAGAATGAATTTTAGCCAAAACTTTTTCAAGGCCAACTTGCGCTTCGGCTTGTCGCTTCGAAAGATACTTTTCGTATTCTTCTCGCGCAATAACTGCTGCCAAAAAGTTGCCATTCTCCTTCAAAATATAATTATCTTTGGCGCGACGAAATGAGCGCATCAGACTAAAAAGTTCTTCTTTCGTCGTTTGCATAAGTTCAATGGTTTTTTCCATAAGAAGATTCCTCTAAAAATTGCCAGCGCCAAACATGCCGATGCACCATTGTATTTCGCAACTACCTCACATGCCTTTTCCGATTGCGAATATAATCCACGAAAACATACTGCCCCAGCTTGTTCAAGGAAGAAAAATAAGCGCGGCCGCGGTTGGCTTCGGTGAGCTGGTTGACGAAATCCACGAGCCATTGATCCTGCGCCACCATAAAGGTCGTGATCGCGATTTTGTCGCGGCGGCAGCCGACAGCTTCGTCCAGCGTTTTGTTGACGATCTTGCGGTCGAGGCCGAATGGGTTTTTGTAAATGCGGCCATACTCGAAAATGGCCGAAGGCTTGCCGTCGGTGATCATGAAAATTTGTTTATTGACGTTGTGCTTGCGCTTTAAAATCTGTCTGGCCATCTGCAAGCCGGCTTTAGTGTTGGTGTGAAACGGACCGACGGCGATGAACGGAATGTCGGAAACTTTTACCTCGGCGGCATCGTCGCCAAACACCACGACGTGCAGGCTGTCTTTCGGATATTTCGTGAGAATCAATTCCGACAGCGCCAGCGCGACGTTCTTCGCGGGCGTGATGCGATCCTCGCCGTAAAGAATCATGCTGTGGCTGATGTCGATCATCAGCACCGTCGCGCAGGTGGTCAAATGCTCGGTTTCGTAAACTTCGAGATCGTCTTCCTTGATGTTGATGCGATCCAGCCCGTCGCGGCGCAGCGCATTGCTGATGGTGGATTGAAAATCAATGTTCGACGGCTGATCGCCGAAACGAAACGGCTTGGTTTCGGAAAGCCGTTCGATGCCCTCGCCGGAATGTGGCGTCGAATGATCGCCGGCCGTTGGATTTTTCTTGAGCGAGGTAAAAATTTCGTTAAGCGAATCCTGCCGAATGCGCCGGCCGCCTTTTTGCGTGAGCCGCCGCATTTTATCGATCTCTTCGATATAGCCCTGTTGTTTCATCCACTCGATAAAATCGCCGAGGCCCTGGCCGGATTCGTTGGAGAAAATACGGTGCCGCTGATCGAGCTGCGTGAGCCAGCGCAACGCCTGTCCGACGTCGCCGTTGGATTGCAATAATAATTGGCTGAACAGGCGCATCAGATCGTCGAACGTCCGGCGGCTTTTGTTTTGCTCATCGCGCCATTCGGAATAGCGGAAGATCATGGCAGTGAAAATAGAGTTTTATTTTTCGTTTCGACCAAAGTAAATTAATATGCGAATTTATCGGCGGAAAAGCAAGGCTTTTGCATGCGGAGATGAAAAACGCGGCGACGCGATTTACCGCATGCGAAGAAAAATCACTGGCGAGACGAATTGGGGTTACAGAAGATGATCGCGTCCTCCACAAAAGCTAATACGCTTTATACACGGCATGCCCGTTCTGCACCATCAAGTCGTTGACATTCACCCACGGCTCGCCTTGCGGCACAAAAATTTCGGCGAGATAACGGCCGTATTTTTCCTGTTTATCTTTGAGGGTTTGGATCGAGACGTCTTTGCCGTCGATGAGGCTGCGCAAGAAATCGCGCGACGCCAGCCCGGCGGATTTTTCTGGCCCGACCAGCTCCGGCGCATTGATGCGCGCCAAACGCAGTTTTTCTTCATGCACCCAAGTATGAAAGCCGAGATCGACATTAACCGTACAAGTGTCGCCATCATACACCGAAATCACATGGGCGCGATAGTGGTAGAGTGAGTCTTGCATCATAATAAATTCTCGTTTTTTTCGTGTAACGTGATACGTGTAACGTTCTTAATTTCTGAAACTGTTACCCGTTTCACGCTTAATGCACTTTTTTCACGTATTCCGCAAAAACAAATTTTGGCGAGTTTTCTTTATTATGGCATTTCACGCACGTGGCTTCGTTGATTTGCACGAGATTGCCGGTTTGATCGTCGGCGCGCACGTGATAACCGGCGCGGCCGTGGCACATTTCGCAGCCGACGCTGGCCAAATAGGGTTGCCTCTCCTGCAATGTAAAACCCGTTTGCTCGCCGAAACCGACCGTGTGGCAACGCAAACATTCCGGATTCGTGGATTGTTTCTTCGTCACCAACGTTTCCAGCGCGTGCGCATGTTTCGTTTCATGCCACTTGTTATAAATATCTTCGTGGCACAGGCGGCAAACTTCGCTGCCGACATAAGGATTCTCCGCATAGCCGTTCACGGCGTGATCGTGGTTATCATGCGCCGGCTCCGGAGGCGGCGTCACCGCCGATTGGCTGCGTTTCAACATCCGCTCTTGAATCGGCGCGGCTTTCGGCGAATCGGGAATGTTGCCGTCCAAAATAATTTGCACGAACTTGCCGGTGCGAGCGCCGGCTTTTTTCTCGACGGTGAGCAAGCCGACTTCCCGGCCGCGATCGCCGGGACTGATAATCATGGCGCCGCCGTCATTCACCTGCACCTGCGTCATCGGCTGGTACGTACCGTGCGAAGTTAACCAAAGATCGACGCCGGCAAAGCTGGCGCGCAACGGCGTCACTTCATTCACCGGGCCGTGATAAATCACCACCGTCAACTCGACCCGCTGCAACCGCAATGCATCGAGTTGTTGCTGCAAAAAGATTTTGGGATCTTTCGGCTCAAGCGATTGTCCCTGTTGTAAAAACGAGGACACGACTTCCACGACGCCGATGGTGGCCGACGGCTTCTTAATGATTCGAATCGGCGCCGCGCCGATATCCGCCGCCAGCTTGAAATTGCCGCTGAGCAATAAATCTTTGCCGCCGTTCTGCGCCACTTCCTGAAAAAACTGCGGCGCGAGATCGCGCTCGCCGATGCCGATGGCGTCGTACCCGAGGTCGCGCATGGTTTTGAATAATTCGGCAGACTTCCAGACCGTCGGGCCGAAAATGGATTCGCCCAT
>Ga0247727_10015136_pt1 | contig 12701 bp, 16 predicted proteins | sample WisWelCaveWW1625_FD_202498 | JGI IMG/M metagenome (GOLD analysis project Ga0247727, IMG submission 202498) | Biofilm microbial communities from Wishing Well Cave, Virginia, United States - WW16-25 | ecosystem: Environmental > Aquatic > Deep subsurface > Groundwater > Cave microbial mat | place... | reverse complement strand
TTGCGCATCCCCATTGTCCCTGGGAGCGGGGCACGAACGAGAACACCAATGGCCTGCTGCGCCAGTTCTTTCCTAAAGGGACGCGGTTCCATCAGCTCTCCCGCAAACACATCAAGCGAGTGCAGGCGATGTTCAACGATCGGCCCCGGAAAGTTCTCAACTGGCATAGCCCTGCTCATGCCTTCACGAAACTGTTGCGCTAGGACCTTGAATGCACACTGGCACCTTTCCTCAACCCGAAATAATGTTTCAGACAACTTTATCTTCTCTGGGCTACCTCAAATATTAGAGCTCGCGAATTGCAATGCCGAACAACCGAATAGCTGGAGATGCTGGAGAAGAGGAAGTTGTCCGGCTCGTACCGTGCCCGAATTGCAGAAAGAAGCTGATGAAGCTCCCACCGAACTATCCTTTGTATGACGTTCAGTGCACAGGCTGTTCATTCCGCGTACAGGTAAAGACAAATAACTCAAAACCAAAAGACGAAATCTTTGGGGCAGGCTGGGAGGTAATTGACAAGGTAATGAAATCAGGGTTCATGGTTCCATCTCTAATTGTGAACTTCAAATGGAGCGAAGGAGGAAAGAAAAAGCAGAAAATTCTTTTCTACCCCTTCGTTCCGCGGACACACCTCAAGAAACGGCAACTTTCTTCCCAAGCACGAAGAGCGAACTACAAAATGTTCAACTATGTTGGCCTCAGTAAGCTGCCCTGCCTGGCGCTCTATGAAAAAGTGTCCCAAGAGCTACCTGGGGCCAGAGTATAACTTTCCGGCAGACATGGTGGTCAAAGAAGCGGGCAATGTTTCGAGGGCAATAGCTACCAGAGCAGCCCACTGAACGTGGCGAAGCGTTAAAGGCGACGGGCTTGTGAAGCGGCCTGTCGCCTTTCTATTTTTTATTAGCGGAGAAATTCACTGGCGGGGTGGCATGCCCTGAGCGGAATTCGCCGGAGGAACGGGGTGCCCATCGAGACTTTGCCGGGAAGGAAAGCGGAAACTGACCGAGTCTGCGAAGGAATTTCCGAAGGATTCCACCCGGCAAAGTCCGAAAGGGCCGTTCCGAGAGGCGCTGAAGCGGAGGGGCATGCCACCCCGGCTTCCCTGTCTACCTGCGGTCTTTAGAGCTTGGGCGGTGCCTTCGCGGCATCTTTCGGATGGATGACTCTGGCGTGATGATCTTTCTTATGGCAGGTACCGTCCTCGACGGTATAGACATCGCTTAATTTTTCTTTCACGTGCTTCTCGACCTGTTCGCAGAGATCTTCAGACGTGACTCCGAGGCAGTGGAAGCAGCAGGGCCGCGGGTCTGCCGCGAGCGCCCTCTCAATGGTCGTCATGATATCGTGAATGCTTTTCATGGTTCGTCCGCTGAGAACGTCAGAGGCATCCCTACGCTGGAACCTTTTTGGCTCGCTTGCGGACGATTTTGACGAAGGCACGGAGGGCATCGTTGACTGATTCCGATGTCGGGAACACTTTGGCGACTTCGGGTGCCAGCATTACCACGTTGCTTCCGGCTTTATACTGCCCGGCATGCTTGCCACGGACCCCTCGGCTAAAATCGTACTCGTCGAGCATCTCCGTGTGCTGACCATTCTTAGGCTTCTTCATACTGCTCCCTTTCTTTGCGCGTTGCCATGCGCGCGCTGATCACGCGAACGTGATTCCCGCGGTCCGTGTGCACCACGACCAGGGTTCGCTGGCGCACCGACTGTCCAATTGTAACAAACCGATGCTCCCCTTTGGAATGCAAGGGATCATCAATTGTCAGCGAGAGCGGATCACCGAAAATCGTTGTGGTTTCTTCAAACGTTACGCCGTGCTTTCTGAAATTTTTCTGAGCCTTTTCGTCATCCCACTCAAAAACCAGTCCCATCCAACCTCCACTTTACCTTCCCAACCAGAGATGCCCGCCCCTACCCCGGAGGCCAATGCATGGGACGGCCACCCAAGACATGAAGGTGCAGATGAAAGACCGTCTGCCCGCCGTTTCTGCCGGTGTTGACCACGATCCGGTAGCCGCCCTCAGCGATACCCTTCTGCTTGGCGATCTTGTTGCCGGTGAGCATGAGATGATCAAGCAAGCCGGCGTCGGTATCGTTCAGCTCGGCGATAGAGGCAACGTGCTTGCGCGGAATGACGAGCACGTGGGTCGGCGCCTGGGGATTGACGTCCTCGAACGCAATGGCCTTGTCGTCTTCGTGGACGATCTTTGAGGGAATTTTCTTCTCGGCGATCTTGCAAAAGATGCAGTCACTCATTTCTTCTTTCTCTTCTTGGGCGCGCTCGTCTTCGCGCGAGCCTTTCCGTTCGCCTTCGTTCTTTCGTTCGCGTTCGTCTTAGCCTGGGGCTTGGCCTTTAGGCCGGACGTCCCGAACCGGCTGGCGAGCTCCTGATAGACCTCCTCCGGCTTGACGTCGTGGTAGCCGAGGGCGACGAGCGTGTGGAAGAGCAGATCGGCCGTTTCGTAGATGATCTCGTCCTTCTTTCCGCCCTTGGCGGCCAACGCGACCTCGCCCGCCTCCTCCACCACCTTCTTCAGAACTTTGTCCACGCCTCCCTCGAGCAGTATCGAGGTGTAGGACCCAGCCGAGGGGTGCTGCTTGCGGTCCTGAATCGTCTGATAGAGCCGCTCCATGATGCCGCCGCCGAAGGCGTCCGCTGTTTTGTTGCCGTCCACCGAGCCGTTTTCCTGGAGGCGCATGAAAAAACAGGCCTTCTCGTTCGTATGGCAGGTCGGGCCGAGCGGCTCAGCCTTCACGAGGATCGTATCCCCGTCGCAGTCTACGAAGATATCCTTGAGGATGAGCTTGTTGCCCGAGGTTTCGCCCTTTTCCCACAGCCGGTTCCGCCAGCGGCTCCAGAAATGGACGGTTTTCTTCTCCAGCGTCTTCTGCACCGCCTCGTGGTTCATGTAGGCGAGCATCAACACGCTGCCGTCCCGCCAGTCCTGGATGACCGCCGGGATGAGCCCCTGCGCGTCGAATTTCAAGTGGGTGAGGTCCATCTCTGCTCCAATGCAATGTGATGATTTGTCGATCTGTTGATTTGTTGATTGAATCCGGTCATTCAACAGATCACTCAATGATCAGATCAACAAATTGCGCGGCCCCCTTCTCACGTTCTCACTGGAATCCCGCGGCCGCGCAAATAGGCCTTCGCTTCCGGAATCGTGTGCGTGCGGTAGTGGAAGATCGAGGCCGCCAGCACCGCGTCCGCCTTGCCTTTCGTAAATCCATCGTACAGGTGCTCCAGCGTCCCGACGCCGCCGGAGGCGATCACGGGAATGGACACCGCATCGGAGACGGTGGCGGTCAGCTCCAGGTCATAGCCGCTCTGCCGGCCGTCCTGGTCCATGCTGGTGAGCAGAATCTCGCCGGCCCCGTAGCCTTCCATTTTTTTCGCCCACTCGACCGCGTCAATGCCGGTCGGCTTGCGGCCGCCGTGCGTGAAGACTTCCCAACCGGAACCAGTTGCGCGCTTCTTGGCGTCGATCGCCACCACAATACACTGGGTGCCGAACCGCTCGGCCGCTTCCTTGACGAATTCGGGCCGCTCGACCGCCGCGGTGTTGATACTGACTTTGTCCGATCCGGCTGTCAACAAATTGCGGATGTCTTCGAGCGTACGGACGCCGCCCCCGACCGTGAGCGGCATGAAGACCTGCTCCGCGGTCCGGGCGACGACGTCGAGGATGGTCTTGCGGTTTTCGTAGGAGGCGGTGATGTCGAGGAAGCAGAGCTCGTCGGCCCCATCCTTATCGTAGGCCTTGGCGATTTCGACCGGATCGCCGGCGTCGCGCAGGTTCACGAAGGACACACCCTTGACGACACGCCCGTCCTTCACATCGAGGCATGGAATAATTCTCTTCGTGAGCATGGCGATCCTTCATGAGACGGCGGCGATCACTTTTCTCAGGTTTATTTTGCCTTCATACAGCGCCTTGCCCAGGACGACCCCCTCGATCCGCGGGCCCAGTGCTTTAATGGCAATGATGTCCTCGATGCTCGTGATTCCGCCGGAAGCAATGACCGGCACCGGCGACGCGTCTACAATGAGCTTGAGCGACGACATATTCGGCCCTTCCATCATGCCGTCCCTCGCGATGTCGGTGTAGATGACGGCGGAGATCGCCAGGCCGGCCAGCGACTTGACCGCCTCGGTGGCGGAGATGCCGGTGACCGTCTTCCAGCCGTCGGTCGCTACCATCCCGTTTTTGGCGTCAATGGAGACCACGACCCGCTCGGGAAAGACTTCGAGAATCTCCTCCAGAACCTCGCGATGCTTCAGGGCGGTCGTGCCCATCACGATCCGTCTCGCGCCGACGCCGAGGTACATCCGCACCGTGTCGAGGGAGCGGATGCCGCCCCCGACCTCGATCGGGATCGAGACGGCGGCGGCGATCGCTTCAACCTGCGCGAGGTTCTTCGGCTGGCCTTCGAACGCCCCGTTGAGATCCACGACGTGCAGCAGGCTGGCGCCCTCGTCCTGCCATTTCCGCGCCATAGCCGCCGGATCGCTGGAATAGACGGTGGCTTGCTGCATATCGCCCTGCTTGAGGCGCACGCACTGGCCGTCTTTAAGATCTATGGCGGGGATAATAAGCATCGTTTTGCCTCGGCCATCCTACACAAGCCGCTACCGCCGCGCGAGCAAAATCAGCGCTTGGCTTTGGCGCCGAAGGGAAACTGATCGATCAGACGGGTGGCGCCGTACTCGGCCAGCTCGTCCGCCGTCACGAAGACGCCCCCGCGCTCCGCGAAGCCCTTGGCATCCTCCGTGAACGGCTTTTGCTTCTCGTAATAATTCCCGGCCCACAAGGTGGCGCCGTCGGGGCTGATGAGCTTGATCTCGAACCCGACCGCGGCGGTCTCGCCGCCCAGCTTGCTGCCCTTCCGCTCCTGATACACCAGCACGCGCCCGATGAGGGCGGCATCCGCAGCCATCTTGGCTGCAACCTGGCCTGCCCGCACAGACGGCTTGACCGGCTCCTCCTGACCCGCCAGGCTCTTGATCGCCGCCGTGGCATCATCGGGCGAGAACACCGTGAGCCCCTCGAGGATCGAGAGCTTGCCGTACACAATGCGCGTGATCCGTTCCGACGCGTGCTCCGGAATACCCGACGTCGGGCGATCCAGCCGTTGCCCGGACGACGGCACGACCTCGATGTTCGACCGTTTGATCCCGGCGGGCGCGGCCAGCTCGACCGAGATGGATTCGGTGGCCTGCAGCGTCTTGACTGATTCAAACGGCAGCACCACGACCGTCTTCACGTTATACCGGTCGATCTCAGGGAACGTCTGCGTGGTAACTTTTGGCGTGAACGCGCAGGCGCTCAGCACCACAGCCGCAAGAACGTGAAGCGTGACGCGTGACGCGTTCTTAAGATTGTGCCTCATCTGATTTTCACCCCTTACTCCTTACTCCTTACGCCTAACGCCTCACGGCTGCTAGGACCATTCCCCGAAATTTTTGACGATGCGCAGGCCGGCCGCCTGGCTCTTTTCCGGGTGGAACTGGCAGGCGAAAATATTGTCCCGCCACACGCTCGACACGAAGGGCATGCCATAGTCCGTCATCGTCGCTACCACCGACCGGTTTTGCGGCTCCACGTAATACGAATGCACGAAGTACACGTGCGCGCCGGATTCGATGCCCCGCAGGGGCGGCGCTTCGCGCTGCACCGCGATCCCGTTCCATCCCACGTGCGGCACCTTCAGGCGGATAGTCGTCTTTGCGGCCTGGCCGTTGCCGAGCGAAAACTTCTTCACGCGGCCCTGCAAGACGCCCAGCCCCTTGTGGATGCCGAACTCTTCGCTCTCCGTGAACAGGAGCTGCAGCCCCAGGCAGATGCCGAGGAACGGCTTGCCGGATTCGATCGCCTTCCGGATCGGCTCGACCAGCTCGTACGCTTCAAGATTTGCCATGCAGTCGGCGAAGGCGCCGACACCCGGCAGGACGACGTGGCTCGCATCCGCGATCGCGCGGCGGTCGCGCGTGACGACAGCCCGGTGCCCGACCGTTTCAAAGGCCTTCTGCACGCTCCGGAGATTTCCCATGCCGTAGTCGATGATGGCGATCATCACGAACAGTAAGGAGTGAAAAGTGAGGCGTGAGGAGATTTATGCTTCTCCTCGCCTTTTCACCTCACTCCTCACTCCTTACTCCTCACTCAAAGACTCCCCTTCGTCGACAAGACCCCCTTGACCCGCCCGTCGAGCGAGGTCGCCTGGTCCAGCGCCTTCGCCAGCGCCTTGAAGGTCGCCTCCATAATATGGTGCGGGTTCCGCCCGTACAGCACGTTGACGTGCAGATTGAACGCCCCGTGCGTCACGAAGGCCTGGAAAAAGTCCTCGAACAGGTAGAGATCGAAGCCCTTGATGCGCCGGTGCGGTAGCGCGGCGTTGTAGACCAGATAGGGCCGCCCGCTCAGGTCCACCGTGACCTGCGCCAGCGTTTCGTCCAGCGGTGCCGAGGCAAAGCCGAACCGCCGCACACCCTTCTTGTCGCCCAGCGCCTGCTTGAGCGCCTCGCCCAGCACGATCCCGACGTCTTCGACCGTGTGGTGGTCGTCGATGTGCGTGTCGCCCTTCGCCTGCACGGTGAGATCGAACAACCCGTGCTTGGCCATCAATTCCAGCATGTGGTCCAGGAACGGGATGGTCGTCTTGATTCGGCTCTGGCCGGCGCCGTCCAGCGTCCAGTCCACCCGGATGTCCGTCTCTTTGGTCGCTCGCTTGACGACCGCGCGCCGCGGCCGTGCGTTCCGTGCCTGCTTCATGAGAATCGGCTCTCCAACGATTTGGCGTGGGCGTCGAGCCCTTCCATGTTCGCAATGCGGACCAGGTGGTCCTTGACACGCGTCAGCTCTTCCTTGCTGTAGGAAATGATGTTGCTCTTCTTCACATAGTCGTCGTAGGACAGGGGCGAAAAGAACCGCGCCGTCCCGCCCGTCGGCAGCACGTGATTGGGCCCGGCCACGTAGTCGGCGACGGCCGGCGGCGTGTACCGCCCGAGGAACAGCGCGCCCGCGTGCCGGATCTTTTCCAGATAGTCGAAGGGCCGGTCCACCGACAGCGTCAGATGCTCCGGCGCAATCTCGTTGGCGACGTCGATCGCTTCGTCCATGCTGCCGACGACCATCGCCACCGCATGGCGCGCCAGCGACTTGGAGACGATCGGCTCCCGCTTCAGCCGTTTCACCTGGTCCTGAAGCTGCCGCGCCACGTCTTTCGCCAGCCGCTCCGAAACCGTCACGAGCCAGACCTGCGCCTCTTCGTCGTGCTCGGCTTCGCAGAGGAGGTCGGCCGCCACGTGCGCGGGATTCGCCTGCTCGTCCGCGATGACGAGTAATTCGCTGGGGCCCGCCACCATGTCCAGGGCCACCGTGCCGTAGAGCAGGCGCTTGGCCGTCGCCACAAAGATGTTGCCGGGGCCGACGATCTTGTCCACCCGCGCGATCGTCTTGGTGCCGTAGGCCATGGCGCCGACCGCCTGCACGCCGCCGAGCCGGTAGACTTCGTCGACACCCGCGATGTCCGCCGCGACCAGCAGATAGGGGCTGATCACGCCCTTGGGCGCGGGCGTGCACATCACCACCCGCTTGACCCCCGCCACCTTGGCCGGAATCGCGCACATGAGCACAGAGGACGGATAGGCGGCCTTGCCACCCGGCACGTAGAGCCCGACCGCGTCCATCGGAATGACGACCTGCCCGAGGGTCGCGCCGTTGTCCTGGTACATCCAGGTCTTGCCGCGCTGGCGCTCGTGGAACGCCATGATCCGCTGGGCGGCATAGCGCAGGGCATCGCCTTCCTCTTTCCGAATCTGGTAATAGGCTTCCTTGATCTGCTGCGGGCTGACCCGAAACTGCAGCGGCTTCAGCGAGACCCGGTCGAACTTTTTCGTGTAGCGCATGACCGCCCGGTCCCCGCCGCGCTCCACCGCCTTGAGAATCATCCTGACAGCCGTTTCCACTTTGCCGCCGGACAGGCTCGAGCGGCCGGCGATCTTCTTCAGCGCCGTTTTGAAGGCCTTGTCCGTGCTCGACAGGATTTTGATCATCGCCTCCCCCGCTTCCTGACCCGCTGCGCCCGCCGCGTGGCCGCCCGGCGGTGGCCGGCGCGACGCCCGTTCAGCCGCGCCATGAGCTCCGAGATTTCGCCATATTTCATCTTGAGGCTGGCCCGGTTGACGATCAACCGCGCCGTGGACTCGGCGATCACGTCGATTTCTTCCAGATCGTGCGCCTTCAGCGTGCGCCCGGTGGAGACGAGGTCCACGATGCAGTCGGCCAATTCCACGACCGGCGCGAGCTCGATGGACCCGTAGAGCTTGATGATCTCGACCGGAATGCCCTTCTGGTTGTAATACCGTTCCGCGATGTTGGGATACTTCGTCGCCACGCGCAGCTTCGCGGACAGGCGCTCGCGCACCGCATGCCTCTGCTTGGCCGCGATGGCGAGCCGGCACCGGCCGAATTTCAGGTCCAGCGGCTCGTACACGTCCCGGTCCTGCTCCAGCAGCATGTCTTTGCCGACCACACCCACGTCTGCCGCGCCGTATTCGACATACGTCGGCACGTCGCTCGGCCGGATAATCATGAGCCTGGCATCCTTCTCGGGACACTCAAACACCAGCCGCCGGCTGCCCGGCGACAAGCCCTTGCTCACATAGCCGGCCTTCCGGAACAGCGCAATGGCCGGCTCCAGCAATTTTCCTTTTGAGAGCGCGATCGTGATCATGCCCCCGCCTTGGCCGCCGCCTGGCCTGTGCCGGGGACCCGGCGGATCGCCGCGCCCAGCCCGTTGAGTTTTTCCTCGATCCGCTCGTAGCCGCGGTCTAGATGATAGACCCGCGCGATCTCCGTCTCGCCTTCCGCCGCCAGCCCCGCCACGATCAAGCCGGCGCTCGCCCGCAGATCCGACGCCATCACCGGCGCGCCGCTGAGCTTCGCCGTGCCGGTCACCACCGCGTGGCTGCCGTCAACCTTGATCTCCGCGCCCATGCGCCGCAGCTCCGGCACGTGGATGAACCGGCTTTCGAACACCGTTTCCGTGATCACGCTGGTGCCTTGCGCGACGCACATGAGCGCCATCATCTGCGCCTGCATGTCGGTCGCAAACCCCGGATAGGGATAGGTCTTCACGTCCACACTCTTGAGCCGCCCCGACGCCTTGATGCGCACCGACTCCTTGTTCTCCACGACCTCGGCGCCCGTCTCGCGCAGCTTCGTGATAACCGCTTCCAGGTGCTGCGGCCGGCAGTCCTTGACACAGACGTCGCCGCCCGTGATCGCGCCCGCCGCCAGATAGGTGCCCGCCTCGATCCGGTCCGGGATGACCTCATGATCCGCGCCGCGCAATTCCTTGACGCCCTCGATCGTGATCAGATCGGTGCCGGCGCCGGCGATGCGCGCGCCCCGCTTCAAGAGGAAGGCCGCCAGGTCCAGGATCTCCGGCTCCTTCGCCGCGTTTTCGATCACGGTCGTCCCCTCGGCCAGGCACGCCGCCAGCATCAGATTTTCCGTGCCCGTCACCGTCGGGAAGTCCAGGCAGATCCGCGCGCCCTTCAAGCGGGCCGCCTTCGCTTTGATGTAGCCATGCTCGACCGTGACGGTCGCGCCTAATTTTTCCAATCCCGCCAGGTGCAGATTCACCGGCCTGGTGCCGATCGCGCAGCCGCCGGGCAGCGACACCGTGGCTTCGCCCCAGCGGGCCAGCAGCGGCCCCAGCACGACCACCGAGGCGCGCATCGTCCGCACCAGATCGTAGGGCGCCTCCGACGAGCGGAACGCGTCCATCTTCATGACCACGCGGTCGCCCTCGGTCCGCACCGAGGCGCCCAGCAGGCCTAGCAGCTTGCCCATCGTGAGCACGTCCACCACACGCGGGACATTGGAGACCACGCACTCGCCGCCGCCCAGCAGGACCGAGGCCAGGATCGGCAGCGCGGCGTTCTTCGCCCCGCTGACCTTGACGTCGCCTTGCAACCGCCGCCCACCCGTGATGATAATTTTATCCATTGGACTATAGTAATCAGTAATGAGTGATCAGTGATGAGTGACAAGTTGTCCTGACTTCGCCCTTGCGCATCTGGCCCTCGTCACTCATGACTCATCACTCATCACTGCTTTCTCGCGCAGACGACCCGATCAATGTTCGCCTGGTCCGGTTGAATCTCCACCGCTCCGTATCGCCCCGCTGCCTCGATGAGCCGGTGGACCGGTTCCGCCTGTCCCTGCCCCACTTCCATGATGAGCCACCCGCCTTCGCACAGCAGGTCGGCAGCGTTCCCTACGAGACGGCGATAGACCGCCAGTCCGTCCTCGCCGCCGGCGAGGGCCACCCGCGGCTCGAAAAGCCTGACCTCCGGCTGCAGCGCCTCCCAGTCGCGCTCGGCGATATAGGGAGGATTGGACACGAGGACGTTCACCAGGCCCGAAAGCCCGTTCACGCGCAGGGGCTCCAGCAGATCGCCTTCGAACCACGTGATGTTCGCGGCGACTCCATGGCGCTCCGCATTGCGGCGGGCCACACGCAGGGCTTCCGTCGAACAATCCGTCGCATAGAGCACAGCCCGGGGCAACCGGCACGTGAGCGACACGGCGATGCAGCCGGACCCGGTGCCGATGTCCGCAATGACCGGGCGATCTCCAGACGCGAGGCGGGCCACGGCCTCCACGAGCCCTTCCGTTTCGGGCCGCGGAATGAGCACGCCCGGCTCCACCTCGAACTCCAACCCGCAAAACTCCTGCGTGCCGAGGAGATACTGCAAGGGCTCGCGCCGCGCACGCCGGGCCAGCAGGGCCTGCGCGCGGCCGAGCCGATCGCCCTCCACCGCCTGCGATTCGTTCAAGCGCAGCTCGAGCTGCGTCATGCGCAGGGCCTGCTCGAGCAGCCAAGCGGTCTCCTGCGCAGCCTGCTCGATGCCGGCACGCGAGAGGAGTCCGGCTCCCTGACGCACCAGGTCGCCGACCGTCATGACGCCCGTGGCCTTCTGTTCCGTCACCATGCTCACAGGGTCTCCGCCGTCATCTGTTTCGCCTGCGCGGCCTTCAGCCCTTCGATCAGCTCGTCCATATCGCCATCCAATACCTGTTCCAGCCTGTGCAGCGTCAGCCCGATCCGGTGATCCGTCACGCGGTTCTGCGGAACATTGTAGGTCCGGATCTTTTCGCTCCGGTCGCCGGTCCCGACCTGCGACTTCCGCTGCTGCGCGATTTCGGCGTCCTGCCTCTCCCGCTCCGCCTCGACGATGCGCGTGCGCAGCGTGCGCATGGCCTTCGCGCGATTCTTCAATTGCGACCGCTCGTCCTGGCACGTCACGACCACGCCGGTCGGAATGTGCGTGATCCGAACGGCCGACTTGGTCGTATTGACGCTCTGCCCGCCGGCGCCCGAGGAGCAGAAGGTGTCGATGCGAAGGTCGTTCGGACTGATGTTCACATCCACCTCCTCCACCTCTGGCATCACGGCGACCGTCACGGTCGAGGTGTGAATGCGCCCGCTGGCTTCCGTGGCCGGCACCCGCTGGACACGGTGCACGCCGCTCTCGTGCTTGAGCTGGCCGTAGGCGCCCTTGCCCTCGACCAGCAGGACAACGTTCTTGTACCCGCCGATGCCGGTCTCGTCCGCCTCCATCAATTCCGTTTTCAGCCGCTTGCGCTCCGCGTAGCGCGTATACATCCGCAGGAGATCGCCGGCGAACAGGGCGGCTTCTTCGCCGCCTGCACCGGCCCGGATTTCTACGAACGTGTTCTTCTCATCCCGCGGGTCCTTCGGGACCAGAAGCTCCGTCGCCCGCTCTTCCATCCGGCGACGCCTATCTTGAAGTGTGCGGACTTCCTCGGTCGCCAGCCCCTTCACCCCGGCGTCGGCGTCCTTGAGCATCTGCTCCGCCTCGTCGAGCTGCCTGAGCAGCGCCTGGTAGTCGGCGAACAGGTGCGCGGCCTCCTCCAGGTCGGTGCGCTCCTTGTTGAGCTTGCGCACCTGGTCCGGCTGGCTGAGGACGGACGGCTCCGTGAGCTGATGAGTCAGCTCGTCGTACCGCTTGGCCGTGGCCTCCCACTTGGCCAGCAGCAGCGCGTCTCTGGACTCTGCCGTATTCGTTTCAGCCATATCTCTTTATCTCTTTGCCTGAAAAAACAGAGGGACCTTGCCCGTTCATGAAACAGTGTCTCTCTTTACTTCTTCCTCTTCTGCCCTGTCTTTCTCTTTGTATTCTTATTCCGGTCCAAAAAAACAGAGGGACCCTGCCCGCTCGTGAACTAGCGTCCCTCTTTACTCTATCTTCTGTGTCTGGTCCGTCTCCTTTATTCCGGTCCACAAAAACAGAGGGACCCTGCCCCTCAACGAAGCAGGGTCCCTCTGGTGAAGCGCGCTAATGCGTCAAATTTGCGATCGGCGTCACCCTTACTTCGTCTTTTTGGCGTACTTCTTCTTGAACCGCTCCACACGCCCTTCCGTATCGATGATTTTCTGCGTCCCCGTAAAGAAGGGATGGCAATGGGAGCAAATGTCCACTTTGAGGTCGCCGACCGTCGAACGCGTCTTGGACTTGGCCCCGCAGGCGCAGCTGATGGTGGCTTCCCTGTACACCGGATGAATGCCCTTTTTCATTTCAAACTCCTCAGCGAGTAGCACGCAGCGAATAGCCAGCAGCCTGGTTGCCCGAAGCTATTCGCTACGAGCTGCCAGCT
>Ga0247727_10015135_pt1 | contig 12703 bp, 6 predicted proteins | sample WisWelCaveWW1625_FD_202498 | JGI IMG/M metagenome (GOLD analysis project Ga0247727, IMG submission 202498) | Biofilm microbial communities from Wishing Well Cave, Virginia, United States - WW16-25 | ecosystem: Environmental > Aquatic > Deep subsurface > Groundwater > Cave microbial mat | place... | reverse complement strand
AAGAACATGGGCAATATACTGCTTGTACGATGGACGGTGTTCGCTAGGCTCTCGGTCATGAAGACCATTGATTTCAACCGCGAGCCCGCCAGCTACCGGCACTGGATCTTCGAAGTCAACGGGCCGGTCGCGCGGCTTTGGATGCAGGTTCGCGAGAACGAAGGATTCCAGCCGGGCTACGTCCTCAAGCTCAACAGCTATGACCTCGGGGTCGACCTCGAGCTCGCCGACGCCGTGCAGCGGCTGCGTTTCGAGCATCCGAGGGTGCGTGTTCTGGTGATCGGCTCCAGACTCGACAAGGTTTTTTCCGCCGGCGCCAACATCTTCATGCTGCAGAGCTCGACCCACTCGTTCAAAGTGAACTTCTGCAAGTTCACCAACGAGACCCGGTTGTGGCTCGAGGAGCTGTGCCGGGAATCGGGCGTGCACACGATTGCGGCTCTCAATGGCACCGCCTCGGGCGGCGGTTATGAGCTCGCGATCTCCTGCGAAGAGATGCATCTGATCGACGACGGCAATTCCGCGGTCAGCCTGCCGGAAACGCCCCTCCTGGGGGTCCTTCCCGGAACCGGTGGCCTGACTCGGCTGGTCGACAAACGCAAGGTGCGGCGCGATCTCGCCGACGCCTTCTGCACGCTGGCGGAAGGATGTCGCGGGTCGAAGGCGTTGAAGTGGAATCTTGTCGACTTCGTCCATGCGCGCAGCCGCTTTCAGGACAAGGTCGACGAGCGAGTACGCGAGATCCTGACCCGGCAGCCGACCGTCGTTCGAGAGGGACCCGGGATCCATCTGTCCAGAGTCGAGCCGTTCATCGAAGGGGACACGATCCACTACTCCACGGTTGCATTGAAGGTCGACGAACGACAACGCGTTGCCGAGATCACCGTTCGAGGACCCGAGAGTCCGGAGCCGCGGACTCCCGAGGAGTTGATCGAGAAGGGTGATCAGGCCTGGATCCTGCGCTTTGCCCGCGAGCTGGACGACGCACTTCTTCAACTGCGTTTCGCCTTTGAGCCCCTCGGACTTCTCGTGCTCAAGACCCGGGGAGATCTCGAGTCGGTGACCGCGGCCGAGGAGATCCTGAAGAAGCATCCGGGCCACTGGTTGGTCAACGAGTCGCGACTTCTGATCGGCCGCGTGCTGCGACGTCTCGAGGTGACGGCGCGCAGCGTCTTTGCAGTGATCGAGCCGGAAAGCTGCTTCGCCGGCGTCCTCTTCGAGCTCGCTCTCGCCGCCGACCGCAGCTTCATGCTGAACGATGAGAATGGAAGGAGCCGGATCCAGCTTTCCGCGCTCAACGGCGGAGCCTTCCTGATGGGAAACGGGCTCACTCGTTTGCAGTGCCGATTCTTCGGCGATCCCGCGGCGGTCCCGAAGGCGTTGCGCCACGTCGACCCGATCGGTGCCGGGCAGGCTGCGGAGCTGGGCCTGGTCACGTTCACGCCCGATGAGATCGACTGGGAGGACGAAGTTCGCGTCGCCGTCGAGGAACGTGCCAGCCTATCTCCGGACGCGCTGACCGGGATGGAGGCGAATCTGCGATTTCCCGGTCCCGAGACGCTGGAGACCAAGATCTTCGGCCGTCTGTCCGCCTGGCAGAACTGGATCTTCATTCGTCCCAACGCCACCGGCGACGAGGGTGCATTGACCATGTATGGACGCCCGGAACGGCCGTCCTTTGACTGGAAGAGAACCTGAGATGTCACAAGTCGATCGTTTCGCCAGGATCCCCAACAACGTTGATCTGAACGGCGACAAGAAGCTTCAGCGTGCCCTCGAGAAATGGCAGCCCGCCTTTCAACAGTGGTGGATGGAGATGGGACCGGAGGGATTCCAGGAAAAGGACGTCTACCTGCGCACCGCGATCTCTGTGAACGCGGACGGCTGGGCGCACTTCGATTACGTGAAGATGCCCGATTACCGGTGGGGGATCTTCCTCTCGGACCCGATTCCCGACCGCAAGATCCACTTCGGCGATCGGATCGGTCAACCGGCGTTGATGGAGGTGCCCGGAGAGTTTCGCAACATCCTTCGTCGGATCATCGTGACGCAGGCCGACACCGAGCCGGCGTCAGTCGAGCAGCAGCGCCGTCTCGCGCATACCGCACCCAGCCTTTACGACATGCGCAACCTGTTCCAGGTCAATGTCGAAGAGGGCCGGCACCTGTGGGCGATGGTGTATCTCCTGCACGCGTTTTTCGGGAAGGACGGTCGCGACGAGGCCGACGAGCTCCTCTGTCGGCGGGCCGGCGACCCGGACAAGCCGCGCATCCTCGGGGCCTTCAACCAGCCTTGCAACGACTGGCTGTCGTTCTTCGCCTTCACGATGTTCACCGACCGCGACGGCAAGTACCAGCTTGCGTCTCTGGCCGAGAGCAGCTTCGACCCGCTGGCGCGCAGCTGCAAGTTCATGCTGACCGAGGAAGCGCATCACCTGTTCGTCGGTGAGACCGGAATGCAGCGAGTCGTCAAGCGAACCGCGGAGCTGATGAATGCCCATCCGGGCAAAGATCCCCGGGCGGTGGGAGCGATCGACCTTCCCACGATCCAGAGGGTCATCAATTTCTGGTACTCGTACTCGCTCGATCTTTTTGGCGGCGAGATCTCGTCCAACTCCGCCGATTTCTTCGCGGCGAGCCTCAAAGGGCGGTTTCAGGAGTCGGCCCGCGAGGAGCACACGGCACTCGAGCGCACTCGAGAGATGCCGGTGGTCGAGAATGGTCGTCTCGTGCACCGCGAAGTCCCCCTGCGCAACGCTCTCAATGAGGTGCTGCGCGACGACTACGTCGACGACTGCGAGCGCGCCCTGGGGCGCTGGAACAAGGAGCTCGAGAAGGCGAATCGTGAGGAACGCCTGTTCCTGCCGAGCCGCCGGTTCCACCGACATCAGGGCGAGTATTCACAACACAATTTCAACCTGCAGGGCGAGTTGATCCTGAGGGACGAGTTCGAGAGGAACCGCGACGTCTGGCTGCGGACCGAATCCGACGATGCATTCCTCAAAGACCTGATGAAGCAGGTCGTCGAGCCCGGCAAGCTTGCTCATTGGATCGCCCCGCCTGCCCGCGGAATCAACGGCCTTGCCGAAGACTTCGAGTACGTCAAGCTGTGATGGTCAACGCCTGAGCTTGAGCCTTCGAAGGGCGACGAGGCTCATCCGCAGGAGAAGCAGGCCATCGCGGAACCGCCGGATCTTGATGTCTCCGTAGGTGCGGGCGCGGTAACGCACCGGGAGATCGCGGATCTTGAGGTGATGCAGCGCGGCGCCGAAGATCAGGTCGAAATCGCAGAACGGGTCGAGCCCTCCGAAGGAGTCGCGCGTCTCCTTGATCTGTCGGTGGGTCTCGCGCGTGAATACCTTCGTGCCGCACAGCGTGTCCTTGATCGTCTGCCCCAGGAGCCAGCTCAGCACGAGGCTGAAGAACTTGTTCCCCACGATGTTGAGCAGGCGCATCGCGCCCTCTTCCATCGGGTAGACGAGGCGGGTTCCGTTGATCATCTCGCCGCGGCCCTCGGCGATCGCGAGCAGGAACTTGGGAAGGTCCTCGGGCGGAACGGTCAGGTCCGAGTCGAGAATGCACAAAACATCGTTCTTCGCCGCATCGAACAGCAGGCGCATCGCGTCGTTCTTGCCGGTGCCTTCCTGATGGAGGAGTCGAATCGTGAACGGTCGGGTGCTGTCGCTCATCACCGCCTCGATCTCCTGAACCGTGCCGTCGGTCGAATGCCCGTCGCAGAACAGGACCTCCATCGTCGGACCAAGGACCGGCATGCGCTCGATGGCCGGGCGGATATTGCCTTTCTCGTTGCGGCAGGGAACCAGCACCGAAGCGCTGAGCTTCTTCGCCTCGGGCACGGGCGTTGGTCGCGCCACCAGGTACTGGACGAAGTTGAAGGAGCGGAGCAGGGGGAGCGGCGACAGAAACGTGTTCAGGAGCCAGGAGAACAGCGGGATCTTCTTGGGGAAGAGCGCACGCGAGCCGCTCGAGACGACCTCGAAATGATTGAGATGGAGAAAACCTTGAAGGTCGTGCAGCGACAGCCAGTTCTCGTCGGGCACCGGCATCTTGAGACGCACCTTCTCGCCTAGCTTGAGCAGCGGCTCCCACAAGAAGTTGTACCAAGTGAGGATGAGACGGGTGTGATCCTTTGCGACCCCGCGCACCTCGCGCAGCGCCTTCCACACGTCGTCGAGATGTCCGACCACGTCGCTCATCACGATGAAGTCGAAGCTTTCGTCCAGGAGCTCCTGCGGGAGCTCCTCGACGTCCCCCTGGAGAAAACTGAGCCGCGGATACTTGGCACGAGCGATCTCGACCATGCGCAGGGAAAGGTCGACTCCCACTCCGTGGGAAGCGCCCAGATTCCCGAGGATGTCTCCGGTCGCGGACCCGATCTCGAGAACACGACTGCCTTTGGGGATCAGGGACTTGAGGAGCTTGAGCACCTCCTGGTGGTAACCGCCACCGCGTCGGCGCCACTGGTCGCGCATCGGTGCCAGCTCGTCCCAGAACGCCGCGCGGCGTCTCTTGCGCTCCGCTTCCTGCTGGATGAACTCCGACACTCCTGTCATCTCCCCTCATCCGTGAACGCCGGGTAGCGCGCCGCAGCCAGCATTCGCTCGACGGAGCTCAGGTCCGCGGCCAGACGCAGGGTGCCCCAGAGCCCTTTCAGCCGCGAGCTGCCGAGGACGAGGCACGCGAGCACGCAAGCGGCGCTGATCCACGCTCCGGTCGTGGCGCTGTCCGGGCGATAGGAAAGCTCCAGGGTTCCCGTTCCCGCCGGAACCGCCACCGACAACAACCCGCGTCGATTGCGCACCTCGATCGGCCTTCCCGCGAACCGGGCCTTCCATCCGGAGGCATGGTTCTGGTTGACCATCAGCACGTCAGCAAGGTCGAGGTCGAGGTCGAAGACCAGATGGTTCGGAGTGAAATCACGCGGGTTCACCGAACCCGTGTTCTCGAGGAAATACTCCCCGCGATACCCCGGCTCTCCTTCGGCGGCCGGCCGGCCCTCGCGCCAGCGAGACTCCAGCCTCTCGCGGATCACCTCCTCGTAGGCGAAGAGAACGCCGCGATTCTGCAGCACCGACGGCAGCATCGCTGACCTGTTTCCGAGGCTGGTGACGAACGGCGTCCGGATCCCTGCGAGCTCGGGAAGCCCGGCCCGGGGATGGCTCTCGAGAAGCCGGCAATGCTGGTAGAGCAGAGGGGCGAGCGAGGTCAGGCCGACGACCATTGCCGCTGCCACCGACGCCGCGCCGGCGTCCGAGAAGACCGCATTCACCAGACGCCCCAGCGAATTGGACAGCAGCCAGCCCAAGGGAATCGCCATCACCATCATCATCGACATCGGCAGGTTGAGCGACCATAGACCGGGGAGCTTGCGCAGCAGGGCCCAGAGATTGAGCGGCGAAGTTCTTCCCAGAACGAGCAACAGGAAAAATCCAAACAGACACCAGCAGACCGCGTCGTGGCGCACGCAGACCGCGCCGAACACCAGCAGTGCCATCAGCGGTACGCCGAGGTGAACGCCGACGAACAGCGGTTCGCCGAACAGTACGTCGCGGCGCCCGGTGACGGGCGACAGCAACAAGGCGGAGATAGAGTCGAGAAAATGCCGAAAGGCTCCTGGATCCAGCATGGCCGCGTCGGCGAGCTCTGGCGTGCGCCGCGGAAACTCGAGATACAGTTCGACCGTGGGTACGAGACGGATCGCGGCAAGTCCGAGTCCAAGAAAGAGACCGAGCAGCGCAAGGGCGCTCAGTTTCACGACGCAGGACCAGCGACCTTGGAGCAGCACGATCAGGCCGAGAAGAAGGCCGCCTCCGACGAGCGCGTAGAAGCCTCCCTCAAGGACGATCAACGCAACGACCAGCGCGAACCCTGCGACCCAACGTCGGTCCTTCAGCGTCCGAAAAAAGGTCCACAAGAGCCACGGCACGAGTGAGGCATTGGCGCGGTTGACGACACCGCCGCTGATCAATGGCCCGAGCATGAACAGCATCGACAACGCGGCGAGGAACGCCCCGCTTTGCGCGTGCTGCAGCCGGCGCGCCAGGAGGTACGCGCCGGCAAACGCCGTCACCGCGTGCAGGACGAAGAATCCGGCGGTGCCGGCGACCGTCCCCAGGAGCAGCACCGGGAAGAAGAACGGCGAGAACGCGTTGAACTGCGGGTGCGCCACCCCGGGAAACCCTCCCAGGTGGTACGGATTCCACCAGGGGATCTGCCCGTACACGACCAGAGAGCGGCGCTGCGCCTCGAAGAACGATTGATACTGGTCCCAGTCCCCGAATTGAAAGTAGGAGTGTTGATGAAACACTGCGACGGCCCAGAGCAGTGGCGCAAGACCCAGCAGCCACGGAAGCCAGCGCGGCCTCTTCACCGAGTTTCCTTTGCGCCGGCCCAAGGTTCCGTCGGGTCCATTTCCCTCGCCCTCCGCAGGGCCTCTGCTGCCAGCTCAAGGTGGCCGAGAAGCCCGTGCACCTGGCTCAGGTACCACCAGGTGACCGCATCCGAGAGTTCGGACTCAGGAATCGACTCGAGGATCCTTAGTGCCTCCGCCGGGCGCCGTTCGTTCAAGTGCTTCGTGACCTCGACCAGAGTCTGCGCCGCCCGGATGCGGCGGTCGAGATCGTCCCTCGATCCAAAATCGCGGGCGAGAGCCCGGAAGATCGAGCGAGAGAGTTCCGGCCGCGCGCGGGACAACAATCGCTGTCCATGTTCCAGGCGATCGTCGTACTCTGCCGCCAGGGATCGTTCCCGCCATAGGAAGACGACGACCCCGCACAGGACATAGATCAACGTCGTGGAGACCGCTGTTCGCCGGATCATCGGAATGCCTGTAATGCTGGATTCCATCCGAACAAGAGTCGTGACCCTGGAATGATCGGAAAAAGAGGAACAGCTGCTCACGCGCCGTCCGCTGCCACCGCGTGGTCGGTCGTCGGCTGTGCTGCCCGAGGGATGCGGAGCGAGCTTACAGGATGCTGAACATCTCGACGAGCGGGCGGTGCTGCAACAGATAGTTGCTGTCGATCGAGTACCGGGCGTTCCAGGGAAGGACATCCGCGTCGGCAAGAAGGCCGAGAGCGACGATCGAGAAGGCGCGTCGCAGGTCTGGATCGCTGCGCTTGCGCGCAAGCTTGAGCAGAGGCTGCGCCGCGGACGGGTCGCCGGTGATCCCGAGGGCCTTGGCGGCGGCCGAGGCCTGGTTGAGGTCGTCCGCGTCCCGCAACACTGCGATCAAAGTCGGCACGAGCGTCGGGTCGCGCAGCAGGGCGAGGCTGCGTGCAGTCTCGAGCTGGAGCGACGGTGGCAGTCCGTGGGTCGCGATCAATTTCCGGAGCGGCTCGACGGAGGCCTGGTCAAGAAGCATCCCCAGCGCCGTGACCAAGTGGCCGCGGAGGGCCGCATCCTGGGTGCTCTCGAGACGTCGCAGGAGGTCATCCCCGAGCTCGCTCGCCTTCATCAGACCGGCGGCGATGGCGATCGCTCCCTGCAACGAGGGATTGGACTCCTCGCGGAAAGTCTCCTTGAGCTTGGTGCCGGTCAGCTCGCACAGGCTGCGCTCGCGGACGCCGCGACTGAACAGCCCCAGCGCAATCGCGGCGAACGGCCGCAGGTTCTTGTACGCCGGCGAACGAAGCCTCCTCAGCAGCTCTTCGTGAATCGCGGCGAGCGGCACCAGCGACTCGGCACTGAGTCGATCGCTTCGGGAGAAGCGCTCGCCGATTCGCCCGAGGGAGATGCACGCGAACGAGCGCACCATGACGTCGGGGTCCGTGAGACTCCTCTGCAGCATCTGCACGGCCTCACGATCCTCGACCGCTGCAAGGCCGCCAAGGGCGATGGCAGCGGATCGGCGCAGCTCGTTGGGTCCTCGATCGTCCTCGACGATCTTCACCATGCGCGCCAGCGCGGTGCGCGAGGCGAACGCCGGCAGACGCTGGATGGCGACCGGAACCTGCGCGCGCACCTCCCGGTCGAGGTCGGCCTCCTCGAGCAGTCCGAGAAGCCCTTGGAGCGACAGACTGACCGCGGAGTCGTGCATTCCCAGACTGAGAACGCACGCGGCAGCGACCGGACGTGGAGTCGATCGGTCGCGACAGACTCGGAGCAGGGGTTCCACACTCGAGGGATCGTTGAGCAGACCCAGGCTGAGAGCGGCGTTGCTGCGTACCATGTCGGAGACGGCGCCGCTTGCCAGCTTGCGGCCTTGGGTGCTGGCCAGAAGAAGCTCGTTGAGCTCCCTTCCCGAGCGCCCGTCGCGCAGGATTCCGAGGGAGAGAACCGCGGACTCCTGCGGGCTGCGCTCCGGATGAGAAACCGTCTGCAGCAGAGCATCGCGATACGGGGCGATCTCCTCCGGGCCAAGGCCCATCGCGGCGCGCGCGACGGCGATCGCCGCCGAGTCGGCGACCTCCAGAGAAGAGTCCGAGAGGGCGCGCACGAGCTCCGGCAGAATCCCGATGCGCAATGCTCGCAGCTCATCGATCCGGTCCTTCGAGGCGGTCGTTCCCCGTCCGGTGAAGAACCCGGCGGATTCAGTGACCGTCGGAGTCTCGCTCAGCGTCGCCCGCTGCAGATACGCCTCGCGATTGTGTCCCCACCACAGTTCCCAACGGTCGTCCGTTGCGGCCCCGCCGCTGAGACCGCCGGTGATGCTGGGATTGGAGCCGCTGTCCGTGGTTCTGCCGCCGGGACGGCCTCGATAGATCCCGCCGTGGGCGAGAAGATCCTGACCGAAGGTCAGGCTGAAAAGAATCAGCGGCACACATCGCATGGCGAGGACTCCCGCAACTTCCACCGTTGCGAGTGGGGCGTCCGTCCGGCTGAACGGCTCTCGATGCCCAGCCGTGACCACGGCTGACTATATCCATCGCCGAGGAAGTCGGTGACCCATCCGCCGGACCCGGCGGTGTCTGCTCGAACTCCCGTTCCGCGGGGAAGTCGGCTCAGGTACTGATTGGGGCGTCCATCACCCGAAAGAGGGCCGTTGAGGGGGACATCGAAGAGACGAGTCGGCGTGCGCGCGGCCTCTTGGCGGGTGCAGGGGCGAGTCGCCTCAACCCAGCGAGTTCGACCTCACGAAACGACATGCCCGCCGGAGCCACGGCAGAGCCTGATTCAGATCGCGCGTGGAATCGAGAGGCAGCTCCACCAGATCGTTTTCCGGTCCAGGCTGCGGCTCGAACGATCTTGAGTCCCGAACCTTGAGTGCGTCCTCGCGCTGCCTTGGATGGAGCTTTACCACGACGCCCGTCCGGGTCAGGAACGCGAACAGTGAACCCTGGATGGTGAAGCTGGTCCGGTCCTTGGTGCGCTGAGCTTCCACGCCTTTCCAGCGAAGCAGCGTTTCCTCGAGCTGCTTGGCAACCTCGGTCGGCATTGCAGTATCCGCTCTCCGTTGAGACTCGTTTTCCGCCGGCGTGGCGGCAAGAATCGCGGCGACAGGATACCAGGATGAATCGTCCTCTGGAAGCCGAGCCCGTGCCGATTCTCATCAGAGCAGCATGAAGGTCCGGGCTAGACCCGATGCTATGCGCGCGCCCGCCGTCCATGAAACTGGATTCCCGCTTTCGCGGGAATGACGCAGGCTCCTAGCTCCAAAGTGCATGGCATTGGGGCTAGACCTCGATCTCCGCGAGGCTGCGTGGATGACGGGTCTTGTGGAAGTCTTGCAGCGCTTTCACTCCCAAGCCGTGCTTCTTCAGTGAGTGGATCGCCGCAACCGCTGCGCGTGCTCCGTGAATCGTGGTGATCGCAGGAATTCCGAGGACGACCGATTGCGTGCGGATGACCACTTCGTCCGCCTGGGACTCGGGACCGGGCGACGGCGTATTGATCACCAGTCCGACTTCGCGGTTCTTGATGATGTCGAGTACGTTGGGCCGTCCTCGACCGATCTTGTACACCCGGCCGACCTCCACGCCCGCGGCCTTGAGAGCGCGGTAAGTCCCATGCGTCGCGAGCAGCTCGAGACCCAGGAGGCTCAAGGTCTTGGAGATCTCGACCGCCTCGCGTTTGTCGGAATCCTTGACGGAGATGAACACCTTTCCCGAGGTCGGAATGTTCATTCCGGCGCCGAGGTAGGCCTTGGCGAGCGCCAGTCCTAGGTCGGCGTCGATTCCCATCACCTCGCCGGTGGACTTCATCTCCGGGCCGAGGATCGTGTCGGCTCCTGGCAGCTTGGAGAACGGGAACACGGGCGCCTTGACCGAGAAGTGCTCGGGCCAGACTTCTTCGGTGAATCCAAGCTGCTCCAAGGTGGCGCCTGCCATGACCTTGGCGGCGAGCTTGGCGAGCGGAACGCCGATCGCCTTGGACACGTACGGCACCGTCCGCGACGCGCGCGGGTTGACTTCGAGGACGTAGATGTCCTCGCCCTTGATCGCGAGCTGGAGGTTCATCAAGCCGCACACCTTGAGCTCTCGGGCGAGCGCGTGGGACATGCTCCGGATTCGTGAGATCTGGGACTCCGACAGCGTGTGGGGCGGGAGCACGCAGACGCTGTCGCCCGAGTGCACTCCCGCCTCTTCGATGTGCTCCATCACTCCGCCGACTACGGCCGTCGTTCCGTCGGAGATGACGTCGACGTCGACTTCGATCGCGTTCTCGAGGTAGTCGTCGATCAGGACCGGCTTCTCGGGGGAGGCCTGGACCGCCTCCTCCATGTACTGGCGCAGGCTGTCTTCCGAGTACACGATGCGCATGGCCCGGCCGCCGAGAACGAAAGAGGGACGAACGACCACGGGATAGCCGATCCGTCGCGCGACCTCGAGCGCCTCCTTCTCGCTGCGGGCGATGCCGCTGTCGGCCTGCTTGAGACTCAGCCGAAGGAGCAGCTCTCGAAACTGCTCCCGGTCCTCGGCGCGGTCGATCTCGATCGGCGAGGTTCCCAGGATCGGCAGGCCCCGGTCGTACAGGGCGCGAGCGATGTTGAGCGGAGTCTGTCCGCCGAACTGCACGATGATCCCGTGGATCTTCTGGCTCTCGAAGATGTTGATCACGTCCTCGAGCGTCACGGGCTCGAAGAACAACTGATCGGACGTGTCGAAGTCGGTCGACACCGTCTCCGGATTCGAGTTCACCATGATCGTCTCGAAGCCGGCCTCGCGCAGGGCGTAGGACGCCTGCACGCAGCAGTAGTCGAACTCGATGCCCTGGCCGATGCGATTGGGTCCGCCGCCCAGGATCATGATCTTCTTGCGGCCGCTGTCGACCACCTCGGTCTGTTCCCCGTAGGTGGAGTACAGGTACGGTGTTTTCGATTCGAATTCGGCGCCGCAGGTGTCGACCCGCCGGTAGGCAGGAAGGATTCCAGCCTTCTTGCGCTGCCGTGCCACCTCATCGATCGAAGTTCCGTACAAGGTGGCGAGCTGCGCGTCCGAGAAGCCCAGGCGTTTGGCGAACAGGAGATTCTCGTCGGACAGCTCTTCCAGCCGCGAGTGCTTGCGCAGCTCGGTCTCCGCCTCGACGATCTGTGCCAGGTTGTCGAGGAACCAGGGGTCGATGCCCGTCAGCTCATGAATGCGATCGATCGGGATGCCGGATTTGATCGCGTACCGCAGGTAGTACAGGCGGTCATCAGTGGGGATCGAGAGCTGTTGCATGATCTGCTCGCGGTCGAGCACGCAGTCATTCGCGATCATCCGGTCCTTGGTGTCGAGTCCCAGGCCCGCGCGCTGGTTCTCGAGCGACCGCACGGCCTTCTGCACCGCCTCCTTGAAGGTGCGGCCGATGGCCATCGTCTCGCCAACCGATTTCATCTGCGTCGTCAGAGTCTTGTCGACCCCGGGAAACTTCTCGAATGCCCAGCGCGGGACCTTCACCACGCAGTAGTCGATCGTCGGTTCGAAGCAGGCCGGCGTCTTCTTGGTGATCTGGTTCTGGATCTCGTCGAGGCTGTAACCGACTGCCAGCTTCGCGGCGATGCGAGCGATCGGAAAACCGGTCGCCTTCGAGGCGAGCGCGGAGGATCGCGACACCCGCGGGTTCATCTCGATCACCACCATCTGTCCGTTCTCGGGGTTGACCGCGAACTGGACATTCGAGCCGCCGGTCTCTACGCCGATCTCGCGCAGGATGGCGAAGGAGGCGTCGCGCAGGATCTGGTACTCGCGGTCGGTCAGCGTCTGGACAGGCGCCACTGTGATCGAGTCGCCGGTGTGGATCCCCATCGGATCCATGTTCTCAATGCTGCACACGACGACGCAGTTGTCCTTGTAATCGCGCATCACCTCGAGCTCGAACTCCTTCCATCCCTGGACCGATTTCTCGATCAGGATCTCGGAGTTGAGCGACAGCTCCAGGCCGACCGCGCAGATGCGCTCGTACTCCTCGATGTTGTAGGCGATGCCCCCGCCCGTGCCGCCCAGCGTGAAAGACGGGCGGATCACCGCCGGAAGACCGATCTGGTCGCGAACCTGGAGCGCCTCGGTCAGCGTGTACGCGATCGCGGACGGCGGGACGGGCAGCCCGATGTTGACCATCGCCTCCCGGAACAGCAGTCGGTCCTCGGCCTTCTTGATCGCCTCGTACCGGGCCCCGATCATCTCGACGCCAAACTTGTCGAGGACTCCGCGCTCATGGAGCTGGATCGCCGTGTTGAGCGCCGTCTGTCCTCCGAGGGTCGGCAGCAGCGCATCGGGCCGCTCGATCTCGATGATGCGTGCGACGACGTCCGCGCTGATTGG
>Ga0247727_10015134_pt1 | contig 12704 bp, 13 predicted proteins | sample WisWelCaveWW1625_FD_202498 | JGI IMG/M metagenome (GOLD analysis project Ga0247727, IMG submission 202498) | Biofilm microbial communities from Wishing Well Cave, Virginia, United States - WW16-25 | ecosystem: Environmental > Aquatic > Deep subsurface > Groundwater > Cave microbial mat | place... | reverse complement strand
TAGAACACGTTGGCCCCGGAACTGGCCCTCGTTTGCAGGAAGGCCCAGATCAGGCCCAGCGTTACGCTGCCCAGAAGCGAGAGGATGAACAGATCCGCGGGCATGATGCGGAACGGTGAATTGCCCTCAGCGGCGACATCAACCCGCATGAAGAACCAGAACCAGTATCCGCCGAGGCAAATCATCAGGCCGCCAATCCACCAGAGCAGCGGCAGGATGCCGGGCGTCGGAGCCGCGGGCGTCGGGTAGCCGAACACCATGACGGCGGTGGTGATGACGTAGAGCAGGAACCCGTACATGGTCAGCAGATGCGCGACCCGGCGGCGCGCGTTGCAGAACTCCCCGGACGCCAGAACGTCCACAAGGCCGGTCTTGACCGCGAGCGACACCAATTCGCCGCCGCCGACTTGCTGCGCTCCTTTGCTCTTCGTCTTCCGCCAATTATCGAAAAAATACTTGGCGCTCCCCTTGTGCACGATGTCAAACAACGTCCCCGCTGCAACCAGGATAATCATGATGACGACATAGGTCTGCATGACGGCAGGCGGTATGGACACCGAAAGCTCGGCAAATGGATTGCTGGTAAACATCACTGCCCCTCCTCGCAGCCGATTCTAGGGGCCCGGGCGAGACGGCCTGCCCAAAAAAGGGCTATGCGCCTATAGAGGGAGCGTATGCACGTCGAAGCGCATGGCCGCGAGGTCGCCCAGGGCCCAGGTCGCCGGCGCAGCGAGGCCGGCGATGGTTCCGGGATTGACGAGCCAGGTGCTGCCGCCCTTGACCGTCGCGACCCGTTCGACGCCCGCCTGGTGCGAATGGCCGCAGCAGACGAGGTCCCAGTCGCCGGTGCAGGCCATGGCATAGCCGTACTCGGGATAGTGGACGACGAAAACGCGCCGCCCGCCCAGGTCCAGGCGCGCGTCCGGGCCGTGGTACTGCACCTGCCCGCCGCTGTCCCGCGCGAGCCGCGAGAGCGAGACCGGGTCGCCCAGGTTGTTGCCGTGGATCAGATGCAGCGGCAGGCCCGCGCCCATCGCTGCGCGCACGGTCTGCGTGCCGATGAGATCGCCGCAATGGATGACCGCCTTGGCGCCCTGCGCGGCGGCTGTGCGCACGGCGCCGGCGAGCGCATCGGAGCGGTCGTGGCTGTCGGAAACGATGCAGATCTTCATCGGGCGATAAGATTAACTCGATCGACGCCAACGTGCGCAGTGCGGCAAAACGGACCCCCGATCCGGAATCAGGCCGCGTCCTGACGGCCGCGTAGAGGCCGCCTCCTGACGGGAGCGTGATAGATTAGCTGCGCCATGCAGATCGACAAGGAAATCGACACGCGCGGCCTGAATTGCCCGCTGCCCATTCTGCGCACCAAGAAGGCGCTCACCGGCGTGCTGTCCGGGCAGGTGCTGAAGGTGGTCGCCACCGATCCGGGCTCGGTGAAGGACTTCGAGACCTTCTCGAAGCAGACCGGCCATCTGCTGCTGTCGCATAGCGAGGCGAACGGGGAATTCACTTTCCTGATGAAAAAGAAGTAGCGTTGATGTTCGAGTCGGCGAATCTCAAGCACCGCGTCGACAAATCGCTCTACCGGCGCGAAGCGCCCAAGCTCCGGCACGCGCTGCTTGAGGCACGGTACGACCTCAAGCAGAATGGCCGCTTTCCCGTGCTGATCACCATTGCGGGAGTCGAGGGCGCTGGCAAGAGCGAAACCGTCAACCTGCTGAACGAGTGGATGGATCCGCGCCACATCGTTACCAGCGCCTTCGCCGAACCCTCCGACGAAGAGCGCGAGCGCCCGGGCCAGTGGCGATTCTGGCGCGCGCTGCCGCCGAAAGGGATGCTCGCCGACGAAGGCGTGCTGCTCCTGAAGTACTGGTTCCACCTGTCCCGGCGGCAGCAGGAGAAGCGCCTCGACGCGCTGGAACGGGATCCGAAGACGCGCTGGCGCGTCAGCGGGTTCGACTGGCACTACTTCAAGCTGCACCGGAAATTCGTCAAGGTCTGCGACCCGTTCCTGCGCAAGACTTCGACCGCCGGGGCGCCCTGGGTGGTGGTGCCCGGCGCCGACGCGCGCTACCGGACGCTGACGGTGGCGCGGCATCTGCTCGCGGCAATGCGCGAGCGGCTGGACGATAGGCCCGTCAAGCGCCTGCCCGACCGCACGCCGCCGCTACCGGCGCCGGCCGACAAGCTGAAGGTGCTGCGCGCTCTCGAACTCGACCAACCGCTGTCCAAGGAGGAGTACGGCAAGGCGCTGGACAAGTGGCAGGGCCGCCTTGCCATCGCGTCGCGCGATCCGCGCATGAAGTCGTTTTCCGTGGTGGCGGTGTTCGAGGGCAACGATGCCGCCGGCAAAGGCGGCGCGATCAGGCGCGTCACCGCGGCGCTGGATGCGCGCCGCTATGCCAATATCTCGGTCGCGGCGCCGACTGAGGAGGAGCGCGCCCAGCCCTACCTGTGGCGCTTCTGGCGCCATATTCCGCGCCACGACCGGTTCGCGTTCTTCGACCGCTCCTGGTACGGGCGAGTGCTGGTTGAGCGCGTCGAAAAGTTCACGCCGGAAGCCGACTGGCTGCGCGCTTACGCCGAGATCAACGAGTACGAGCAGGCGCTCGCGCGCCACGGCATCGTGGTGGTCAAGTTCTGGCTCGCGGTCGGCAAGGAAGAACAGATCCGCCGCTTCAAGCAGCGCGAGAAAGTGGCGTTCAAGCAGTTCAAGATCACCGCCGAAGACTGGCGCAACCGCAAGCAATGGGATGCCTACGAGCGCGCGGTCTGCGACATGGTCGATCGCACCTCGACCTCGATCGCGCCCTGGACGCTGGTCGAGGCGAACAACAAATACCATGCGCGCATCAAGGTGCTGAAGACGCTGTGCCGTGCGCTGGAGAACGCGCTCAAACGAGTTCCCGGAAAATCCGGGCGGAAACGAAAAAAATGATCCTGGCTCGATGGATCCATCTGGAGCAAAACAGCCGCGCTGCGCTGCGCGCGGCGTTCTCCGGATTCGCCCGAGCGCAGCCCGCACGCGCGGCGCCGACGGTCCTGTGGGCGCGGGCCGAGGAGGGGCGCGTCGCTTGCGCGCTGGTCGCGCCATTGAAGTTCGCGCCCGGCCGGCCGCGGCGCTGGCCTGCGTGGGCGCTCGCGCCCCTGATCGCCAGTTACCGCCTGTTCGGCATGCGTGCCTACCTGGAGGCGGACGCCATCCGCCTGAGCGGCGGCAGCATCGCCACTTGCGAGTGCATGACCGTCGGGGAGTGCGCCGTCGCGGTTTCCTGCTTCCTGCCGGCGGACGGGAATTTCATGGAAGCATTTCGCTATCGCATCGAAGCGCAGCAGGGCTGGCAGTTCGACAACTCCTGGCCAACGAACGAGGAGCGCGCGGCCATCGGCGGCGCGCTGGTGGTGGAGGCGAGCGGCGCGGGCTGAAACCCGCCGGCGGCAAGTTCTAGCCGCGGGCGGCGAGCTTGTCGAGCTGAGGCCGCAGCTTGGCGAGCGTAGCCTCGAAGCCTGCCAGCCTGGCGCGCTCCTGCTCCACTACTTTGGCCGGCGCACGGTCGACGAACGCGGCGTTCGCCAGTTTCGTCTTCGCCTTGGCAATCTCGCCTTCGAGGCGCGCGGTCTCCTTCCTGATGCGTTGGATTTCGGCGGCGCTATCGACCTTGACTTCCAGCATCAAGCGATGAGGGCCGACGACTGCAACTGGTGATTCCAGTTTAGGAAGATCGTCGACGACGCGTAGTTCGGAAGTCCTTACCAGTACCGATAACGCGACAGTGGCTGAAATCGCGGGGCTGGCGGTCACGTAGGCGGGCACGCGAAGCTGGGGCGGAATCCGCATCTCGCTGCGCAGGTTCCTCCCGGTGTTCACGAGCTGCTTCGCGAGCGCGACTTCGCTTTCGGCCGTCACATCGATTTTCTCCGGCTGGCTTTTCGGGTAGGGCGCGAGCATGATGGACTCGCCCTTCCTGCCGGCGAGCGGCGCCACTTCCTGCCACAGCTCCTCCGTGATGAAGGGGATGAGCGGATGCGCCAGGCGCAGCACGGTTTCCAGCACCCGCAGCAGCGTGCGGCGCGTGCCCCGCTGCTGGGCCTCACTGCCCTTCGCCAGCTGGTCCTTGGCGATCTCCAGGTACCAGTCGCAGTACTCGTCCCAGACGAAGCGGTAGATCGCGGCCGCGACATTGTCGAACCGGTACTCGGCAAAACCCTTCTCTACCTCCGCCTCGGTGCGCTGCAGCGTGCTGATGATCCACTTGTCCCAGGTGGAGAGTTCGACGGGCTTGGTTTCGCGCATTTCACCTTCGATGCCGCAGTCCCTGCCCTCGGTGTTCATCAACACAAAGCGCGTCGCGTTCCACAGCTTGTTGCAGAAATTGCGGTAGCCCTCGCAGCGGCCGAGGTCGAAGTTCAAGGTGCGCGCGAAGCTCGCCAGCGAGGCGAAGGTGAAGCGCAGCGCGTCGGCGCCGAAGGCGGGAATCCCGTTCGGATAGTGGGCCCGGACATAGCTCTCTATCTTTTTCCGGTGTTCCTCCTTCATCAACCCGGCAATCGATTTCTTCGTCAAAGAATCGAAATCAATACCGTCGATGAGGTCCAGCGGATCGAGCGTGTTACCCTTGGACTTCGACATCTTCCGGCCTTCGGCGTCGCGCACGAGCGCGTTGATGTAGACGTGGTGGAACGGCACCTTGCCGGTGAAATGCAGGCTCGCCATGATCATGCGGGCGACCCAGAAGAAGATGATGTCGAAGCCGGTCACCAGCACCGAGGAGGGCAGGTATTTTTCCAGGTCCTGTGTCTGGTCCGGCCAGCCGAGCGAGGAAAACGGCACCAGCTGGGACGAGAACCAGGTATCGAGGACGTCCGGGTCGCGCGTCAGCGGTTTGTTTTTTGCTTTTGCAAGGGCTTCTCTTTCACTCCGTGCAACGTAGACATTCCCTTCTTTGTCATGCCAGGCGGGAATCTGGTGTCCCCACCACAGCTGGCGCGATATGCACCAGTCCTGGATGTTTTCCAGCCAGTGGTTGTAGGTCGAGGCCCAGTGCTCGGGAAAGAACTTCACCTGGCCGTTCGCGACCACCTCCAGCCCGCGCCTGGCCATGCCGTCCATCTTCACGAACCACTGCTCGGTGAGCATCGGCTCCACCACCACCCCGGTGCGGCCGGAAATGGGCAGGATCATGGTGTGGCGCTCGGCTTTGACCAGGTAGTTCTCGCGCTCGAGCTGGGAGACCACCGCCTTGCGCGCAGCGTAGCGGTCCATGCCGCGAAACTGCTGCGGGCCGTTTTCGTTGATTTTCGCGTCGAGCGTGAAAATGACGATCAGCGGCAGCTGGTGGCGCAGTGCCGCGCCGTAGTCGTTGAAGTCGTGGGCGCCGGTAATCTTCACGCAGCCGGTGCCGAACTCGCGTTCGACCATGGTGTCGGCCACGATCGGAATCGTGCGATCGCAAAGCGGCAGCACGACCTGCTTGCCGATCAGGTGCCGGTAGCGATCGTCCTCCGGATGGACCGCGACCGCGCCGTCGGCCAACATGGTCTCGGGCCGCGTCGTTGCAATGGTCATGCCGCGCAGCCAGACCAGGTTGCCGTCCCTGTCGCGCGACGGCTGCGGCCCGTCAACGAAGGGGTAGAGGATCTGCCACATCGTGCCGACGGTTTCCTCGCTGTCCACCTCGAGGTCGGAAACCGCGGTGCCGAGCACCGGGTCCCAGTTCACCAGGCGCTTGCCGCGGTAGATCAGGCCCTGTTCGTACAGGCGCACGAATACTTCGATGACCGCCTTCGACATCTTCGGGTCCATCGTGAAGTATTCGCGCGACCAGTCGCAGGAGGCTCCCAGCCGCCGCATCTGGCCGGCGATGGTGGCGCCGGATTTCTGCTTCCAGTCCCAGACTCGCTTTATGAAGGCCTCGCGGCCGAGGTCATGGCGCGTCCTACCTTCTTCCTGCAGCTGGCGTTCGACCACGATCTGGGTGGCGATGCCGGCATGATCCGTGCCGGCCACCCAGTTGGTGTCGTGGCCGCGCATGCGGTGATAGCGGATCAACGCATCCATCAGCGTTTGCTGGAAGGCATGGCCCATGTGCAGCGTGCCGGTGACATTGGGCGGCGGCAACTGAATACAGTATGCGGGGCCCTCGCCGCGGGCCGCGAACCAGCCGCGCGATTCCCACTGCGCGTACCAGCGCCCTTCGACCGCCTTCGGATCGAAACTCTTGTCGAGCGCCATGCTAGGGCTTGCTGTGCGCGGCCTTGCGAGCGGCGAGGGCGTGCTCCACCGCCTCCCTGACCGAGCGGCGCAATTCCTTCTCCAGTTCGGAGCGCAGACCGGCGATCTGCTTGTTGAGCTCGGGAATCAGGCGCACCACCAGCACGCGCTCGATGTCCGCGGCCAGCGCCTCGTCGCGCGCCGCCTGGTTGGCCGCGGCGGCGGCGTCCTGCTCGACCACCTCGGTGAGCAAAGGCACTTCTTCCACCGCGCGCAGCGTGTCCTCCTGCTGGCGCTTCATCAGCGCGTCGACGCGCGCGATGAGCTGGTTCGGGTCGCGGCTTTCGCCGCGGTTATCGCCGCGGTTGTCGCTCATGCGCGTTGTTTCGCCAGGTCGTGGCTGCTGATCGCGTAGCCGCGGTCGCGGTAGAACGCGTAGCGCGCCCGGCCGGCGCGCCGGTCCTCGTCTTCCTGCGCGACGATCTCGAGCAGGCGCTCGTGGCGCTCGAAGAACGGCGGGTGTTCGCCGGACAGGTTGAGCAGCACCTCGCAGTCTGCCGCGGGCGCTTCGTCGCCGGCGGCAATCAGCACCGGCGTATCCGCGGCGAGCGGATCTTGCGCCATGCAGTGCGGGATGAAGGAGACCGCCTGCGCGGTCCACAGCAGCCGGTCGAGCCGCTGCGCCGTCTCGGGCTGCGGCGCGTAGATCAGCACGCGTTTGTTCTGCCGCAGCGCCTTGCCGGCAAGGCGGCAGGCGACCTCCAGCCGGTCGCCGGCGTTGAAGTAGAAGTCGATCGAGGTCAAGCCGACCTTAGGAAACGCGTCCCGCCTGGCGCAGCGCGTAGCGCACCAGCAGGGGCACCGGGCGCCCGGTCGAGCCCTTGTCGCGCCCGCTGCGCCAGGCCGTGCCGGCGATGTCGAGGTGCGCCCACTTGAGCTTGCGCGTAAAGCGCGCGAGGTAGCAGGCCGCCGTGACGCTGCCCGCGGGGCGGCCGCCGATGTTGGCCATATCTGCGAAGTTGGAGCGCAGCTGTTCCTGATAGTCCTCCCACAGCGGCATCTGCCAGACGCGATCCCAGGCGTCCTCGCCCGCGGCGCGGATCGCGTCGGCGAGCTTCTGGTCGTTGGCAAACAGGCCCGTGGCGACGTGGCCGAGCGCGATCACGCAAGCGCCGGTCAGTGTCGCAACGTCCACGACGGCTTCGGGGTTGAATCGTTCCGAGTACGTCAGCGCATCGCACAGGATCAGACGGCCTTCGGCATCGGTGTTGAGAATCTCGACCGTCTGACCGGACATCGTGGTGACCACGTCGCCGGGCCGGGTGGCCGCGCCGCCGGGCATGTTCTCGCAGCAGGGCATCACGCCAATTGCGTTGACCGCTGCGCGCATTCCGGCAAGCGCGCGGATCGCGCCCAGCACGCTGCCCGCGCCGGACATATCGAATTTCATCTCGTCCATGTCTGCCGCGGGCTTGAGCGAAACGCCGCCCGTGTCGAAGGTGATGCCCTTGCCGACCAGCACCAGCGGTTTTGTCTTCTTCGCCGCGCCGGCATAGCGCAGCACGATCAGCTTGGGCGCCTCGCGCGCGCCGCGCGTGACCGCCAGCAGCGCGCCCATGCCTAGCCGTTCCATGTCGCGCCGCTCGAGCACTTCGATGCCGAGCTTGAACTGCCTCGCGAGCTTGCGTGCCTCGTCGGCGAGATACGACGGCGTGCACAGGTTGGGCGGCAGGTTGCCAAGCGTGCGCGCGAGGTCCGCGCCGTCGGCGGTGGCGACCGCCTCCTTCAGCGCGCTTTGGGCCTGCTGCGTCATAGGCGCGCCGGCAATCGCCAGCATCACCGTGGCGAGCGCTGGCGCGGCGGGCTTTTTTTGCGTCTTGAGCTGGTCGAAGCGGTAAAACGCCTCGCGGATGCAGAGCACCACGTTGCGCACCGCCCAGGGCAGGCCGCGCCCCCCGACCGCGAGATCCGCCACTGGCAGCACCGCGTCTCTTGCGCCCATTGCCTTGAGCGCCGCGCCGAGGCCGCGCACCGCTTCGCGGAACGCAGCGACGTCATACTTGCCGCGCTCGCCCAGCCTGAGGAGCAGCACGCGCTCGGCGGCAAGTCCCGGAATTCCCCGCAACAGCAGCGTCGAGCCGGCCTTTTCCGCCAGATCTCCCCCGGCGAGCGCCCGGCGCAACACGCCGTTGGCCGCTTTGTCGGCGGCCCGTGCCGAACGCGAGAGAGTTTCTCCACCCTGTACGGCGAGCACCAGGCAGCCGCTCTTCGCCTTCTCTGGCGCAAGCGTCCTTATGCTAAATTGCACTGGATTTCTCCCATGAATTTCGCTGCAAGTATCGCATGATCTTCCTCCGCGCGCTGCTGCGGGAGTTCGCCAATCTCGCGGTCGCCGTGTTCTTGTCGCTGTTCCTGATCGCGCTCACCACGCGCCTGATCCGGCTGCTCGGCCAGGCGGCCGGCGGCAAGATCCCGTCCGACGCGGTGGTCGCGTTCCTCGGCTTTTCCGCGCTCAACCTGCTGCCGGTGCTGCTGTCGCTGACGCTGTTCATCACGGTGCTGCTGGCGCTCAATCGCGGCTGGCGCGATTCGGAGATGGTGATCTGGTTCAACTCCGGCCTGTCGCTTGCCGCCTGGGCGCGCCCGGTGCTGATTTTCGCCGCGCCGCTGGTGTTCCTGATCGCGCTGCTGTCGTTCTTCATTTCGCCCTGGTCGGCGCAGATGAGCGACCAGTACCGCAGCCGCATCGATTCGCGCGACGACATTTCACGCGTCGAGCCCGGCGCTTTCGGCGAATCGCGCAGCAGGGAGCGCGTGTTTTTCGTCGAGTCCATCGCCGGCGACAAGACCTCGGTGCAGAACGTGTTCGTCAACTCGATCCAGCACCGGCGCACCGGGGTCATGATGAGCGAGCGCGGCTTCACCGAGGTCGCGCCCAGCGGCGACCGGTTCCTCGTGCTGCTGTCGGGACGGCGCTACGAAGGCACGCCGGGCGCCGCCGATTTCCAGCTCATGGAATTCGACCGCTACGCCACCCGCGTCCAGACCAAGGAGGGCGACGAACCGCAGGCGACGCACAAGAGCCTGTCGACGCTCGGCCTGATCGACAACCCGACGCGCGCCAACCTGGGCGAGCTGCTGTGGCGCATCGGCGTGCCGGTGTCGGCGCTGATTCTCGCTCTGCTCGCGATCCCGATGAGCTTCGTCAACCCCAGGGCGGGGCGATCGGTGAATCTGCTGTTCGCGCTGCTCACCTACATGCTGTACTCGAACCTGCTCTCGGTGAGCAAGGCGTGGGTCGCGCAGGGCAAGCTCGCCTTTGCCACCGGCTGGTGGCTGGTGCACGCGGTGATGCTGGTGGTGCTGCTGGCGCTGTTCGCGCAGCGCCTGTCGCTGATCCGGATTCCCTGGCGACGCTAGCGCGGCACGCGCTCATGACAGTCCGCATTCCGACCATCGAGCGCTACCTCGCGCGCCAGATCTACGGCGCGGTTGGCTTCGTGCTGCTCGGCTTTCTCGGACTGTTCGCGTTCTTCGATCTGATCGCGGAACTGCGGGATCTCGGCAACGGCGAGTACCAGCTGCGCCAGATCTTCACGGTGGTGGCGCTGTGGGTGCCGGGGCACGCCTACGAGCTGTTGCCGATCGCGGTGCTGATCGGCACGCTCTATGTGCTGGCGCACCTGTCGAGCAATTCCGAGTACACGGTGATGCGCGCGGCGGGCCTGTCGCCCTCGCGCGCCGGGTCGGTGCTCGCCAAGGTCGGCATCGCTTTCGTGGTGGCTACCTTCGCCATCGGCGAATGGGTCGCGCCGCACACCGAGGAAGCGGCGCAGCAGGCGCGCATGCGCGCCATGCAGTCGCTGATCGGCGGCAGCCTGAACTCCGGCTTGTGGTTCAAGGACGAGCGCTCCTTCATCAACGTGCGCGAAGCGCGCGAGGCCTATTCGCTGGTCGGCGTGCGGATCTACGAATTCGACACGGCCTACCGCCTGCGGCAGGTGACCGAGGCCGAGCGCGGCGAGTACGCCGGCGACGGCAGGTGGCGGCTGGTCGGCGTGTCGCAGACCATGTTCGGCGCGGCAGGCCCGACCACCGCCCGCCACGACGATGCCGAGTGGCGCTCGGCGGTCAGCCCGGACCTGCTCAACGTGCTGATCGTGGTGCCCGAGCGCATGTCGGCCTGGAAGCTCTATAAGTACCTGCAGCACCTCGCCGGCAATCGGCAGAAGACCGAGCGCTACGAAATCGCGCTGTGGAAGAAGCTGTTCTATCCGCTCGCCACCCTGGTCATGATGGCGCTCGCGCTGCCCTTCGCCTACATGCACGCGCGCTCGGGCATGGTCGGCATCAAGGTGTTCCTCGGCATCATGCTGGGGATCCTGTTCCACATGCTCAACAGCCTGTTCTCGCACATCGGGCTGCTTCAGCAGTGGCCCCCGATCGCCGCGGCGGCGGTGCCGAGCCTGATTTTTCTCGCCACCGCGATGCTGATGATGCTCTGGATCGAGCGCCTGCGGCCGGTCTGGGTGCGGCTGCGGGGGTGGCGAATGGAAGGAAGCAATGCATGGGAAGCGTCGCAAAAACCGTGAAAGTCTCCAGCAAGGGTCGAATCACCTTGCCACGCGCGATCCGCAAGGCGCTTGCCACGGATCTAGTGCGCTTTGTCATCGAAAAAGGCAAGGTTTGGATTGAACCTTCGCCCGATCTGGCTGGGAGCCTTCGCCGTTATGCCGCGCGCAAACGGAGAATCCCGTTCAAGCAGGAACGCGAACAGGCATGGAGCGCGCATGTCCGCGACAAGTACCTGCGTCGTTGACGCCAACGTTGTCTTGCGTGGAGGAAGGAAGTTCCTCTGATAAACTCGGGAAACGCGATCGGAAAGCGTTGCCGCGAACCGTCGACGCCCTTTTGTCGAAGGCGAGGAACTCCAGAACTGAAACGAGATGACCCATGGCTACGCCCAAGCAAGCCGCTAAGGAATCGATCGAGAACCTGCCCGAGCAGGCCTCCTGGAACGACATCATGTACGAGCTGTACGTGAAGCAGAAAATCGAGGCGGGCCTGAAGGCCGTGGCCGAGGGCCGCACGGTTCCGCACGAGGAAGTCAAGCGCCGGCTGATGGATAAAAAACAGCGCGCGTGAGAATCACCTGGTCGGATGTCGCCGAGGCCGATCTCGACGATCTCTACGACTACATCGCCCGCGACGTCCCCTACTACGCCGAGCAGTTTGTCGATCGGTTGATCGAGGCTGTTGGCGTGTTAAAGGATCATCCACGGCTCGGACGACGGGTGCCGGAGGCGGGAGAGCGCGAGGACGTGCGCGAACTGATTTTCCGGAGCTACCGCGTCATCTACCTTGTCGAAGCCGAGCAGGTGCACATCCTGGCCATAATCCACGGCAGCCGCGATTTGGGCGGGCAGGCAGCGAAGCCGTGGAACGTGGTGTAGGGATATCTGGCTGCTGGACTGCCGCGCCATTCTTCCAAAAACAAACTGGAGCCGAAGCTCCCGTCGTGCAGTCTTCGCGAGACTCTATCAGGCTTGAACCGACTTCCGCTGCCGGCGGCGCGCCGCGAATCCGAGCACTCCAAGACCAGCAAGCAGCATCGCGTAGGTTTCGGGTTCAGGGATGGGCGAGGCAATTTGGAAATTATCAACGCGATGCTGCGTAGGATTGCTTGTCCCCCTTCCATCTGCGCCACCCAGTCCAATGAGAACATTCCCGCCCGAACTCAGGACGCTATGTGGGCCGAATGAGAAACTTTCGCTCTGACTATTCTGGCCGATGGAACCGAGAACACTGCCATCAACCCCGAAATCTAGTCGCACGTCTATTTGATGACCAAACTGAATGGTGGGAGTGAAGGACGCAATTGTGTTGGCGCCGTCCAGGAGTGTGATCGCTGAATCGTTGAAATTCTGATCTCCGCGATAGAAGCTAACTCGGTATCCGCCATCCCTAGTGCCGTCGTTGAGAATACCGATTTGAGCGTTGTAACGGTTCAAAAGGCCGCCAAATCCACTGGTTTCGGCCAAAGTCGCTGAGATTGAGACCGGTGAAGAAAAGCTGAATGGGCGATAGATTCCGGTGAAACTTTGAACAGTGGTAAGTTGGCTATTCATGATGGACAGGTGGTTGCCAAAGATGTCCGGCGCATCAAGCCAGCCATTTCCCACCGTCTGTGAATCAGGGCGATTGAAATCATCAAAGAAGCTAGTCTGACTAAGGGCCTCAAAACTGATGCCAACCAACGTGAAGCTCAACGCAAGTAAAGCAATCGTCTTTTTCATTGTGCTTGTCCCTTTCGCAAGTGACCTTTGTCCTGGACCAAGTATCCCCCCCCCGATTTCGTCAATAGTCCATCCGGACCAATGCCGGGCTGGAGTTGACCCGCTTTCGTGGACACATTTCAATGTAGGGATTGAAGGAGGTTCACGATGCCCCGTAGTCGAGCAGCATACCCGCCGGAGTTCCGGCAGAAGAT
>Ga0247727_10015133_pt1 | contig 12704 bp, 9 predicted proteins | sample WisWelCaveWW1625_FD_202498 | JGI IMG/M metagenome (GOLD analysis project Ga0247727, IMG submission 202498) | Biofilm microbial communities from Wishing Well Cave, Virginia, United States - WW16-25 | ecosystem: Environmental > Aquatic > Deep subsurface > Groundwater > Cave microbial mat | place... | reverse complement strand
TGCGGTCTCAGAACCGGTCACGAAGTAAGCACCCGCGTATAACGTCCAGTCGGAAGCATCTGCCGTGCCGCCATTGTCCTTGACCACGTGCTTGATTAGTTTCAGCGATGGCGCATCGTCGTCGTTGACGAAGGTACAAGTGACTGTCTCACCCAAGCCGATGGTTACCGATGTGACTTCACCGACGCTGTTGTCGCAGGTGATGGAGGTGTTGCTGTAGCCGGGAACCGTCGACTCGGACAGAGCATAGGTGCCTGCCTGGTCGGTCACTTCGACTGCGGTCTCAGAACCGGTCACGAAGTAAGCACCCGCGTATAACGTCCAGTCGGAAGCATCTGCCGTGCCGCCATTGTCCTTGACCACGTGCTTGATTAGTTTCAGCGATGGCGCATCGTCGTCGTTGGTAAGCGTGCAAGTCTTCGTTTGTCCTGCCACTACAGTTACGTTTCCGCTACTATCGCAGGCGCCGCTGAAGCCTGTGAAGGTATAACCGGAAGGACCGCCAGTTTCACTTACATTGTAAGTCCCGCCTGTCAGAGTGTAGCTCGTACCACTTTCGCTTCCGGGCTGTGGGCTGCCTGTTACTTCATTCACGCCACTCTTGACATGGATTGACCATTGACTGGCGATAGCTGTTCCGCCGTTGTTGTTTTCGACATGTTTCTTTACGATCAGGGTGCCGGTCGTGAGCCCGTTGTTGAAAGTGCAGGTAGCGTTTGTGGGAGAAGAGCCCTTCGCGACCGTAGCTGTGGCCGTGCTGCCACTAAACGTGCAGTTGGTGCCCGACCCGGAGACGAAGCTATATGTCCCTTGGGTAAAATCGAGTTGGGTTTCGGTGACAGTGTGCGCCCCGTCTGGCGTCACATTCGTGAACACCACCTGCCCCGAGCTGTCGGTTGAGACGCAGGTACCGCTGTCGAGTTGGAAGCAGTACTCGCCAGCAGCAGCCGTGGATTCAAAGCTGCCGTTGCCGTCGCGGTCAATCTTCTTGATGACAGTGATCGTGGGGAGGGCTTGGACATCCGTTGGCTCCGAGTCGCTGTTGTTACCCGGGGTCGGATCCGAAGTGAGCGCCGTCACCGAGACAGTGTTGCAAAGGTCAACGCCGGTCTGGCCCACGGTGCACGTTCCGGTCTGTACGGTCCCGGCAATAGGCGCGGAGTTCGAGACGCTCACGGTGATGGTGAACGATGTTGACTGGCCGGGGGTCAGACCGCCGATATTGCAGGTGACCACCTGGCCCACCGCCGAACAGGCCGCGCCCAAAGAAGAGGAAACGAAAGTGGTGTTCGGATCGAGTGTATCGGTGACGACGATCCCATTCGCCGTGTTCTGCGTGGAGTTGTTGGTCACCGTGATCGTGTACGTCAACAGGTTCCCTCGCAGAACCGGATCAGGATTGTCGCTCTTCGATACAGAGATGTCGGCGTCGTTGGTATAGAACGTTCCAACCTGCCGCAGTGGGAGGGTCTGGTTGCCGGTGCTAATATTGCTTCCCGTACTACATGAGGCGTTGGTGCACGTCTTCGCGCTGTCCAACGAAGTCTGAACGTTGCCCGTGGTGCCGGCCGGGATCGAGTTCTTCAGAACGACCCAGATCTCGACGATGATGTTGTCGCCGTTGTCCAGGCCCGTGACTTTGAAGGTCCCTTCAATCCTTTCGTTGTTGGTACCCACACCCAATGTTGTTCCAGAGAAGGAATCGACTTTGGCATTGCCCCCGGGATCGACCGTGCCGGAGTCAGCCGTATCAACGAAGGCACAGTAAACGAGGTAGGCAGGATCGAACCCGAAGTTGTCTCCGCTGGTGGTCTTCGCCAGCCAATCGCCCACGAACCGAATCGTCCCGTTCTCGGGAGAAGTGCTGCCCGTGACATTGATCTCGATCTCGAAGGGCACAATCTGACCAAGGATCATGTCCTTTGGTTCCAGCGAAGTCACGGCGTCGAGGTTGTTGGGCTGGAAAGGCGAGGCATATGCTACGGCGTTCGTCAGCGGGTCTGCCGCTCTGCCTGTTCCACCGCTTGAGGTGGGGCAAGCTTGTGAGCCCGGTAAGACCTTTGGATAAGTCGGACTGAAGGGGCCGGTATTGAGGTCAGGATCAGCCGCGTACCATTTAATATTATAAGAGCCGGCAGTGTCCGTAAACGTTGTCGTGACCTCACCTGATACAGTACCTGTTGCGACGACATTATAGGTTGCGACAAACCAATTTGGGAGTTGGAAGATGTAAGTGAAGCTGCCGCCGCTGTCTGCAACAGGATCAGGATTGCTATCGTGCCACCACGAATTATAGATGTTGTCGTTGACAAAAATGTGAACCGACTCACCCGGCTGCCAGTTACCACCGGTCAGTGTCACAGTCTCGCCAGCGAAGTAGTCGGCCTTGTCGCTCTGGATGAAGGGCGAAGGAGGCGCGGTTGGTTCGGCAGTGGGTTCAGGCGTTGGCGCTTCAGTGGGCGGAGGAGGCGCGGTCGGTTCTTGAGTCGGCGCCTCCGTTGGCGCTTCGGTGGGCGGAGGAGGATCGGTCACAGTGAACTCAATGCTTGCCACTGCCGCTTCACTCCAATCACCGCCCCAGTTCCAGACATAGGCGCGCAGTTCATAGGTTCCCGCAGAACCAAGCGCCGGCGAGTCGGCGGCGAAGCCGCCGCTCTCATCAGCGGTGACGCTGCCCCAGGCCGCCGTTCCGTCCGGGCCGGCGGCCACCAGAACGTAATCACCACCGGCCACAAATCCTGCGCCGGTGACATGAGCAGACCCCCCAGGGGCATAATCCGAGTTGTCGAGAGTCAGGGCCGGGGCCGCCGCCTCTTGCACAGGGGCCGCTGCCAGAGCGTTGAATGGCGCCCCGAGCACCATCGTTAGAAGGACGATGACATCCATCACTTTGTAGGCCGCAAGACCAATGTTCTTGTTCATGGCTTCTCCTTAGGAGTTACGTACAGCGATAGAAAAATTCCACGACCGCTATGTCTGCTTCACCGGATGCTTGTGCCATCCGGCGAAATGAAAATTGACGAAACATTTTTTGCAAAGAACGTTACAACCATGGGCGCGGGGCCTGGCCCAACCCCAAACAAAAACCGGCCACGCGATATTCGATGGCCGGTTTCGCTATTAGCTCCCTGAGGGCTTAGCCAATCCTGTTCAGTGGATTGGTCAGCGACCAAATTAGGCCCTCAGCTCAACGCTTCCAAGTCTGCACTAAATTGTTAGTGTTCGCGGAGAGCATCCATGCCAACTACCTCACAAGCGTTTGCTGAGGGCTAAGTCTTGGGCGTCCTCTTAATAACAATTGTCAAATGAATATTAATTTATCTGATGAGTTCTTTGAGTCTTCCCGCGCATCCCCGGAAGAATTAGACACTTTCAACCCAGTATAAGGTAAGCTTTTTACGTTAGCCGGGTCAATCCATCTATAGTAACAGTTTATTCACGTTTCGCTAACCAAAATAGGAAAAAACTCCTATTCCATGTCCATCTTTTGGACCGGTCGTTTAAATAAAAACCGGCCACATGGTGCAAACACGTGGCCGGTTTCGCTATTAGCTCGCCGAAGGCAATACTAACCTTAACAATCTTACAATTAGTGAGCGATCCCCTTCACAATCGCCTTCGGGTCCTGGCTTCCACTACGCAGATTCAAATAGTAGGAATGTGCGTCCCACTATAATCTACCGTAGGAGCAAGCAAAAAGATACAGCTGACCGTCTATTTTGGTAACTACTCAGCGGCATCCTTCGACTGCCCTCCGCTCAGGATGCTTGTAGGACTGAGTAGTTACCTATTTTGGATGTAGATGTTCGTCTACGGCCGCCTCCATGATCTGCTGAATGCGCGGCAGCATCTCCGCCGGGTTCGGGTGCAGGCCCTCGACCAGGAGAGAATTCTCATACAGTTGGTCAACACACGCCGCTACCAGCGCCGCCACCAGCGGCCCGGACTCGGCTTTGGCGGCCAGGCCGGCCAGCCCCCGGATCAGCTTGTGGCCGCGGTTGATCTCAAAGATGCGCTTGGGCATCTCAAAGTCTTTGTTGAGCAGACGTCTGATCCGCACCATTTCTTGCGCCGCGCTGGCCTCGGGCGCGACGAGGCGGGCCGGACTGTCCACCAGCCGATCGGAGGCGCGCACGTCCACGACCTTGTCGCCCAACTGTGATTTGATTCGGGCGATCAAGCCCTCCACCTCAGGGGAGGCCGCCTCGGCCTGGTCAGCCTTGCCAGCCTCATCCTCTGGCAGATCGAGCGTCGGGTCGTCGGCGCTTTGAACCTTGAAGCCTTCGTACTCGCGCAGGCCGCTGAGCATGAAATGGTCAATCGGGTCGGTGAGGTAAAGCACTTCCTGATCCCTCCGCCGGAAGTAATCCAGGTGGGGGCTGAGGGCGGCTGACCCAACCGAGTCGGCCAACAAGTAGTAGATGGCCTTTTGTGAGGGCTGGACGCGGCCAACGTAATCGGTCAGCGACGCCCACTCCTCGCCCCCTGTCTTCGACGAGTGGAAGCGCAATAGCGGCAGTAATTTCTCGCGCCCTGCCTGATCAAGCGCGACCCCTTCTTTAATAAACACCCCGAACTCCGTCCAGAATTTGCCGTACTTCTCTCGATCGTCGTCGGCGGCCAGTTTCTTCAATTCGTCAATCAGCTTGTGAGTGAGGGCGGTCTTGATGCGCTCCATCATTTTGTTGGACTGCACCGTTTCGCGCGAGACGTTGAGCGGCAGGTCTTCTGAATCCACCACGCCCTGCACAAAGCGGAAGTGGTTGGGCAGGAGGTCTTTGCAGTATTCCTGAATCAACACTTTGCGCGAATAGAGTTTGAGGCCGTCCTCTCTGCGCGCCGCCAGAATGCCGCGCTCACCCTTGGCCGGGATGAAGAGCATGGCGTAAATCTGCACCGGGGCATCGGTGTTCAAATGTGTCCGTAACAGTGGCGGCTCAAATTCCAGAGTCAGTTGGCGATAGAAATCGTTGGCCTGCTCCTCCGTCACCGCTGAAGGCGTTTGCCGCCAGATCGCGGTCTGGCGATTCACCGTTTTGTTGCCCACATAAATTGGAAAGGCGACGAAGTCGGAATGTTTGTGGATGATCTGTTCGAGGCGCCAGTCTTTGGCGAACTCGCTCGCGTCGTCTTTGAGACCAAGGGTGAGGGTCGTGCCGCGTTCGGCCCTGTCGGCAGGGGTCAGGCTGTAAACGGCGTCATCGCCGGTCGTCGTCCACCTCCAGGCGGTTGCCTCGGGTTTGTAGGATCGCGAGGTGACGCTGATCTCATCGGCCACCATCAGCGCCGAATAGAATCCAACGCCGAACCGCCCGATAATATCCGCCGCCTTCTCTCCGGCTTTGACCGACTCTAAAAACTTGGCCGCCCCGGAGTGGGCGATGGTGCCGAGGTTCTCGACCAACTCTTCTTTTGTCATCCCGATCCCGGTGTCGCTGATCGTCAAGGTCTTGCCGTCTTCTGATCCGGCGACGGTGATCTTCAGTTCGGCGTCCGGGTCGAGAACGTCGCGGTCGGTGAGCATTTGAAATTGCAGACGGTTGAGGGCGTCGGAGGCGTTGGAGATCAGTTCGCGCAAAAAAATTTCGCGGTCAGTGTACAGGGAGTGGGCGAGGATGTTGAGCAGTTGGCGCACTTCGGCGCGAAATTCCATTTTTTCGGCAAAGGGGGCGTCGGGGGTCATGGGTCAACTCCTGGTGGATTTGTCGAACGTTGGTGTAGGGGCAAACCTGTGTGTTTGCCCCTTCGGGCGAACATATCGGTTCGGGCGAACATATCGGTTCGGGCGAACCCATCGGTTCGGGCGAACATATCGGTTCGGGCGAACCCATCGGTTCGGGCGAACATATGGGTTCGGGCGAACACATGGGTTCGCCCCTACAGGCGAATCAATTCCCCGATCTCCCGGATCACCCGGCAATCGGCCTCGGGGAAGAGATCGCGGCGGTCAATGAGGATGGGGACGAGTCCGGCATTGCGGGCGCCGACGATGTCGGCGTAGTAGTTGTCGCCCACGTAGGCGGTGGTCTCCGGCGCGGCGTTGGCCAGGTTTACGGCTTGAAGAAAGATTCCGGGTTCGGGTTTCCAGGAGGCGGCTTCCCCGGCCGAGAGGGTGAAGTCAAAGAGGCCGCCGAAGCCGTGCTCGATCACGGCCTCGGTCAGCGGGCGAGTCCGGTTGGACACGAGTCCGATGATCAGGTCGCGTTCCCGCAAGTGTTTGAGGGTGCCGACCACGTCGTCAGGGATGGTGACGGTGAAGACCGCGTCCTGGCTGAACCAGCCTTCGAGCCGGGCGGCGTAGTCCTCCAGCGGGCCGACGATGCCGAGAAAGTTAAGTTGTTGAATGTAGTGGGCGCGCCAAAAGTTTTCCTCACCGTGCTCGTCAACGTCGGCCTGCATTTGTTTGCGGTCGGCCCAGTAGCGATGTTGCCAGCGTTCGAGGTGACGGGCGGCGGCGGTGTCGAGGGCATGGCCGAGCCGTTCACAAAAGGCGACAAACTGGCTGGCCGGGTTGGGCTGGCTGAGGATCAGGGTGCCGTCGAGGTCGAAGAGGATGGCCTGGAGAGTCATCGGGCCAATTTTAGCTTGAGTTGGTAGAATTGGCGCATGTTCCGAATTGGCGATTTCTCACGGCTGGCGCAGGTGACGGTATGGAAACCATCTTCTCCCTCTCCAACCTCCTCGTCCTGCCCTTCTGGGCGTTGATGATTTTCCTCCCGCACTGGCGCTGGACGAAGCGCCTCATCGCCTCGCCCCTCATCGCCGTGCCGACCGCGTTGATTTACGCCGCGCTGGTTCTGCCGCAAATCGGGTCACTGCTCGGCGCGTTGGCGAACCCGGATGTGAACACGATTGCCCAACTGCTCGGTACGCCCGAAGGCACGACGATTGGCTGGGCGCACTTTCTCACGTTTGACTTGTTGGTGGGGCGGTGGGCCTATTTGGATAGCCGCCAGAAAAATATCAGCGCCTGGTTGGTCTCGCCGGCACTGTTCATGGTGCTGATGCTGGGGCCGCTGGGGTTCCTGCTCTACCTCGTCGTGCGCGCGGCGCATAGCCGACTGGAAACAAAATGAAAATCACCTTCATCGCTTACGGCACGCGCGGCGACGTGCAACCCGCCATCGCCCTCGGCAAGGCCCTGCAAACGCGCGGCCACCAGGTGCGTTTGCTCGCCAGCCCCAATTTCCGGGCATGGATTGAAGGTCACGGTCTTGAAGTTTGGCCGGCCAAAGTGGATGTGCAGGCTGTCATGAACAGTGAAGGGGGTCGCGATTGGGTTCAGCAGGGCAACAATCCGCTCCGCGAGCTTCAGTTGATGCGCCGCCTGCTCAGGCAACATGGTTTGGAAATGGCGCTCGACGCCTGGGAGGCCTGTCAGGATACAGAGGTCATCATCAGCCAATTCACCTCGGTGGTGTACGCCATCTCCATTGCCCGCAAACTCAACCTGCCGCATGTCTGCATGTTGCTCCAGCCTACCCTCCTCGCCACCCGCGATGGGCGGGCAATGATCAATGCCCCCGCGCCAAATCGTCCAAGCTGGATCAATGCCGCACTGGGACGACTGATCATGGAACCGGCGGCATGGACTCTCTACGGCGACATCACCAATCGCTTCCGCCGTGACACATTGGGCCTGCCGCCGATGAACACCCGAAGCTTTGTCCGCGAGTTCAAGCGCACGTCCATCGTGCTGGGCTACAGCCGCCACGTCGTGCCGCACCCCGACGATTGGCCGCCGAACCTGCACACCACCGGCTACTGGTTTTTGGATGAGGCCCGCAACTGGCAACCCCCAAGCGCACTCACCCAATTCCTGGAAGCGGGCGAGCCGCCGGTCTACATCGGCTTCGGGAGCATGACGGGGCGCGATGTCGAGGGATTGACCCAACTCATGCTTGAAGCAATTCGATTGAGTGGGCGGCGGGTGATCCTGCTCGCCGGTTGGGCCGGGCTGGGCCGGATGGAATTACCCGACTCGATTCTGCGCCTCGACTCGGCCCCGCACGACTGGCTCTTTCCACGCGTGGCCCTCGCTATCCATCACGGGGGCGCCGGCACGGCGGCCTCAGCTTTTCGCGCCGGGGTTCCGCAGATCGTCGTCCCCCACATGGCCGACCAGCCTTTTTGGGGCGGAAGAGTCGCGGCGCTGGGCGTCGGCCCCAAACCGATCCCGCGTCCGAGACTCAGCCCCCAGAGGCTGGCCGCCGCCATCCGCGAGGCGGCTTCCCCGGAGATGAAGCGTCGGGCCGCCGACCTCGGTCGCCAAATCCGGGAAGAGGATGGGGTTGGCGCGGCGGTCGAATTTATCCACAAACATTTGGGCGCTTGACTCTGACACCGTGTGAAGGTTTAGAATCCCGGCATGTTCAAGATCGGCGAATTCTCCAAACTGGGCCAGGTCTCCACGCGCATGTTGCGCCACTACGACCAGCTTGGCCTGCTCCGCCCCAGCCAGACCGACAAGTTCACCAGCTACCGCTACTACACCATTGACCAACTGGCCCGGCTCAACCGCATCATCGCCCTCAAGGAGTTGGGCTTCTCGCTCGAACAGGTGGCGCAGTTGCTCGACAAAGAAGGCGAACTCTCGCCGGAGAAATTGCGCGGCATGTTGACCCTGCGCCGCGCCGAGATCGAGCGCGAACTACAAGACAAACACGCCCAGCTGACCGAAGTCGAGTCCCGTCTGCGCCAGATCGAGCAGGAGGGCCAGCCCTCGCCGTATGAGATCGTCGTCAAGTCCGTCCCGGTGCAAGCCGTAGCCTCGGTGCGCCAAATCGTTCCGAAGATGAGCGAGATGGGCTACTATTGCCATGCGATGTACTCGGAACTGTACGCCGCGCTCGCCCGAAATGGGATCACACCCCTGCAACCCGAAATTACGTTGTATCACAACGAGGAATATAGCGAAACTGATCTCGATGTGGAAACCGCCGTACCTGTTCAACCCAGATATCTCAAGCAACCGCCCACTCGCGGCGAATACACACTTCAAGAATTGCCGGGCTATGACCTGGCCGCCGCATTGATTTACGAAGGCCCCTTTTCTGAAATCACGCCAGCCATATTGGCTCTGCTGGCCTACATCGGCGTGCACGATCACATCGCCGCCGGGCCATTGCGTGAACTGCACCTCTCCGGCCCGGCGCACGACGAGAATGGCGTTCCCCAAGAGTCACCCGTCATTGAATTGCAGGTTCCCATTCGCCAGTCGGAGCAGCAACTGACTCAACTCAATCAATAAACGGGCGCGGCCACGAGTGCGTCACACCTTTACGAAGGGCGAGCCGTGATCAGCACCCCATTGCGTGATGGATCACGAACCATCAGGCCCGTCTCAGTTTGTTCGGCCGTGACTCCGGCTTCTCGCACGCGGCCTGTCACGCGCTCCAGTTCAGTCTGGTCTGGCAGCACAATCGTAAAGTAACGCAATCCGCTGGCATCAGATGGCGGCGGCGGCGCGCCTTCGCCGGCCCAGGTGTTAAGCCCAATGTGATGATGGTAGCCGCCCGCAGAGACAAAGCCCGCGCCCATCGTGGAGGCCAGACCCATAATGTCGAAGCCAAGCAAGCTGTGGTAGAAGCGTACGGCGCTGGCGAGATCGGCCACATGCAAATGAACATGGCCGATCTTCGTCTCTTCTGGCATTGGCGCTTCCAGCCGATCATCCGGGGACAGTTCACGCAGGAGCGACTCGACATCAAGTGGGTCTCGACCAGAGCGTTGGACACCTCTGGTATCCCTGACGAAAAAGCCATCGTCGTTGAAGCCCCACACGCCTTCCTCCGGTGTATCCGCGTAAATCTCGATGCCGTTGCCTTCAGGGTCGTCGAGATAGGTCGTCTGAGTCATCACATGATCGGTCGGCGCATTGGGATAACGCAAGGAGAATAAACGCGCTAACGCCCGCGCCAACTCCCGGCGGTTGGGAACGAGGACGGCAAAATGGTAGAGGCCGGTCGTACCGCGATATTTCCGCGCCTCACGTTGCTCGGTCAATACCAACAGGTCTTCATCCCCAGTGCCAAGGCCAGCCGTAGTCCCCTCTCGCCAATGAAGCTTAAAGCCCAACACTTTTTGGTAGAAGGCGATCTGGCGATCTAGGTCGACCACGGTCAGAGATACATGACCCAGCCGGGTCGCCGGGTGGATGGTGAATTGTGTTTCGGTTAATGAGCGGATTTGCATGTCCACGTCTTAAGCTCTTAAGTTTGGAAGTCTGTTAGAGCGGGGCAATTATATATCGCCCATAGGCGACGAAAGCCGCCAAAGCTAGAAAAACAAGATTGACGACGATATTAGGATATTCGCGGCGCGAGACATGGAACCCGGCAGCTAACAGCATCACGAGCGCGAGCAATGCCGCCGCCAGTTGAATTTTGTTGCCTAGACGACAGAGGCGGAAAAATGTTGCTCAAACAAGAAAGAGATGAGAAGAAAGTGGATCCGCGTATCAAACGCACACGTCAGTTGCTCAAGGAGGCATTGATGGGCTTGATGGCCGAGAAGAGCTTTCAGGCTATCACGATCCAGGACATCGCCGAGCGGGCGACCGTCAACCGGGTGACTTTCTACGCCCACTTTGAAGATAAATATGCATTGCTGGAGTACACGATCCGCGAGATGATTAAGCAACAGTTGCACGGTCAGTTGCCGGAAGGCTCCCCGTTCAGTTCAGAGAGTCTGGCGCGCCTCATCCTGACGGTATGTGAGTTTGTGGCCGGGACGAACCATCACTGCCCGCCGCCGCACGGGCAATTTGAGCCGCTGATGGAGAAGCAGATTAAGGCCGAGGTCTATGACGTGCTAAGGGCATGGCTGGTAGAGACGCCATCGGAACTGCCTCGTCGAGCAGCGCCGGAACTGGCCGCGATGGTCGCCAGTTGGGCGATCTACGGCGCCGCGGTTCAATGGAGCCAACAAGAGCGGCCACAGCCAGCCAGGGAATTTGTTCAGCAGGTGTTGCCGATCATCACGGCGAGCCTGAATGTACAAATATAATCAGTCCGGTGGCCGACACGGCCCATTCTCATCCTTCAACGGGCGCGACACATCAAGTCGCGCCCGTTTTGTTTTGCCTCTTGACTCTGACATTGTGTCAACGTGTACGCTGTGGGCGACATTCAACACTCTGCCCACAAGGATTAGCCAATGGCCCATTCAACTTTTCGCAAATTGACCGGCGCTCTTTTCATCCTCGGTTCAATTCTCATCAACATTCCCTACACGTTTCTCATCAGCACGTTTGACTATCCGGACATTGCCTCTCTCGTTTACCTCATGGCCCAGACGGAATTGTTTGCCACCGTCATCCCCGGTTTCCCGGTTGCGCCCGAGGCCGGTCTGGTTGGCAGTCTGCTGTGGTTGGGCTGGATGTTGGTCATGGGGATTGTTTTGGCGCGGGCAAAATTCACTGCCGCCGAAAACTTCCCCTCTTGACTCTCACCCAACGTCAAAGTGTAAAGTTGTCATCGTAGTCGTAGCGCGATTTAGCGTACGCGATTTGGCAAATCGCGCCCCAAACCGAAAGGAAATTGAGCATGAACAACCACGTTATTTTAGGAACCGGCCCGCTGGCCCAAGCCATTCAGCGTGAACTGACCCGGCGCGGCAAAATAGTGAAGATGGTGAATCGCAGTGGCAAGCGCCCGGCCGACGTTCCGGCGACTGTCGAAATTGTGGCCTCGGATGTCGTCTACGACGCGGACAAAGTCCGCGTCGTCACCTCGGGCGCAACCGTTGTCTATCAATGCGCCCAGCCCGAATACGTCGAATGGGTTGAGAAGTTCCCGCCGCTGATGAAAAGCGTGCTGGAAGGGCTGACCGGCTCCGGAGCGAAATTTATTATTGGCGACAACCTTTATATGTATGGCGACACGAACGGTCAACCCATCCACGAAGGCCTGCCCTACGAACAGCACACGCGCAAAGGCAAGGTGCGCGGCGAGGTGGCGCAGATGGCGCTGGATGCGCACAAGGCCGGCAAAGTTCGCGTCGCCATCGGGCGCGGCTCCGACTTCTACGGCCCGGGCGTGCTGGACTCGTTGACCGGCGAGCGCGCCATCCTGCCAGCGCTGGAGGGCAAGGCGGCGCAATTGGCAGGCAATCTCGATCTGCCGCATACGTTGACCTATGTTGAAGACTTCGGCAAAGCATTGGTGATTTTGGGCGAACGCGATGAAGCGTTGGGCCAAGCGTGGCACGTACCCAACCCGCCCACAATTTCACAACGTCAATGGATGACGTTAGTGTTTGAAGAAATTGGCTTGCCGCCCAAAATGAGCGGCATGGGCAAGCTCATGATGACAATCGGCGGCCTGTTCATCCCCGCCGCGCGAGAGATCGTGGAAATGATGTACGAATTTGAGAAGGCCTACATCGTGGATCACGGCAAGTTTATGCGCGCCTTCGGCCAGGCCTTTGGCGAACCCACCCCACACCGCGAGGCGGTGAAGCGCACAGTGGCCTGGTATCGGGCGTATGCCGCTCAACATGCCAAAGCCGAAAGCAGAACAGCAACAGCCATTGCATAACAACTTAACTCGAAACCCTAAAGGTCTCGGAGACCTTTAGAACCTATCTATAAACCTCCACCTATTGGAGAATAGGGGGGTGGAGGAAAATGCCGGATGAGCGTCGTTGAACAAACACAATACGCCGATGTGGCGAGTTGGGAGTTGTCGGATAGCCTGTGGGCG
>Ga0247727_10015132_pt1 | contig 12705 bp, 9 predicted proteins | sample WisWelCaveWW1625_FD_202498 | JGI IMG/M metagenome (GOLD analysis project Ga0247727, IMG submission 202498) | Biofilm microbial communities from Wishing Well Cave, Virginia, United States - WW16-25 | ecosystem: Environmental > Aquatic > Deep subsurface > Groundwater > Cave microbial mat | place... | reverse complement strand
GAGAACATGCACGCTCTCATTGTCGACTATGGCTTTCTGCCTGCTTCAGTTTATGTTACCGTCCTTCAGGATATGGATTTCGAGCGTGGCTTCTCGAAATTCGCCGGCCAGCCGTTCTGGAGCAGGAAGCCGCGGTTCGCACTTGAAGAATTGCTTGCATATTTTCTATACAGCAAAAGATTGGACATGCAAGAGGGGCACGACCGGTTTGTTACTTCTGTCGAAAGAGAGAAGGCTATTGAACGGTCAGTTTTCAAGCTGAAGGAGTTGGATGAATTTCTTCGGACTAGTGGATACCTTCACCTCATTTATTTTTCGAGCGACACTCATCAACTCCTTGATGGAGAGCCGTCCAATCCTTTAGTGGCAAGATACCTTCAGCGTTACGGGCTGCAGGCAACTTTCATCAGAGATCGTCCGGAAATTGCAGAGCTTTCGAATGACGAAAAAGCGGCGTTGTTCCACGATTGGAACCACCTCGACCAAGGCGGGCACATTCTCTGGGGAAAAATCATCGGAAGCGATCTCAAGGAGCTTCTAGAGAAACACGACGAGTAGGTCTGCATGAAAACTATTCACCCGGTAGATACGGATATATTTCCTCCTTTTGCAGGGTTTCCGGCGGAGGGGATCGAGTTTCTCCGGAAGCTCAAGAAGAACAACAACAGACCATGGTTCCAGAAACACAAAGACGACTACGAGCTGAACGTGAGGTTTCCGATGCAGTGCCTGATTGCTTCGCTTGCCGAACGGATGGCTGCTGAAGCGCCGGAGATTCGGTTCGATCCGAAAAAATCCATTTTCAGAATTCATCGCGACATCAGATTTTCCAGGAACAAGGAACCCTACAAAACGAATATTGCCGCTGTCTTTCCGATGAAAGGAGGAAAGGCGCCGGGTGAGAGTCCCGGACTGTACGTCGGTGTCGAGCCCGGTGAGGTATTCGTTGGCGGAGGGGTCTACATGCCCGACGGAGGGCAACTCAAGGGGTATCGGAAGTCCATCGCTGAAAAGCCGCAGGAGTTTCTCTCAGTTCTCAATGACAGGGTGTTCAAGCGTACTCTTGGTGGGATTCAGGGTGAAACCCTCAGGAATGCGCCGCTCGGGTTTCCCAAAGACCATCCGATGATCGAACATCTCAGGCACAAGCAGTTCTACGTGGGCAAAGTGTATGACACGCCGGTCTGCTTGCAGGCGCGGTTTCTGGAGACGGTGGCGATAATTTTCGTCGCGGCGATGCCCCTTGTTCGGTGGCTGGCAAGGGTTGTTCGGCATTGAAGATTGGGCGTCGGACTCTTTTGCTTTGTAGTCATATCTTAGCAAGGGCACCGGTGTAAAAGCAGTGATTCCCATGTCGCGTAATACTTTTGGTCTCCTCCTTGGTCCGGTCCTCTTTCTCGTCACTCTCCTTCTTCCTCCTTTTGATTCTTTTGCGAAGACGGCAACAGCCCTTGTCGGAGACGCGATCACGCCCAGCGATCTCGCCCGGGCTGTCTTCTCCATGAAGGTGGTGTTCGCGCTTCTTCTGCTCATAGTGACCTGGTGGCTGACCGAAGCGATTCCGCTTCCCGTGACGGCTCTCCTCCCGGCGGTCGTTCTTCCCTGGTTTCATCTTGTTGGTGTGTTTGATGGAAAACTGAGCGACCTGACGTTCAGGTCTGTTCTTTCCAATTACGCCAATCCCGTCATCTACCTCTTCCTCGGCGGATTTCTGATGGCCGCAGCAATGCAGAAGTGGGGACTTGACCGAAGGGTGACGTACTGGTTTCTTTCCCGCGGCCGCATTGCTACCGATACGCACTTCGTCCTGCTCGGGATGATGGTTTTAAGCGCGTTCATTTCTCTCTGGATCTCGAACACTGCGACCACTGCAATGTTACTCCCGATAGGACTTGGAATTGTTTCGCAGGCCGGGGCGCACCCGGGCGATTCGAGATTTGCAACAGCAATCATGTTGGGGATCGCTTGGGCGGCGTCGATCGGGGGTGTTGGAACCGTGATCGGCACCCCTCCCAATGGGATTGTCCTAGGTATACTCAATTCGACTTTTTCGGATTCTGACACAATCAGGAAGATCACATTTCTCGACTGGATGAAATTTGGAATTCCGCACGTAATGCTTTTCATTCCTGTTGCATGGTTAGTTCTTCTGAAGCTCTTCCCTCCTGGGGAACGTCATCTTGCAGATGGCCGGGAACAACTTCTCAGGAAACGGGAGGCACTCGGTCCGATGGTGATGGGCGAGAAATGCACGATAGGCGTTTTTATTCTGGCTGTTCTTCTCTGGACGACGAACCCCTTTTGGGACAAGCTTCTTCCGTCGTCGCTTGCCCTGCGCCTTTCGGGGGTCGACGAGTTTATGATCGGTTTGTTCGTTGGCCTTTTGCTTTTTGTTGTTCCGGTCAGGGTGGCATCACGTGAGTTTGTTTTGAAGTGGGAAGATACGAAGTCGGTGGATTGGGGGACGCTGATTCTGTTCGGCGGCGGCATTGCGCTTTCCGATGCGATGTTCAAAACCGGTATTGCTACGTGGCTCGCAACATCGGTGTTCGGGATAATTGGGACTCCATCGGTGATCCTTCTTGTTGCGATGATCGTCCTTTTTGTCGGGCTTCTTTCGGAAGTTACCTCGAATACCGCGGTGACGACCATGATGGCCCCGATCGTTATTTCCCTTGGTTATGGGACAAACACCGACTCCGTCACGCTTGCGATCGCGGCCGCTCTTGCGTCATCGCTGGGTTTCATGCTACCCGTGGCGACTCCACCGAATGCCCTGGTCTATGCGACGGGCTACGTGAAACTTCGCGACATGGTCCGGGCCGGCTTTCTTCTCGACATAATCGGATGGCTGATCACGGTGGGCGTGATGTGGCTGTTTGGTTCCCTGCTCTTTGGCGTCCTGAGGTTTTGAAGGTCCTCAGGATCAGCGCGGGAAAACACTGTTCGTTGTGTTGGGAGAACTGCCCGGCCTCGTTGTTCAGCACAACCGACCGAGTCCGGGATTCTTTTTTGTGAAGAACGAGGTGAACGAAGCTTTTACCAGCTTTATCCAATACTCAGGAGAATCGCCATGTTTACGCTTCAGGGTACATCATATGACAACGGGGAGGAAATTCCAACGAAGTATGCGCACGCGAGTGTTGTTGGCGGACATAACATTTCGCCGGGTTTTGACTGGACCGATCCACCCACCAGCACCAAGTCATTCGCTCTGTCGATCATCGATCCACATCCGGTGGCAAAGAATTGGGTGCATTGGTTTCTGGTCAATATTCCATTCAAAGAGAGAACGATTCGGGAAGGTTCCTCGATGACGAGCACTCTTCCCTCAGGTTCGAGGGAGATGATGAATTCGTATGGTGAGCTCGGCTATGGCGGTCCCGCTCCGCCTCCGGGTTCCGGCTCCCATCCGTACGTCACCACGCTGTATGCACTGAATGTCGAATCGATCGCCCTTGGAAAAAATGCAAGCCTTAGGGAATTTCTTCGGTCGATTGAGGGAAAGGTCATAGCAGAAGCCGGAATGACGGGATACTTTGAGAGGAAATGAATGAGGAGAAAAAAGGAAAAGTGAAAAGGCTCGCCCACCGAAGTCCCGATTCTTTTTCGGGACGCAGGCAGGGGAAAGGGAAAAGGTAAGAGAGCTAAGAGCGGAGAGAGTTCAAGAGTTTGTGAACATACCTGGCAATTGCTGGGGATGCTGTGAGTCCCGGTGAATCGATGCCGATCAGGTTAATGAAACCCTCAAGCTCCTCTTCATGTCGTATCAGAAAATCTCGCGGTGCCTCCCCCCTTGCCTGAAGTTTTGCTCGGATTCCACTTAAATCCGGCGTCAGATCCTCGTCGGCGATGGACGGGACGATCTGTCGCACGGCCTCGCCGAATGCCCGGTGTTTGGCGCTGTCGACACTGTAATCGAGTGTTCGCTCTTTCAGGTATTCCACATCCGGCCCGAATCGCAGTCCTCCGCCAAGGTCGATCACGGCATGCACGCCAAGCGATTCTGTGGGAGGCATCGGATAGACGAGCCGCGAAACGAGATGCCGTTTTGGCCCCCCTACGGCAAAGTAGCTTCCCTTTGCCCAGTGAAGTCGGCAGTCATTACGGTCGAGGCCAACTCCCGCGAGACGGGCGATCGTATCACTCTCCAGTCCTGCCGAGTTGACAACGTAGCGCGAAGTGAGAGCCGATAACCTGGAGCGAACGTCTCCTTGCGCCTGGCTTCCGGCAACCGCTGTTTCTCCCTCATCAACTGTGACGACGAATTCCGAACCCCGCTTTTCCAGTCCGACTACCTCAGTGTGCGTGACGAATTCGGTGCCTTGCGCTTTGGCCTTCCGGTAAAAGAAATCCATCAGTCCATGCGCACTGATAATCCCCGTCGAAGGAGAGAGAATGCCTCCCACGGACCTGATGTTCGGTTCGAGCGCATGCACCTCCTCGGGTGCGAGGCGCCGGAGTTCGGTGCCGTTATCAAGCCCGTGGTGGTACAGTCGTTCAAGGGCATCCAGTTCTTCCGGTCTGGTCGCGGTGATGATCTTTCCGATGTGTCGGTGCGGAATGTCGTGTTCTGCACAAAGCTGATAGAGAAGCTGCTTTCCTTCAACGCAGAGCTGGGCCTTCAATGAGTCATGAGGATAGTAAATGCCGGCGTGGATGACCTCACTGTTTCTGCTGGACGTCTCCTGCCCATACGTCGAACGCCGTTCGAGGAGAAACAGGGGAGAGTACTGTCCGGAGAGCTCCGCGGCAATAGCAAGCCCCACCACCCGCCGCCGATAATCGTTACTGCAGCATCGGCCATGAAGTCATCACGTGTCCAAAGTAGGAGGAGCGATGACCACCCAGGAATCGTCCGCCGTTACGCCTGTGTGTTCGAAAAACTTCTCGCCCGAGTCGTTCGATCTGATAAGAACCTTCAGGCCGCCGGAATACTGAAAGAGGGGGAGATCATAGGTTGAATCGCTGACAACAATTTCAGGGGATCGTAGTCCCGACGCCTCCAGGGCGTGGACTTTTCCATCGCGGACAGGAACAGGGTTCACAACGTCATCCGAGAAAAATCCGCCACGAACCTCCAAATCAATGCCGATGATCTTGTCCGGCTCTAACAAAAGCGGCCTGCACACCTCTTCCACACTCCAGCGGTTGCTTCCCGAGATGACCCGGATATCAAATCCCAGTTCCTGAAGCCGCTGGACGAGCGTTTTTACTTCTCTAAAATACCTGATCCCTGCGGGGAGAACATGTTCACCAAGGATGCGGCGCCCGATCGGGGCCTGGAGCTCAAACCGGAGCGTGTCCGCTGCAATCTCCATCACTTCGGAAGTCTTGAATCCGGAAAACAGCCGGACAATGTCGCTGCACGCCTTCTCTGTCTTTCCTTCGCCAAGCTGATTGAAATAATGGGAGAGGACAAGATTTGCAAACGTGGTGAATCTCCGGTCGTCGTCTGAGCGGTGTGGTTGGACACGCAGCAGTGACTCGTAGGCCTCCTGTAATTCCGCTCGTTGGGGATGATCCGGCCAAAGCCGGGCAGGTGATTCCCGGAAGAGAAAATGATCGAGCTGAAAATAGAACATTGCTTCGCCAATATCCCCCTTGATCAGGGTTCCGTCGCAATCGAAGACCGCAAGTGGAGGGTTATTCCTTGACGATTGGAGGGAGGACTCAAGGAAACGCTCGATGTTCGGAAGGGTTTTCATTTTGCGGGATTCGGATCAATCCGGTGCGTAAGATACCAATCGCAACAAGGAGGTGCAAGGGAGTTTTCTGTCTGCCGAGTGACTTGTCGCGGCTGACGAAGGCTTTTTGCAACTCACCTCTCAAAGCTGTATATTTGAATCGTCCGTCCCGACTGAAACCATTCTGTTGCGTGAGCATTACGAGACAGTGTGTGTGAGATCCGGAGCGGCCTTCTGATTGCTGTACCGGTCATGGGGTCGGCACCGGCGCCAAAAGGACATTTTCAGGCGGCACGGGCGTTTTCATTTCGTGAGAGTTTCCAACTGTCCACCACGTGGTTCTTCCTGCTGCTGTTCGCTCTCTCCATGAGAAGGTGACGAGGGAATGCTGTACCTATGAATGATATCCGCAATTTCTGCATCATTGCTCATATCGATCACGGCAAATCCACCCTGGCCGATTGTCTGCTTGAGCGTACCGGTACGATCACGCCGCGGGAAAAGAAATTCAATCAGGTGCTCGACGATATGGATCTTGAGCAGGAACGGGGAATCACGATAAAGCTTCATGCCGTTCAGATGCACTACAATGCCGCCAGTGGCAGCCATTACGTTCTCAACCTGATCGACACTCCTGGCCACGTTGATTTTTCCTATGAGGTGTCCCGCTCGCTTGCGGCGTGTGAGGGCGCCATTCTGGTCGTCGACGCATCTCAGGGGGTGGAAGCCCAGACGATCAGCAATCTGTACCTGGCCGTTGAAGCCGGGTTGGATATCATCCCGGTGATTAACAAGATCGATCTTCCGAGCGCAATGATTGATCAGGTGAAACAGCAAATCAGGGAACTGGTGGGTTGTAAGGAGGAAGAGATCATTCTTGCGAGTGCGAAGGCGAATATCGGGATCGATCAGATCCTGGAGGCAGTGGTGACACGGATACGTCCTCCGAAGGGAGACGCCGGGGACCCGCTCCGGGCGCTGATTTTCGATTCAGTGTTTGATATTTACAGAGGGTCGGTCGCGTATCTGCGTGTCATGGACGGGACGCTGCGCGAAAAAACGCCAGTGATGTTTTTTCACAACGGCAAGGTGTTTGAGGCGGAGGAAGTGGGAGTTCTGGAGATGAAGCGGAACCGTGTCGGAGAACTGCTTGCGGGGAACGTGGGTTATCTGATCGCGGGAGTCAGGGATGTTCACGACACCAAGGTGGGAGATACCGTGACAATGGCAACCAATCCGGCGTCCGCTCCGCTCCCCGGGTACAAGGACGTCAAGCCGATGGTGTTCAGTGGTGTGTATCCGACCAATGCAGACGATTTTGAGAACTTGAGAACAGCGATCGACAAATTGCAACTCAACGATTCCTCCCTGCTCTACGAGCCCGAGACATCAACGGCTCTCGGCTTCGGTTTCCGGTGCGGTTATCTGGGCCTGCTCCATATGGAAATCGTCCAGGAACGGCTGGAGCGTGAGTACAGCCAGAGCATTATCAATACCGTTCCGAATGTCGAATACCGTGTAACAACCACAGAAGGTGGGATAGTCCTTGTGGATAATCCCTCCTTCATGCCCCCCCTCGGTCAGATTTTGAAGGTGGAGGAACCGTACATTAAGGCCCAGATCATCGTTCCGACTGAGTTTCTTGGAAACATCATGAAGCTCTGCACGGACCGGCGTGGTGTCTACAGAAACACGACGTACCTTGATCCGACGCGCGTTGATCTCCAGTATGAAATGCCTCTCTCGGAGATCATCTTCGATTTCTACGACCGACTGAAATCAACCAGCCGGGGATATGCGTCGTTCGATTATGATCTGTTGGATTTCCGTGAATCGGATCTCGTCAAGCTTGACATTCTGCTCAATGGCGAATCCGTCGACGCCTTCTCCACGATTGTCCATAGGGAAAAAGCATACGAGTGGGGAAAGCGGTTATGTGCACGGCTGAGGAAGCTGATTCCGAGACAGATGTTCGAAGTCGCCATCCAGGCTGCCATAGGAAGCAAAGTGATTGCACGCGAAACGGTTTCCGCAATGCGGAAGAATGTGCTGGCCAAGTGTTACGGAGGCGACATTACGCGGAAACGAAAACTGCTGGAAAAGCAGAAAGAAGGAAAGAAGCGTATGAAGCAGGTAGGACGGGTGGAAATCCCCCAGGAGGCATTCCTGGCCATCCTGTCGATGGAAGAAGAATAGACGGAGACCAACGCATGGAAAAAACCTCATCCCCCAAGCGGGGAAAGCACCCGACAAAGGAGTTCTTCAAAGAGCTCGCTTATGTTCTTGTCGCGTTTTTCTTTCTCAACAGTTTCGTTCTTGCCTCATTTGAAGTGCCGACAGGATCGATGGAAAACGAAATCATGGCGGGCGACTTTTTGTTCGTCAACAAGTTCATTTATGGAGGGTCGACACCCAGAACCATTCCGCTGACCAACATCAAACTGCCATGGTTCAGAGTACATCCAATAAAGGAAGTCGAGCATGGGGATGTGATTGTCTTTGAATTTCCCGGCCAGCGGGATGAGATCCGGTCTCCTGAGTTCATGTTTTATTTGAAGCGCGCCACCGGTCTGGCGGGCGATACCGTTCAGGTCATCAACCGCGTTGTCCATATCAACGGGAAGCCGGCAGACATACCCAGGAATCTCAAATTCAACAACCATCGCATCATTCCGCCGGGCATTGCCGACCCGAGAATTTTCCCCAGGGGCGCACCGTTCAATGAGGACAACTGGGGACCGGTGCGTGTGCCACAACAAGGTGACGTGATCGAATTGACCCTCGAGAATCTGGATCGCTGGGCGACATTTATTGCACGGGAAGGTCATGCTGTTTCCGTGGGTCCGGGTAATCGCATCCTCGTTGACGGGAATCTACAGTCAATCTATGCGGTCGAACATGACTACATCTTCGGAATGGGCGATAATCGCGACAACAGTCTGGATAGTCGCTTCTGGGGCTTTATCCCGGAAGAGAATATCATCGGCACTCCCATGATTGTGTACTGGTCGTGGGACCCCGACATCCAACTGACAGAGTTCTTCGACAAAATCGAATCGATTCGCTTCAGCCGTGTCGGAACGCTGATCCGTTGATGCGCGGGAAAAGCGGGACAATGTTGGGAACATGATCCGGCCGTGAGCAACAGTATGACGGACGAGACCGCAACCAAAGAGAGCCACCAGATCCGGGATTACGCAAAGATTCTGGCCATCACACTTCTGGTCGCGTTGTTTCTGAAGTTCCTGGTGATCGAGGCCTTTCGCATACCGACAGCCTCCATGGAAAATACGTTGTACATCGGCGACTTCGTCCTGGTCAACAAATTCATTTATGGCGCTAAAACACCTGCATACCTCCCTTTTACACAGACGCCGGTTCCTTTTATGACCCTGCCCGGTCTTACCGATCCGGCACGCGGTGATATCATCATTTTTGAATCGCCAGTGTGGAAGGACGACCCCTCTTCAACCATCGTCTACTACGTCAAGCGGTGCGTCGGACTTCCCGGAGACACCCTCCGGATTGTCGACCAGGTATTGAGCGTGAACGGATCCATCCTTCCGATGCCATCGAATGCAAAAAATGAAAAATGGATTCCACCTTCTGGCCGTCATGCTGACCCGCGGATTTACCCTAAGGGGGCGCCATTCACTGCGGAAAATTACGGTCCCGTGATCGTTCCATGGTCCGGTCGCGTTGTTGAACTCTCGATAGAAACGATCGATGAATGGCGAACGCCGGTCGAACGGGAAGGACACATGCTCCGTGTGGAGAATGACTCGGTGCTGATCGACGGTATTCCATCCGAGAGCTATACCGTCGAAAAGGATTACTATTTCATGATGGGGGACAACAGAAGGAACAGCCTCGACAGCCGGTTCTGGGGATTCGTTCCGGAGGACCTGATCATCGGAAAGGCGATGATAGTGTATTGGTCATGGGATGAGTTGGGGAAGCAAGTGTCCCTTGCCGATTGGTTCCACGCGATTCGATGGGACCGGATCGGGAGAATTGTGAAATGAGAATTCGATTGTCGGGGCTTAGGGAGAGGAACGTATCGCTCTTCTTTCTCATGTATCTTGAATTGTGAATTCCATGTCATCGCTATACCTCCATATACCGTTTTGCGAACGGAAGTGCGTTTACTGCGACTTCTACTCAATAGAGAGTGTTTCTCCGATGAAGGACTTTTTGGCCGCGCTGCACACCGAAATCGAGCTGTCGGCCGATCGGTCGGAGAATATGAGGGCTGAGACGATTTTTCTTGGTGGTGGAACGCCGTCATTATTGACGCCGGAGGAATTGTCGGGTATTCTCGGGCATCTCCGGACGGTATTTCAGGTGAGCCGGGATGCAGAAGTAACGGTGGAAGCAAACCCGGAGACCGTTGATCTCCCGAAGCTCAAAGGGTACAGGGATGCGGGTGTGAACAGGTTGAGCATTGGCATCCAGTCGTTCAATGACATGGAGCTGGAGTTCCTTGGCCGGATACACGATTCCGGGAAGGCGGAAAAAGCTTTCAGGTTGGCCCGGGAGGCCGGGTTTGAAAACGTTAACGTTGACCTGATCTACTCCCTTCCTGGTCAGACGCTGGATCGTTGGGCGGAGACGCTTGCCCGCACGATCGGGCTGGGTCCCGACCATATTTCTGCATACAGTCTGATTGTTGAAGATAATACTCCGCTTGCGCGCATGGTCAGGGCCAGGCAAGTATCACCCGCGCCGCCCGAGATTGAAGCAGAGATGTTCGAGTTCACGATGGAGACATTGGCAGTGAACGGATTTGAGCACTACGAAATCTCAAACTTCGCCCGACCCGGCTACCGCTCAAGGCACAATTTCAATTACTGGAGGCACGGCGACTATCTCGGGTTCGGTCCGTCGGCTCATTCATTCCGCAAAAGGGATGGCTCAGGCGGCACGAGGTGGTGGAATGTGGCAAACATTTCCACGTACATCAAGCAGCTCATGACGGGGAAACTCCCGGTGGCTTCCACAGAGTCCCTGTCGACCGATTCTCTGATGACCGAACATCTGTTTCTCGGATTGAGAAGTACGGGGCTGGATCTCGGAGAGTTCAGGAGGGAGTTTGGAGATTCGCTTGTCGCAAGGCACGCGACGCTTATTCAGGGCCTTGTCGATGCAAACATTGCCACAGTTGTCAGCGATGTTCTTCGTCTCACCCCACGCGGATATCTGATTTGCGATGAGGTGAGTGCGCGGCTTGTCAGCTGATGGTCACGCGCTGGGTATTCGGTGCGTTGGCAAATCCGCTCTTGACCCAGCTTGATAGTGGGCGATGAGCGAGGAGAGAATAGTGAATGAAGAAGTAGTGTTTTGCCAAACCAAACCTCTTCAATCTCAATTCTGTATTCCGTCTTCGCTCTTCACCCGTTCGGTCCAATGTCCAGGTTCAATACACACGTTTTTGTCAGGTCATGACTTTTTCAAGCTGAGCCACTACCGCCACAGTTCTTTCCTTGATATTCAAACGATTTAGTTCTATATTTTTCCGATTTTGTTGAACCCAATGCGACCACTGAGGAGTCCATGGATCATCACCGAGTGAATCGAATCATTGCAGGATCGATCTTCGTTGTTTCGTTCTGTACCTATATTATAACGTTGGCCCCGACCGTTGTGTTCTGGGATGTCGGGGAGTTCATAGCTGCCTCGTTCATGATGCAAGTGCCTCATCCCCCCGGTTCACCGCTGTTCCTGCTCATGACCCGTCTTGCGATGATGATTCCTGTGTCACCGGACCTGGCATTGCGTGCTCATGCCTTTTCCGCACTCTGCGGATCACTTGGCGTGATGTTCCTTTATCTGGTCATCATCCGTGTGCTCATCGATTTCCGGGGAATTCCGGACAGTCTCGCAGAGAAAACCACAGTGTACGGTGCCGGGCTGATCGGCTCTCTCTCGCTTACCTTTGGAACGACCTACTGGAATAATTCGATCGAGGCCGAGGTGTACGGGGTGAGCATGCTCTTCCTGAGCGCAGTGATGTGGCTGGCCATGCGCTGGTATGAACGTGCCGACAATGAAGGGAACGAAAAATATCTGCTCCTGATCGCCTATCTTATGGGGCTCTCGCTCGGTGTTCATTTGCTGGCGCTCCTTGTGATCTTCCCTGTCGCGCTGATCGTCTACTTCCGGAAGTACGAGATCAACTTTGACTCGTTCTTAAAATTCCTCGGGGTCTCGTTGATTGTATTTTTCATGATCTACCCCGGGATTGTCAAGTTCCTTCCTGGATTGATGGATGGAGAGCTTGGCGGTTCAAAGAGCGACATTGTCTCGTACATTCCCTGGATATTGATCATTGGCGCCTGTTACGGAGTCTATTATGCATACAAGAAGAAAAAACGCATCTGGTTCGTTGCCCTGCTGGGCATTGTTCTGATTTTCCTTGGTTACACAACCTACATTGCCGTTCTGATCCGATCGAACACCAACGTCCCGATGAATGAGAACGACCCGAGCAATCTTGCACGTCTGACCTCATATCTGAATCGCGAGCAATACGGCGACATTCCTTTCTGGCCACGAAGGCATAGCCAGGAGCCTCATCAGCAGGGGATATACACGAAATACTCCAGTGAGTGGGAATACCTGCTGAAATACCAACTCAATCACATGTTTGTCCGTTACGTTCTTTGGAATTATGTCGGCCAGGAAAGCGACCGTCAGGATTCCGGGGTGTTATGGAGGGGAACCTTCGGGATCCCGCTGTTTGTCGGGCTGCTGGGCCTGTATTACGTCTTCACCAAAGACGCCAGGATGGGCTGGGTATTTCTGGCGTCTTTCATTATTCTTGGACCGATCCTCGCCCTGTACAACAACCAGCAGGAGCCTCAACCGCGCGAGCGTGATTACATTTATGTCGGCGCCTTTTATGTGTTTTCGCTCTGGATCGCTGTCGGGGTTGTTGCCATCGTCGACTATGTGCGAAAGCTCATCGCATCGAAGGAAGGTGTGTGGACAGGTTCCATTGCCGTCGTCGGATGTCTTA
>Ga0247727_10015131_pt1 | contig 12705 bp, 14 predicted proteins | sample WisWelCaveWW1625_FD_202498 | JGI IMG/M metagenome (GOLD analysis project Ga0247727, IMG submission 202498) | Biofilm microbial communities from Wishing Well Cave, Virginia, United States - WW16-25 | ecosystem: Environmental > Aquatic > Deep subsurface > Groundwater > Cave microbial mat | place... | reverse complement strand
CGAGCGGTGGGCCCACACCCTCGTGACCCGCGGCAAGCCCCAGGGCCCCATCGCCCTCGCCTTCGACGCCTCCCCCGACCTTCGCTCCTGCGCCATCTCCGTCAGCGACGGCACCTACCTCGAGGTCATCGAGCACCGCATGGGCGCCGACTGGGTCCCGGCCCGGCTCGCCGAGCTCGTCACCCGCCACACCCCCCTCGGTGTCGCCGTCGACCCGCGTGGCCCCGCCTCCGGCCTGCTCCAGGACGTCGTCGACGCCGGCGTGACGCTCCACCAGGTCACCGCCGCCGAGTACACCCAGGCCTGCGGGAGCTTCCTCGCCGCCGTGCTGGCCACCACCCCCCGCCGCCGGCAGCTCCGACGCCGGCACCAGCCCGTCCTCGACGCCGCCGTCGCCGGCGCCACCCGCCGAAAGGTCGTCGACGCCTGGGCCTGGGACCGCCGCTCCGCCGACGTCGACCTCACCCCGCTCGTGGCCGCCACCCTGGCCCGCTGGGCCGCCGGCGCCATCGAACCCCCCAAGCGCCCCTCGGTCGGCGGCGACGTCGACGAGGACGCCTACGCCGTGGCGCTCACCCAGATCGAGCAGGAGGACGCCCGTGCGCTCCAAGCTCTCGAAGGCAGCTGACGCCATCGCCCAGTCCCGCTCCGAGCTCGTCGAGGCCGCCGGCCTCGCCGGGATCGCCGTGTCGATCGGCGGGATCACCGGCGACCCGTGGTGGGGAGGCCTCACCGGGTCGATCGCCCTGGTCCTGTTCAACGCCCTCGGCGGCCGCCGACCGTGAGCCGCCTCGCCAAGCTCCTCCCCGCCGTCGACCAGCGCTCCTGGTGGTCCATGGCGCCCAACACCGACGGGCGGATCCCCACCAACGCCGAGATCGACGGGACCTACGCCGGGCTCCCCGTGTCCGAAGCCACCGCCCTGCGGCTCATCGACGTGTACGCCTGCGTGTCGCTCCTCGCCGATTCCGTCGCGCAGCTGCCGCTGGACGCCTACGCCAAGCAAGGCAACCAGCGCGTCGAGCTCGACCGCACCCCCCGGCTCATCGACCAGCCCGACCCCGAGCTCGAGCGGTGGGACCACATCAGCCGGATGGTCACCTCGCTGGCGCTGCGCGGCAACTCCTACAACGCGATCCTCGCCCGGGACTCCGCCGGGTTCGCGACCGCGGTGCGGGCCATCCACCCCGACGACTGCACCCCCGTACGCGAAGGCGGCCGCAAGGTCTTCCGGCTCGCCGGTGGCCACGTCGTCGACGCCGGCGACATCATCCACATCCCCCTCGTCACTCTCCCCGGCTCGGTCGCCGGCCTGTCGCCCCTGGAGTGCGCCCGCCGCGGGATCCGCCTCGCCGTGGCCACCGAGGACTTCGGCGAGAAGTGGTTCATCGACGGTGCCACCCCCAGCTCGATCCTCGAGTCCGACACCACCCCCGAGGACCCCGACACCGAAGGCCGACGGATCCAGGCCAAGTGGATCGCCTCCCACGGCGGCCGCCGCCGCCCGGCGGTGCTCTTCGGCGGGCTGAAGTGGAAGGCCATCACCGTCTCGCCCAACGAGAGCCAGTTCCTCGAGACCCGCGGCCTCAACGCCACCCAAATCGCCAAGATCTGGCGGGTTCCGGCCCACTACCTCGGCGATACCACCAAGGCCACCAGCTTCGGGCGGGGCCTCGAAGAGCTCGGGATCGGGTTCGTCGTGTTCACCCTCGGCGCCTACCTCATGCGCCTCGAGGCCGCGTTCACCCGTCAGCTCCCCCGCCCCCAGTACGCCCGGTTCAACGTCGCCGCGTTCCTCCGTGGCAACACCAAGGACCGGTACCTCGCCCACGCCATCGGCCGCCAGTGGGGCTGGTTGTCCGTCAACGACGTCCGCGCCCTCGAAGACCTCCCGCCGCTGGCCGAGGGCGGCGACGTCTACCTGCAGCCGCTCAACATGATCGACGCCGAAGCGGCCCTCAAGAAGCTCCTGTTCGACAACACCCCGCACCCCGACGGGGGCGCCGGCCCTGAACCCCCGGAGGGCTGACCATGGACCTCGACCGCCGGCTGCTCCTGCAGCTCGACACCAGCCTCCCCACCCAACGGCACTACCCGCTGCGAGGCGTCGAGCTCCGCGCCGCCGAGGACGGGTCGGTCCTCACCTTCGAGGGCTACGCCTGCATCACCGGCATCTGGTACGAGATGTACGGAGGCCCCCCCTACGGGTGGCACGAGCTCGTCGAGCCCGGCGCGTTCAAGAAGACCCTCTCCGAGCGGGCCGACGTCCAGTTCCTCATCAACCACGGCGGCGAGCCCCTCGCCCGCACGAAGTCCGGGACGATGGACCTCGACGAGGACGGCCAAGGCGAGCACGTCCTGGCCCGCTTCGACCCCACCGACCCCGACGTCCAGCGCATCGCCCCCAAGATGCGCCGCGGTGACATGGACGAGATGAGCTTCGCGTTCCGGATCACCCGGCAACGCTGGGAAGACGAGGACGGCAACGAGGGCGACTCGTCCACCGCGCCCCGCCGCCGGATCCTCGAGGTCAACCAGCACAAGGGCGACGTCTCGCTCGTGAACTACGGCGCCAACGACTCCACCTGGGGCTCGATGCGCCAGCTCGACTCCGCGCTCTGCGAGCTCCGCGACGGCCACACCCTCGACCCCGAGGCCGGCCGGCTCCTGCGCACCCTCCTCGCCGGCGACACCCCCACCCCCGCCCCGACCGCCCCGCCGGCGCCGCCGGCCACCCGGATGGTCCCCGTCGCCCTGCTCGACGCCGGGCCCCCATCGACCTACCGCCGCAAGACCCCCGCCGCCTAGCGCTGCACCCCCGCGCACCCCACGGGGTGCGCACGTCACGCCGGAGCACCACGCCGGAGCCACCCCTTCACGGGTGAGCCACCACCTGGGCGCCACCACCTGACGCGAACCCCCCACCGCGAGCCGCCCTGACCGGGCGGCTCCTTCGCGTCCCCAGGAGGACACCCGTCATGGATCTGATCCGCCGTCTCATCGAGCAGCTGCTCGAGAACCGCACCGGCCTCGTCGCCCAGCGCGACGCCTGCCTCGTCGACCCCGACACCTGGGAGCTCCGCACGGAGATCCCCGAGGACGTCGAGACCGAACGGTCCCGGCTCAACACCGAGATCGCCACCCTCGACGAGCGCCTGGCCGACGCCGAAGAGCAGCTGGCCATCGAGACCCAGGCCGAGGCCGCCCTACGTCGGCTCGGCCCCGCCCTCTCGGCGCCGTCCGGGCCCGCCATCCGCATCGGCTCCGAGCCCATGCTGTACCGCCAGCACGGCGAGCACTCCTTCTTCAAGGACCTCGCCCGCGCCCACGCCCCCGGCGAACGCGACGAGCGGGCCCTCGAGCGGCTCCAGCAGCACCGCCAGCAGGTCGACGCGCTCGCCGCGGCGGGCGGCCTCGAGGGCCGGGCCCTGTCGCGCACCGACGGCGCCGGCGGCGAGCTCGTCCCGCCGCTGTGGCTCGTCGGCGAGTACGTGAAGCTCGCCCGCGCCGGCCGCGTCACCGCGGATCTGTGCCGCAAGCTCCCGCTCCCGCCCGGCACCGACTCGATCAACCTCCCGAAGATCTCCACCGGCACCGCCGTCGCGGAGCAGACCGAAGGCGCCGCGGTGCAGAACACCGACGCCGTCACCACCTCCGTGTCCGCCGCGATCACCACGATGGCCGGCCAGCAGGTCACGTCGATGCAGCTCGTCGACCAGTCGCCCATCAACATCGACGAGGTCCTCTTCGCCGACCTGATGGCCGACCTCGCCAAGCAGGTCGACGCCTACGTCATCACGAAGACGGCGATCGGCATCCTCAACGTGACGTCGATCAACGCGGTGACCTACACCGACGCGTCGCCGACGGTGCCCGAGCTGTACCCGAAGGTCGCCGACGGGATCCAGCAGATCCACACCAACCGGTTCCTGCCCCCGCAGGCGCACGTGATGCACCCCCGCCGGTGGGCCTGGCACCTCGCCGCGCTCGACGCGTCCAACCGGCCGCTCGTGGTCCCCAACGCCCAGGGCCCGCAGAACGCGTTCGCCGGCATGGACGACGTCCGCTCCGAGGGCTCCGTCGGCACCCTGCAGGGCCTGCCCGTCTACGTCGACGCCAACGTGCCGATCAACCTCGGCGCCGGCACCAACGAGGACCGGATCATCACGGCCCGCTTCGATGACCTCCTGCTGTGGGAGTCGGTCCTGCGGAGCCGTGTGCTCTTCGAGACCGACGCCAACACCCTGCAGGTCCGGTTCCAGGTCTGGGAGTACCTCGCCTTCATGGGCAACCGGTACCCCAAGGCCATCTCCGTGACCTCCGGCACCGGCCTCGTCACCCCGACCTTCTAGCCCCGCTAGAAGCCCGCCCCGCCGCGGGACCCGCCGCCACCCGCGGCGCGTCCCGCTGCACGTCCGTCCACCAACCAAGGGAGCACCCCGACCATGGACGTCAAGGACTACATCGAAGCGCTCGAGCGAGAGAAGGCCGGCTACGACGCCGCCGACAAGCCCGACCGTGCCAAGGCGTGCGCCGCCGAGATCGCCCGCGTCACCAAGGACGGGGCCATCACCCCCGCCCCCGCCGACGTCGACGACAGACCCCGGTCCCGGCGCGCGAAGGCGGCCGCCGCCGACTCGCCCGAGACCACCACCTCGAGCTGAGCCACGTGAGGGTCCTGACCGGCTCGGACATCACCATCACCTCGCCCGCGTTCGTCGACACGGACGGCTACACCCCGACCGACACCGACGCGGATCCGACCGTGACGGTGGTCTCCGCGGCCGGCCAGGCCCTCACGGTCTCGGCCGTCACCGACCTCACCGAGGCCGGCCTCTACACGGCGGTGATCCAGGGGCTCACCAACCCCGACCGGCTCACCGCGGTGTGGGCCGGCCAGGTCGACGGCATCGACCAGGCCAACACCGACCTCGTCGACGTCGCCGGCGGCACCTACGCCACCCTCCCGGAGCTCGTCGCCCTCGACGGGATCAACCTCGCGGTGCACACCCCCGCCCGGCTCGTGCAGCTGCGGGACCAGTTCGAGGACCTCGCCGAACGATGGACCGGCCGGGCCTGGGTCCCCCGCTTCGCCACCGAGACCCTGTGGCACCCGGCCAGCCCCCTGACCCGGCGAGACGCCCGGGCGCTGCTGTCAGTCGTCGACGCCGACGACACGACCCTCGCCACCACCGGGTGGACCATCACCGCCTGGGGGGTCGTCCTCGACGCTGACCTCCGCTCGATCGGGTTCCACGGGCAGTGGCCCCTGACCATCGGCTACACGCACGGCCAGGCCCGGCCGCCCGAGTCCCTCACCGCCGCCTGCCGGGACTACGTGCGCTCCAAGGCCCTCGAGACCGGCAACCGGATCGGCAAGGACACCCTCTCCTACGCCGACCCCCAAGGCGGCACCACCCGCTACTCCACCCCCGACTGGAACGCCGGGCGCCCCACCGGTCTCCTCGACGTCGACACCGCCCTCAACGGCATCGGCCGCGCCGAGCCCCTCCCCTCATGAGCGGCTCCGCCCGCTACCAGCTCCGCGCCGCGGCCGTCACCGCCCTCCAAGCCCTCACCGCCGACGGCGAGCCCCTCGAGGGCGTCGCCGTCGACTACGGCTGGTCCGGCGAGCTCCGCACCCGCGAAGAGATCTTCCTCGGGGAGACCACCGGCGCCCTCAGCGTCCCCGTCTTCCACGGGCCCGCCACCGAAGCCGCCCCCGTCACCTACGACGACCGGTTCGGGTTCACCGTCTACATCCTCGCCTGGTCGCCCGGGCAGACCGCCCAAGTCGCCGACGCCCGCGCCGACGCCCTCGCCCTGGTGGTCCTCAAGGTCTTCCGCGAAAACCCCACCCTGAACATCTCCGACGACCACACCCACGTCGTCGCCGCCCTGATCGCCGAGCAGCGCAGCATCGTGCGGCCCTCCAAGGAGGGCTTCACCGGCCAGGTCGAGATCGACGTCTCCGTGCACGCCCGCATCGCCGGGCCCGCCGAACCCTCCACCCCCTGACCGGGAGGCCCCCATGCTCCGGATCCGCTACGTCGGCGACGCCGACGTCGTCGACCTCACCGTGCCCGGCGGGACGATCACCTGCCCCCGCGGCGAGTGGATCGACCCCGTCGAGCAGATGGACGCGATGCACGTGCCCCTCGAGCACCTCGCCATCGTCGCCCGCGACCTCGGCCCCCACTTCGAGATCGACGGCGACGCCACCGAGCTGATGCCGCCGGCATCGACCCCCCGGAAGCGCACACGGAAGCGCACGACCAGGGCCCGCCGCCCGGCCACCCCACCGGCCGACACCGAGGAGAACCAGCCATGACCCTGTCGTCCGGGCTCAACAAGTCGATCGGCATCGCGTTCGAGACCGGCGGCTACGGCGTCGGCATCGCCCCCACTGTGCACGTGCCCCTCGTCGAGGAGTCCATGTCCCGCGAGGTCGAACGGCTGATGTCCGACGCCGTGATCGCCGGTGCCCGGGTCCCCCGTTCGCAGCAGTGGACCCCAGGCCGGATCATCGTGGGCGGCGACGTCGGCCTCGAGCTCTTCGACCGCTCGATCGGCAAGTTCCTCCGGGCCATGTTCGGGGCGGTGGCCACCACCGGCCCGGTCAGCTCCCTGTACACCCACACCTACTCGCCCGGGGACCTGGCCGACGACGTCTTCACGCTGCAGCTCATCCGGCCCGACGGCGCCGGCACCCTCCGGCCGTTCACCTACGTCGGGTGCATGGTCGAGTCCTGGGAGATCGCCTGCGAGGAAGGCAAGATCGCCACCCTCGGGCTCACCGTCATCTCCCGCGACGAGGTCCTGCACCGCACGCTCGCCGACGGCGACACCACCAACGGCGACGCCACCGTCACCTCCGCCACCGGCGCGTTCGGGCCCGACGACCTCTTCAAGCCGATCTCCGGCGCCGGGATCCCCGCCGCCAGCTACGTCGGGCAGATCAACTCGTCGACGTCGATCGAGCTGTCCTCGTCGAACGTCGTCCACACCTCCGTCAACGCCACCGCCACCGCCTCGGGTGTCGCCCTCGTCGTCGGGATCGCGGCGACGGCCGTGTCCTACACGTCGGGGATCAAGCCCATGAGCTTCCTCGGCGGGTCGGCGTCGATCGGCGGGTCCGTCGCCAACGTGAAGGGCCTCACCGTCACCGGCGCCAACGGGCTCAAGAACGACCGCCGCTTCCTCGGGTCCGGTCTGATCCGCCAGCCCAAGGAGATCGCCCGCCGCGACTACGGCGGCACCATCAAGATGGAGTTCGAGGACCCCACCGAGTACAAGCGGTACGTCAACGGTGACGAGTTCGCGATCGGCTTCGACATCTCGGTGGCCGCCCAGCGCGTCGCGTTCACGATGAACGCCCGTTACGACGGCAAGACCCCCACCATCTCAGGGACCGAGCTCACCGAGCTCGAGCTGCCCTACGTGTGCGTCGGCACCAGCACCGACGCCTCCGCGCTCACCGCCGTCTACACGTCATCCGAATCCACCCCCTAGCCCCGTGACGGAGATCGTGCAGGTCCGCGGCCTGCGGGACTTCCAGCGTGAGCTGCGCCGGGCCAACACCGACCTGCCCCGGGAACTGCGAACAGCGTCGCTCGCCGCCGCCGAGGTCGTCGCCAAGGCCGCCCGCTCCAAGGCCCTCGCTCTCGGGGGAGTAGCTGCCAAGACCGCCCCATCGATCAAGGCCGGCGGAGAGCAGCGCCGCTCCAAGGTCTCCATCGGCGGCCCGGCCTTCCCGTGGGCACTTGGCGCCGAGTTCGGCGCCAAGCGCTACCCACAGTTCGAGCCGTGGCGAGGCAACCAGCACCAGCCCGACCTCGACAACGGCGTCGGCTACTTCCTCTACCCCTCGATCCGGGACACCCGCGAGGAGTTCATCGACGTCTACGCCGGCGGCATCGACCGGCTCATGCGCGCCGCGTTCCCCGACTGACCAAGGAGCCGCCTCCCATGGCCAACGCCCCCACGCCCGGATCCCGGGCCGCCGACGAGGCCGTCCGGCTGTTCCTACGGATCCGGATCAAGGACCGCACTCTCGACCTCGTACCGACGCTCACGATGAAGGAGCGCTTCGTCGTCCGGGCCGCCACCGGCGGGCTGCCCCTCGAGGCGTTCCTCCCCCAGCAGACCGAGCGCGAGTTCGGCGAGGACTCGCTGTTCGTCCTGTGGTGGGTCGCCCGCCGCCAGAACGGCGAACCCAACCTCGCCTTCGCCCAGGCCGACACCGAGTGGCCCAACGACCTCGACGAGGGCGACGTCGACGTCACCGAGGTCGACCTCGACAACGAGCCCCCCGAGGACGATTCCCCGGAAGGACCAGGGCCAGGCTCCTGAAGCTCTGGCCCGAACTCTCGCACTACTTCGGGATCACCCCCCTCAACTTCGACCAGCTGACCGCGCCCGAGCTCAACGGCTACCTCCTCGAGCTCAAGGCCATCCGGGCCGCCAAGGACCGGCCGCGGTGAGGCAGGAGGTGACCCGTGGCCGAACGCAAGCTCACGGTGATCCTCGGCGGCGACTCGCGCGGGCTCGAGCAGTCACTCGGCCGCTCCGAGAAGGCCGCCTCCGGGTTCGGGGCCAAGTTCGGGGGCGTGGCCACCAAGGTCGGCGTCGGCATCGCCGGCATCGGCGCCGCCGCGACCGCGTTCGCAGCGAAGAGCGCCAGCACGTTCTCCAAGGTTGGCGGCGAGGTCCTCAAGCTGCAGCGCTTCACGGGCGCCACCGCCGAGGAAGCATCCCGGCTCCGCTTCGCCGGCAAGCAAGCCGGCCTCGACGTCGACGTGCTCACCCGAAGCCTCGGGCTCCTCTCGAAGAACGTCGTCGGCACCAAGCTCGACAAGCTCGGCCTCGGCCTCAAGGACGCCTCCGGTCACGCCAAGCCCCTCAACGACGAGCTGCTGATCATCGCTGACCGGTTCCAGAAGATGCCGAACGGCGCCGAGAAGACGGCGCTGGCGATGCAGCTGTTCGGCAGGTCCGGCGCCGCCATGATCCCGTTCCTCAACCGAGGCGCAGCCGGCATCGCCGACCTCGAGAAGCAGTCCGACGCCCTTGGCAACACCCTCTCGGGCGCCGACCTCGACGCCGTCAAGGACTCGACCAAGCAGCACCGCCTCTTCTCCGCCGCCATGGAAGGCCTGCAGATCCAGGTCGGCCGGTACGTGCTACCGATCCTGACCCGGTTCACCACCTTCATGGTCGGAGTGATGCCGACCGCGATCCGCGGCCTGCGGGCGGTCATGGAGCGGCTGGCCCCCATCTTCGCTCACGTCTCCCACGTGATGGGCTCGGTCGTCGCGATCGGTCTCCGCGTCGCGCACGCCTTCAGGGTCCTCACCCAGCCCGACGGAGCCCAGGGCTTCGGCGAGATCATGGACAACCTGCTCGGCAACTCGGGCAAGTACGTCGGGATGTTCCGCTCGATCGGCGAGCGGATCCTCGCCGTCGCCGGCTTCATCCGCGACCACCTCAAGCCCATCCTCATCGGCCTCGGCGTCGCGTTCGCGGTACTGGTGTCACCCATCGGCGTCGCCATCGCCGCGATCGTGATGGCCTACCAACGCTTCGAGGGCTTCCGCACCGTCGTCGACTCAGTCCTCGCATGGCTACGAGACACCGCTGCCCCCGCAGTGGTGCTGTTCGCGACAGCGGTCGGGGAGCAGTTCTCCGCGCTGGTCGGGTGGGTGCGGGAGCACTGGGCGGCCATTCAGGAAGCGGTCTCCCACGCGATCAACGCGGTGCGGGACGTCATCTCGGCCGTGCTCGTCACGGTCAGGGCGATCTGGAACATCTGGGGCGACGACCTCCTCAAGATCGCGGCGGCGGTGTGGGCGCAGATCCAGAACGTCGTCAAGACCGCCGTCGACCTGGTGCGCGGCACGATCGAGTTCGCCCTCGCGCTGATCAACGGCGACTGGGGCAAGGCGTGGGACGCGCTGAAGGGGCTCGTCTCCACCGCATGGGAGGGGATCAAGGGCACGATCGGCAACGCGATCATGGCCATCTTCGGGATGATCGGCGGGATCGGCAACACGGTCGCGTCGCTCGCGTCGGGAGCGTTCGATGGGCTGAAGTCCGCGTTCCGGGCCGCCATCAACTGGGTCATCGACAAGTGGAACGCCCTGCGCTTCACGCTGCCCAGCGTGTCCGTGTTCGGGAAGACCCTCGGCGGCGGCGAGATCGGCACGCCGCACATCAACCGCCTCGCCGCCGGCGGCGTGATCGACCGCCCGACCCTCGCGGTCCTCGGCGATGGGCAGGGTTCGATGCGACGGGAGATCGCCACCCCCGAGCAGCTGATGCGCCGCATCGTCCGCGAGGAAGGCGGTGGCCACTCAGTGACCGTGGACCTCCGGGGCGCCATCGTGGCGAGCGGGATCCAGTTCGAGCAGCTGGTCGCCAAGGCCCTCGACGCGGCGCTGCGCCGCAACGGCCGCATCCCCGGGACCAACATCGTCCGCTCCACCCCGTGAGCCTCCTCCTCCTGCTCATCGGCGGCCGCGGCGCCCCGGCGTACATCCCCCCCGCGCTCAAGTTCGAAGCCGCGTTCGGGTACTCGTGGCGCGACGAGGCCCCGGTGTTCACCGACATCACCCCGTGGGTCGACCGCTCGGCGACGATCTCGATCCACACCGGTCGCTCGGACGAGATCTCCGCGTTCGAAGCGGGGACCTGCAGCTGGCGGCTCGACAACTCCGACCGGGACTTCGACCCCACCAACACCACCGGCCCCTGGTACGGGGAGCTCCTGGTGCTCACCCCGGTCCGGGTCACCGCCACCTTCCAGGAGGTCGACTACCCGCTGTTCTACGGGTACGTGGAGGGCTGGCCCCAGGGTTACGAAGGGACCGGCAACCAACTGGCCTACGCCGACATGGCGGCCACCGACGCCCTGGGACTGTTCGCCGAGGCCGAGCTCGGGGTCGGCTTGTGGACCCTCGATGACCCGGTCCTCGGACGGCTTGATGCCGGCAACATCATCGGCGGGACCGGCACCGGGATCGCCGAGCTCTCCGGGGCCCGCGTCGCCCGGATCCTGAACCTCACCGACTGGCCCCAGGCTCTCCGCCTCCTCGACGACGGCCTCACCCCGCTGGCCGCCAAGGACCTGACCGGTACCCCCCGCGACGAGCTCGAGGCCGCCGCCACCAGCGAAGGCGGCGCGCTCTACGCCGACCCGTCCGGGCGCGTCGTGTTCCTCGACCGGCACGCCGTGCGCCGCGAGGCCCGCATGGCCACCGCCCAGGCCACGTTCACCGACGCCGACTTCTCGATGCCCTACACCTCCGTGCGGTTCGCGTACGACCGGCGCCACGTCTATAACGACGTGCGCCGCCAACGCGACGGCGGCACCCCGCAGTCCGCCATCGACACCGACTCTCGGCGCCGCTACTTCCGTCGCCGGCACGAGCTCACCGGGCTGGGGATGACCACCGACACCGCGGCGAAGACCCTCGCTGACTTGTTCCTCGAGCTGCACCGCGAACCGTCCCTGCGGGCCGAGCCGCTGTCGATCGACCCGGGGAACAGCCCCACGGTCCTGTTCCCCCAGATCCTCGGCCGGGCCCTCCTCGACCAGATCGCCCTCACCCGCACCCCTCAGGCCGCCGGCGGATCGATCGACCAGGCGGTGCGCCTCGAGGGGATCGATCACCAGATCGAGCAGTTCGCCTGGCAGACGACCTGGTCGACCTCCCCGGTGGACCAGCGCACCTACTGGACGCTCGACGACCCGGTCCTCGGGCTCCTCGACGCCGGGAACCTCGTCGGCGCCTAACCCCGCCACCCACCTTCACGATCTTCGGGAGCCGCCCTCATGCCCACCGAAGCGCGCACCACGTGGCCCGGCGACGTCGTCTACGGCGAAGAGGGCACGTCGGACAACATCGCCCGACTGCCGGGCGGGTGGGTCGGCGACGCCTACGTCGACGCCGACCAGCTCGGGATCACCACCGCGGTCACGGACCTCACCGGGCTCACCACCACCTTCGTGATCCCGGCTGAACGCAAGCTCGAGGTCACCGCCAAGATCCAGATCGCCGGTGACCCCGTCGACTTGGACCAGGTCCTGCTCTTCCTCATGGAGGGCGGCGACATCCTCCAGCGGGCCCAGTTCTCCTGCGCCGGGCTGACCGGGACCGTGCGCAACACCATGCACATCAAGCACACCGTGCGGGGCCCGACGGCGGGTTCGCACACCTACAAGCTCGCGCTGCAGGCCATCGGGGCCGGGTCGACCGTCGACATGGAAGCGGATCCGACGTACCCCGCCGAGCTGCTCGTGATGGACATCGGGCAGATGATCTCGTGAGCATCGCGACCGAACGGGCCGCGCTGTTCGCGCAGGGCCTCGACATCGTCAAGCGCGAGACCTGGGGCGCACGGCAGGCCTACACGTCGTCGCGTCCCGTGCAGACCGCGAAGTGGTTGTTCCTCCACATCGCGGTCGTCGACGACCCGAACGACCTCATCGGCACCGAGCACGAGGTCATGCGGAACATCGAGGCCATCGGCCAGACCCGCTTCGGGATCGGCTGCTCGTACAACGCCGCCGCGTTCGACACCGGCCGGCTCTACGAAGCCCAGCCGCTGGGCCGCCGCGGCGCCCACACCGTCAACGACCTCCCCAACCCCCACTTCCCCGAGGGATCCCTCAACCACCTGGTCCGGGCGCTCGTGCTCCCCCAA
>Ga0247727_10015130_pt1 | contig 12705 bp, 9 predicted proteins | sample WisWelCaveWW1625_FD_202498 | JGI IMG/M metagenome (GOLD analysis project Ga0247727, IMG submission 202498) | Biofilm microbial communities from Wishing Well Cave, Virginia, United States - WW16-25 | ecosystem: Environmental > Aquatic > Deep subsurface > Groundwater > Cave microbial mat | place... | reverse complement strand
TGGCAAGACCAACTCATGCTTCCGTATCTCCGGCGTGTGTAGATGCAAAGCCGGTGATTTCTTTCGAAGATCGCCTGCGGTGGGCAACAGATGCCACATATATGCAGGCCCTTCTGGCTCCCTGCATTCAAAAACTTTTCGGAGCAGAAATAACGAGTCTCCAGGTCATGACGGAGGATTCTGAACAGTGCTACCACATACAGTACACGCTATCAGGATGGCTTCACGATGAGAGATGGAATGCTTGTGTCCGGGGGTTGCAGTATAAAGATCAAAGCGGGGGTGGACTCTGGTATCGGCTGAGGGATATCAGTGCGGCGTTAGGCGGACGGAGGCATGCACCGCTGTTGCCGCGCCTTATTGCTTACTTTCCGCTGGTGGGGGTCATGATTCTCCAGTTACCGGCGGCAGACATTCCTTTTGCAACTCTGATCGGCGCTCCCGAGTTTTTCAATGCAGCAACCCGGATTGGTCTTGCTTTAGCAGCATTTCATCATGCGCAAACTAAAGTCCGCAAAGTTCATACTCTGAAGGATGAACTCTTTAAATTGCGGCAGAAATTGGAAAAGCTTAAGAGAATGCGTCCAGATCTATCAGGTCGAGTATCTACAGCATTCGCCGAGGTTGAGAAACAGATTCAATCTGCTTCCGAACGAACCGTTCCCATTCTCCGTAAATTAACGCCTTCCTCTATCTTTTGCGATGGCGGTCACATTGCCTTTCCGCAGGTGGATCTGCATGTCTTTTCACATCCGCTTATTGATGCAGGTTCCTTTCTGGCAGGCCTCACATTGCTTGGAATCCAAAGGGTCAGTCTGCATGAAGCGCATGTTGCCAGGAATCATTTTTGCCGTTCCTACTTTGATGAATCCAAAATTGACCCGGGCGGATTAGATGCCTTCGAGGCCGCGGCACTTTTAGGATTGGCGTTCGAACAGTCGAAAGCAAATCCTCAGGCCGCTGAGATCGGATCATTGCTGATGTGTGCTGAAGACAAACTTGCTCCAAACGTGTAAGAAATATGTCCGCAAAATGGACCGCAGGCATCTTGCCTGCATTACGGATCGCAAGCGTCCCGCTTGCACTTCTATTGTTCCTTTCACTCTTCTCGAAGCCGGTTTCTGCGAGCAGGATCTTCTACAATCTACAAGTATCGGAGCGCTTTCATAGCGGTGCCGGCAACTGAGACGATCCTGGCTATTTCTTCTTGCGATAGACTCTCCCTGTGCTCACCAATCCAGGCTGAACTAATCTTTCCATATTGAAACTTGTGGGGATCTACTCCTAACCAGGCGCCCAACATCTCAACGACTTTCCTGGGATCCGTGACGAGTTCTTCATACCGGATAACGTTGACATTTTCGGCGTGCTGCTGCATGTTTTCGATGGCCTGGACCCATTGTGCAGCGACCCTTTCAATGGTCTTACATTCCTTGAAGTATGCGCCGTTGCGGGGGTTCTTGCGAATCGTCTTCAGGAAAGCGCTTGTAGCATCACGGCAATCGCGATAAATGATTGCCAGTTTGAGGTTGGGCAACTTCGCCAGCCGTCTGAGAATATAGATGTATTGTCCGTATACGTCCCCGACCACTGAGGCTTGAAGGACGCTACGTAGCGTAGTCTCAACATCATCAACACTGACTACCCATCGGCCGCAGGTAAACAATCGCGTAAAGTAGCGGACCATGAAGCGGCCATTCCGGAACAAAAGATGCAGCGGAGATTTACCCACGGAGTCTTTAAGTGGACGTTTGTGCGAAGGCCCCCGAAGGGCGCTCAGGTGCACAGGAAAGGGAACATTGAGTTTCTTAAAGTTGTTGAACCCGTCCGTCAGCCTGATCTCAGGATGTGAGTTACACAATTTTCGAAGCAAACTCTTTCCTGAACGTTGGAATCCTGTAATAATCAGCGCCATCTCTTTGGTTGTCGGCTCTGTCGCAGTAGGAAGTAACACGATACTATCACGGCTCCAATAGAATCAGACCAATCGTTTCAATGGAACCAATAGAACGGCGAACTCTGAATGCTTCATTCCTGCCCCCGGCTATCGCCTTCAGCGATTTCCACTCAACCGGTAGAAATCCTTCCATTTCAATACTCGATTTTCGCCGACCCTTCAGGCCTGGAATGTTGTAGCGGATCAAGTAGCCAGATTCTGTTTTTTTCGTGCTCAAGATCTTGCAGTCACGGATTTCGAAACCATAAGCTTCACGCAGGCAAGGGTCCAAAACTGCCTGCATGTAGGTTGAGTCCTTCGCCCATTTCAACCTCTCTTTAAGCGGAAGTACAGGCTTGACTTGTTTAGACAGGGAAACGGAAAGGGCTTTCTTCGGCGTAGACAGTCGAAAAATTCGCTCCGCCTCCTTCAGCACAAGAGATACTTCTTCTTCCCAACCGGGACGCTGAATGCGGAAAAGGGAAGCTGCAGAAGCAAAAAGAGATGCCGATTCAAACAAACGAATGTTGTTTGCTTCGACAGCGGAAATTCTCATATATTCATCCAGAAAAACCTCGCTATCTTCTACAATATTAGAGATATTTCCAAAAACGCGAAGTGAAGGGATTCGAAGGGAGGCCAGAAACCGCCCCACGTCGCTGCACGGGTCTCCATACCCCATTCCATCAAAGTCGATAAACCAGACCTTCTCTCCTTCGGTCAGGACATTCGTATAGTGAAAATCTCCATGAACGGGACCGCTGATTTTTATGCGCGAATGAATCTGGTTGATCAGGGACTGCCGCAGACGGACAACGCGGAGTTTCAAATCCGGGCATGCATTCAAAAGAACGTCACTCAAGCGGTTCAGGTTCCGAATCTCATGCCTGGATTTTCGAACTTTTGACAGTGGGATTATGCAGCGATGAATCTCTGCCAGAGAACCGGCTGTCTTAAGCAGAATTCTCCGAAACGAATCCCGGCCCACAAGGTTTCCGAGACGTTCTCCCGGAACTTTTTCATGGAGAGCGAGACGTGGATGGATCAAGTATCCTTCCGGCCGGGGCAACCCGACCTTTCTGTGACATGCTTGCCACAGGGCCCAGGTCGCGGCAAACAACCATTCCGGATCTCTATACGAGCTGGTTTTTCCAACCATTTCCCGCCATTCTGTAGTTCCGGTTTTCTGGTTTTCTATGTTGCACTGATAGAGAAACGCTGCGCGCCGCAGTGGTGTGTAACCAAGCGAACTGATTTTCACTTCTCGAACTTTAAGCCCTCCGGGAGACCAAATTGTGTTCAGCCGTTTTTTCATCAACTTCGTGTCCAGCAAGTCGACCATCCAGGGTAATGAGGAATCAAAAGGAAAGGTGTAAAGGACCATCCATGGTCGGGCCAGATAGAAAAGAGGAGTGTGAACCGGAACCTCGCTCATCCGGCGGAATCTCAAGAGCTCTTCGTCAGGAAACACCGGTGGAGACTGACCCTTCATCAGCAACACGCCTGCAAAGAGCTGGTTGTAGACGAGTCCCGTTAGTCTGTCCTGAATTGTAAAGCGGTACAGGAGAATGCACCGGCTGCCGGGCTCGTATCGGATATCAGAAATTTTTCCTCTGGTTACTTGAAAATTCTCTTGATTCTGCTCCAGGGCATTCTGGAGTTCGGCAGCCATCTGCTGAACATTGAAGGCTATTTCCAAACCTGGAAAAGAAGAATCGCCGGCCATGCTTTCCTGGTTACGGCACGCTTAAGGGCAATTGCAGGATTGCGCCAGGCTCCATGACTGCGGGGCGCACAACCGGCGCCACATTTGTCAGCGCCGAAAGAAACCGGTCCAGCAAGTCGGCCCGGGGTTGCAGGCACCCGTAGTGCATCGGAATCACGGCGCGTGGCGCCAGGTCTGCAGCAAGCTGAGCGGCTTGTTCCGCTGTCATGTTTCCTTTGCGCCCGTTAATGGGAACCAGCAGCAGATCCGGCTGATAGCGATGCGCATTCAACAGGCACTGGTCATATTCGGTATCGCCTGCATGGTAGAGCGTACCGTGCGGCGCGCGAATCACATAGCCTTGCGCATCAGGAGCGGTGGCTTCGTGACGCGCGGGGATCGCGGTGATGGTAGCGCTGCTGCTCTGATGGGTTTCACCCGGACGCAGTATCGTGACGCGCTGAGGACTCACTCCGAGCTGCGCTAACTTTTCGCAACCCGTAGGCGGTGCGATGAATCGGGCCTGTGGCCGTGCCTGTGCGATGGTGGGTAATGCCTGAACATCAAGATGGTCACGATGAGTGTGCGTCACTAGAATGAGGTCCGCCGGCAAATCAGTGGCAGGCAACAACGGCGCCTGCAAACGGTCCGGCCACACGGTTAAGAATGGATCGATCGCCAGACACAACCCGTCGGCCGTTTTCAGGAAGAAACCTGATTGACCAAGACAGACCAGCATCGCGTGCCCACCCGAAACAGGCAGGGCTGCCAGTCGCTCACCCCATGGCAGCGGATACTGAGGCGCAGGGGGAACGATTGCGTGCGTATACCAGCGGGGAATCATTGTTTCACTGTCGTCTTGCGGTTCGAAGCCGATCAGTTCGAGCCCTGCACGCAAGTCCCACCACCTGCGGGTGTTCGCGGAACAACCGTACACAATGGCACAACCGACGTTTGTGGCCTCGATAGCACAACGAAAGAGTTCACACAGGTCCCGGTTACTGATCCACAATCCCCAGGCGCGAGGTGTCCCCAGAAACGCAGCGTCAGGTGTAACAGAACCCAAACGTAAACAAACCGATGTTACTCCGAAGGCATCTGCATAGTAACGAGCGAGCGCTTCTCCAAACACTTTGCTTACCCCGTACAGCGAATCAGGTCTTACCGTCGCGTGCGGACTAAGATGTACAGTTGAGGCAGACGTTTCATTTTCTTTCCAGGCCGGTAAATGTCGCAGGGGGCTGTGATTCTCAACTGTGTGATTGGAACTGGCGAACACAATGCGCTTTACACCATTGCGCCTCGCCGCTTCGTACACTTGATAAGTTCCTTTAATATTATTGTGTAGAAGTCCATCAAAGTCTGCCTTTAGGTTTGAATTTCCTGCCAAATGGATGACAGCATCGACACTGTCCATCGCCTTGTCGAGCTGCCCGATGTCATTGATATCTCCCGGTATCGCATCGGGCGCTTCGGGGACAGGCAGGATATCGAGCAAACGCAAGCGATAGTGTTGTGCAATCTCATCGCGAAGTACACGACCTACTTTGCCTGCCGCGCCTGTGATAAGAACGAGTTTCTTTGCCGATAACATAGGACGGCATTCATTCTACATGAGATATGATGAGTGTGCGATGAAGGTGACGAAAGCCGAGGTTATCCGCGCCAGAGAGCGCATTCGGCTTCCAGAACCATGGCGACCGGCATGGCGAGAGCCTGCGGGCGAACCGGTGACATCCTTTTCCTTTTCATTCTACAAAGTGCTGACCGACGAAGGCATTGTTGGAATCGGTCCTTACACCGGCGCAGATCCCGGTCTGGTGGAAGGCGTTGATCCTTTCCTTGTAGAAAAATTTTGGAACGGCCACATGCGGGAGCCGCAGTCATCCAACTCGCAGAAAGGCGCTGCGGGACTGGAAATCGCTCTCTGGGACATCATAGGCAAAGCTGCAAATTTGCCTGTTTGCAAGTTGTTGGGCGGATGTCGGGACAGGATTCTTGCTTACGCCGCCACGAGCCGTTTGCTGACAATAGACCAGCACGTGGAGCAAGTCCGTAACCTCATGATGCAAGGCTTCAAGGCCGTCAAATTGCGACTTCATCGGCCAGATCCGCAAGACGATCTTGCGGTTGTAGAGGCTGTTCGAGAAGCAGTAGGTGACGACATGATGATTCTCGCAGACGCGAATCAGAACCATGTCTCCGAAGGATATTCTGTATGGTCCAGGAACACCGCTTTCGAGGTTGCAAAACGATTGCAGCAACTGAACGTTAATTTTCTGGAAGAACCTTTACCGGAAACGGACCTCGACGGTCTGAGTGAACTCGCTGCGTCACTGAAAATTCCGATTGCAGGAGGCGAACAGATTCACTCACCATACGGTTTCAAAGAATTTGTATTGCGCGACGCCTACGACATTCTTCAGCCCGACGTTATTCTGGGGGGCAATATGGGCATGAGTGGTCTCCGTAAAGTAGCGAACATGGCGGACTATTTCGGCAAACAGATCGTGCCCCACATTCTTTCCGGCGGCAGGTTCCCGTTCGCACTCGCAGCAACTCTCCACGTGATGGGGAGCGTTCACAATTGTCCGATGGTGGAGTATCCTTATGACCCGCCATTTCTGACTGTTGAGACCTGCCAGTCAAAGGTCATAGAACCGTTCTGGATCGATGAGGATGGGTTCGTAAAGATTCCCGACAAACCTGGCCTGGGACTTGAGCTGTCGTGCTGAACGAAACGGAATGTTACGAATGTTTTCCTACGAACGATTTAGGCAGGATGCGATATGCACGGTGCTGAGAAAACTTATTGCGCAGATCCACAGGAATCTCCGTTGAAGTGATTTCCTGCAAGGCTTTATCCAATTCTTCAGCCAAAATGTGGTAGCCGAGCTTTTTTGCCATCTCCGCTACAAAAGGAGCACGACGATGCAGAGACTTTTTGCGGGAATCTGCGTTGGGGCAATAGAGGATACCAAGGTCCAGGTAATCCTCCAGTTGATTGGCCAGACGCATCAATAGAACATTGCGGTCCATCGGTCCAAGCCCATCAATTCCGTCATGAGTTTCAGGCATGGATTTGGAGTTCCATGGGAATGACGTATACCTGGCAACGTATTGTTCAATTTCCTCACCAACAGCTTCTCTGATTTGTTCACGCTTGGCGTCTGAAATTCCCTTTTCTTCAGTGCCAAAGTCCCCATGAACATAAGCTGCGTGCAACAGACTTGCAGCAACCAGTGAGGCGGGTGCGCGAAGTGACCCCAGGATACTGGCGGTACCTACCAGATGATCTATGAAGGTCTTTCCGGAGGGTCGAAAGCAACCTGTAAACAGTTGCATTGTGAACTGGTAGGCGGCGTGAATCCGAATCAGATCTTCGTTTGAATAGCCTTCACGGCGAAGCTGGTTGAAAAGCTGGATGTTCGTTTGGGCGACAGGATGCATGATTCAGATCAAAATATAACAGGACTCACCAGAACTTGTAAACGATGGACACGGAAAATGCATAGGCATTGTATTCCTTTTCGGGATCATTGGAAGTGCGTGTTTCAAATTCATACGCAGGAACAATTTCGAATTTTTTGCCTGCTGGAATTCCCAGTGCTGCCTTTAAATTCCATTTATTATCTTCGCGCAGATACAACTGAATATCGGGACCGTGATCTACATCAATCTCGACATACCGTCTTACATAACGAGTTGCTCTGTTTTGTACCTTGATCGAAGCCCAGGAATCCTTCGTTAGAGGCATTGTATATCTGAGATCATAGGTGGAAATATAACGGTCGCTTCGCGGGTTTTCAGAATCATTGTACTCATAACGGTAGTACGCGCCGATCTCATGGTTGCCGAATTCTTTTTTCAATCCTGCGCCAACATAGCGGTTCACTGCGTCGCTGCCCGTTTCAAACTTGCGATTCCGGTGTGCCGCAACAAGTTCTAATTGTGTAGAACGATTCACGTAGAAGTTTAAAACGGGTTTGAAGACGTATTGATCTCCCAGCTCTCGGTCCTCGGAAGATCCTTTCAACGAGATCTCTCCATTGGTCTCCAGCACGAATTTCTTCCCGAAGTAGAGGAGATACGTCGCCTTAAAGTTGTGACTGACGCGGTCCCACTTGTCCGTATTGGTGTACTGATGACGGCCGATTTCATAGCCCAGTAAAAAGCTTGGATTGGAGGGGCGGTTTCGGAATCGCGTATTCAATGCATATACAACGCCGACGGAGTCTACAATGTTATCAGCATCATGATCAACGTTGCTCTCATAGACATTGTAGAAATCGGCCTCGAGCGACCAGCGCTTTCTGGAAATTCTCGGCACTGGAACGGGCTGGATCTGTGCGGGCTGAATCGGACCCGGAGAAGTTGTCGCGCCGGTGCTTTCAGAAGTATCAACCGGTTGCCGTTCAGCTTCGGGAGGGGGCGTGGGCGCGGGTGGAACATCAGGTGGAAGAAGGGTCGACACAGCAGCAACTTCGTTTGTTGCCTGCAATTTGTCCGACTTTTGCAATGCCGGTCCCAACTGAACACGCAGGCTGTTGCCTTCAGAAATTAACTGAAATGGAACTTTCCGTCGCAAATCAATGACTGCACGTACTGTTCGCGGATCTGAATCGAACTGAGAGAGGCGAACGCTCCAATACAACGGACTCTCAGACGTGATGGCTTTCCTGATATCAGGAGCAAGAGAAAGAGAACGGAAATCGATTACCAGACGATGAGGAGAAGCTAACTCAAAGGAGTTGAACTCCAGAGTGCCGTCCCCAATCAAACGTACAACGTTATCTTCAAGCTCAATTCCTCGTAGTAGTGGGGCAGGGATGGAAGTGGATCTCTCTGGTTTGCCGCGTTGTAAAGGCATTCGCGATGCCGTGGTCATGGCTTTTGTGTCCAAAAGAGATTTGTTGTATGTTCGAATGATACCCTTCGCATCTTTAATTTGAATCGTGTCGGGGCTTTCAGCTACCCAGGTTCCCTCAATACGCATGCCGTCTTTGAAGATCACAGTGAAAGACGATCCATCGACAGCTCGAAAACAAAGCAATGTTAAAACCAGAAAGCGTATGATTCTTTTCATTTTCATATCGATGACTGCGTCTCAGAGCAGGTATTCGAAAGGATTTCGCTAAGGAACTGCGGAATTCTTTCCAGACCTTTCATGTCGATCTTGCCGTTGATTTGCGGTGGTTGTTTCTCTTCGTGCAGCCATCGCGTCAAAGTCTCTGGTGTGACATCATCCCAATTCAGAACATCCACAAAGCCCAGTTCTCGTAAGCGTTCGGCACGAATCAACTGTTCGCGGCGTGGAACAACGCGAGGTACAATCAATGCCGGCTTCTGAAAGGAAAGTATTTCACAAATGGTGTTGTATCCCCCCATCGCAATGATTCGCGTAGCCTGATTAAGAAGTGACGCCGGCTCGGCAAGGAAATCCAGTACTTTGAGATGCTGATACCTTGTCGCCCATCGCTCCAGACGTCGCTGTGCATGTCGGGGCATGAACGGACCGGCAATGATGACGCATTGTGTTTCCGGAGGAGGTATACAACGAGCGAATGTCTCAACCAGACGGGCTCCATCTTGACCCCCTCCTACCAGACACAAAATAAAGGGACCCATTTCTTCGTGTTTTGTAATTTTGCTAAGACGCAAACGCTGGTCGTGATAACCTGTGTAAGTCACCATTTCTGCAATGCTGGGTGAAAACTCATATTCTTGAACCGGATCGTAAATTCTGGGGTCGCCGTAAATCCAGATATAGTCATAATAATCGCGGATCACATCTTCCAACGAGTCACTCTTCCATTCTCGCTTCACGACATCCGGCTCATCCAGGACATCCCGCAACCCGAGGATGCAGGTTGTCCGATTGCGGCCGCGAAGGAATTCCAGGGTAAAATCCAATTCTCGAAGGGCTCCGCGTGGAACCTTGTCTACAATCAGTATGTCAGGATCAAATTCTTCGATGGCAGTCCTAATGGTTCCCGAACGAAAATCAATCAACGAACGAAGACTAACACCCCGGTAGTGCGAGCGATATTCACCGGTACTCTCCTTACGCAGAGAAGGGAGTGCCAGACACGAGGTCCGGCCGGGAAGCGAGAAAGCCGTTGCCTGGGGGGCTCCTGTGATCAAAAGGATTTCGGGACGCAAAGCAGAATTTGCCAGTGCTTTTGCGATCAGAAGGTTTCGGCGTACATGCCCTAGCCCCATGGTGTCATGGGAATATAGAGCTATACGCGTCTTCCGATGATTCCTCGATGTACAAAACTCGTTGGCCGAATCGCTGTTGCAGTTCAAATTCATGCCCTCAATCATCCCACCGGAACAATAGTGTATCACAATTGGAGAAAGGGTCGGTCCGTTTTTGCTGGTGGAAAATCCTTTGGAGGTGTATGATGGCTCGATCCTGATCATTTATTGTGGACGCCCTAAATATTTATGAAGACCACACAAGTGATTGCCCTGAGACACGGTCAAACCGTCTGGAATTTAGAGGGAAAACGACAGGGGCAAATGGACAGTCCGCTCACAGAAGCGGGACTCTCGCAAACTGAGAAGATCGCGGAACGATTGGCGACTCAGACACTTCATGCTGTTTACAGCAGCGATTTGGGCAGAGCTCATCAAACCGCAATGTGCATAAGTGAAAAGACAGGACACAGGATATTGATTGAACCGCGTCTGCGAGAAAGAAGCTTTGGAATCTTCGAAGGATTCACCAACGCCGAAATCAAAAAAAAATTGTCGAAGGAGTGGTTACTGTACCGATCAGGCGGACCCGATTATGTAATTCCAAACGGTGAGAGTGCTACAGGTTTCTTTCAACGATGCATTACTTGCCTTGAGGAACTGGCACAGAATCATCCAGGGGAACGAATCATCGTAGTTACACACTTCGGCGTTCTGAATTGCCTTTTCAGACACGTGCTGGGGATCCCACTTGAAGCTCCTCTCAAATTCAAAGTGTTAGAGGGAAGCCTGAACTTTTTACAATTTAGAAGCGGAAGATGGATACTGGAGCCCCCGGGAGATGTGAATCACGGATTACGGGATCAAGCATTGTAAACATTTTCATCTCTCGGCGCAGTCCGGCTGTAGCTGCCTCATTCTTGTGAATGAGCTTATCCGAGTGTCACATCTTTGTTCCCGTCGAAGAAAGTCCAGTCTGTTACACCACACTTTTTTCGCTGTCGCGTCTATGTAACACCACTGAATTCCGCACTCGTCGTGGTTAGCTCCAGCAGATCAGATGGTACAAATCATGCAACTGAATGGATACGGTCGCTTTATGACGAAGGCTTAAACGCGAATTCCCCTGTTCGCATAAAAACGTAGCTTTGCCTCCTGAAAAAGCACGGTTGATTGGCCTTCGCTCTCGCTTATTGCCAAGGGGCGCAAATCCCCCAGCGCCCCGTTCTTTTTTCCTAAGCGGTTTTTTCCGGACGCTCCAAAAGCCTTTTGATTCGGTAGGCAAGGAATTCTGGAATGGACTCTTTACTGATAAAACCACTCGCTCCAAGATCGTGGAGCAATTGGCCTTCCGCCTGGTTATATGTTCCACTCGTGACCAGCACCGGGATGTTTTTGAAACTCTTGTAGTGGCTGTTCGTTTTGAGCGCGCGAAGTACTTCGAAACCGCTCATTTTAGGCATGAACAAATCCAGTAAAATTACGTCCGGATGCTCATCGGTGATTTTCTTCAACGCATCCATTCCATCATGAGCTGTGATAACCACGTAGCCTTCCTGATTCAACAGATGCTCAGCAATGCGCAAAAATGAAGCTGCATCATCCACCACAAGGATCCTTGAGGCATGAGCAACAGGCGGCCGTGTCGTCGCTGAAGACGTCTGGATTTCATCCGAAACGAGATCAAGCCGGACAATCTTGTCGCAACCAAGACAAAAATATGTGACGATCTTATCACGCAAATCAGGCGTCGTCATCCGGATCTGAGAACCACAATTCGGGCACTTCAATAGCATGCTAATCCGTACCCCTGTACAAGAATCATACCACGAGTCTGTTATCCTACCTCACGACGATGAGCCCAGCATCACCTGACTCCTTGTCTTACCCCAGACTATTTGCCTGTGACAAAACGCCACAAAAACGAAAACAAAAGTGTCACATTAGTGATAAGGCGCATTCGATGGCGGCACATTGATTTTCTATCTATCATATGTCATCATCTTTTGACTTTTACGCCCGGCAAACTTCAATCTTTTGCAAGGTTTTGAGCCGTTAGCTCAGTTGGCAGAGCATCTGCCTTTTAAGCAGAGGGTCGCTGGTTCGAGTCCAGCACGGCTCACTTTGGTTCTGTGCCTCGAAACCAATAATTTACGACAAGCCCTTTTTGAAGCTAAACGTTGCCTCGAACTGCGGAGGAATCATCATCTTTCCGTTTTTGTCTATGTAACCTCGGCATTCTCTTGTGTAATAACGCCTGGTTTGTGGATGTGACGCAAAAAGAAGAAAGCAGACTTCATGTGCTTTGCTGTAGGAAGGTGTACCCATCAAGAAGGCAACAGGACCATTAGTGCAGTGCCCCGAATTCAGGCGCGAACCAGAATTCTGCATTGATACAGGTACACGATGAGATCCTTTTCCAACAATGCATTGTGATCCTGATCCAATTTTCGAACGACTTCTTCGTTCGTCAGCAATCCGTTAAAGTATTGCAGCGCGCGGTGAACGATCGCGGGAACCTGATAGTAACCGCTTTCAGTTGTAAGGAGATATTCCCCGTTCTCCAATCTGGATGCAACAAACTGTGGGCTGATCTTCAAGACGGAAGGAACTTTCGATTTCATCATTTGCTGTCGCATTGCGTGCAGCCGCCGCAACAAAATTCTTTGCAACATATCTACGAGCGATTCAAACTCGTGAGCGCTGAGATTTGTTACCAAATCGTAGCTCCGGACAAAGAATTCTTCCTCTCTGCCGGTCCAATTCTTCCAGATAGATCCGTACACATGCTCATTCAAAGGTAGATCGTCCAGGTCTTCCGGCGTCAAGAGCAAATCTTTACTGTAATCGTCTGTCTTTAGAA
>Ga0247727_10015129_pt1 | contig 12705 bp, 11 predicted proteins | sample WisWelCaveWW1625_FD_202498 | JGI IMG/M metagenome (GOLD analysis project Ga0247727, IMG submission 202498) | Biofilm microbial communities from Wishing Well Cave, Virginia, United States - WW16-25 | ecosystem: Environmental > Aquatic > Deep subsurface > Groundwater > Cave microbial mat | place... | reverse complement strand
AGCTGATGTGATCGGGCACGCGCGCCGGATCGCCAATCGCGCCCAGATAGATGACGGGAAAATCCCGGAGCCGCTCCAAGCCGTCCTCATCCATCATCCGCCCAGTTCGCAGGTAATGATCGCAGCCCCAGGGAAACTCTTCGGCTTCGATCTCGAAGCCGCAGACTTCAGCCGCAGTGCGCAATACGTTCAATCCTGCGGGGATCACTTCTTTGCCGATGCCGTCACCGGCGATGATGGCGATGCGATGTTTGTTCATTCAAAACCTCGACCTCCGTGAGCTGAATGTTGCCGTCGTCGCAGAGCTTACCTCAACTTCACCCTTTGGCGAAGTCCGGCTTGAAATCCACACTTCGCCTCACTACAATGCCTTCACCGATCCGATCTCACCAGGCAATTAACGGAGAGAAACAAAATGGAATGCGCGCAATTCGATGAATTGATCAGCGATTATCTTGACTGCGGCCTGGCTCGTCCGGTGCGCCGCGAATTTTGCGAGCACCTGCTGGCTTGTCGTCCGTGCCATCTGCTCTTCAACGACGTGCGCGAGGCGATTGACGCCGGCCACGAATTGAAAGAGTCGCAGATGGGCGAGATCGCAATGTTCACCGAGGTCGAGCGGCGCATCATCAACGCCACGACGGCTGGCGAGATGCTGAGCTGCCGCACGCTCGACGCGCTGATCTCCGATTACTTCGACGGGTTGATCGAAAGTACTTACGAGACGATCTTCAACGGGCATTTCGCGATGTGCGAAGGCTGCCGCCGGCTGGTCGAAGGCGTGCGCGAATCGCTCGATCAACCGGAAGCCGTCGAAGTGCCGGAAGAACTCTACGGTCGTATTTTCGCCGCAACCTCGAGGGCAGTGGGCGGCGCGCGACGTTAATTCCCCGACTGTTTTCATGCTTCAGCTAAAACAACTTGCCTTCAGCATCCTGCTCGTCGCGGTCTGCGTTTTGCCGACGGCGGCGCAGCAACCCGAAAACATCGAAAAGAAAGTCGAGAATCCCATCGGCGCGGCGCAAGATCAACGAAAATCGTTGCGCCAGCCTCCTCAGAAGCAGATCACCATCGTGACGCAGGTCTCCCCCGGAAAGCAGGAGGAGGTCACGATCTACGCGGAGAAGCAGGAAGGGCAGGGCGATGTCGTCGTCGCTTCGGGCAACGTGCAAGTCACTTACAGCGATGTCCTGATCATTGCCGACCGCGCGACTTACAACAATGCAACGGGCGATCTGCTGGCTGAGGGAGACATTTATTTCGAGCAGCAAGGCCAGCGTATAGCTGGAGAGCGGATCGAGTTCAATTACAAAACGGGTCGCGGCACCATCTTCAATCCCACGGCTTTCACCAATCGCACGCCCGACGGAACGGTCATCGTCATTGATGCTGATCGAGCCGACAAGACCGGCGAGGACAGCTACAACCTCGAAAACGCGATGCTGACCGCCTGTCAGGAGAGCGTGCCGAAATGGAGCTTCACCGCCCGGCGCGCGCGCATCCGGCTCGATCATCAGGCGAAGGTTTACAACGCGCTCTTCCGCATCAAGAACATTCCGGTGCTCTACCTGCCGTTCGCTTCGATCTCGATCAGCAAGAAGGATCGTTCGTCGGGATTCCTGTTGCCCAGCTCGGGGTCGTCTTCGATCAAAGGGCGCACGGCGCATCTGGCCTACTTCCAGACTCTGGGGCGCAGCGCGGATTTGCTGGTGAGGAGCGACGTGTTCACTCGGCGCGGCATCGGGGTCGGTTTCGATTTCCGCGCCAGGCCCGATGAAAACTCGCGCATCGCGCTCGGCTCGTTCATCGTCTTCGACCGGTTGTTCGGCGAAAAAGGGGAAGATCAGGGCGGCAGCAGCTTTTATGCCGACGCGGTGCAGTATTTCAAAAACGGCTTCGTCGCCGTCGCCGACGTGAACATCACCTCGTCGTTCGCGTTTCGCCAGGTCTTTTCGGACAACATCCTGACCGCGATCTCGCCCGAAGAGCGTTCGATCTTCTACCTCAACAAGAACTGGCGCTCGTTCAGCTTCAACGCGCTGTTCGGCGAGCAGAGCGCGTTCGTGGCCGATTCGATTGTCAAGACGCGGCAGTTGCCGAGCATCGAGATTTCGCAGCGTAGCACGAAGGTCTCCGATTCACTGCCGTTCTACTTTTCGTTCGGCGCTTCGCTCGAGGGCGTGCGGCGCAGCGAGACTTCGGGCGAGCGATTCGACCTGAAGACGCCGTCCATCGTTCAACGGCTCGATCTCTTCCCGCGCGTGACCTTCCCGTTGAAATCGGTCGCGGGATTCACGCTGACGCCGAGCCTCGGCCTGCGCTCGACTTTCTACAGCGACAGCCTCGATCCGGCGAAGCGGGAGGTGATCGGACAGAACCTGCTGCGAAATTACGTTGACGTGAATGTTGATTTGCGTCCGCCGGCATTGGCAAAAGTCTTTCGCCATCGCGACGGCATGCCGTGGTTCAAGCACGTGATCGAGCCTTTCGTCGAGTATCGCCGGATTGCCGGAATTGACGATTTCGACAGAACGATACCGGTTGACGAGCGCGATCTGATTGCCGAAACGAATGAAATCGCATATGGCATCACCAACCGCTTCCTCGTCAAGCGCGCGGGACCGGACGGCTCTGCGCCGCAGACGCACGAGCTGCTGGACGTCACGCTGACGCAGAAATATTTCTTCGATCCGGCGTTCGGCGGCGCTTTGCGCGAATTCGATGCGTCAGGCAACCGCATGCGCAACCAGTTCTTCCCGATCAACACGTTGTCGGGTTTTGCGTTCGGCGGCATCAGGCGCGACACGTCGCCGCTCAATCTGCGCGCGCGATTGCGCCCGACGCAGGCCCTGTTCGCCGATGTGCGGCTCAATTACGACGCGCGGTTTCACGGCCTGCGCGATTTCATCGTCGGCGCGGGGATTTCAAAGGGACTCTTTTCGATCAGCCAGTCGTGGTATTTCACGCGCCGCATTGACGTGGATAAATTCCGCGACCTGAAAGACCCGAACCGTTACGATCCGACCACTTTCCCCGGCAATCAGATTGACGTTGCTGCATTCGTGGGAAATCCGGCGCGCGGGCCGTATGGCGGCTTCACCGTCAGCTACGATTTGCGGGACCGGTTTTTCACGGGAGACCCCAGCACGCGACGTGAACGCGTGCTGATCAATCTGACGACGACCACCGGCTGGGCCTGGGATTGTTGCAGCCTCAACGTTCAACACGTGACGTTCAACGCCGGATTCCGAAACGAAAACCGCATCCTGTTCGCCTTCACGCTGAAGGGCATCGGCACGTTCGGCACCGAGAATTTCGGGCAGAGGCGCAGACGCTGACGCATATTCTTAAGGCATTGCGCCGCTAAATGGCTGAAAATAAAGACGCCGGCATTGGAATTCGGCTGGCCGCTTTTGGGACACGAGGGAAAATTTGACGCGCTGAGACTGAAAAATGTCCGGTTGTGCTATACTGCCGCCACTTCATTTGGTGCACAGGAGAACACAACATTGACATTCAGAGAAGGAAACAAGGTTATTTATCCGCGGCTCGGGATTTGCCGGGTCGCGGGCGTGATTGAACAGACAATTGGCGATTCAACAGTTAAGTTATACCAGTTGAAGCCTATGGACTTTCAGGAGAGCACAACGGTTCTCGTCCCGGTCAACAAGGCCGAGGAAGTCGGTGTCCGCAAATTGATTGACAGAGCCGACATCCTGAAATTGCTGCGCTTTCTGGGTAAGGACATAGAGGTCGCCAGCGATCATCGAAAGCGCAACGCCAAGAACGCCGAGCGCATGGCCTCCGGCGAAATTTACGAAGTCGCCGATTCACTCAAAACGATGGCCAAGCTGAGCAAAGGCAAGACGCTCTCGCCGGAAGAACAGCAGACTATGGCGCGCGCGCGCCATTTGATCATCAGAGAGATCGCGCACGTTACCAAACTCTCAGCCGACGAGGTTGAAGAGTTGATTGATGACGCTCTGGCCGGTAAGCGCACTCGAGCGAAAAGGCTGGCGGCCTGATAGATCAACGTTCGGCGCCAGAGCTTTTACGGATCAACTGCACGAGGGCGCACGAGGGTAAGGCCGCACGCCCCGTGCGGTTTTTCTTTTCCTGGGATCCGGCGGCCATTCAACCCAAGCTCATAAAATTAAAAATCCGCCCGCTATTTCATTTGTAAAACATTTGCTTAAGTCGAGCCTTAAGCACTTCAAGAAAGCCAGCAAATATCATCAATCACAGCATATCCACATCGCCTGAAGACCTGACACAAGATACTGTTGTTTTCCCCGCTCTGACTCTGGCTGAAGTCTGCCACCGGCAACTTTAGGAAGCCGAGCAGCGCCTGCGGTCAGGTAAAGTCTGAAGTTTCACTTGTGAAACTATTGAAAAAACAGGCTTTACAGGGTATAGGATTGATGGTACTTTCCCGCGCACCTCGGTTAAGCATTGTGGTTAAGCAGGGAAGCGACTCAACTGGCGCAGCCCTGTAACGGTTAATAATTCAAAAAAGACTTGGAGGTGTGGCTTGAAACAGGCAGTCAATTCGTACTCAGTTGGAACTTTGGCCAGGGTTTACTCGCCGGCCATTGATGTCGTTCGCCCGTTGTGGTGGATACCGCGAATTCCAAACTATGTCTGGCTGGCGATGATCATTATGACCATCTCTGCGCTTTCGTATTCGGCATACAGCCGGGCGCGCGAGCAGGAACGCGAAGCCCGGAACTCTTACAGCCGGACTTCGACGCGCTTCGAAAATGCCCGGAACGTCAACCAGCAGATCAAAGCGCAGACTGAACGCATCAGGCAGAATCCGCACACTGCGGCGCAGGTGGCTCAGGATCAATTACGGTTGATTCGCCGCAACGAAGTTGTCGTTTCACTCCGGTGAGCAGAGTCTATTGAAATTTGTTCTTGACCAATGCCTTGAGATAGAGCTGATTCATTCGCGCGATGTGGTCGAGCGTGATGCCTTTCGGACAGGCGGCTTCGCACGACCCGATGTTGGTGCAATTGCCGAAGCCCTCTTCGTCCATCTGACCAACCATGTTCAACACGCGGTGGTCTTCTTCGACTTTGCCTTGGGGCAGCAGGCTCAGGTGGGAAACCTTCGCCGCGACAAACAGCATCGCCGAAGCGTTCTTGCAGGCAGCCACGCACGCGCCGCAGCCGATGCACGTCGCCGCATCGAAGGCATTGTCGGCGTCTTCCTTCGGAATCGGAATCGCATTGCCGTCGGGCGCGCCCCCGGTCGAAACCGAAACGTAGCCGCCCGATTGAATGATGCGATCAAACGCGCTGCGATCCACGACCAGGTCTTTGATCACCGGAAAAGATGCGGCTCGCCACGGCTCGATGGTGATCGTGTCGCCGTCTTTGAATGATCGCATGTGCAACTGGCAGGTCGTGGTCGCAGGCAACGGGCCGTGCGGCGCGCCGTTGATCACCAAGCCACACATCCCGCAGATGCCTTCGCGGCAATCGTGATCGAACGCAATCGGCTCTTCGCCCAGTCTCATCAGCCCTTCATTCACCACGTCGAGCATTTCAAGAAACGACATGTCGGGGCTGACCTCTTCGGCTTGATAGGTGGCGAACGATCCTTTTGTGGTTGAGTTCTTCTGTCGCCAGACTCGCAATCTCAGGTTCATTGCCTGCTCCTGAAATGATTACTTGTAGCTACGCTGCGTCATACGCACTTCTTCATAAACGAGCGGCTCCCGGTGCAGTTCGGGAAATTGATCAATGCCTTTGAATTCCCACGCCGCGACGTAAGCGAACCGGTCGTCGTTGCGCAGCGCCTCGCCGTCTTCGGTCTGGTACTCTTCGCGGAAATGGCCGCCGCAGGACTCTTCGCGTTGCAGCGCATCGAAAGCCAGCAACTGTGCGAACTCCAGGAAATCGGCCACACGACCCGCGTATTCCAGCGCCACGTTTAACTCATCCGCGCTGCCCGTCACGTTGAGGTTTTCCCAAAACTCCTGGCGGATTTCCGGGATGCGATCCAGCGCATGTTTCAAGCTCTTCTCAGTGCGCGCCATCCCCGCATCGTCCCACATCACCTTGCCCAACTCGCGATGGAAATCCGTGACCGTGCGACGGCCTCTGATCGAAAGCAGCGCGCTCGTGCGAGCGCGCGCCTCATCTTCGGCTCGCTTGAATTCGGGATGGTCGGTCGAATACTTGCCGTTCCTGTTCGTGGCGAAATATCCGCCGATGGTTTGCGGCAGGATGAAGTAACCGTCAGCCAGGCCTTGCATCAACGCGCTCGCGCCCAGCCGGTTCGCGCCGTGATCCGAAAAGTTCGCCTCGCCGATGACGAACAATCCCGGAATGTTGGACATCAGCTCGTAATCCACCCAAAGTCCACCCATCGTGTAATGCGGCGCGGGATAAATTCTCATCGGCTGTTCGTAGGCGTTCTCGCCGGTGATGCGCTCGTACATCTCGAACAGATTGCCGTAACGCTCTTCGATTGTCTCTTTGCCCAACCGGTTGATCGAACCGCTGAAGTCCAGATAGACGCCGCGACCGCCGGGGCCGACGCCGCGACCTTCGTCGCACACGGCCTTCGCCGCGCGCGAAGCGATGTCGCGCGGCGCCAGGTTGCCGTAGCTCGGATAGCGGCGTTCGAGGTAATAATCGCGCTCGTCTTCGGGAATCTGATTTGGATGGCGACCGTCGCCAGCTTTCTTCGGAACCCAGACGCGCCCGTCGTTGCGAAGCGATTCGGACATCAGCGTCAGCTTCGATTGATGCTCGCCGGCTTGCGGGATGCACGTCGGGTGGATTTGCGTGTAGCAGGGATTGGCGAACAACGCGCCTTTCTTGAACGCGCGATGTGTCGCCGTCACGTTGCACCCTTTGGCGTTCGTCGAAAGATAAAAGACGTTGGCGTAACCGCCCGTCGCCAGCACCACAGCGTTCGCCGAATGCGCTTCGATCTTGCCGGTCACCAGATCGCGCGCAATGATGCCTTTGGCGTGGCCGTCAATCAGCACGATGTCCAGCATCTCGGTGCGCGGATACATCTTCACCGCGCCGAGATGAATCTGGCGGCACAACGCCTGGTAAGCGCCGAGGAGCAACTGCTGGCCCGTCTGCCCGCGAGCGTAGAAAGTGCGCGAGACTTGCGCGCCGCCGAAACTGCGGTTGTCGAGCAGCCCGCCGTATTCGCGCGCGAACGGCACGCCCTGCGCCACGCATTGGTCAATGATGTTGACGCTGACTTCGGCCAGGCGATGGACGTTGGCTTCGCGCGCGCGGAAATCGCCGCCCTTGATCGTGTCGTAAAACAGGCGGTAGACCGAGTCTCCGTCGTTGCGGTAATTCTTCGCCGCGTTGATGCCGCCCTGCGCCGCAATCGAATGCGCGCGACGCGGGCTGTCCTGAAAACAGAAGGCTTTGACGTTGTAGCCAAGCTCGCCCAGCGTCGCCGCGGCCGAAGCTCCGGCCAGACCCGTGCCGACGACGATGATGTCGAATTTGCGTTTGTTGGCCGGATTGACCAGCCTCATCTCCTGCCGGTACTTCGTCCATTTCTCGGCGACCGGCCCGGACGGAATTTTTGAATCGAGTCTGATGTTCACTGCCTTCACCTCACTTGACCAATCCCGCCAACACTGCGATGGGGATCGAACCGAAGCCAACGAAGAGCAGGAGCGCCGCAACCAGCGCGGCTCGTTTGAAACTCCGCTCGGTCTTCTTGCTGCGCGCGCCCAGCGATTGGAAGGCGCTCCCGACGCCGTGACTCAGGTGCAGGCAGAGCAGCCCGGCCGACACGACGTAGAAGATGGAGACGACCGGATTCTGGAATCCTTTGATCATCATCGAGCGAACATCGTGTCTGCCCGCGACATCCGCCAGTGTCAGGTAGTTCCTGTCAACCAGCATGAGTGTGAAATGCGCCAGGTGGAAGACGACGAACGCCAGGATGACGAGGCCGCTGATGATGAGGGTGCGGTTGGCCAGTGTCGAGTCCAGAATTTTGTTCTTGTCGTATGCAACCGGACGCGCGCGCCGATTGGCCAGCCATAACTGCGCGCCTGCGACGATGTGCAGCGCGACCGCGACCAGCAAGGTCAGTCGCACGCCCCACAGCAGGGGCAGGTTCGATTTCAGCGACGCAGCGTACTCGTTGATCTGCGTCGGCCCGGCGAAGATTTGCAGGTTGCCGAGCATATGCCCGACGACGAAGCCGAACAGGATCACTCCCGTCGCAGCCATCACATACTTTTTGCCGAGCGAAGAGCGCCACAAGCGCATCAACACGCCTGAGGACGAAGCCTGAAGACTTTGAGCCGTAGCCGCCATCTCGCCTCCCTGAATCTTATTGCTTTGTTTGAGTGAGTAAAGCCTGTCATTGAAGGTGCAGAAAATACCAGCATCATCCGAATAAGTAAAATTCAAATCCTTGACAAGCCCGATTACGAGCGAGTAGATTCTCGTCCGTTTTGTCACCTATTGTACTTGCAGCAATTCAAACTCCGATATCTAACATAACCTGAGGAACCTGATGGACATCTCTTCTCACGATGTTCTGCTAGTTGGCGGCGGCGGGGCGGGCTTACGCGCGGCAATTACAGTTGCCGAGGTCAACTCCAAACTTGACGTGGCGGTCGTTTCAAAGGTCTACCCGATGCGCAGCCACACGGTCTCAGCCGAAGGCGGCGCCGCAGCAGTCATCAAACCCGGCGACACTCTGGATGAACACGCCTACGACACCATCTCCGGCGGCGATTGGATGTGCGACCAGGATGCGGTCGAGCTTTTCGTCGAGGAAGCGCCCAAAGAGATGTTGCAGCTCGAACACTGGGGCTGCCCGTGGAACCGCGAAGCTGACGGCCGCATCGCCGTGCGGCCTTTCGGTGGCATGAAAAAAGAGCGGACGTGGTTCGCCGCCGACAAAACCGGCTTCCACATGCTCCACACGCTCTTCCAGACCTCGCTCAAATACCCCAGCGTTGCGCGCTACGACGAATGGTTCGTCACGAAGCTGCTGGTTGACGACGGCCAGGTGCGCGGCGTCGTCGCCATCGAGTTGATGACCGGACGCATCCAGGCCATCCTCGCCAAAGCCGTCATCATCTGCACCGGCGGCTGCGGCAAAGTCTTCCCGTTCACGACCAACGCCAACATCAAAAACGGCGACGGGATGTCCCTGGCCTACCGCGCGGGCGTGCCGCTCAAAGACATGGAGTTTGTCCAATACCATCCGACGGGATTGCCGTTCACCGGCATCCTGATCACCGAAGCCGCGCGCGCCGAAGGCGGTTACCTGCTCAACAAGGACGGCTACCGCTACCTGCAGGATTACAACCTGGGCAAGCCGGAGCCGACACCGGTGCTGCGCTCGATGGAGCTGGGGCCGCGCGACCGGTTGTCTCAGGCTTTCGTCAAGGAGTATGAAAAAGGCCGGACCATCGAGACGCCGTATGGACACGTCGTTCACCTGGACATTCGTCATCTGGGCGAGAAGAAGATCAACGCAAAAATCCCGTTCGTGCGCGAGTTGTGTCTGAAGTATGAAAACATTGACCCGGTCAAAGAGATGATCCCGGTCCGTCCAGTCGTGCATTACATGATGGGCGGCGTTCACACTGACATCAACGCGGCGACGCCGATCAAGGGCTTGTACGCCGCGGGCGAGGCCGCTTGCGTCAGCATCAACGGCGCGAACCGCCTGGGGTCGAATTCGCTGACCGAACTGCTGGTCTTCGGCGCGCGCGCTGGTCAAGCTGCCGCCGCCTTCGCTTCAGAGCAGAAAGAAGGCAACACCGCGAACATCATCGCGCAGGCGCTGGATGAAAAGCGCAGAGTGGAAGAACAGTTCCTGAACAAGACCGGAGGACGCGAGCGCATCGCGGACCTCCGCGAAGAGATGCAGAAGACGATGGAGAAAGGCGCGGGCATTTACCGCACGCACGACAGCCTGGCCGAAGCGGCGGAGACCATCGGCAGGTTGCAAGAGCGGTTCAAGGACGTAGCCATCACCGACCACAGCCACACGTTCAACACTGAGTTGACCGCCGCCTTCGAGCTTTCGTACATGCTCGACGTGGCCGAAGCGATCATCGCGTGCGCGCTCAATCGGAAGGAATCGCGCGGCTCGCATCAGCGGACGGATTTCCCGAAGCGGGATGACGAGAAGTTCCTGGCCCATTCGCTGGTTTACCGCAACGGTGATGGCTCGACGCGGGTTGAGTACTTGCCGGTTACGATCACACGCTGGCCGCCCGCCGAGCGGGTTTACGGGAAGTAGGCAGGTCTGAAACAATATTGGAGTGGGCGATGCTCATCAACAATCTGGAATGGGACGATTATCGCATCGAACACATTGCGCGGCATCAGGTTGATCCTGAGATTGCGGAAATGAATGTGTTACAAATGCCGGAATTTAAAACTTATGAAGAAGAGGCCGCCTTCTGGGACAATCTCGATACAGCGCCTTTCATGGAAGACGATGGGGAGTGGTTTCGCTTCGAGACTCCTAACAAGCGGGCGATAAAGGTGGCGATTCTTCCAGAAGTCGCGGACGAGTTGATCCAGCGTGCGCGCGCTCAGGGAGTATCAGTGGAAACGCTGGTTAACGTTCTGCTGGTCGAGTGTCTGCAATGAAAGACAGCATAGACAGGTGTGACCTGTGCGGCGGCGAGTTGAAACTTGGCCAGACCACTCTTCCTGGAAGGATAGTTAGCAGTTTGCCCGGGTCTGGCGGAGAAGTAAGTGAACCACGGTGAAAAAGGAAGATCACTACATGGCTGCGCAGGCAACCATGACAAACCAAGATAAGGAGAATCAATCATGAAAAAGCAGATAAATTTTGTTGTGAGCATTCTGTTCGTCACCCTGGCGCTGATCTTCAGCGCGCAGACCGCGGTGGCGCAAGACCCCGTTAAAGCGGATTCGAAGCACTACAAGGTGGAAGTCGAAAATGCCTGGGTGCGGGTGCTGCGAATCAATTACGGGCCGAAGGAGAAGTCGGTAATGCACAAGCATCCGGCGGGGGTGGTGGTGTATCTGGCCGACAGTAAAGTGAAGTTCGGCCTTCCGGGAGGAAAGTCTGAAGAGAGGTCTGGTAAGGCGGGTGAGGCGCTGTGGACCCCAGCCGAAACACACCTGCCTGAGAATCTAGGCGATAAACCCCTCGGAGCAATTTTGGTTGAACTAAAGGCCAGGCCAGCGGCGGCGAAATCCGCTGCGGCTGAAGACCCGCTGAAAACCAACACGCAGATCTACAAGGCGGAGGTTGAGAATGATCGGGTGCGGGTGCTGCGCGTCAAGGTCGGGCCTCACCAGAAGACCACGATGCACTCGCATCCCGCGAACGTGATCATTTTCCTGACTGACGCGCGCATCAAGTTCTCCTTCCCGGATGGGAAGACGCAGGAAGCGCAGGTGAAAGCCGGTCAGGTTCAATGGGGCGATGCGGTAAGGCACGCGGGCGAAAACCTGGGCGATTCACCCGCTGAGGTGATAGTGGTGGAGTTGAAGGCCGGGCGTGCAGCCGCCAAACCAGCCGCGAAAAAGCCAGGCGCATAACAACTACGTTCGAGTCGAGGCCGCTGAGTCGCCGATGCTCAGCGGCTGTTTTTGAAGTGCGGATGGCAAAACCGGAAACCTGAGGAAACGAGAGGATAGATGGCTAAAACAATCACGTTGGAAGTCACGCGCTATCGCCCCGAACAGGAGGCGGAACCCGTCTTCGAGAGCTTCGACGTGCCGCTCAACCAGGATTGGGTGGTGCTCGACGCTTTGAACTACATCAAGGACAAGCTGGACGGCTCGCTCTCCTACCGCTGGAGCTGCCGGATGGGCGTCTGCGGCAGTTGCGGAATGATGGTCAACGGCGAGCCGAAGCTGACCTGCGCCACTTTCCTCACGGCCTATGATCCCGGCCCGATCCGCGTAGAGCCATTGCGGTACTTCCCCATAGTGCGCGACTTGGTGATCGAGATGACCGATTTCATGGCCAAACTGAAGAGCGTCAAGCCGTGGATCGTGCGTGAGGAAGAGAAGCCGCTCTCGGAAGGCGAGTACCTGCAAACGCCAGCACAGTTGGATAGCTTCAAACAGTTCAGCATGTGCATCAACTGTTTGTGTTGCTATGCCGCGTGCCCGGTGGTCGGATTGGATCCACATTTCATCGGGCCGGCGGCCATCGCGCTGGCGCAGCGCTACAACAACGATTCCCGCGATCAGGGAGCTGAAGAACGCCTGGACGTCCTCTCGCAACACGAAGGCATCTGGGGCTGCACGTTCAACGGCGAATGCACGAAAGCCTGTCCGAAGAACGTTGACCCGGCAGGCGCCATTCAACAGTACAAGATCAAGGCGATGACCGATTGGTACAAGTCGCTGCTTATGCCGTGGGGGAAGAAATGAAGCAATCGCACGCCTACACCCTCTATCATCCCAAGTGGTATCGCAAGCGCGTCTCGACCTGGTGGTGGATGCAGCAGTGGCGCTCGTTCAAGTTCATCTTGCGCGAGTTGAGCAGCCTGGCCGTGATCTACTTCGTGGCGTTGCTGCTGTGGCTGTTGTGGAGCCTGGGCCAGGGGCCGGAGAGTTACGCGGAGTTTCAGTCGTGGATGAAGAAGCCGCTGATGATCGCCTTCAACGTGATCGCCTTTCTCTTCGTGCTCTATCACACCATCACGTGGTTCAACCTGGCGCCGAAAGCGATGCCGATGCGCGCGGGCG
>Ga0247727_10015128_pt1 | contig 12705 bp, 15 predicted proteins | sample WisWelCaveWW1625_FD_202498 | JGI IMG/M metagenome (GOLD analysis project Ga0247727, IMG submission 202498) | Biofilm microbial communities from Wishing Well Cave, Virginia, United States - WW16-25 | ecosystem: Environmental > Aquatic > Deep subsurface > Groundwater > Cave microbial mat | place... | reverse complement strand
CGGCACGCATTTGGCATTCACTTCACTAGCCCCGTGGACATTATGAAGATCGTCGGCCCCACGATCGTCGAGCCGTGGCGTGAGCAGATCGAAAAGGCCAAGACGATCAAACGCCTCGGAGAATTGCTCCAGCGCTTGCAACATTTCATCGTGCTCGACCCGGCGTGCGGCTCTGGCAACTTCCTCTATATCGCATACCGCGAACTAAAACGGCTTGAAGCCACGCTCATTGAACGCATCAACGAAATGTCTAGCCGCGCGGTGCCATCGCAAGCCGTTTTCGGATTCGTCACCGCTCGACAGTTCTACGGCATGGACATCAACCCGTTTGCGGTCGAGTTAGCCAAGGTGACGATGATGATTGCCCGCAAGCTGGCGATTGACGAATTGCACGTGACTGAGCCGGCCTTGCCTTTGGACAATCTCGACACCAACTTTGTCGCCGCCGACGCGCTCATTGACTCGCTCGGCAACCCGACGCCGTGGCCCAAGGCGGACGTGATTATCAGCAATCCACCATTTCTAGGAGCCAAGCTCTTGAAGCCCGAACGTGGTGCAGACTACGTCAACCTAGTCCGCCGCGCATACCCCGACGTTCCTGGCATGGCCGATTACTGCGTCTACTGGTTTCGCAAGGCGCACGATCATTTGGCGGAATGCACCGCGGCCGATCCGGTCGCGGGCCGTGCGGGTCTGGTCGGTACTCAGAACATCCGCAACAACCAGTCCCGCGTCGGCGGCCTCGATTACATCGTCAAGACGGGGACAATCATCGAAGCCGTCGATAACCAGCCGTGGTCCGGCGAAGCGAACGTACACGTTGCAATCGTCAACTGGCTCAAATTGCCCGACAACGAGGGGAAAGCCGAAAACGAAAGAGCCGAACCGCCAGTGCTGCCCAAGACGCGACGGCTATGGTTGAAGGTTCAACCGGCAGCGGGTCGCAAAAGAGCACAGCGACGCGGAAGCGGGCCAGCGACGAAAGAATACGAACTCGATTATCGTGAAACACATCAAATCAATTCGGCCCTCTCCGACCAAACGGACGTGAGCAGTGCGAAGCCGCTAATGTGCAACACAGCCCCACAGCGATGTTTCAACGGCCAGATGTTGGGTCATCAGGGTTTCCTTCTGTCGGCGGACCAGCGTGATGCAATTCTGAAGAAGGACCAAAAATCCGGCGAGGTGATTCATCCATACTTGAACGGCCTGGATGCAGTCACTGGCAGTAGCCTCGACAGGTTCGTTCTCGATTTCGAGCAAATGAACCAGATTGAGGCCGCTGGCTACGCAGGCGCGTTCGACTGGGTGAGGGCGAACGTCCTTGCCGACCGGGAGCGCAAGGCGAAAGAAGGGGTGGATAAAGAAGGGAAGCTGCGTCCGCACCACAAAGCATTTCTTGCGCGATGGTGGCAGCTCTCGTTCGGCCGACCAGAGATGCTCTCAGTCATCAAGCCGTTGCCCCGGTATCTGACGTGCGCTTACGTTACAAAGCGTCCAATCTTTATGTTCATCGCGTCAGCGATCCGGCCCAGCAACCTGATTCAGGTCTTCGGCTTCGCGGATGACTACAGCTTCGGCATCCTACAGTCACACGCGCATTGGCTCTGGTTTGTCACAAAGTGTGGCAAACTCACTGAACGGTTTCGCTACAGCGCCGAGTCCGTTTTCGACACATTCCCCTGGCCGCAGTCGCCAAACGCCAAACAGATTCAAGCCGTGGCAAAGGCGGGTCAGAAAGTTCGACAAGTGCGGGCCGAAGCGTTGACGAAGATGACGGGCGGTCTGCGTGCGGTGTATCGCACGTTGGAGTTCCCCGGCGACAATCCGCTGAAGGATGCGCACGCCGCTCTCGACGCGGCCGTGCTCGACGCCTACGGCTTCTCACCTAAGAAAGACCTACTCACCCAACTGCTCGCGCTGAATCTGGAAGTCGCCAAGCGGCTCGACGCCAGCCAGCCCGTCACCGCGCCCGGAGTGCCGGCGAATTACTCTGACCCGTCGCGACTGGTGACGGACGATTGCATTCGGGGCGATTGACCATCGCCAGCAACATCACGCCGGTTGAAGCTCGCGCGAGTCTATCTCGACATCGCGGAACTCCCGAACGCCATCCTCGAAGCTCGCCATCGACGGATCGTCTGGCGGCTCCGCGAGAGCGAATGCAAGTAGGAAGCCGAGTTTGAGCTTGTGGTCGCGAACAATGACGCCAAATGCGCCGGCGAGCCTCAAGATGCGCTGGACGCCCTTGACCTCGCATCCCACAAGGGTGTCATCCTTCGTCGCAAGAAACAGCGTCAACAGGCCGTTGAGCCGTTTGGCGTAAGACTGCTCATCCCGCGCGTAGAAGATGAGCGAGTCGCCTTCCGGCTCGTAGTACGGGCGCTGCGAGAACTGGGGAAGATTCTCCAGGTTCTTTCGGAGAAAGTCTTGGTAGCGATCTAGTCCTGTGGCCATAGTGGTCGTCATGTCGAGGCGGTCTACGCTGGCAGCACCATTTCGTGCTCCGTGGCTTCGCGAGCGAGTTCGTTGAGTGCCCGTCGTTGATCCTCAGAATCCGCGCCGCCACGAAAGGACCAGAAGATGATCGCCAGTTCAATACCGCCATGCTTGAAACGAACGAAGTTGGGCAGGTCCGCCAGGATGCCGGAGATATTCTTGATGCGGCAGCCGACAATCTGTTCATTGTCCAGGGACAGGTACAAGGTGACGTGATCGTTCAGCCTCTTGGAGTAATCCGGCTCGTTCCGAAAGTGAACCATCAGCGCGTCGGCCTTCTCGTCCAGGTGACAGTACGGCCGAAACGGCTCAACCGGCGGATTGGACCGCAAAATCTCGACTAGCTCTTGTTCTGTCGCCATATCACTTTCTCCCCCATGCCTTCGGGAACATCCGGGTCACCTTCACTCTGCCGGCGCCATGTCCAATGCTCGATTTCTCCATCGGGAAGGACGAAGACCACGAAAAGCATTCCAGGCGGCGCCGGTGTTTCAATCGTCGCTCCACGAAAATCTCTTGAAGGTCTGCCGACGTAAGCGAAGCAATCGTCTTTGTCCGGCCTCGACCAGCCCCCGATGATGCTGACTGTGTTTTCGAGCGTATCCCGGACGAGCAAGATTCGTCCAAGCGGGACGGTATGCCCCTGTTCCTGAAGCCGCCGGAATCGGCGCTCTTGAATTCCGATTTCCCATTTCGATCCTTCGGGGTCATCGGGTTTGCGTGCCGAAAAGGCGATAAACCATCGGCTCATGTCACACTCAGTTTAGGATCGCAGGCCAACGGAAAGCAAGCCTGGCAATTCTGGACCGAGGGTAACCTATCCGTGCCACTCTTTCGGGTCAAGCTGCCCGCGCCAGTACGTGTTTCACTTGCATCGGATTCCACGGCTTGCCGCGGCGGGTTGTGTGGCCCATCGCGTTCAGTTCGGCGGCAATCTGCCGAAGCGAAAGACCTTTACCACGAAGTTCGGTCACGACGGGGTAAATGTCGCGGTAGGCTTCGTCCGCCGCTTGCTTCAGCACCGTCGCGGACCGCTGGCGAGCCTTGGCGAGTCCCGCCAGCCGAGCCTGTTCGCGACCCTTCCAGTGTCCCGGTCGAGCCGAGCCGAGCTTCGCGCCGCGTGCCTTCGCCGCCGCAAGAGCCGCCTTCGTCCGGTCGCTGATCCGTCGCGCTTCGTCTTCGGCCACGGCCGCCATGATATGAACCGTGAGCCGGTTCGCTGTCGGGTAATCGCACGCCACGAAGTCCGCTCCGCTGTCCATTACCGCAGACAGGAAGGCCACGTTGCGAGCGAGCCGGTCGAGTTTCGCGACAACCAGCGTCGCCTTGCTCCGCTTCGCGTGAGCCAATGCCTTCGCCAGTTCCGGCCGATCAGCCCGCCGGCCGCTTTCAATCTCGGTGTACTCGGAAAGCATCGTCGCCCCGACTTGCTTGACGTGTACCGCCACGGCCGCCCGCTGCCCTTCGAGTCCCAAGCCCGATTGTCCCTGCCGCTTCGTCGAGACTCGGTAATAGGCCACGATGTTCATTTTCGGTCCCCTTGTTTAGTGTTCGTCACTCAACAGGGGTATTGTAAAGTATCAGTCGTCGAACGTCAACACATATTTTACAAATGCCGATTTAGGGCTTTTGCCCGGTTTCTGGCAATTCCGCGGTCTTGGGCCGAGAGCGTCCCATTGCGTGCCAGGGCTTCGTAGCCCTTCAACATGGCCCGAAGTTCATCCGGCGTCACGGAAGCCGCCAGGCTCGCCGCCCATTGCGTCAGATAGGCCAAATCGTCGGACAAGCCGTCAGGATCGGCGGCTATGCCGCCAGCGGCCGTTGCACGTCTCGTTTGCTTCCGCTTGCTCATTCGGTCCCCCACCATTTGGTCCGATGGTCGATAAATCCGCACCATTCCGCAAACAGAGTTTCAGCGGTTATCGGTTCACAGTCTTTGTCGGATGAGCGGCGGAGATACTGTCTTGCTTCGTCAGTGTTGAACGCCATCATCTCGGCTGAACGCCGCGCTTCCTGAAACATATCGTAGCCAGGCAAGTGCCTCAGCAAGCCGTTAGGTTCAAGGTTCAATTTGGCACAAAGGCGCTGCCACGCTTCGGCGTTTGTCACGATACGATAGCCGAGAAAGCGAACCAAGTCACAAAGCCGATCCTCCCTTGCCTGGCGTGCGGCGGCATCTTTCTTTTGACGCAGCGTTCGCTCATGGAAGTTTCGCTCCGCTACCGTCTCATGCAATCCTTCCGCTTGCCTGTAGCACGTTGCAAGGTTGAGCTGGTCCAGCATGTACAGGAAACAGGCCGATTCAATCGCTTCAGTGAAGCCCAAGTAGTTAGGCACGTGAAGTGAAACCTTCGGAGCCGAGTAAATGAGTCGGTTACTCTCTGATTCGTCATCGCGGTTCAGCGCCGCTTCGATTAGCGTCAGCCGTTCTCGCGCGGTCAGTAGGTTGTAGTGCTTTGCCAGCGTTTCAGTGTTCACGGCCATTGCTCCCGCTGGTCCCATTCCGAGCCTTCAGAACCGATTCGAGCATTTCAAGTCGAGCCGCCAGGTTCCCGGCTTCAATGGCCTTCAAGGTAATCGCCGCCAGGTAGCCAATCGTCCGCGCCTTTTCGAGCGTGCCGGCCTTGCGTTCGGCCCGGACTGCGGCGACTTGTTCGGCGAGCAACTCCAGCACGTCCGCCGCCGTTTTCAATCGGAAGTCCACCGGCACGACGGGGTGTACCGGGGTTGTACAACGGTCGCCGGCCCGGCGAAGCCGCCGGTAGCCCCGTTGGTATTCTCGCGATTTGTCAGTGTTCGCGTATGGCATCGAATTCTGCCTTGCTCTTGAGACAACTTGGCCCCATACCCACCAGCATAATCGCGTCAAGTTCCGATTCAAACTACCATCGCAACCCTAGCGCGGCATCGCCCCCCCAGAACCTCCCGCATTACTGCTTAGGTTGCGATCGTGATTAGCGCCGCCGATCCTGACGGTTTTGTAGTCGCTCCTTTGGCTTGCTGGCCCGCCGCTTCGTCTTTGCCTTGCGCTTCGTGTCACTGCCCTCCGCTGGCTGTGCCGAAAGCATCGCGGCGAGTTGCTTCCGCTCATCCGGCGTGAGTTCACCGATCAGCAAGGCGAGCCGCCCGACGCGGCTTCTGTGAGCGGTTTCCGTTTCGTTGGTGCAAACGCTAGTGCAAACGGAATCGGAAGCCATTGCAGGCGATTCCGCAAGGTTGTTATTCTTCAAAGGGTTCGGTGAATCGTCAGCCCGCCCCGGCTGCGGATTCTCAGTCCGAAGACCGGGGTTCAAATCCCCGTGGGGGTATTTGTGTTGAAGACCCTTCGGTCATGTTGCCGAAGGGTCTTGCTTTTCCGGTAGTTTCCTGGGCGAAAGGCGCTATACTGTTCGCGATGGAGTCTTCGGGGATCTGCCACATGGGAATCGCTCGCGTGCTTCCGACGATCGCACTGGTGGGGGTGATGGTACTTGTTGTCGCTCCTGTTGTGGTGGCATTTCGCGGAATGAGATCCAAACCAGAGTTCTTGGCACCTTCCAGCAACTCGCCCAATAATTCCGGCGTGGGCAGCGAGACCGAAACCGCCGCTCCTGCCGAAGGGCAGGGGGCGACTTCGACCAAAAAGGGATCGCAGGCTGCGAAGGTCACGAAATTGGTCGGGTTCGACGGTGACCGAGCGTACGAGTATCTGGTCGATCAAGTCAAAATCGGCACTCGAATCTCCGGCACGGAAGGAAACCGCACGTTGCGCAAGCGGATGGCGGAACACTTCGCCGGCCAGGGAGCGAAGGTGACGCTTCAGAAATTTGAGGTGCGACACCCGCTCAACGGCGAACCGGTCGAGATGGAAAACGTGGTTGCTTCATGGAACGCGGATCGGCCGCGTCGCGTGGTGATTGGTGCGCATTTCGACACTCGACCGCGCGCGGATAAGGAACCGACTGCCAAGAAGCGGGCCGAACCGTTCTACGGGGCGAATGACGGCGGCTCGGGCATCGCCGTGCTCATGGAACTTGCGAACTTGATGCAGGACATCAAAACGAGTGTTGGCGTGGACCTCGTCGCGTTCGACGGCGAAGAATTGGTTTGGGACGAGAACGGCGATGTGGCGGGCGAGTACTTTCACGGCTCGAAGCACTTTGCCGAACAATATCGCAACGCACGCGGCCCGGTGCCTTACGTCGCCGGTTTTGTGGTGGACATGGTCGGCGGCGAGCCGTTGCGAATCTATCCCGACAAGGAAGGGAACCGGCGAGCGGGGCACCTGGTGCAAGAAATCTGGGCGATCGCCCGACGGCTCAAAGCCACCGGATTCAAAACGGGACAATTCTACGACGTGAGCGACGATCACTGGCCACTTCTGGAGGTTGGCATACCCGCGATCGACATTATCGACTTCAGTTACAAGCACTGGCACTTGACCAGCGACACGGCGGACAAGTGTTCGGCCGCGAGCCTTGCTCAAGTCGGCGGTGTCGTGGCGGAGTGGCTGCGTGGAAAATAGCTCTGTCCGGGTTGAGGAGCCGCCATGCCGATTTCGCCCGTCGAAATGATCTGGTCAGGAGCGATCGCACTGACTCTCGTTGCAATGGGCGGCTTCTACCTGCTGCGTGAGTGGTTGGAGTGGCGGCGGCAGGACGGATTTTGCCGGCATCATCCGGCCGATGCCGGTCACTTTCGAAATCAGTTCTATCGCCGCGCGGTTGGCTGCTTGCTCTTGGTAGCGGCGGGATTGACCATTTTCGTTTGCCAAGGACTATTGGACTGGCGCGAGTCGCCTCGCGTGTACATGGGTCTTTGGACTGGAGTCGCGCTCGGGTTGTTTGGGGTTGTCGCTTTGGCGGGTGCCGACATTTGGTCGATCCGCCGCTATGCGCGTCGCCATCGGCAGAAGCTTGATGCCGACCGTCGTGAAATGCTGGCCCGCCAGATAGAGCAATATCAACTCGAACGCAACACATTCCGCGGGGTCCCACCCGATTTTGACGTGGAGCAAAATTGAGCGACATACCCAAGCGACCGCATTCTCAATGGGAGCGAAATTTTAGAATGAGACGCCGCCCTTGGGAACCGGTGGGGCTGACTTGGGTGGGTCCGCTTTCTTGGCTGGTGTGGCCGGCTTGGCTGGATCGCCCGCGACTGCGGAGCTTGGTGGCGTAGCCGAGGGTGTGAGCGGTGGTTCGTCCGTTTTGGAACCAGCGGCCGGTGCTTTTTCGGGCGGTGATTGTGCGGGAGTTTTCTTGGTCGCGATTGGGGCCGATTTTGCCGGCGACGGAGTTGGTGAAACCGGTGGTAATGGCAGAGCCGGCGACCAGGCAAAAAGCTCGTGAACGATCCAGGCTGGTTTCAATTGCAGCCGAACGAGCCCCGGCAGATTTGGGTTTGCCGCGAGCGAGCCGGCGGCGAGTGCTCCCTGCAAATCCAATGGTTCATTCACATCCCAGAGCCGGTCGGGCAGGTTTTCCACGATAGCACGGTCGATCGTGCCATACATCTCTATATACGGCCCATGGCCCCCGGTGTGCAGTGCGAGGGCGGTTTCGAGGGTAAGCGGCGGGCGGTTTGGGCCAGTGAGTAAGTCTTTGTTGAGGTTGGAGGTCAACTCGGCAGTGATTTCACGTGATAGTTCGGCCTCGACAACCACGCGACGGTGCCAAGCGGAAATGAACCGGGCGTTCGACCCCGCAGGCCAGCGCACCGCGGGCTTCTGAACCGTCACCGGGACATCTTTCCATTGCTCCGACCAAACGCCTGCCACCGATTCGGGCAATTGATCGAAGGCCCAGCCGATCGGCGTGGCACGTTTCAGCCCCGCGGGACCGCTCTGGCCGGGCAATGGGGGCGGCTCATCGAGCAACTTTGTGATCGGCAGGGCCCGGTTTTTCGGATCGCGAGCCGTCAAATTCTTGTGACGGCGACTTGCCAGCCGGCGGCGCCATCGCAACGGTTCGTCGGTCGCTTCCCGGTAGCGATTGATTTTCAATTTCAACTCCGGCGAACGCCCGGCGAGCTGCGAGATGGCGAGGTGGGTACCTTGAATGTCCTTCGGCGTTGCGTGCAGTGCGGTCATGAAACGAGGCACGGCATCGAGATATCCAATGGTGCGCGACTCGATCAAGGCCGGTGCGAGCGATTGCGGCTCGGCGAGAATTAGCTCGCGGACCATCGTGACCGCTTGGACTCGCGCGGCCTCGTAGTCGGCTTCGAGCGATTTCAATTCCGATTCCGCATCGGCGCCGATGGCGTGCAAGACCGCGGCAGCCTGGGCAGTGGCCCGATCGAGAGCTTGCCAGGCCGTCGCGATTTGGTTCAGCAGTTCCGGGCCGGGAATCGGCTGATTGTTCCATCGAACTTCACGGTTCTCTTGCAGCGCGGCGGAGACCGAGCCGAGCTTTTCATGCATCCCATTGAGATCAGGGCGCTGCTTGGCAAATTCCTCGCGCAAGGATGTCGCCACGCTCGGTCGCTTTTCGCTCAGGTAGGCTGGCCGCACACGTGCGAGGCGATCCTCCAGTGGTTTGAAAAGTAGCTCGGCATCTTTCGTGTCGGGGAACCGGCCCACGTCGTCGGCCGCCTCGATCAGTGTTTCAAGTTTCGTGTTGGCGGAAGACCAATTTTTCTGCTTGATCAAATCGTCGACTTGCTTGACGGCGATGAGCTGGTCTTTGGCTCGACGCACCGTGGCGTTGACCAGCCCCATGGGGTTCCCCAGGTTTGCCCGCACGCCGGTGACTGCCGCGACCAGCGGCGTCTTGAGTTCCGCCGCCCGATTTCGCACGAGTTCGCCATCGAGTTCACCACGCAACAGCAGTTCATCGCCCAGTTGGCGAATCTGGTGAATTGTTCGAAAGAGATCGACGATCTCTTTGCGAAGCGAATCGCTCTTGCCGCGCACCTCGTCGGACTTGACGCCCAGTGCCGTTAACCTCTCGGTACCTTGGCGAACTTGTTCCACCAACTGGTGAATCTGTTCCAGCAACTTTTGATTGCCCACACGGACCTGGAGTGGCAGTGCCGATGAAGTAGTGGCGGACGATTGCGAGCGAACAGCGGAGGGCCATAGCCCGGCCAGCGCGAGGGCCAGTGCCGCGGAGATCGGAATTGCGAGCACGCGAGATTTCATTCGACGATCGCCTGAAATTTTCCTGAAATAGGTCCGTTGCCGCCCGAGTCTACGTCGTGAGCCTCGCCGCTGAATGTACCGCGAACATTCTTGCCGTCAATTTCCGTGATGATGATTTCCAACGGTTGTGTGAGAAGGTTGTGCAGCATGTTGCCGTCCTTTTCGATCATGATGTAGAGCTGGGCCGGCAACTTCTTGTTCACGAGTTCGTTCAGTTTGGTGGCCAGGGTGATCGCCCGGATGAACAGCGAGGGAAAATCTTCGTGATCCGGCGAATCGTAGCTGGCCAATTGCAGGACACTGTCGTATCCAGGTATGACCACGAGCTTCAGATAACTCTTTCCCTCGACGGGCTCGGCCGTGGCGACTTGCCATTCGAGCCAGGGCCCGACCGGATTTCGGGCCGGAGGCGGCGGGGGCGGCGGCGCTTCCTGTGGCGGTTCTTCAATCGGCTCGATCCGAGGCGCAGGGGGTGCAATGCGCGGTACGGCGGTCGTTGATTGCTGTTTGCCTTTCGCCGCTGGTTTCGATCCGCCGCAACCGGCCGGCAGCAGCATCAGGCAAAGATGAAAGATGAGAAGTGAGGTGGTTCCAATTGGGGAAAGTCGTGTGCGGCACATGGCAAGGCAGATTATTGGGGATGGGCTATTCCAATTCAAGTATCTCGCCTGTCGGCGAGACACGAACTTCGCGAGTCTTGCCATTCTTGTTCTTGCCACGAACTTCATAGGAGTGCAGGGTACCGTCTTTCCCCAAGTTCTTCCACGCGTCGGAGAATTCCACGTCGGGCAGTTCCTTCTTGGCGGCTCCGATCACCGGCTCCGGCAATTCTGCGATCGACACGGTACGGCGGCCGAGTTTGCCGGCCGACTCTTGGCTGCAGCCGGCCAACACGGAAAAAAGAACCAGAAGCGGAATTGCTAGCCTGCACACTCCAGGAATGCTAGTAGTCATTTGAAATATCTTCCGCACCAGCACGGGTGCTTAATGCCTTGTAGGTTGGGTAATGAATCGAGCCATCCAAGTAACGGACGTGTCCGTCACCAAAAAGGAAATGCGCGCCGCGGCCGTGCCGGCTGAAGAACTGATTGACGTCACCCATCAGATCGCCCGGACCATTGCCTTCACCGGTGTGACCGAGCGTCATGCCAGATCCGTCTTCTTTACGGCACACGCCACCATCGGGGTCGCCAAACGGATCGGGTGCACAGGACCAGAGCACGGCGCCCGGCGCGGCCCCGGCCCACGTAGCGTTTCCTCGCCCGGCGTTCAAGTGGATCGATCGCTCGCCGACGACAAAGGTGTTGCTCAAGCCGTCGGCGATATCGACGGGCTGGATGAAACTGTTGCGGTACAGGACGCCATCGCCATCGACACCCGGTTCGCCAATCCCAAACACGCCGACATAGTTGGATCCGGCCACATCGCAGATCGGAAGTACTGAGGAAAAAATCTGGCCCGCGTATATCCAGACTACGCCCTCGGTCGCCGTCCAAACTCTGGGCATCCGGTCGGTTGGGCAAAGGTAGGTGGCAAGCGGAATGGTTCGCACCGTGGAGTTGGCACGGTCATCGATTGTCAGGTCAAAGTTGATTTGATTGAAGACGGCGGCCTGCTCAAGTTCGGGCAAGATCATGGCCGCCCAACCCCATCCCGGCCCAACTTCGCGGCGAAAGTAGGGGTCCCAGATGGAAACGTATCCGGGCGGCAGGCCTTTGTAATGAGCGGTGTAATTGGCGAGCGCCAGGCCAATTTGCTTGAGATTGTTCGAGCAGGTGGTCCGCCGCGCACTTTCCCGTGCGGCTTGGACTGCCGGCAAGATCAGCGCAACCAGGACGCCGATGATGGCCATGACCACAAGTAGCTCGATCAAGGTAAAGGCACCGGGCCTGCCTCGCAAGTCGCTCGGTCCTGAGCCGGTGAGAATGATCGGCCTGGTTTCAGATTTCATGGCTGGTCTCCAATGAGCCTGGGAATTCGACTTTGGGCTTTCCTCATTTTTCCTCAGAACGATTCCTGCAACTCCGCTCCACCACGAGTCCCCAGCGCTTGCCAGATTGTAACATCGATCATGTCGCTGACGAATCGGACATGGCCGTCGGCGAATAGGGAGTGAACGCCACCCGCGTGTCGACTGCGCGCCGTGATGTCGTGCGAAACGGCATCCCATGTTCGGTTTGTCTGGATGCTTTGCGGTCCGCCGGCACGGCAGTCCATGTTTCGATCGTTGGGCGTGCGGCGGTGGTTGTACATGCTCAGTCCCGGCGAACCGTAGATCCAGCGAGCTCCGCGCGCGTCTTCGGTCGTCTGAGTGGGGACGCATTGCAATGCATAATTGGTTAGCGGCACATCTTCAGGCCTCAGCGAAATGTAATTGTTTTCGGGCTTGCCGTCACTGCGAATCGTCTCGCTAAACGCTACGGTCTGGTTCGTTCCGTCAGAAATGTCCTGGGTGCGAACGGAAGAGTTCTCGAAGAGTACACCGTCGCTGCGTGCAATGGGGTAGATTGTGCCCGTGGCCATCAGGTAACAAGTTGGGCCGTTTGCTTGGCGAGGAATTGCATGAGAATCGGTGGGGCACAAAAATGACTCGACGAGCGTTTGTCGTGCGGTCAAGTTTTGCGTGCTGCGATCCGCGCTGTGATCGAAATTGATCGCGTTGTAGACCGCAATCTGGTCCAGGCGCGGCAGCATCTGGGCCAGCGCCCCGAAAGCATGTCCCGCCCCATCGATGCGGCTGCGCGTGCGGCCGGGGGGAAACGTGCCGTGGTCGCTGTGGTAATTGTGCAACGCCAGGCCAATCTGCTTGAGGTTGTTTTGGCACTGGCTGCGCCGGGCCGCTTCACGCGCCATCTGCACGGCTGGCAAAATCAGGGCGATTAGGACTGCTATGATCGCGATCACAACCAGCAATTCAATGAGAGTAAAACCCTTACGACCAAACCGGACTCCACCAGGCACACGGCAATTCCGCCGCCTGACAAAGGTCGCAATCGGTCGATGTTCGTAGATTTCCAAGCCCCTCGGTCTCATTTGTTCTCCATATGGCGATGGCGTGAAAGTCGCATGGTCAACTCGTTTCC
>Ga0247727_10015127_pt1 | contig 12705 bp, 9 predicted proteins | sample WisWelCaveWW1625_FD_202498 | JGI IMG/M metagenome (GOLD analysis project Ga0247727, IMG submission 202498) | Biofilm microbial communities from Wishing Well Cave, Virginia, United States - WW16-25 | ecosystem: Environmental > Aquatic > Deep subsurface > Groundwater > Cave microbial mat | place... | reverse complement strand
CACCGGAACCCCCTGTCGCGCCAGCGGGGTGATGTCGGCGCCGCCGCCGCCTCTTCGAAAACTGTCGGCGCCGAAGAACGAGAAGATCGGCGCCCATTTTTTTATCTTCTCGAGCGTGGTAGAGTCCGCATCAAAGCCGCGCGGGGTAAAGCCACCACGGTCGGCTTCCATGGCGGCGACGTGCTTTGTTTTATTCTCCGATGCTTCACGAGCGTAGCCCTCTCCGCCGCGCAAGCCGTTCTCTTCATTCATAAACATCACGGCGCGAATCGTGCGTTTTGGTTTGAAGCCGCAGAGCTTGAGCAGGCGCACCGCCTCAATCGATTGCACGCAGCCGGCGCCGTCATCGTGCGCGCCAGTGCCCTTGTCCCAACTATCGAGATGGCCGCCGATGACGATGATCTCTTCGGGCTTTTCAGATCCCATCACTTCGCCCATGACGTTGGCCGAGGGCGCCTCGGGCAGCGTTTGGCAGGTCAGCGTCAAGCGCACCGTCACGTTTTTGTCCTGGGCAATCACCTGGCTTAAGAAATTCGCATCCATGGTGCTGATCGCCGCCGCGGGAATTTGGGGAAATCGATCATCGTAGTGCATGCTGCCGGTGTGCGGAACGTCGTCGAGTCGCGTGGTCATCGAGCGCACCAACGCCGCGACGCCGCCGGCCTTGGCCGCTTCCATGGCGCCGTTGCTGCGTTGATTCACTGCGCCGCCATAGCTTTCAAACGTATCCAATTTCATGGGATCCATCGGGCGATTAAAGAAGATAATTTTTCCTGCCGCCTTTTTTCCTATGGCTTGTAATTCCTCAAACGATTTCACTTCGATGACTTCTGCAACGATGCCCTTTTCCGGCGTGGCGATGCTGCCGCCGAGCGCGCAAATCGTGAGCCTGCCCACCGTTGGTGAATTGATAATCGCGGCTTCTTCAATCGGCCCGCGCACCCAGCGGGGCACCATGATCGGCTGCAAGCGAACGTTGTCAAACCCGAATTGCTCCATCATTTGTCTGGTCAGCTCGACCGCCGCGGCGGCTTGCGGCGAGCCGCTGAGGCGCGGGCCAAGCTTCGTGAGCGCTGTGAGCATTTGATAAGCTTGGCCATCTCTTAAAGCTGTGCCAACGATTTGCCTGGCGATTTCCTCGTAGGAGCGAGAATTTTCGGCAGATTGATTTTGTGCGATGGGCGAGGAGGGAAGCAGGGCACTCACGCCAATCGTCAAAAGAACTTTGAGCAGCAATAAATGAGAATACAAAGTTTTCTCCTTCAACGGAGCCCGGCGAGGCCGTTTTCCATAAAACGCCTCACCAGTTCGGTGAACGTCTCCAATGCCTCAAAATGTAGCCAGTGTCCGGCATTCGGAATCATCGCCAGTTGGTTGTGGGGAAAATGTCGTTGAATCAACTCGCGATCTTGATCGATGCGGTAGGCCGATTGTTCGCCGCCGATGAAAAGCGTCTCACCCGTGTACCGCGCCGGCGCCGATGGCGTGTAAGCGGCGATCTCCCGGCGAAACGCCAGCAACGCCGGCAAATTCATCCGCCAGGAGAAAGAATCATCGCCATGGCGAACTAAGTTGGTCAACAAAAATTGCCGGGTGATCGGACTGCCGATCGATTTCGCCAGCTCGGCATCGGCCTGTTGTCGCGAGGTGACATTTTTCAGATCAATCGCCGCGAGCGTTTCCAGAATGTCCCCGGTGTTGTTTTGATAGGCGCGTGGCGCGATATCTTCGATAATCAAACCGGCCAAGCGCTCGGGATAGTGAAATGCAAAATCCATCGCCACGCCGCCGCCCATCGAGTGGCCGAGCAGATACATGCCATCGAGCCGATGCTGATCAAAAAAATGCTTCACGTCCTCCCGCATTTCGAGGAAAGAATGTGTGGGGGTGTGCGTTGACTCCCCATGATTGCGCAGATCGAGCGCCAACACGCGAGAGGTTTCTGCTAAAACTTTAGCGGCGCGCTGCCAATTTTGTGAAGAGCCGAGCAGGCCGTGAAGGATCACCAGCGTTTTATCGCCACGGCCAAATTCACGGAAAGCTAATTCAATCATAAGCCTCGCGCCGATGCCGAACGTGAGCATTTTTTCGGGATGCGATCATTCGATGGTTACATGGTTCTTAATAAATTCTTCGGGGGAAATGGCTATAACCGGTGAGTTTTCGAAATCAGGAACGTTACGCGTCACGATAAAATTGCATTTTGCTATCTCTGCAAGGCTCGCGACAACGGCGTCCTCAAAATCATCTATAGGCAAGTTTCTGGCACGAACAAATGCAGATCGATCAGCAGCGACAATATCAAAATGCGCCAAAAGCCGATCTGTAAATTCATTGGCGGGTTCCCTCTCCGAGGATTTTTCGACGAGATAATAAAGTGTAGTCAGTGCGTGGGACGGGACAGCCCCAACTACTTTGTTTTTCATGACCTCGCTCATCACAATCGACGAGAAACGATAATAGGGTTCACGTTTTTGCGCAACGTCAAGCAATACATTGATGTCGATCATAATCTTCATCGATGTTTTCCCTCGATATGCTCATAATAGGCACTTTTGGCATCAATACCATCTCGCACAATCCCGGTGAATTTTTCAATGTCGGGGTGAAGGGAATATCGTTCGACCATCCGTAGCTGCTTAAGATACTGGTCGATTAGCTCGGTGACAGTGATTTTGTGCCTTTTTGTATAGTCCATCAGAAATGCCAAATCAGGCTCTGCAAGATCAATGGTAAGTTGTTTGGTAGTAGACATCGCATGCTCCTTTCATTATCAACGGTAATTTGCTTTTGACCATTTCTTGTCCTGACGGTACATAATTTTCCTGGCAAAGTCAAGGTTGTAGAAGCCGGTCATAAGTTGCATTGAAAAATCTCATACAGCCCGGTGAAACCACTTGCCTAAATTCTCAGTCATTTGTATCTTGCGGCAGCAATCCAATAACGCTTCATCCCAAGAATACTGAGTATCGGAGTTAAGACGAAATGGATCCATGCCACCCAGGAGGCATAAAATGAAGCACCGACATTTTTTTCGGCTGTTGCCAGCGCTGTTGCTGGCGTGTCTGACGCTGACCTGCGCAAAGGACTACGTCACCGGCAAGCGGGTGTTCAACCTGATGAGCGAATCGCAGGAAATCGCGCTTGGCAAAGAGGCGGATCCGCAAATCGTCGCTGAATACGGCCAGTATGACGATCCACAGCTCGCGGAGTTTGTCAATCGCGTCGGCCAAGACATTGCGCGCGTCTCGCATCGCCCAAACATCCAATATACGTTTCGCGTGGTCGATAGCCCCATCGCCAACGCTTTTGCCCTGCCGGGAGGCTGGGTTTATTTCACGCGAGGAATTCTCGTTCACTTCAACTCCGAAGCCGAGATGGCCGGGGTGATGGGCCATGAAATCGGCCACGTCACCGCGCGGCATGGGGCCGAGCAACAATCGAAGGGTCAACTCGCGCAGATCGGTCTCGGCTTGGGCTCGGTGCTCTCCGAAGACTTCAACCGATTCAGCGGCATCGCTCAACTTGGCATCGGCCTGCTCTTTCTGAAATTTAGCCGCGGCCAAGAGTCGGAATCCGATCGTCTCGGCGTCGAGTACTCCACGCGGCTGGGATACAATGCGCACGAGATGGCCGGATTTTTCCGCACCATCGGCCGGCTCAGCGGCGAAGGCGGGAAAAGCTTGCCAAACTTTTTGTCCACGCATCCGGATCCCGGCGATCGCGAAATCACCGTCAACCGGCTCGCCGGAGATTGGCAGCAAAAAGTCCCCTACCAATCCAAAAACTTGAATCGCTGGGATTATTTGCGCTTGATTGACGGCATCATTTACGGCGAAGACCCGCGCCAGGGTTTCATCGAAAACAACATGTTTTATCATCCGGGCTTGCGCTTCCAGTTTCCGGTTCCCGACAAGTGGCAGGTGGCAAACTCGCCGCAAAGCGTTGACATGCAAAGCCCGGAGAAAAATGCCGGCATTCAATTCACGCTTGGCAAAGGCGAAACCCCACAGCAGGCGGCGGACAACTTTGCCGCCGGCGCACAAGCCTCGGTGATTCGCCGGGAAAACACCCGCGTGCACGGCATGACAGCGGTGCTTTTGGAAACCAGCCTGCAATCGCAAAACACCGCGCTGCAAGTTCTCTCTTACTTCATTCAAAAAGACCAAAACATTTTCGTTTTCCATGGCTTCACCACTCCCGCAGTGTACAGCAAAGTCTACGGAACCTTCACGAGCGTGATGACTGGCTTCGATGAGCTGCGCAATCAAGCGGCGCTGAACAAAAAGCCGAATCGCGTGCGCATTGAGACGGCAAAGCAGAACGGCGATTTGGCGACGGTGCTGAAAAGCTATGGGATGAAGGAAGAGATGCTGAAAGAGCTGGCTATTTTGAACGGCATGACGTTGGAAGAACAGGTGAAGCAGGGCGACCCGGTGAAAGTGGTGAGGCCGTAACGCGGCATTTACGTCCCGACCGGAAAGCCGCAACATGTGTTGCAACATTCATGTAGTAATCATAGCTTTAATCTTGTTCGGGTTCAATTCCCCGACGCTTGCGTCGGGGAGCTTCATCTACAGTCGGTGAAATTCAAGTCGAATGCGCTGGCGCTTTAATAAGGGTTCTACTCTGTAACCTGGAATCGGGAATTGAAGCTGGTCGAGGCGAGTACCTGGATTCGAGCAGGTGATATGCGGCGGAATGGCTTGGACAAAAACGAGACGATTTCATAGGAAAGTTTACGATGGTAACGTGAATCAATCAAGAAAATTTGAGGCCGACGTCACGTTTCTGAGCACTCGACGAAGTAGATCCGACTTACTAGCCTCTTTCTTTAACAATTCGACAAACTGAGAGCCATTGCCTGTTTTCAAGAACCGTTTTACTAAACGACGGAGCAGGTCCTCCCGATTTGTGACTTGATCAAATGAAGAAACTGGCCAACCCCGACCCAGGTATCGCTCTTCTAATCCCCGGAGCAATCGTTCGCATTTATCCCAGTTCCTCAACATTCCCAAATCGGGAACTAGGCTTTCTAAGATACGCCAAGAGTCGTAAGGCAAAACACCCATCTCCGCCGCTTGGTAAACTATCTGAAAACTGCGAACTACAAGCTTATACGCCTCTTGACTCCTGTTGGAGAAGCCCATTGCCAACAAGAAAGCGGCTAATCTTGTTCTGATATCTAGATCGGATTCTGATTGTAAGGATTCTGATAACTCCACCCATGGGGAAAGGTTTGTAATACTAAAAATACATGAACCGTGTTCACTTGAGAGCGCTAATACAATGAGTGCTGAATTTGAAGGAGAGTTATTACTTTCAAGCCACTCACAAACCAGGGCGTCTTTCGAACCAACCGTTCTCTTCAAGATTCTCGAGATACCCATTGGATTAGATTTGACCTTGTCGAGGTTCTCCAAAAGAGGCGCAACACCTATTTTCTCTACAATTCGATCAGCAAGATGCTCGCCTCCTCCGACAAACATAGCACTTACTACGGCATTCCAGTCAACAGAGCTCTTTTGATTTGGATCAGCAAGTACATCGAAGACCTCGCGTTGCACATCAGCCGACATCCTCCAAATTTCCGGTGAATTTGCCAGCTGATGATTGCTTAGAACAAAGAAAGACAACAATTTAGGTTTGGCCTTGATAATCTCTAAGGTATCTTTGAGTGATAGTACTGAGGCTGTTTCGGAAAGAAAATCTTCGAACAGAGGATTATGATCAACTTCGAGAGTATCGAAAAGGAGTTTCTTTGCTGAGTACTTAGATGTCATCCAGAGAGATCGGGTTCTTGGTTTGATGGAAAGATTCTCCTGATTCAAACAGCTGTAATGAGTGGTTGTCATCAGCTCCAATAGCAACTCATCTTCTTTCTTGTCAAGTAAACCAGACTTTAAGGTTGTGGTGGGGGGCGGGGCATAAATTGCCTTCTTTAAAGTCGTTGCATCATCCTTGTCAGGAAAATAAAGAGCGATAGTTTCGGTCAGGTCGCTTAAGGTTTTCGTACCATCTCTGGTATCTTCTATAGCCCTGAAAGAGGAGCATAAAAGCTTCATCGATTCTCTTCCGCCTGATAGGTCGGGAGCATAACGATGAACAAAGTCTAAGAAAGCTGGCTGCTGCAACATCTCTTCAAGTACAAGTAATTCCCGATCGTTGGCGATTACGTTTGCTCCTTCAGTTTGTTCATCAAGAAAGATCGCACCACTTGCTTCTCGCCTAATGGTCATTAGGTTTGATCTGGGAATAATCTGAATGTCGAATGGCACTTGGTCAATAACCCTATTTGATAACGAGCCAGTACAAAAGGTATAGCGCCCCCTCAGACCAACCCACAGGATTTCCCATATCTGCAACGGGATGCGTTCGAAGGTTCTTGCGTTTGGTGCTATTAAAAACACTGGCTTGGGGGATAGTCCAAAAAAGGCTGCTCGAACCAGCTTCGCAGTCTGTAACTGTGGAGAAGTGTAATAGTCGCTGATGCCCTCATTGATAATCAAATTCTCATCGAAAATAATCGCGTTACTGTACTGCGAAAAGTCGCTTGATGTGTGGGGACGAGAGAACAATGATGACAGCTTTCTTAAATCGCCCACTCTGCTCAATTCTCTCTTCTCTATTAGAAAGGTATGAGTCCATACACAGCCTGGCCGTGGTAGCTCGCTTGCGTACCACGTCTTAGCAAATGCGTAGAAAGATGATCTTGGAATTGGATAGCCGCTTAAGTATTCCTCAAAACCGTTGACCATTCTCGGTCCTGACATGTCTGTCATCAAGAGTAGAAAACTTTTCGATGCCGAATCTAAATCCAAAGAAGACTGGAGCAGTCTGTGGCCATCTGAGTAACCATGGAGAGTTTGATGAATTTTCATTGGAAATGCTACGAAGTTTGACTACCAACAATTGACATTATCCATCTAATTGGAGATGATATATCATTTCTGTTGTTACCCGTTTTTGTCACAACCAGAACTCTTCGAGATGCTTCTCCTTGAAGTTTCTTTGAATCCTTTTCGTAATCACCACCTTGAGCACTAATGCCGAAAATCTCATAATTAAGCCTTTCAAAATTAGAAACCAAGAATTGGTTTAGCAAAGGGAGATACTTTCCGAGCCATTCGCTCGGTGACGGTTCTCCCAGAGCACGCATCACATCAAGGACACGATCCCAAGCAGAAATCACAATAGCGATTGGAAGAAGTCTTCCCTCGGGGATTTCATTCAGAATAAATTGCAATATATCAACCATCTTTATTTGAGTTGCTGCGTCTTTCAAGTTCCATTGTGGTGCTGTGACATCAGACCCATCATCTGCTCCAGGTCCAAGCACATAGTTTGCTTCCATTATTGATCTTACCGGTACGACTTTATCAGGATGGATGAAGACTATTAATCCGTTGCAAGAAGCTACTAAATTCGAGAAATCCTTTGTCCATCTTCTTTCTTCAAACTGGCGGTCGAAAGTTTCTCCTAATAAATCGGGAATCACAACTTCAGCCCTGAATGAGCTATCAGGCACTCGCAGAACCATGCGGCCTACCTGTTTTTTCGAACCAGTAGTTCTTTCGATAGTTTCGCATTTCAACCATTGCTCTCTGATTGTATTAAGATATTCAGTATCAAAATCGAGCTTTTCTAAAACCAAAGAATCTTCGATGTCAGCACTTTCGACTACATGATAAAGCGCAGCCAGAAATGTTGTCTTGCCCGTACCTGGTAACCCAACCAAAAGCTGATTGCATTGAATCATTGTTACTTTGCCTTTCGAACAAACTGAACAAGCTCAAACAATGCTGCCAAAACGTGCAAACATACGTGCGTTTTGTGGTAAGACAGGCTGTAAACTACTCATGATCGGCCTAATGAACGGGCTTTCTTCAATCCAAGTTGGCAAGAAGTCATTGAATCCATAAGCCTCTCCAAGCTCTCGCTTTTCTGTCGGTCGCGCCGCAATTGTGATAAAACGGAGTCGACCCAACGAGGAGACGAATCTCTCGGTGATCTCAGACTTTATTTCTTCAATGAAAGAAAGGGCCCTTGTTCGTTCAGATGAACTCTCGAGGATATCCATTTTGGAAAAAAGAATATCAATATATGATGACTTTCCAAGCATATTGGTTTCTATACACCGCCTCAATAGTGTTATGCCATCTATCTTGGTATGCTGGCGTTGAGTGGGTTCGGCAATCCTACCACCGTCGAGTAGAAGTGCAAAATAATCCGCTCGGTGTAAGACCCAGAGCTTCTTACACTCCTCTGCAGAGTCTCGCGCTTGTCGAAAGTTTTCACCCGAGATATCTGTGAACAACAAATTTATTGTGGGCTCATCGAGAGTCTTTTTTCTCACAGCTAAATGCAGGAATTTGATATCATCAAGGCTCGAAACAGTGTGTTGTGTCGTGGGCACACTTCTACCGGAGGTGATATAGGAGTCAAAAGCTCGCCTTTCGAAAGCGGGCAGAGTTCTTGACCCAGCGAAGATGTAATCACCAATTCCGCCCTTGTGAAATAAATGCATAATTGTCACCAAGAGAGTGGTCTTTCCCGCATCGGCAGCTCCCGCCAAGACAATCATCCTTGTGGGTGAACCGCTCATAATACCCGCAACATCTGCAGTCCTGAGGTCTTCACCAGAGAATAACTCTTGGATTTCCTCAAGCTCTGGAGTAGAGATGTAATGTGGAGCATTAACAATTTCTTGAACGCTATTGAGGAGGGTGGTTTTTTCCTCAGAACTTTTCTCTTTCAACGTTCACGCCTCCGACGACTCAGAGTATTCAGCATTGAGCAAACACTCTTGGTAATACTGATATGCTAATTCATCATCTGTAAACTGTTCACCGACCGAGATCTTCGTTTTTGTTGTGAAGGCGCTTTGCCATGCTGACTTTTTTCCGCCTTCGATACGTTTTCTAATAGCAAATGAGAGTGGCGTCAAAGCATCCAATGCGTCGTTACCCGGCTTTAGAACATTTGACAACCAATCATTAGGAATTGAGTTTATGGTATCCTTGAGTGAGTGTGTTCCAGAAGACTTACTGTTTATTGATCTCGAAGTCCTTGCGATTATGGCCTTAGCAGATATTGGTCCAGGTCTAAAAGTAGTCAAATCTGCAAGTTCCTTTGCCGCGAGCAACAACATTGCAGGATAGGGTAATTCGGCAAGTGGTCTGTTCAACTCTATACTTGATTCGCTGGCAAGCCACCAAAACATGTTACTCTCCTCTGCAAGCAGATCAAAGTCATTGCTCAGATTCGCAATTACGGTGGCCAAATTCTTCTGAGTGAGCTTCGCTATATTAAGTGCAGTAGCTGCGTCGTTTCCTTCCGTTTCTTTGAATTTCAACAGGCTTGTATTAATTGGTAAGCGGGTTCTTACTTGTTGAGCGTTGTCAAGAAGAAATTTATTTGCGATTTGAACAAGGTCTGCTATGAATTGCTCAACCTTTTTCTTCCCAAAACTGGCACAGTGAATTCCCAGGCTGACAAGTATAGCGTCCTTGGATTTTGGATCATCCATTTTGTTTGTCAGAATACCAACACCGAGTGCTCGTAAACTCTGTTCATTCGCACGTACTTTGAATGAACTATCATCCGACTTGAACTTTTCATTAAGAAGATCGATCAGCTCCTGATCGGTAGCTTTACAGACACAAAGAGCAGCTAACTTGGCAGACTGCACAGGCGTAAGCTCGGCCGCAATTGCTTCAATAACAGCCCATCGTTTTTCGAGAATCTCACTTGTCGGATTAGGATAAACTGAACCGCACCATTCAGAAAACAATTCATGCATATTCATTATGAGCGCTCCAATTCCCTTTTCCCAAATGGATTTTCTGTGGCATTCGCGTTTCCATATTTTTGTTCTACCGCGTCCCAGAGCTTATCCATCATTTCCCTTTTTTCAGCCCTCTCAATAAAACGCTTGAACAATTCCAAACCTTCAACCCCTTTGTCTTTGTCTGTCAGTAGATTCAGAGTCACTGCGATTTCAATAATTTGGTTGTATGGGAGGCTCAGAAAACGATAGACCAGTTTTCGCTTTGGCTCCATAAGATACCTCGCTTTGCCAACTGTGAGGTCACCTTTCTCCCGGGGAAGTGCGTGTGGTTGATGCTCTTCGATTTCCTTGCCTTGCCATGGTTTGAGTGGCAAGGGAAAAATCCTTGATTCACGACCATCTTTTACTTCAGGCTCGAAGGTCCGCCTAGTCTGATCCCATATGCGCGGCCAAACTTCAACGATCAGATTTCTTTGATCACCAATGCTGTCTGCGTAAATTGAAACCCAGTTATATCGCGGCTCCCAGCCGGACTCCCTACGGGATGGATGAACGGCACCAGCAGAAATCCTAAGACGGTCATCAATGACATTCAACCGTTGTCGATGCTTGTGTCCAAAAAGTTGGACGGCAACTCTCGCCTGCAAGCAATCTTCAAACTCATCTTCTTGACGAATCAGGTGCGGGGGATGATGACACATCGACATGTAAGTGACGCTGGCGTCTTCCTGAAAACCTATTTGAAACGAACTAAGAATCAAGCTCCTGCGTTCATCGTCATCTGATTCATCTGAGATTAGACTTGAATTTAATCCTCGAATCTTCAGAGTCGAGCCATCATTAAGTGGCAGGTCCTTTTCCCAGAAGAGTTGTTCAGGGGTTGAGTCGCAGTCGAAAGAGACTGCAAAAAGGTTATAATTCTTAATAGGCTCAAATAGGATATGTGGCTCAAGTTCGTCATTCAAATACTGTTTGAGTTGTTCGTTAATTGAGTTTTCCGGAATTCCTCTTAATCTCGCGTGTACATCCTGAAGGATTTGACTCTTTCTAACAGTCTGTCTGTTGACATCATGATTTCCTGGTACCGTCCAGACATTTCCATCTTCCACCGCAGCCAGTCTTTGAAGTTTCTTAATCCAGTCACTTGCTCTGTCATACTCATCTCGTGCTCCCGAGAACGCAATATCCCCACAAAGTAATATGCCAGTCGCTTGTTGAAACCCATCCGTCATTCGCTGCACATCGAGCTCAATCTGGTTTCTAAGCTCAATGTCCAGATCAAAAGTTGGCTCCGGCTTGCTAAAGTGTATATCGGAGAGGTGCAGGAATACAAGTTTGTCCATTTGTTAGTGCCAATGCCCCATGTGATTTTAGAAAAATTGTTGCCAAATATACAAAAGAATAAATGGACTACAAAGTAGTTTGTATTATGCGCATCAAGTCGAGGGTGCGAGTTAACCCCTATGCCCATCACATGTTTTCTAAATGTGAACCCGAATATGAGCGAGGCAAACAATAGCCTACGAGATCTTCTACTCCCTCAATCGACCATCTGTACTCAAAACTGATACAATTTGTTTTCCGGCAAGCGGAGCTTCGAACAATAAGAAAACTCCACTTGGGATATGAAAGCTACTTCACTCCCAGTTCATTCAACAGAAAATCCGCGCCGGCGAATTTCTGCGCGACCCACAGCACATAACGAATATCCACCGCAATCGACCGGCTGTAATCCGTGCTCCATTGATAATCGTTGATCGTCGCTTCGTAAGCACGGTCAAAATTTACTCCGACAAGCTCGCCAGCGGCGTTCATTACCGGGCTGCCGGAATTGCCGCCGGTGGTGTCGGTGTCATACAACATCGCCACCGGCACGTCTTGCAATTTCGCATTTTTGAATTTCCCAAAATCTTTGGCGCGCCACAAATCGATCAGGCGCGAGGGTGTCCCGAAGTCTTCGCCGCCGCGTAGACTTTTCTCGTAAACTCCCGCCATTGTAGTCATCGGCTCGTAGCGGATCGCATCATTCGGTGAATAGCCGCGGATACGGCCGAACGTCAGCCGCAAAGTGCCATTTGCATCGGGGATAAAAGCTGTCTGCCGCCAGAGTTGCTTGACTTCGATCAATTGCGCTGAAAGTTTCGCCAGCTCGCCGTTGCGGGCGCGCTCGGCTTCGCGATTTTTTTCGAGATCGACTTCCAGGGCCAAGGCAAATTCGATGAAGGGATCGTTCAGCGTCCGAATTTCTTCCGGCTTCATCTCCAGCAGTGATTTGAAAAATGCCGGATCGCGCAATTTCGATTGGGCATGCGCGGCTTCGACAAACGCCTCAATCGCCCCGCCAGCATCGGCGCTCGCAAACTTCTTGAGAAAGGTTTCCACCGCATCGATTTTTTGCCCATCGGACAAATGGCTGGCCTGCCGCAAAATTTCTTTTAAGAAAAGTTTGTCAATCGCCTCTTGCTGATCGGCATAAGCCAGCTCCATGCGTTGTTTGAGAGCCGGCAAATTGCGATTCATGTACGCCGGCTCGCGCTGCAAATCATCCTTTTGCAGTTGCACCGATAATTTGAAAGCCGTGTAGCCGGCATTTAGCAACGTCGAGCTGCCGACAATCTGTCCGAGCACTTGCGTTCGCGGCGCCTCGGCCATCACGCCTTGATAAATCTTGCCGATTTCCGGCAGCAAGTTTTCATATTTTGCTTGGCGCGGCGCCTCGGCATCGATGAACGCCTGCAGCTCGCGTTCTTCGCGCCGTTTTTTCTCGACGAGATTCAACCGGTGAAAGCCTTGCAACTTGCCGCGATAATTTTTCATACGATTCGCCAAGCCTTTGATGCGATTGCTCAAGCGAATGGCCACTTCCGGATTATTCTTGCCGGCAGCTTCCATCTTGTCGATTTGCCAAGTATTCC
>Ga0247727_10015126_pt1 | contig 12706 bp, 11 predicted proteins | sample WisWelCaveWW1625_FD_202498 | JGI IMG/M metagenome (GOLD analysis project Ga0247727, IMG submission 202498) | Biofilm microbial communities from Wishing Well Cave, Virginia, United States - WW16-25 | ecosystem: Environmental > Aquatic > Deep subsurface > Groundwater > Cave microbial mat | place... | reverse complement strand
TTTTGGGCATTTTGGGATACCCATAGCACAAGCGACTATGAAGATCTCATGGAAGATGTTGACATTCAATTAAATCTTGGGTCAAGTAAGATTTACTGTGCCGTAGCAAAGGACTTAATGGCGCCTCTACAAACTCAAGCCCGCCGTCAAGGCGTCTCGGCGCAGACGCTTGTTAACCTTTGGCTTCGCGACAAGATGATGGAAACGTCAAAGCGTCTTGCCAAAGTTGCTTGATTGGAACAGATCACATATAAGGTAATGCATCAAAGATGAGACCGTCTCATGAAACTCACCTACCTCAGTCACTCGTGTTTCCTGCTGGAAACCGGCACGCTCCGCTTGCTGATCGATCCGTTTCTCGCCGGCAATCCGAAAGCGCCGGAGGCGGTACAATGCGATTTTATTTTGATTTCGCACGGCCACGGCGATCACGTCGGCGACGCGGTGGCGATTGCGCAACGCAACAACGCCACGATTATTTCCAATTACGAGATCGCGACCTTTTGCAGCAAACAGGGCGCGAAGGCGCATGCGCAGCACATCGGCGGCGGCCACAATTTTCCGTTTGGCCGCGTGAAGCTGACGATTGCGCATCACGGCTCCGGTTTGCAAACGGATGACGGCTTTCTTTATCTCGGCAATCCGGTCGGTTTTCTCATCACCGCCGGCGGCAAGACGATTTATCACGCCGGCGACACCGGCCTGTTTATGGATATGCAGCTCATCGGCCAGATGAATCGCATTGATATCGCGTTGTTGCCGATTGGCGATAACTTCACGATGGGCATTGACGACGCCGTGAAGGCCGTCGAATTTCTCAAACCGCAGGTCGCGATTCCGATGCATTACAAAACTTTTGACGTCATCGACGCCGATCCCCGCGAGTTTGCGCGCAAAGCGGCTGCCATCGGTGCGCGCGTCGAAGTGGTGGACATCGGCAAGAGTTTTGAATTCTAAAACGTGAAACGTAATTCGTAACATATGGCTTTTATGCATTACGTTGATTAATCTCTATGCTTGCTATTCAAAAGCTCGCCATCATCGGCGACCCGATTGCACACTCGCTTTCGCCAACGTTGCAAAGTTTTTTGATTCGTCATTTTGCCTTGCCGTTTACTTATCATGCGCTGCACATTCGGCAACATAATTTGCCGGAAATGATGCAACGTTTACGCGACGGCGAGTTTCGCGGGATCAATATCACGCTGCCGCACAAACAAACGGCTCTTTCTTTTTTAAATGAGACTGATGCAACAGCAGCGAGAATCGGCGCGGTTAATACTATTGTTGTTGAAGAGGGAAAGTTGATCGGCTACAACACCGATGCCCGCGGCTTTTCGCGTAGCCTCGAAACGGGCGGAATTGCCGTTGCCAACAGGAAAGCCTTTGTGCTTGGCGCGGGCGGCGCGGCGCGCGCGGTGATTTTTGCGTTATTGCAGGCGCATGTCGGGCAAATCATCGTGTGCAATCGCAACGCCGATCGCGCGGCAACACTCATCGCCGCATTTGCCCATCACGCCGCGCCGAACCAACTGCAAAGCGTGCCGTGGCCGGAGCGCGCTGATTGGATCAAAAAAAATACGGTGCATCTCCTCATCAACACCACGCGCGTTGGGATGCATCCGCTTGACGACGAATCGCCGTTGCCCGATCATGTTTTCAGCGACCAAATGACGGCGGTCGATCTCGTTTACAACCCCGTGCAAACGAAATTTCTGCGCGCGGCCAATTCCGCCGGAGCAAAAATTGTGAACGGCCTCGGCATGTTGATTTATCAAGGCGTCGCGGCGATGGAATTGTGGAGCCGGCAGCATTTAGATATTCATGGCATCTATACGAGTTTAGAAAAAATGTTGCAAGAATATTCCCACGGATGAAAAAAATTTAAACTTAAATCCGTGGCAGCCTTTTATCCGTGGGGCTGTTTTGGTTAGATGAATTTTAAACATGAGCCTCTTACATTATTTCACCGCCGGCGAATCGCACGGACAGGCCCTGGTCGGTATTTTAGAAGGCCTGCCCGCCGGACTCGCGATTGACGAAGAGTATATCGCCGTGCAATTGCACCGGCGCCAGCAGGGGTACGGCCGCGGCGGGCGGATGCGCATTGAAAAAGACCGCGCCAAAATTCTCAGCGGCGTGCGTTTTGGTAAAACCCTCGGTAGCCCGATCGCGTTGCTCATTGAAAATCTCGATTGGAAAAACTGGCAGGAGAAAATGGATCCGGCCCAGCTCCGCCCCGCGTCAAATATAACTGGAGGAAGCGGAGCGGGGTCGGCCCGACTGGAAAATATCTCAAAAGTCGAAGTTCCTCGCCCCGGCCACGCTGATCTCGCCGGCGCCATCAAATACGGCTTCGATGATATCCGCAACGTCCTCGAACGCGCCAGCGCCCGCGAGACGGCGATGCGCGTTGGGCTCGGCAGCATCGCCAGAAAATTTCTTGAAGAATTCGGCATCATCATCGCGAGTCACGTTTTGCAATTGCACAACGTCCGCAGCCGCTTTTCCGTAATCGATTATGGCAAGCCCGATAACCTGTTTAATTTTCCAGCCGCCGAATTGAATGCGCGCGCCGACGCCTCGCCGGTGCGCTGTTTGGACGGTGAAGCGGAGCAACAAATGATCGCGCGCATTGACGAAGCGAAAGCGCAGCGCGACACGGTTGGCGGTATTTTTGAAGTCGCGGCGTTCAACGTCCCCATCGGTCTCGGCAGTTATGTGCATTGGGATCGCCGTCTTGATGCGCGCCTTGCCGCCGCGCTGATGAGCATTCCCGCGATGAAAGGCGTGGAAATCGGCGACGGTGTTGGCGGCGCCTCGCGTTGGGGCAGCGAAGTGCATGATCGCATTTTTTATAACAACGAACGCGGTTATTATCGCGACTCCAATAATGCCGGCGGCTTGGAAGGCGGCGTGACCAACGGCCAACCGCTGGTGGGGCGCGTCGCAATGAAACCAATTTCGACATTGATGCAACCGTTGGACTCTGTCAATATTCGCACCAAAGAAGCGTCGCCGGCGCACATCGAGCGCTCGGATGTTTGTGCGCTGCCGGCCGCCGGCGTGATCGGCGAAGCGATGTTGGCGTTGGTGTTGGCGGAGGTAGTTTTAGAGAAATATGGCGGAGACGCGATGGAAGAAATTCGCCAACGTATATCTGGGTAAATTATTTTAGGACTTCACCGTGACAGGATCAGTAAACAAAATTTTTCTCCTCGGCTTCATGGGCTGCGGCAAAAGCACGATTGGGCGATTGCTGGCTGCCCAACTCAAATGGAATTTCATTGATCTCGACGAGCAAATCGTGGCGCAGGCGCAAATGCCGATCGAGCAGATTTTTGCGGCGCACGGCGAGCCGTATTTTCGCAATCTGGAATTGGCATGGCTCGAACAAATGCGTGCCTCCGAAAGTGTCGTGATCGCGCTTGGCGGCGGCACGGCAGCGCAGGAATCGGCGTGGCCGGTTTTGCAGCACGGCCTGTCGATTTACTTGCGCTGCCATCCCGACGAGTTGTTCCGCCGTTTAAAGGACGATCCGCATCGTCCGATGCTGGGTCACATGCCACCCGCTGAACGGCTGGCGGTGATTAAAAATTTGCTCACTATCCGCGAACCGTTTTACAATCGCGCCACGCTGACCGTCGATAGTTTTGCCGAGCATCCGCCGGCGGAAACTGCTGCCTTTGTGGCGCATTTGGTGCGCGAAAGTTTAATAAAAACCGATGAAATCGCGAATTTAAAATTGTAAATTTTCAATTCGAGATTTTATAATAAGCATTTAAACTAACCATGCGGAAAATTCTTTTCATTCACGGCCCCAATCTCAATTTGCTCGGCGAACGCGAGCCGGAAATTTATGGCCGGTTGACGTTGCCGCAAATTAACGAACAGATCAGCGCGTTTGCAGTAAAGTGCGGCGTCGAGCCGATTTTTTTCCAATCCAATCACGAAGGGCAAATGATTGATTTCCTGCACGAACACCGGCGCGCGGCGACCGGAGTCGTGATCAATCCCGCGGCGTTGACGCATTACAGTTACGCCTTGCGCGACGCCATCGCCGCCGTGAATTTGCCCGCCGTCGAAGTGCATCTCTCCGACATTCATCGCCGCGAAGCGTTTCGCCAGATTTCGGTGATCCGCGACGTTTGCCTGACGCAAATTTCCGGACTCGGCGTGGAAAGCTATTGTCGCGGCCTCGAAGTCGTGCTCGGTTTTCTGGCGCGGCAAGAATTCCAGAAATTGCTTAATGAAGAAATTAACCTTGATGACGCTTATCGCGCGTGCGTGAAAATTCTCAAACGCGATTTTCCGAAATATAACTGGGTTGGAATTTATTTAGTGGAAGGTAACGAACTGGTGGTTCACAATTATATCGGTGCGCCGACGCCGCACTTGCGCATCCCGATTGGACAAGGCATTTGCGGCGCCGCAGTCGCTGAAGAACAGACTATCGTCGTCGCGGAGGTAAACGCCGATCCGCGTTATCTCGCGTGCAGTCTTGAAACCAAATCCGAAATCGTGGTGCCGATTCAAGGTCGACGCATGTACGGCGAGATCGATATTGATAGCCACGCGCCCAACGCTTTTCATGACCATGATCAGAAAATGCTCGAAGGCATGGCCAAAGATTTGGCAACGTTTATAGATAAAATTACCGCATAACATAATTATGACAATTTAGCTGAATTGGAAAATTATTGTCAGCCCCTGCCATTTTATCATAGTTATTAAGAGAAGAACCTCGATAAATTTAAAGATGTAAACATTTGTTCATCTGTTTGTGGCTGTAGGCAGAAATAAATGATGAAAATGGCGTTACAATCGGCCAATATAAATTTGGTACGTTGTTTGTTATATAGTGTTTGCTTCTTTGCTGACGAACAATTTGTCGGCGAACCCACATGTTTTAATTTCGTATATTGGCCGTAGGCCCATAGCAGCAGACGAATTTTTATGGATGAAGGTTATGAGTTTAGAAAAATTTGAAGGCGAAACTATGGAATTGAGCATTCCGCAAATATTGCCCTTATTGCCGTTAAGAAATACGGTTATTTTCCCGCAACAGATTTTGCCGTTGTCGATTGGCCGTGAAAGATCCGTGCGGCTGATTGAAGAGGCGATGCGCGTGAACCGGCTCCTGCTGGTGGTGGCGCAGCGTGATGGCCGCATCGATGATCCGCAAGTTGAAGATTTGTTCCAATGGGGCACGATTTCGTTGATCATGAAAATTTTTAAGATGCCGGACGGCACGCACAGTGCGATGGTGCAGGGCATTGCGCGCGGCCGCATTTTGGATTTCGTCCAAACCGAGCCGTACATGAAAGTCGCGGTGCAACCGTACCTTGAAGAGAAAGTCTCGGGGATGGATGTGGATGCGATGGTGATGAATTTGCGCGGGCAATTTCAGCGCGCGGTGGAGTTGGCGCCGTATCTCACGCCGGAGCACGCGATGTTGGTGATGAACACCGATAGCCCCGGCCGCCTCGCCGATGTGATTGCGTGGAACATCAATCTGCAGATGAATGACAAGCAGGAAATCCTCGAGCTGATCGACGTGCATCCGCGGTTGGAAAAAATCACGCTGTTCATCAGCAAAGAATTGCAGATCCTCGAGCTGGGCAGCAAAATTCAAAGCGAAGTGCAGGGCGAGATTTCAAAAAATCAGCGTGAGTATTATTTGCGGGAACAGATGAAAGCGATCAAGAAAGAGCTGGGCGAGGAGGAAGACGAGCGCGGCGAGATCAACGAGCTGCGCAAACGTCTCGAAGAAGCGAAATTGCCCGAAGAGGCGAAGAAAGTCGCGGAAAAAGAATTGGAGCGTCTCGCCAAAATTCCGCCGGCCGCCGCGGAATACACCGTGTCGCGCACCTACATCGATTGGTTGCTCGAATTGCCGTGGACCAAGAGCACGGATGATAATCTCGACGTGAACATTGCGCGGCAGGTGCTGGACGAAGATCATTACGATTTGGAGAAAGTCAAAAAACGCATTCTCGAATATCTCGCCGTGCGGCAATTGAAGGCCGATATGAAAGGCCCGATTCTGTGTTTCGTCGGCCCGCCGGGAGTCGGCAAGACCTCGCTCGGCCGCTCGATTGCGCGGGCGCTCGGCCGCAAGTTCGTGCGCATCTCGCTCGGCGGCGTGCACGATGAAGCGGAAATTCGCGGCCATCGCCGCACCTACATCGGCTCGCTGCCGGGGCGCATCATTCAAGGGTTGAAAAAAGTCGGCTCCAACAATCCGATTTTCATGTTGGATGAAATCGACAAAGTCGGCGCGGATTATCGCGGCGATCCGTCCTCGGCGCTGCTGGAAGTTCTCGATCCCGAGCAGAATTTTTCGTTCAGCGATCATTATCTGGAAGTGTCGTTCGATCTTTCCAAAGTGATGTTCATCGCCACCGCGAATCTGGAAGATCCGATTCATCCAGCGCTGAAAGATCGCATGGAAGTGATCGAGCTGCCGGGCTACACTGCCGAAGATAAAATTCGCATTGCGGAAAAGTTTTTGGTGCCGAAGCAACTGAAAGAGCACGGCCTGAATCCGGAGCTACTGGCGTTTTCCAATGAAGCGTTGCAACAGGTGATTTCGTCTTATACGCGCGAAGCCGGCGTGCGCAATCTCGAACGTGAAATCGCCAACATTTGCCGCGGCGTTGCCAGAGACGTCGTCGAAGCGAAGAGCACCGGCGCAACGGAGATCGCGCTGAAAGCGGTGACCAAAGAGGACCTCCATAAATATCTCGGCGTCGTCAAATATTTTTCCGACGTCAAAGAGCGCACGCGGCGCACCGGCGTGGCAACGGGATTGGCTTGGACGGCGGTCGGCGGCGATATTCTTTTCATCGAAGCCACAAAGATGCGCGGCAAGGGCGCGTTGATGCTCACCGGCTCGCTCGGCGACGTGATGAAGGAATCGGCGCACGCGGCGCTGTCATACATTCGCAGCAAAGCGAAGCTGTATGAAATTGAAGAGGAGAGTTTCGATAAAATTGATTTGCACATTCATGTTCCGGCGGGCGCGATTCCGAAAGACGGGCCGAGCGCGGGCGTGACGATGTTCACGGCGCTGATGTCGCTGCTCACCGATCGCACCGTCGCGAACGACATCGCGATGACCGGCGAGATTACGCTGCGCGGTCTCGTCCTGCCCATCGGCGGCGTAAAAGAAAAAACCCTGGCCGCAAAACGCGCCGGCATCGACAAAATTATTTTGCCGGAGAAGAATCAAAAAGATCTCGAAGAAATTCCGCAGCACGTGCGCGACTCGATGCAGTTCTTTTTTGTGAAAGAGATGGACGACGTCATCAAGCTCGCGCTCAGCCGGAAGACGAAAAAAGCGGCCGAAGCGTTTGTCGAAACGCCGCCTCCACCGCCATCGCAACAACCGGCGATGGCGTAACACCCTCCGCCCCGCGACATTTAAAAATAAGGATCCGGAGCGGGGGACAGCCCGTCTGTGCTTTTGTTTATCGGATTGTAAAGGCCGAGATTTATTCTCGGCCTTTTTTATTTCGGGTTCTAAATTTTTTGTTAATGGAATCCCAATAAATTTTCATCAATGTAATAAACGCTCCAAAAAAATTAAGAAAAACTTAATAAAATCGGAGTCGTCGCGCTTCAAAGCATCTCCCTCGCCAATTGCCCCAACCGCGCCAGCGCGCGCGCCAACTCGTCCGACCACGGATGCCCGCAACTGAGGCGGATAAAATTCGGATACCGTTGCTTCGCCGAAAAGAGCGGCCCCGGCGCGATGCTGATTTTCTCCGCCAGCGCTTTGCGATATAGCGTCAACGCATGCACCGACTTCGGCAATTCCACCCACAACAAAAATCCTCCCATCGGGCGCGTCACTTTCGTGCCCGCGGGAAAATATTTGCAAATGGCCTGCGTCGTGAGCTGCACCTGCGAGGCGTAAGCTTTGCGAATGCGGCGCAAATAATGATCGTAGCCGCCGTTGCTCAACATTTCGGCAATCGCCATCTCCAACAACGGCGCGGTCGCCATCGTGTTCGTCAGCTTCAACCGCTCGACCTGTGTTTTGAATCTTCCCGGCGCGGTCCAGCCGATGCGATAACCCGCGGAAAGCGTTTTTGAAAATGACGAGCACAGCAACACCAAACCGTTTTTGTCGAACGCCTTCACCGGCTTCGGACGATCGGCGCCGTGATAAAGATCGCCGTAAATATCGTCTTCGATCAGCGGAATTTCATGATGCGCGATCAGCTTCAGCAATTGCTTTTTATTTTCCTCCGGCATACAACAGCCGAGCGGATTTTGAAACGTCGGCGTGAGCAAACACGCTTTCACCATGCGTTTCTTCATCGCCGCTTCCAACGCTTCGAGACTGACGCCGGTTTTGGGATCCGTGGCGATTTCCACCGCTTTCATTTTTAGGCTTTCAATGATCTGGAGAATGCCGAAGTAAGTCGGCGATTCCACCGCAATCGTGTCGCCCGGCTCGGCCACCGCGCGCAAACATAAATTCAACGCTTCTGTACAACCAAACGTCGTAATAATATCGTTCTCAGCGAGATGATAGCCCCAGTCCAGCGCCCGCCGCGAGATTTGATGCCGCAGCGCTTGATTGCCTCGCGCGGATTGATACGTCACCCCGGCATAATTCGTCCGCCGCAAAATTGCGCCGAGCGTGCGATTGAGCTTGCGGCTCGGCAACAAATCCAAGCTCGGGCAAGCCGCGCCAAACGGCACGATATCCGGATTCTCCAGCGCTTCGTGAATGCGCATCACGAGATCGCCGACATTCACGCGCGAAGCCGCAAGCGGCGGTCGCGAAATCGCCGGCTCCGGCGGCAGCTCGCGAAACCGGTGCCGCACATAATAACCCGATTGCGGCCGCGCCTCGATCAACCCGCGATCTTCGAGCAGCGCATACGCCTGCATCACCGTCGAAATACTCACGCGGTGTTGCGCGCTGAATCGGCGCACCGAAGGAATGCGCTCACCCGGCCGCAGCGTGCCCTGCTCGATGAGGCCGGTGATTTGATGCGCGACTTGCTCGTAAAGATGATGACTGGCGTTTGTGGTTTTGCTTAGCATAATTATGGCTCCGTTTTTGAAACATTTGCAATCGGAATCGTAAAATTGAGTTGTTTGCAAATAACACAATCCGCTGTAGCCCAATAACATGTCATTCTGTAAGAATCCTGTTTGACACCAGCACCGTGCTTGATCTTAACAAGATTCCTGCGGAATGACACGTTTCTTGTTGGGCAATACAGTTTATCTAATATAAACTGTTCTGGTCACAATTGCAAGTCACTGCATCTGTTCTGATAAAAATAATTTTGTTATATTTCAAAAGTTTTTTAATTAAAACAAAACGACGCCCTAAAATCTTTCGGAGGAATGGCTATGGCAAATCAAGATTTGCGTTATCCCATCGGAAAGTTTGACATAAAAGGCGAAGTGACCGACGCGCAACGCCCCGCCCTAATTCAACAGGTTGCCGATACGCCCGCCAACTTGCGCGCTGCCGTCAAAGGTTTGAATGAGCAACAACTCGACACGCCGTATCGCCCCAGCGGCTGGACGGTGCGGCAAGTCGTGCATCATGTGTCCGACAGCCACATGAATTCTTACATCCGCTTCAAGCTTGCCGTCACAGAACAACAGCCGCAGATCAAGCCGTATGAAGAACAACTCTGGGCCGAGCTTTTGGATGGGAAAACCGCGCCCATTGAAATCTCGTTGCAACTGCTGGAGACTTTGCACCAACGCTGGGTCATGTTTTTGCAATCGCTCCAACCGACAGATTTTAGCCGCACCGTGCTGCACCCCGCCAATGGCGTGATGAAAATTGATACGCTGCTGCGGATGTACGCGTGGCACGGCCGCCATCACGTCGCGCACATCACCTCCCTGCGCGAACGTATGGGCTGGTAACGTCCGGTGTGCGAGGCTTTAAGCCGTTGGTGGCCGAAACGTAGAAGAAAGTTTTAAATCTTTTGAACACGGATTGCACGGATGACGCGGGATTTGCACGGATTTTTATCAACTTCTCATGCCCCAAGTCATAATGCTTCATTTTTGATCCGCGAGAATCCGTGTTATCCGCGTCATCCGTGTTCAAAGCTTTTGTTTTAAAGCTATCCATTTGGGCAAGCGTTTTTACACTTGTTTGGTTGCGGCTTGCCCGCGTTGTCAATTTTAAGCCATCAAATTTTCTCGAAACACCTCTCATGAAAACCCTCGGCATCATTGGCGGCATTGCCCCGGAATCAACCATCGCGTATTATCGCCTGCTCGTTGATTCCTATCGCCAAAAGAATCCGGATGGAAATTATCCGTCGCTCATCAAAAATGAAGAAAATATTCACGGCCTGATTTTGGGCGGAACGGAATTGCCGTTGATTTTGCGCGATGAAACTTACAACAAGATTCCATTGTTGGACACCGCCAGAATTCATGTCGAACAAGCCGTAACGCAACTTTTATCATAAAATGGACATACAACAAAAAACTCCGCTGCTTGTCGGCCTCGGCGGCAGTATGCGCGAGAAATCTTATTCCCGCGCGGCGCTGCGCGAAGTCTTGCGCATCGCCGAAGCCGATGGCGGCGCGGCAACCGAATTGCTCGATGTGCGCGAATTGAATCTGCCGATGTTCGTGCCGGATCTTCCGGTTGAGGGATATCCTTCCTCTCAGCAAGCCAATATCACTCGTTTCATCGAAGCATGTCGCCGAGCCGACGTCATGATCTGGGCTTCGCCCACTTATCATGGCGCCGTCAGCGGGGTGGTTAAGAACGCGCTGGATTTTATGGAGTTTTTGTCCGATGACGAGCCGCCCTATCTGCAAGGGCGCGCGATCGGCTTGATGACGATACCCGACCCCACGACTTTTGGCGCCATGATCAACGCCGTGCATGAGCTGCGCGCGTGGCTCGCTCCCACGCAAGTCACGTTGAGTCGGCAGCATTTCACCGCTGATTTGGCCCTGAACGACGAACGAACGCAGCGCCGCTTGACGCGTTTGGTCAATGAATTGTTGGGCTTCGCAAATGCCAATCTGAAATTAAAAACATGAATGAAGCCGGAGTACAAACTTTAGTTTGCGCTTCAAATCGCTAAATTTTTGCAATCAAAAAATTCTGCTATTGGCTTCTATCCGTTGGTCGTTTTTTCATCCGTTGGAGCAATTTGTTTTATAAACCTACGTGGTTTGTGTTGCATTAAGGAAAGGATGGATTCAAAAAATTATGAACGGAGTCGTCTTCGCGTGGTTGGCTTTGTGCATGATTTGGGGCTCCACTTGGCTCTTCATCAAACTCGGCTTGCGTGATCTGCCGCCCTTTACTTTCGTGGGCATTCGTTTTCTGCTTGCGTCCATCATTCTCGGCCTCATCATTTATTTCCGCAAAACCCCGTTGCCCAAAGATCGCCGCGATTGGCGATTCATGGCATGGACGGGATTCTTGTGTTTTACAGTAAACTACGGCTTGGTGTTTTGGGGCGAGCAATATATTTCCTCCGGACTCGCGGCTTTGCTCAATGCCACCATGCCGTTCTTTGGCATGTTCATCGCGCATCACTATCTTCCCGCCGAACGGATTACGCCCATCAAGATCGGCGGCGTATTGCTCGGCATTGCCGGCGTCGGCTTGATTTTTTCCAATCAACTCCATTTGCAGGGAACGCTGGCATTGCTCGCCAGCATCGGCATCGTGGTGGGCGCTTTGGTCGCGGCGTTTGCGAATGTCCTCATCAAATTACGCGGCAAGCACCTCGATCCGACCATTCTTTCCGCCGGCCAGATGCTGTTTGGCTTTCCGCCGTTGTTGCTCGTTGGAATGCTCACCGAAGGCAATCCGCTTCATTTGAATTGGACGCCGTTGGCGATTACCTCGTTGATCTATCTAACGATACTTGGATCATGTGTGGCTTTCATGCTGTACTTTTGGATGCTGCAACGAATACAAGTGACCAATGCGCTGCTCTTGCTTTTGGTGATGCCGCTCGTTGCCGTCACATTGGGCAAGCTCGTCAACGGCGAAGAATTGACGTGGCGAATCTTGGCCGGCGGCGCGTGCATTATTTCCGGCGTGGGCGCCACGATCTTTCGGCAAGATATTTTATTAAAAATGAAATTAAACGCGCGGCAAAAAACCGCAACGGAGGCGGCGCATGTCTCCTAAACATTTGCCGGCCAAGCCGCCGCGTTGGCGTGTGGTCACCGCCTTTGCCGCGGTTTATCTCATTTGGGGCTCAACTTACTTGGCCATTCGCCTCGCCGTTGAAACCATGCCGCCGTTTTTGATGGCGGGCATTCGCTTTCTCATCGCTGGCGCCATCTTATATGCGTGGACGCGCTGGCGCGGAACGCCGCAGCCAACTCGAACACATTGGCAGGGTGCCACTATTGTCGGCGGATTGTTGCTGCTCGGCGGCAACGGCGGCGTGGTTTGGGCCGCGCAACACGTGCCTTCGGGATTGACCGCTTTACTGATCGCCACCGTGCCGTTGTGGATGGCGTTGCTGAATTGGCTGCGGCCTAGCGGCGTGAAGCCGAGCAACGGTATCATCGTAGGCTTGATGTTGGGTTTCATGGGCATTGCGTTGTTAATCGGGCCAAGCGAATTGGCCGGCGGACATCATGTTGATTCGTTGGGCGCTGCCGTGCTCATCATCGCCTCGCTATCGTGGGCCACAGGCTCGCTTTATTCTCGCCGCGCACAACTTCC
>Ga0247727_10015125_pt1 | contig 12707 bp, 14 predicted proteins | sample WisWelCaveWW1625_FD_202498 | JGI IMG/M metagenome (GOLD analysis project Ga0247727, IMG submission 202498) | Biofilm microbial communities from Wishing Well Cave, Virginia, United States - WW16-25 | ecosystem: Environmental > Aquatic > Deep subsurface > Groundwater > Cave microbial mat | place... | reverse complement strand
ACTGCCGCAGGAACAAGGAATGGGCGAATAACAAAACATGTCAAGAGCCTATCGAGTCTTTACAGACCAACATTACGCCTATTTCGTCACCTGGACATTGGTAGACTGGGTACATTTGTTTGATAAAGTCCCATATCGCCAAATCATTCTGGACTCGCTGGATTATTTGCGGTTAGAAAAGAAAACTCAACTCAATGCCTTTGTTGTAATGCCCTCTCATGCCCATGCAATTCTGTGGCCCGAAATTGACGTCAGCCTTTCTGATATTACGAGAGACTTTAAACGTTTTACATCTCGTGCCATCTCAAGGGAGGCAGAGAAACAAAACGCAACAGATGTTTTGAATATTTTCAAAAAAGCACGGAGCGGCAACCGCGCTCAAGATATATCCACATATCAAGTCTGGCAGGAAGGGTCGCACCCAGAAGCCATTTTTACAGCAAAGTTTGCCCGCCAAAAGATGAACTACATTCACATGAACCCTGTGAAGGCTGGCTTGGTTGAGTCTGCTGAGCAATGGCAATACTCCAGCGCACGGGCATATATTCTTGGGGAGCAAACATATCCAATTACTGATTTATTGATTACAGGGTGAGGTGCATTATGTTTGGGGTGAGCGTAAATTATGTTTAGTCGGCAGTTGCACTGCCGACCGAAATGCTTAGTCAAAAGCCCCAGCAGTACAACTGCCGGGGCAACTCTTTTATACCTTCGTCACCCCAATCCCCGCGCCATCAGGCAAAGTCATCTTCGCGCCATCATACATCAACCCGCGATATGGATCGTTCTTGATGAGCAGTGGACCGTCCAAATCGGCATAATCGCTCAGCGGAGCCAAATGCGCCGCGGCAGTGACACCCACCGATGACTCAACCATGCAACTCAACATGATCTGCATGTCGTGCGCGCGAGCCGCGTGGATCATCCGCAAAGATTCGCGGATGCCTTCGCTCTTCATGGTTTTAACCACAACACCATCAATCGCGCCCGCGAGCTTAGTAATATCGTGCGAGTTCTTCGCAGTTTCATCCGCAAAGATGGGGATGTTGATCTTCTGCGCGCGTAATTTTCCTTTGAGCCAGAAATAACCTTCCACATCGTCCACAGCAAGCGGTTGTTCGATGAACTCCAGGTCATACTCCATCAACCGCGGGATGAGATGCAATGCCTGTTCACGACTCCAACCCGCGTTCGCATCGGCGCGTAATTTTGCATTCGTCGCCTTGCGAATCGCCGCGATGATCGCTTCATCTTTTTCACTCCCCAACTTGATCTTCAAAATCGGATGCCCCGAAGCCCTTGCCTGTTCTGCCATTACTTCAGGTTCATCCATGCCTATGGTGAAAGACGTGAGCGGCAGGTTTTTTGGATTCAATCCGAATAACTTGTATAACGGCTGACCCAATTTCTTGCCCCACAGGTCATGCAAAGCCTCATCAATTGCTGAGCGCGCCGCGCGTGAACCTGCGGGTCGCTTCGCAAGGACAGCATCCATGTCAAACGGGTCGTCGCCCAAATCAGGCACAGACTTGAGATATTCGACGATGCCCTCCTGCGTCTCGCCATAATACGGAACAGCCGCGGCTTCCCCCACCCCGTCATCGAGATGGACAAGCACATTATGACGCTGGTCGCTCGCGCCATGCGCCACTCGGAAGGTTGTACGTAAATCAAGTGTGATGGGTTCCCAGTGGAGTTTCATGTCATTTCATCCCAGCTCGGTGGTTTCGATACGCTCGCAACGAACGCTCGCTACTCAACCACCAATGTCTATCAACAACAATCTCAATTCTCCAATCCTCTAATTCTCTGCCCCTCACCCTCTCCTCTTCAAAAATTCCAACACCTTCCCCACCCACTCCTGCTCTCGCTCTTTATGCACGTTATGACCCGTTTTTTCGGGGATCCACAACTCGGCGTTTGGGACATTGTTCGCGATAAATTGGGCGTGCTTATCAGGAGCATTCACCGTATCCTCCGCGCCCATGATGACGAGCATCGGCACGTTCACCTTTGCCAAATCTTCGAGCGAATAATTCGGCTCGGTGATGATTTCTTTCATCGTCATCTGAAGCAAATCCTTCCAATATTCTGATCCGTTTACCTCACTGTGCAACTTGATCATCTCATCGCGCCACTCAGGCGCTTCACGCGCCACTCGACCAGGATCGAATATGCCCGGCTCGCGGTCAATTAGATATTGCGTCACGTACGCGTTCGCGGCTTGCGGAATACATGTTTTAGTCAACTCGGGATGTTCGACCGCAAAGACAAGCGCGACATTCCCGCCATTGCTATGCCCGATGATATGCGCCTTCTCGTATCCCATCACGCGCACAAACACGGCAACATCGTTTGCAAGTTCCTTGAACGAGTAAGACATATTTGGGTTGTTCGATTTCCCATGCCCGCGGCAATCAGGCGCGAACACCTTATAATGTTTTGCGAGCGCGGGAATCACAGAGTCCCAATCGGTGTGGCTGTCAATCGTCGAACCATGAATCAGCACGATGGGCGCGTGATGCGGCGCTGAGTCCCCATAAACTTGATAATAAATATTTGCGTCATTGATGGTTATGTTTGACATATTGCATATCTTAACACAACTCGGTACAATCGCCCCATGCAAACCATACTCGATGAATTCACAAAAACCATTGACCCGCGCACATCTCTCTTCGATGTAAAAATTAATTCAGAGAGAAACGGGACTCTCATCCTGAGCGGACGCGTGCTCGACAAATCTCAACTGGATGAACTGCCCCGCCTCCTCCCCAGCCTCGACCTGGACACTGTTTCGATTCGCGTTCTCAACGCTGAGTCGAATGAACGTATCCACGTCGCGACGAATCTCACAGGCTTGTACGAAAAACCCACATTTGGGATGCCGCTTTCAAGCGAGTTGGTTTACGGCACAGAACTCGAAGCGCTGGACGAAAAAGGCAAATGGGTTTTCACAAAACAAAAAGACGGCTATCTTGGCTGGGCATATCGTCCCTATCTCGGCGAAGGACTCGCGCCTGCCGCGACACATCTGGTTACTGCGCCTGCAATTGAATTGCGCGCCAAACCTGATTCGAACGGCGAAGCCATCACACGCGTTGTCAGCGGAACTGGTGTTATTGTTGAAGAGACTCGGGATGGCTGGTCGCGTGTAAAGGCAAACAAACTCGGCTGGGTTGAGTCAATTCATTTACGAGCCGTAGATGATTTACCAAAAACACTTTCAGCAAAACGCGGGTTGATGCAAAAAGATTCCGCCCGAATGATAGGCATTCCTTATCTCTGGGGCGGCACGAGCGGCAACGGCATTGACTGCTCGGGTTTTGCGCGTTTACTGCATTACTGGGTTGGAGTTGATATTCCGCGCGACGCCGATATGCAATGCGACGCGGCGAAACTCGTTGAACCGCCTTACAAAGCAGGCGACTTATTCTTCTTCGGCGAAGGCGACAGCAAAGGAAACATCACCCACGTGGGCATGAGTTTAGGCGGCTGGAAAATGATCCACTCTTCGCGCGGGCGAAACGGCGCGTATGTGGACGATTTGCAGGAACGCAAATCCTTGATGGATATTTTCGTCAGCGCGGGGAGTTTCTTGAGGTGACCATGACGCTTCGACTACGGGCTTCGCAACAACCGCTCCGCCCTCCACTCAGCGCGAAGGAAACCGAGCAATGAAATCATACAGAAAAGAACTGTGGTTCAACATCCCTTCAAGGCGCGGGTTTGTGAACATCACACCCGAAGTTGAGGTCGCGTTACGCGAGAGCGGCGTCAAAGAAGGATTCGTTCTCGTCAACGCGATGCACATCTCGGCGTCTGTTTTCATCAACGATGACGAAGGCGGTCTGCATCAGGATTACGAAAAATGGCTGGAGAGACTCGCGCCGCACGAGCCGGTGGACCAATATCGGCACAACGACACCGGTGAAGACAATGCTGACTCGCACATGAAACGTCAGATCATGGGGCGCGAAGTGGTCGTTGCCATCACAGAGGGCAAACTCGATTTCGGTCCGTGGGAGCAGATCTTTTATGGTGAGTTTGACGGCAGAAGAAGGAAACGCGTGCTGGTGAAGATCATTGGCGAATAGGTGATAGAATTCGGCAAGATGGAAAAAGAATTTTTTGATGCGATCAAACGAGGGGACAAGGGTGAGGTGGAGAGCCGCCTCATGGATAACCCGGGCTTGATCCACGAGAAGGAAAATGGTCTCAGCCCAATTCTCGCCGCCGCCTATCATCACGAACCAGAGATCGCATCTTTCCTCGCGGATAAAACAGTTGCCATCAACATCTTCGAAGCCGCGGCAACCGGCAAGGTCAACAATATCATTCGATTGCTGGCGCGCGACCCGGAACTCGTCAACGCATACGCGGAAGACGGGTTCCACCCTTTGGGCTTGGCATGTTTCTTCGGGCATTTTGAAGCCGCGGAATATCTTGTGCGGGCAGGGGCATCTGTCAACTCGCCGTCACATAACGAACTCAAAGCCGCGCCGATCCAATCCGCAGCGGCCGGGGGACATGTCAAAATCGTCAGGATGCTCATCAAAAACAACGCAGACCCAAACGCGCGTGAACAGGCTGGCTGCACCCCGCTCCATGCCGCTGCGCAAAACGGGGACGAAGAAATGATTCGCATTCTGCTCTTCGGCGGCGCGGATATGACCCTCACCAGCAACGAGGGCAAGACTCCGCTCGATGTGGCGATGGAGGCGGGTCACGTCAGGGCTACGTTACTGCTTGGGGAGGGGATCACGCGTCGGTTTCGAGTGAAGCGGGATTAAGTCAAAAGGACAGGCTGTGCGCCTGTCCTTTTTTCATCCATTTTATTTATGGGCAGTCAATCCGATAGGTCACCAATTGCTCGATCTTTTGGGTGCGGTCTACAACGCCTCCGCCCTTATTCAACCCAACGAACTGGAATTCAAACCAGGCAAGGTCGAGGCGCACATCGGGGTGAACATCTTCACCGCTGAACACCATTGAGAAATTTCCGTTGCCAAGAGTGTCCATCTTTCCGGCGCTCTTCCATTCCGAATAATACAACGCCTTGGGCTGGTCCACGGTTCGATAAAAAAGTTCCGCTTCCACAATATCCTGGAGGCTGGCTGTGACATTGAAAGTGATTTCTCTTGGCAGACATCGCAATGAAAAATTATCGCCAGACATGGTCATGTTGATGAACACGCCTTTGCCAAGTAAATTATCGAGGGCAATCGGTCCGGCGCTCGGACCAGGAGATGCGGCGGCGGGTGGTTGCGCGGCTGGGTCTTGTGTTGGCTGTACAACAACAGTTATGACCACGGGAGGCTCAGCAGTTGGCGGTGTAACATCGGTTGGGGCCGGTGTAGCCTCAACAACAACAGTTTGCACCACGACAACAGGGGTTGGGCTCACTTCAGCAAGAAGCGGGGCAGGCGGCTGTGTTGGCGCGGCAGTACATGCGCCAAGAGCAAGGACAAGTACAAGGAATAAAAGTTTTTTCATATCTGTTTCTCTCCTTTTCAAATGTGAACCAATCATAGTATGACAGCGCGCCCTTGAACATGGCGCGACTTGTCATTTGGTTTTCAATTTCGATAACTGCAAGGATTTTCGCCCCAAATCATCCCCCATAGTACCCATGCGCCTCTGATATAATTTTCGCCATGCTTACCCCGGAACAAATCGAAAGCAAATTGGATAAAATCCTTTTGAGGGTGCAAAAGCCCGGACGCTACGTGGGCGGTGAATTAAATACAATCGTCAAGGATTGGAATTCGGTTCAAACAAAGGTTGCTTTCGTCTTTCCCGATATTTACGACATCGGCGTTTCCAACGTGGGACTCAAAATTTTGTTGGATCAAGTAAACCAGCGCGACGATGCGCTTGCCGAACGCGCTTACTCTCCCTGGCTGGATATGGAAGCCCTCATGCGCGAACATGGGATTCCGCTGTACGCGCTCGAATCAAAACGACCCTTAGCCTGCTTCGACCTCATCGGCTTTACCCTCCCCTACGAGACTCTCTACACCAACGCGCTCAACGCGCTTGATCTTGCCGGAATCCCCGTCCGCTCCGCAGACCGCGACGAGACTCACCCCATCGTCATCGCAGGCGGACATTCGACGATGAATCCCGAACCCATGCACGCGTTCATTGACGCGTTCGTGATCGGTGAGGGGGAGGAAGTCATTCACGATATTATCAATGTGATCCAGCGCATGTCGTTGCGAGGAGGGCGCTCTTCCCGACGAAGCAATCTCCCTCCGAACGAAGAGATTGCTTCGACACCTTCGGTGTCTCGCAATGACATATTAATCGAACTCGCGAAGATTCAAGGAATTTACGTCCCCCAATTCTACGAAGCCAATTATCTCGAAGATGGGACAGTCGCAAACATCGAACCGATCATCAGCGACATCCCTAAAATCGTAACGAAGAGACTCGTCGCCAAACTGCCTCCCCCACCCACAAAGTTCATCGTCCCAAATATTGACATCGTCCACAACCGCGTGTCCATCGAGATCATGCGCGGATGCACGCGCGGGTGCAGGTTCTGTCACGCGGGGATGATCACGCGTCCGGTCCGCGAAAGACCCGTGGAGGAAGTCCTGCAAGCCGCAGAGGAGGCGATCAAAAATACAGGCTTCGAGGAACTGGCGCTGCTTTCGCTGTCGTCCTCCGATTACACAGATGTTTTGGAGTTGGTCACGAAGGTCGGCGAAAAATTCGGCGGCACACATCTGAAAATTTCACTGCCTTCGTTGCGGATCGAATCCGTTTCGATTGACCTGATGGAAAAACTCAAAGACCGCCGCTCTGGAGGATTCACGCTCGCCCCCGAAGCCGCCACCGAACGGATGCGCCGCATCATCAATAAATTTGTTCCAGATGAAGAAGTCATCAACACCACGCGCGAAATTTATCGCCGCGGCTGGACGACGATCAAGTTGTATTTCATGATCGGGCATCCAAGCGAAACGCTGGAAGATGTTCAGGCAATTGCGGAATTGTGCAAACGCGTGATTGCTGAGGGACGCAAGGTAGCGGGCATGAGAGTCAAGTTGAACGCAGGTGTGAGCACGTTCGTGCCCAAATCGCAGACTCCGTTCCAATGGGTTTCGTGCGACACGCCCGAACAGATCGAAGCCAAGCAGGCTTTACTGCGCCGTGAATTGGGGCGCGACAAAAACATCAAACTCAGTCTCACAAAAGCGCATGACTCCTTCCTTGAAGCGTGGCTCTCGCGCGGCGACCGAAGAATGGCGGAAGTGGTTTATTCCGCGTGGAAGAACGGTTCAAAATTCGACGCGTGGGATGAGGGTCGAAAATACGATGCATGGATCGCCGCATTTGAACAGCACGGTCTCGACCCGCTCTTTTACACCCACCGCCAGCGCCGCACCGACGAAGTCTTCCCGTGGGAACATATCACCGCGGCGGTGCGCAAGAACTTCCTGTTCCAGGATTTCAGGCAATCGCTCGAAGGGCAGATCCGTGTGGACTGCCGCCTGGATTGTTTCGCTTGCGGCATCCTTCCGACCTTTGCGCAAATGCGCCGAGAGAATCCCGGCGATGTATGGAAGTGCCCGGATGTGAAATCTCCCGCGCCTAAGGTGATCAGTGAGCAAGTGATCAGTCATCAGCCTGTCCTGAGCCGTGTCGAAGGGTTGACGATGGTTGGGGATTAATACTCAGTAGTTCACGAAAGCGTAGTAACGACTTTAGTCGTTCGGCTAAAAAAGCGACTGAAGTCGCCACTACGAAGCCTTTTCGTGAGGTACTGATACTGCGCTCTCGGCGGCGTCCTCGCCGCCGAGGACGGCGGCTTGAGCAGAACAATGACAAAAAAGCAATTCATCGAAAAGTTAATGCACGAACGCGATAAATTCGAGTTGTTATTGAATCGCGTTGGCTACTCGCGTCGCATGACCTTGAAGGGCGTATCGGGAAAATGGTCCATCAAGGATAGCCTTGCTCATATCCTTGCGTATGAACAATATATCGCGGATCGCATGAACGAAGTCTTGCACAAGCAGGCGTACATCCCGTGTAAAACTCAAACCGCGCTCGATGCGTTTCTTGACGAGTACGGTTATCCCGATTTCGGCTCCCCACTGCTGGATGAGGATGCTCCGAACGCGTGGGTCGTTGACAGATACAAAAACGTTTCTTTGGAGGAGGTCGTGGCGCAGGAACTTCAAGCCTTTTCCGCCATCCTTTCAACCCTGGAAAAATTACCGGAAAAAATGATCGAACAACACAATCTTTATGATCGTATCGCCAACAACACCTACAAACATTACCGCGAACATCTCAAAGACATCAGGAATTGGTTGAAAGCCAACGCGGTGGATTTGAAAAAGTGATCTGATGATATGTCACCCTCCCGAAGGACATCGGGACGATGTGAGTGGCGCCTCGCGCCACGAAGGGTCTCGGAGACAATCGTGGAGATTCTTCGCGGAGTTTATCCTGAGCCAGTCGAAGGGCTCAGAATGACATGCCTAAAATAAGTTAAAAGTGATCATGAGAATTCGAATTGCATTCACAAAGCAGGGACCCCTGCGCTACACCGGTCATCTTGACCTGCACAAACTTTGGGAACGCGCCGCGCGCCGCGCCGAACTTCCACTGGCGTATTCGCAGGGATTTCATCCGCAACCGAAGATGAATCTCGCGGCAGCATTGCCCCTCGGTTTTTCTTCACGCTGTGAACTGCTGGACATGCGACTCAAAAACGAAATCACTTTGGATGGGTTGCCCGCTCGCCTGAACAATACCCTCCCGCCGGGGATACAAGTGACGAACGTTGAGCAAGTGGACGAGCGCGCGCCCGCGTTGCAGACTCAAGTGGTCTCAGCGGAGTATCAGGTCACTTTGACGGAATCAAGCAAACGGGTCCGATCTGAAGCGCAGGGTTGAGTCTGTTTTGGAGTCCGAATCCATCATCCGTGAACGGCGCGGCAAGACGTACGATCTGCGTCCGCTCATTGAGTCCCTCACCCCTGCCCCTCTCCCACAGGGAGAGGGAATATTCATGCGTCTCAGCGCGCGCGAAGGCGCAACGGGACGCCCCGAAGAGGTGTTAGATGTGTTAGGTATCGCGTTCGAAGATACGAAAATAGAGAGAACGCGTTTGATCTTTAACGTCCCGCAGGCGTAGTCCTGACGGTTCGACTTTCGCTCACCGTGTCGAAGGGTTTGATGCAACACACAGGTTTATGATCCAAACCCGCGAGACGATTTATAAATTTGGAGGAGCCATGCCATTTCTAGGATCGTTATTCTTTGGGTTTGTTCCGATGTTCCTGTTCGCGATGTTCGTGAACTGGCTGGACCGCTACGAAAAGGAGCCAAAACTCCTGCTCGGCGCGGCGTTCGTATGGGGCGTGGTGATCGCGGGCGGCGGCGCGTATATTTTGAACACGGTTTTCGGCATAGGAATTTATGTGCTTACGGGTTCAGCAAGCGCGGCGGATTTCGGCACCACGTCCATCGTTGCGCCCATCATCGAGGAGGGCTTGAAAGGTCTCGCCATACTCGTCGTATTCCTGCTCTTCCGCAAGGAATTTGATTCCATCCTGGATGGCATCGTCTACGGCGCGATCACAGCCATGGGTTTTGCCGCCATCGAAAATGTATTGTACATTTATCGAAACGGTTATCAGGAAGGCGGATGGGAGGGCTTCTGGCTGCTTGTGGTTATTCGCGTGGTGCTTGTCGGTTGGATGCATCCGTTCTTCACCGCCTTCACCGGCATTGGTTTTGCCGTTGCGCGCATGAGCCGCAACACCCTGGTCAAAATTATTGCCATTCCCGCAGGCTATGTGGTTGCTGTTACGCTTCACGCGTTCCACAACACGTTCAGCGGCTTGATCGGCGGCGTGGAAGGGTTGATCGCAGGAACATTGGTGGATTACATCGGCTATGCCTTCATGCTCGGCTTCATCATCTGGATCATCGTTCACGAGCGCAACATTCTAAAAAGAAACCTCAAGGATGAAGTGACGAACGGCGCGATCACACCGAAACAATACAATACTGCCATCTCATTCTTCCAAATGAACGCGCACCTCTCCGCGATCACATCGGGAAGTTTCGCATCCACAAAACGTTTTTACCAGGTGTTGGGTGAACTCGCCCACAAAAAGGAACAACTCGCCAAAGTCGGTGATGAAGGCGGCAACACCAGGATCATCGAAGGCTACCGCGCAGAACTCATGAAACTCGCGCCGCTGGCGAAGGCGTAATTGCGCGTTTCGTCATTGCGAGGAGGGCTGATGGTCGAGTAGCCCCGCGTGCAGTTCGCGGGACGTATCGAGACCTGCCCGACGACACCTGCACTTGCGTGCTGGTGCAAGTGAGCAATCTCCGTCACCGTGTTGGGGATTGCTTCGCCCTTCGGGCTCGCAATGACGATAATTTTGTATGATAAAATTTTTTCACCGCCCCCGTAGCTCAGTGGACAGAGTGTCGGCCTCCGGAGCCGAAGAGCGCAGTTCGAGTCTGCGCGGGGGCGCCATCACCGCCGCGAGGCGGATTTTGTTCTGAGTTACAATTCATGCGTGATACAAAAAATATTTTCGATTATTTTGCTCGCCCTCTTTTGCGCGGGATGCGGGATTCAAGAGGATGTGAATGGAGCGGGGACTCCGACAGGATTCGTCATCACTTCGACGTTGCCTCCCTCACTGACTCCTCCCCCAACCCAAACACCGCTCCCGCCTGGTTTCGACAGCGCTCAACTCGAGCCTCCCCAGCCGACAGTTGTTCCCGTTTCAGGAACGACATCTACGCAGGTAAATGTTCGCTCCGAACCTTCCACCGCGAGCAGCGTGCTGGGAATCATCCCTGCAAACACAACCGTGGAGATCGTCGGCAAGGACCCGGGCGATAATTGGTGGCAGATCATTTACCCGCAGGGGCAAGGCGCGGATGGAAAAGGCTGGGTCACCGCGGAATTCATTACAACGGCGACCAAGCCTGAGGTCCCGATAGTTGGAGGCGAGGGGGTGAATCCAAATGATGGAATCACCGCGATCATCCAGCAACAGATCAACGTCCGCAGTGGTCCCGGTACCGATTTCAACTCTGTTGGCACATTGAATCCACAGGATGTTGTTAACCTGACAGGCAAAGATGCAAATGGAACATGGTTGCAAATTGACTTTGCGTCCGGACCCGAAGGGAAAGGGTGGATCAACGCGGCTTTTGTTCAAGCGAATGGAGTCGAGAGTCTTCCCATTGTTACGTCGGGTAATGTGATCGTTGGAACTGGAACGCCGACGAACATGCCTCCTGTTTCTGCACCGACGATCATCCCCGCGCCCGCGGATGGAGATTCAGTTGTAGCTCCTGCGGTCAACATCATACTCTCCGCGTCTGACACACGATCATTTCAATACTCCAGCGACGTTTCCTCCCCCGATGGCGACACCGAAGATTGGATTCAATTCACCACGTTTACTCAAATTACCCTGATTGAACTGGATTGCACGGGAAGCGAATCGTACATCGCTGAACTTTTGCAAAATAACTCTGTCATGCAAAACCTGGTCTGTGGAAAGATCATTTTGATCACCACGTCACCCGATGCTGTGTATGCCGTTCACTTCCAATCCTCCCCCGCTGGCGGATTGCAATACACCCGCTTCACTTTGCGCGTTGAGGCAATACCGTAATTTCATCATTGCGAGGAAGCCCGAAGGGCTGACGACACCTGCACTTGCGCCAGGTGCAAGTGAGCAATCCCCAACACTGTGACGGACGCTTCGCGGCTTCGTCGGGCAGGTCTCGATACGTCCCGCGAACTGCACGCGGGACTACTCGACCATCAGCCATCCTCGCAATGACGCGATGATTGTTTGTGCTTGTTTGTACAAAAAAACCTTTTATGGTAGAGTTAATCCAGAATTTCACATTCAATGAGGGCACAAATTTATGAATTCTGAAAAGATCCCAGACATCATCATAGGCAGACTGCCCATCTATTTACGTGCGCTTCAACGCTTATCCGAAAAGGGAATTGAAACCACGTCATCGCAGGAATTAGGGGAGATCGTCGGCATATCCGCCGCGCAGATCCGCAAGGACATTTCGCAGTTCGGTGAATTCGGCAAACAGGGGACCGGATATTCCATTCCATATTTGATCGAAAAATTACGCGACATTTTAAAAGTAGACCGCGTGTGGGAGGTGGCCATCGTCGGCATGGGAGACGTGGGGCATGCCCTCGCCCACTATAACGGTTTTGCCAACCGCGGTTTTCATGCCAACATGGTATTCGATAACGACCCCAAAAAGATCGGTCATAAGGTGGGAGACTTCGAAGTCCTCGATGCCGCGAGCATGATCGAAAAAATAAAACAGCACAAGATCAAGGTTGCCATGATCGCCGTCCCTGCCACGTCGGCGCAGGAAGTTGCCGACCAACTCGTCAAAGCAGGCGTAAAAGCCATTCTCAACTATGCGCCCATCAGCCTGAACGTGCCGGACGGTGTGCATGTTCAATATATTGACCCGGTCACCCACTTACAGAGGATGACGTATTATTTGTAATACCCAGTAAAAAGTTCATTGAATCGCCTGAGAGAGCGTTTCTTAAGTCAATTTGTAGCTAATTTCAACATGCGTCGAATGCTGGCGATATAAACAACCGACTCGCTGGATGAAGCGGTGTGTTCAAAATCGCGAGATAAACGACGATAGCGACC